>ERZ779624.45-NODE-45-length-58293-cov-32.346475_pt1 | contig 58293 bp, 50 predicted proteins | sample MGYA00514190_ERZ779624 | MGnify/ENA primary metagenome ERZ779624 (study PRJEB29562, sample SAMEA4376706) | mouse gut metagenome | isolation source: Cecum | study: EMG produced TPA metagenomics assembly of the A DSS colitis mouse model was used to assess the... | reverse complement strand
TTTCTTCTGTGTGGCTGTAGACCTGACAGCGCCAGCTTCCAGACGGGAGTTTTTTTGCTGTAGTCATAGTGTTGTCCTTCTTTTTGGGTATAAAAATAACAGCCTGTGAATGATCTGGAAAAACAGACGGTTCACTTGCAAGCTGCGCCCGGGGCCTTTCCGGCCTTTGTGATTAATGTATGTATTTTCATGTGATATATGGATAACTTTAAATGGATAATGAAAAAGGCAGATAACCGAAGTTACCTGCCTGAAGGTTTGAATGAAATAGGTGGGGTGGCAATCCCACATCTCTTTTAAGACCCATAGGGCGTGACGGCCGCCTGTTCCGTCCTCAGATTTCATTCAATATAGCTTACTCATTTGGTAACTTAATTATACAATATTCCTTGGCTAAGTCAAGGCTTTTTTCTATTCCATTCCCATGCCCGTCCCTTATCAATATAGTTAGTCAACTGAGCATCTGTTATTGGGTACATAGTTCGGTAAGATAATGCTCCAGATGCAGAAATCCTTATGGCGACGGAAACATGACTAGAAAAATTCTTTATAAATGAAATACTGCTATCCTTTGGATGTATACTGAGATAATCTAGAGAAAATAACTATGACCTGCTTTATAAAAATGAATGCCAGAACTGGCGCAATAAAATAAACCGGGTAAAAAATACCGCAGGCTTTCCGGCTGACCGTCTGGAAAAAATACAGGCTGCCTTTTCCGACTTTAAGAAAGAAGCATTGCAGAGAAAAAAGGCTGTAAAAACAGGAACAGCCAGCCCGAAAGAATTTACGGACTGGCTGTATCAGCAGAGTAATGTAATTGTTGAGCTGACCGAGATATGAAAAACTTTCTATCGTCAATTTCGCATTATTGCAATAACAGATTGCTTCTTCCATGAATGGTAATATTATCATCAAACTTTTGGAAGAACTATAAATGTCCGAGGTACCTTTGATTTCGACAGAAAAACAGGCTGAATTGTTACAACGCTCGGACATTTCAAAAATTTTTTTGAGAAATGGCGAAAAAAGCGGGGCAGCATACGCCGCCCCGCCGATCTCAAAAGGTCATTCCATCGCCCGCATTTGTTCAATCAGAGATTGTTTTTTCTGTCTGCGGACTGTCCATACAGACAAAATCAGCTCCATTCCGAACAATACCAGAATGAACAGACCCATTTCCAAAACCGGGAATTTGTAAGGCACTACTTTTCCGGCAAAAGCTCCTACACTAAATTTGCTGCAAGCAAAGATGGAAGCCGGAAGCCCAACGATCAGCGTCGCCAATGTTGCAAAGAATGCATAGCACAGCCCCTCGCAGATATTCATTTTACATAGCTGCTTTTGGGTCAGTCCGATGGAACGCAAAACACTGTTTTCCTGTTTTCTGGACATTTGATTAGAGAGGGTCGTGTTAATTAGGTTGATAACGCCAAAGAGGAATACCAGCCATGAAAGTACCTCCATACTGCCAAATACAAAAGAATTTATATTTTTTTCATACTCAATTACAGTGTTAATATCATCTAATGCAATATCCGTATGAGCGGATATAATATTTTTTAATTCATCCCTCACATGATCCGCTTTTTGGGGATCACTTACAATGCTCCATGAATAATCGAAAGAGGTGATTTCCGGGTGCAGTTCATGGAACAATGCTTCCGGTGCAAATTCCAATACACCGTCAAAGTGATGTGTTCCATGTCCATTATCCAGATTATTGTTAAACACCCCGGATATAGTAACCGGAATGGTTGATTTCCCGGAGATAAGTTCAGCTGTTTCTCCGACACCTATATGTTCACGGTTACTTGTTGCCGAATCAATTAGGATGCTGTGTGTATCCGTCGGCATAGTGCCCTCTATCAATGAAGCTTCAACCTTAGAATAATTTTGATCAGTCAGTATATCACACATACCACCATATTCAATTCCGTTGACGTTATAATTTATATGAAGGCTTTGCCTTTTTGCAATCACATCGGTTACACCGTCAATAGACAAAATTTCCTGTTTGAGTTCCTCATTCAGTGGATTTCCTGCTGCCATGACTTCTTGTTCTGACAACTTTGAATCCAGATAAACCTTATAGTCACCATCCGGGAACTCTTGTCTTGCAAGCGCCTCTGGGGAGCGCAGCAAAACAATGGAGGATACCACAAGCAGGATAATTCCACCCAAACTCAATGAGGCTACAATAGCAACGGTCTTTTTGCGGTCACGCTTAAAATTCGCAATTCCCATTGAAACAGGATTGAGCTTGATATTCTTTTTCCGGCTGCGGATGTCCTTTTGCGCCGGGGTAAAACGGACGGCTTCAATGGGGGAAATCCCTGCCGCTATTTTCACCGGCTTACGGATGGAAACAGATACCATGATCCAACTGCTTATGAGTGTCAAAATAATCGTTGCCACATAGGAAACAGCATTAAATCCCTTGGGAAACAAAAGAAAACCGCCGCATACACCCAGTACTGTACCAATCAAAATTCCGATACTGCCGAGTTTGCGTCCCTCCCGCTTTACAATCCGCTTGATTTGCTTTGGCGTCGCGCCAATCGTCCGAAACTGCCCGTAGCTCTGGATTTTGTCATTGATGGAGATACGGAAGATACTCTGGATCACAATATAGCCGCCGATCAGAACAATAGCAATCACACCAACAATCGGTAAAAAATCAAAGGATTTAGAAGCATAAGCAAAATATTTGCTGTTCATTTTGGGCATAGAAAGCTGATATTCCTCCGCAACCTCCCTGCAATAAGAGGTCATCAGTTCTTCGTCCAACTGAACGCTGTTTTTGAAATGGGCATAGGCGCGATACCCAGCGGAGTTAAACCCATCCCATTCTTTCAGGGCAGCTTTGGAAAGAATGATGGCACAGGTATTCGCTTCTTTTTCATTTACGCTGTCCAGAATGCCGGTAACGAAATAATCGCCATGAAAACTCTCTGTATCTAAGGTCACAGTGTCCCCGATCTTGGCATTGTGTCCATAGGTGGAAAGAAAGTATTCGCTTACGACAACTTCATTTGCCTTTTGGGGCAGATTCCCCTCCAATAGCTTCATTTGGTCGCGCCCAATCTCCATCATTTCTGCGTCATTATATACATAAGAGGCATGATAGCCCTGTTCTGAAAGTTCCTCACCCAGCATATAGTAGCCGCCTACGCGCTCAAACTCCGGCACTCCTTTCAGGGTTTCAATGTCGTTTTCCTCTACACCCAGCCAAACCGCCTCATAAGTATCGACAACCTGATTGCGCTGCATTTGTATCAGAGAAGCAGAAACAATTCCTGTAAAACAGATTAGAAACGCCGCCAGCGCAACGGCGATCACCACCATCAGATTCCGGCGCTTCTCGCTTTGTAAACTTTTCTTTGCCAGCTTCTTTGTAATGGCGCTGGTATCATTTTCAAAAGGCCATGTCATAGCCTGCCACCTCCTTATTCCACAATCCTGCCGTCCTCAATGCGGACAATCCGATCTGCAAGGCGGGCAATGTCATTATTGTGGGTAATCATCACGACAGTTTGCCGGAACTCCGCGCTGGTGCGCTTGATAAGCCCCAGCACCTCGGCGCTGGTCTTGCTGTCAAGGTTGCCGGTCGGCTCATCGGCCAGCACGATAGCCGGTTTGGTAATCAAGGCGCGGGCAATCGCCACACGCTGCTGCTGGCCGCCGGAAAGATTGTTCGGCATATTTTTCAGTTTATCTTCCAGCCCCAGCAGGTGAACGATCTCGTCCAAAAACTTCTGATCCACCGTGTCCCCGTCCAGCTCCACCGGCAGGACGATGTTCTCATACACATTCAGGATGGGAACAAGGTTATAGTTCTGGAAGATAAAACCGATGTTGCGGCGGCGGAAGATGGTGAGCTGTTCGTCGTTCTTCTTTGCCAGTTCTTCGCCCCGGACAATCACGGTTCCGCTGGTGGGAGTGTCCAGCCCGCCCATCATGTGAAGCAGGGTAGACTTTCCGCTGCCGGAGGTTCCCACAACGGCCACAAATTCGCCCTCGTCCACGGAGAAGTTCACGCCGTCAAGGGCGCGGGTAATGTTCGGCTCTGCGCCGTAATGCTTTTTCAGGTCAATCGTCTGTAAAACGCTCATATGCAAAGCTCCTTTCAAGGCTTTCTGCCTGTTGATAAGGGTATTGTAAAACCCAAATGTCCGCGAAATGTTACAGCGGCCAAAAAATTTCATTGAAAATCGGGGTGAAATGTTACAACGCTCGGACATTTCAAAAAAATTTACGGCGGGCAGCCGGAAATGGCCGTCCGCCGCGTTCTATTTTGTCGGCAGCATAATGGAAAATTCCGAACCCTTGCCCGGCTCCGAAACCACTTTGATATAGCCGCCCTGCCGCGTTACGATCTCACGGGCCAGATACAGGCCAATGCCCACGCCCTGCTGTTCGTGTACTTCTTCCTCACGATAGAAGCGCCGGAAGATGGCGGCCTGATTGCTTTCGGAAATGCCCTTGCCGGTGTCGGTCACTTTGATCTCCACATACATTTCCCACAGCACCACCGACACAGCGATTTTCCCGCCTGCCGGGGTGTATTTGACTGCATTGTCCAGCAGGTTAAAGAGGGCTTCAGATGTCCACTTGCTGTCATGAGAAACGGTCAAATCCTCCGGGCAGTCCACGGACACGGCGATTTCCTTTTTCTCTGCTGCATACACGATCCCACTCATGGCCTGCGCCACGGTATCAAAAAGGCGGCCCAGCTTCTTGTCCAACTGGATCACGCCTGTTTCCAGACGGGAGGTTTTCACAAGAGCCTGAAAGAGAAAGTCCAGTTTATCCGTCTGGCTGCGGATTCCCCGGATAAAGTCGGTGCGCTCCGCCTCGGTCATAGGCTTTTCCAGCAGGGTGTCCGTCGCCATTTTCAGATTGCTTACCGGCGTTTTCACCTGATGGGAAATATCCGATACAAGGGTCTGTAACTCCTGCCGTTCCTCGTCCACCCGGCGGCGGTTCTCCTGCATGATCTGGTAAAGCCTTGCCAGCCGGTGTCCGATTCTGGCAAGCTGGGTTTCGCTGTCCTCCGGGCGTTTTGGCGCTTCATTCCCGGCGATCATGTGGTCTAAGGTCTGGCACAGGTCAGCGGTAAACTGTGACAGCCGCTTTCCAAACGCCTGCGTCAGTACAAAAATCCCCACAAGGGCGCACAGCAGCAGCGCCCCGCCAGTCAGCAGCACCGCCGCCTGTTTTGTCACAAAAAACAGGGTTATAGTAATCCCGGACATAGAGAGGACAAGCCCCATTGCCACCCGGCCAAACAGCCGCTTTACCGAGAGGTTTTGAAACTTCATTTTGCCTCGCCTCCCGTCCATTGATAGCCCATGCCGTAAACGGTCTTGATGTAGGGCGCGCCGCCGTCGGATTCAATCTTGCTGCGAATCCGGCTGATGGAGGTTGTCAGGGTGTGTTCGTCCACAAACCTTTCGTCTATATCCCACAGCTTTTCCAGAAGCTGCCCACGGGTCAGCACTTGCCGGGGATTTTTACGGAACAGATTCAACATTTTGTATTCCATAGTGGATAGGGTCAAGAGCTTGCCGTTTAGGGAAGCCGTCTGCTCCGAGAAGTCCAGAAACAGCCGCCCGTCGTCGTAAATGTCCTTGGCCGGTTTGTGGTGTTCCAGCATGGCGAACATGGCTTTGATTTTCCGCTGCAAGGCCCCGATCACAAAGGGCTTTGTGATGTAGTCCACCGCACCCACCTCATAGCCCCGTATCTGGTCGCTCTCCTGATCGTTTGCGGTCAGGAAAATCACAATGGTGTCCGGGTGCTGGGGCTTTATCAGCGTGCACAGCTCAAAACCGTTCCCGTCTGGCAGGTTAATGTCCAGCAGCACTACATCAAATTCCCGCTGGCGGATGGCATCGGCTGCGGTTCTGGCATTTAGGGCAGAAGTCACGCCGTAGCCGTCTGCGGTCAGGTTATAGACCAACATCTTATTCAAAAAACTGTCGTCCTCGACAATTAAAATCTGCTTCATATCCTCACTTCCTTTGCTTTTTGCAGATAGTATAACAGGCAAATGTCCGAGAATTGTTACAAGGACAAATATATTTATCATTTTACAGTTTTTTCTGTGTACTGCAATTTTATAAAAGAAAGGACAGCAGTATCAAATTGCTGTCCTTGCGGTTTATTATAGCTGGTAGTGTATAAGCGTGGGTTCATCATATTTGGTGTGGTATCTTTAACTATGGGAAACTCCGTTTTCCCATTTAGAAACTGCCTGATTGGTAATCCCTAAAGTTTCTGCAAGCTGCATTTGTGTCAGATTTTTTTCTTTTCTGCACTGTGCAATAAATGCTCCTATTCTTTTCTGATCCATACAATAAATCTCCTTTGCTATATTTGTGACCGCAGTATATCAAAAAGAGAATCTATTTAGAACATAATAAGCGTTGATTCAATAGTAAACGCTTAGTTGAGCGTCACAAATTCAGTTATTGCCTGTCGAAACAGTACAATTTTCTTCACGCTCCAACTGTATCACATCTGAAATGTCACAATCTAATGTTTCACAAATTTTTGTCAGTGTTTCCATACTGATATGCTTCCCTTTTCCCATGTTGGCAATTATATTTGTGGTCAGTCCAGCGGCAAGCCTTAAATCCTCTTTCCTCATGTTGCGCTCTATCAGCGTGTGCCAGAGCGGTTTGTAACTGATGTGCATTTTTCTCCCTGCCTTTCTGCCCCGGATGGGCGTTTGTACCCATTATATCAGGATTCTTGCTAACTCACAAATATTTCTTGACGGTATCGCCGGTTCCGTCTGGATTGTGCTTTTCCTTTCCTCTTTTGATTACATCTAATTCGCCGTAACCTGCCGGGCTGCCTGTCGTTTCAGATAACAGAGCTGCTTAATTTGGCACCGCTTTCTGTGCTGTTTGCAAATCGTTTGTAAGGAATTACCCTGCAGCATCTGATGTTCCGTAAGCAAAGCTTACAGCTGCGGCATTTTTATATTAACAAAGAAAGGGAGTGCCCATATCGCGGCACTCCCCTTTTCATGCACTATTTAATTTCCTGGTCGTCCACGAGGAAGGAATCGCCGTCCTCCACGATACAAACCATCGTCTTGCCAGTGTTTAGTTCGATCTCATTTCCGGCGTCGTCATAGTATCTTGTAGCACCGTGATCGGAGGTCTTTTCCCAGGTTACATGGATGCCTTTGCCGTTTGAGAAAAACCAGCCGTCCCTTGTGGTGTCGTGGCACTGGAATGCCAGATAGCCCTTGGCGTCGCGCACCTCATGGTAGGTATTCTGCACAAGGATATTTTTGAACGTAAGCTGCTTTCCTGTTGCCAGATCCGTATGCGGACCGTCCGAGGAGCCGGAAAGATGCTGGAATCTCTCATAAAGCCCGGTTTCGCCGTTGTAGACGAAGTAACAATTGGTCACGGGATACGCGGGAGACATATCCACCCGGTTTGCCGTGATGGCGTCGCTGTACTGCGACAGGTCGTTCGGCTCATTGTCCGGGGCGAAACGGTAATGCTGTTCGTCCGCGTAGCCGTCGCGCATCTGGGTGGAGTAGCCAAGTTTATCTGCATCGGCAATAACGCCAGCCGCGTCTATGAAAGCGTTGTCGGTCGCGTTTTTCGCGTTCTTATCCCGGAAAAAGTTGCTGCTTGTTTTGCCGTCGATATCGTCCGTGCGCTTGATCACTTCGTCTATGTAGAAGGGACCGCCGAAATGCACGTAGAGGGCGTCCCACTCAAAAGCCCAGTACACATAATAATCGCGGCAGCTTCTGATGTTGCCGAGTTTGTCGGCGTTTTTCCAGTCCTGAATAATCCACATCAGCCGGGTAATGCTTCCCTCCACATTACATTCATACACGACATCTGCATTGGAAATGCCATAGTGGGAAGCGGTTTTTGTGTTGGGAGTCATAATGGCAAGGGGTCTTGTGTTGTTGACCTCTTCATCTACCCACTCGTTTGTGATGCGGCTGCGCACCATGCCCTCTTCGGGCGGTGCATCTTCCTCAGATTCCGTTTCTTCGGGTTCCGCCGTTTCCTCCGGCTCTTCTTTTTCCTCCGGGGTATCGTCGATGATCTGTTCCACGACGGGCGCTTCAACCTTCGGCTTTTCTTCCTCTTCATTACCGCAGCCGGTCAGAAGAAGGGCAGAAGACAGAGCGATGAGAAGTAAAACTTGTAATCTCTTCATGCTTCGTGAAAATCCTCCTTAGTAAAAATTGCAATGTACGCCGCAGTGCAAGCTCGAAAAACCTGCGCACTGCTCATTGCCAACGCGTACATCATAGCATAACAGGCAGGGTGGAGTCACTACAAAAAATCTAAAAAAATTCACAATTTTTGTAAAAGGAAGGCAGATTTTGCTATACAAAACAGTGGTTGACAAACATACTGGCGGTATGTTAAGTTATATACATACCAATAGTATGTTTGAGGGGAATGAGATATGGCAAGGAATAAATATCCTGAAGAGACGGTCAATCGGATACTGGATGTCGCCGGGCATCTGTTTATGGAGAAGGGTTACGAGCATACGTCCATCCAGGATATCATTGATAATCTGGGCGGGTTGAGCAAGGGAGCGATTTATCATCACTTTAAGTCGAAAGAGGAAATTCTGGACGCGGTTACGGACAGGATTATGGAGGAATCCAACCGAAAGCTGACGGGCATACCGAAACGTAAAGACCTGAACGGCATAGAGAAGCTGAGGACCCTGTTCAAGTCTTCGCTGTGCCGACCAGCGCAGGATGAGATGTTTCAGGTGGCGCCCAGCTTTTACAATAATCCCAGACTTCTCGCCAGTCTTTTGTATGAAACGATAGAACTGACGGGGCCGGAGTATATTCAGCCAATTATAGAGGAGGGGATCGCCGACGGTTCCATTGTCGCGGCGCATCCTAAGCAGCTTGCGGAACTGATTTCGCTCGTGGCAAATGTCTGGATCAATCCGATGATATTCGACAGTTCCGTGGAGGAAACCTATCACAAGCTTCTTGTGTTTGACCAGATGCTGAAGGGTATGGGTCTGGATGTTGTGGACGGGGAAATGATAGCGCGGATGCAGGAGCTGACCGCGATTTACCAGAAGCGCAAATAGGAAAAATGATTCTGCCCTGAAACAGGGCAGAATATTTTTAAATCTTATGCATACCGACGGTAGGTATTAAAAGAAAAAGGAGAATGGGAACATGAATCAAAAATTATTTTCCAAAGATTTTATACTGGTTGTCATTGGGCAGATAATATCCTTGTTTGGCAATGCGGCACTGCGGTTTGCGATGCCGCTGTACCTCTTAAATGAGACCGGGTCGTCTGCGGTCTTCGGCACGGTGACGGCGTGTGCGGTCATTCCGGCAATCCTGCTTTCGCCGGTGGGCGGCATGGTTGCGGACAGGGTTAATAAAAGGAATGTTATGGTCATACTGGATTTTTTTACGGCGGCGCTGATTTCGACATTCGTTGTGCTTATGGGCGGCGCAAGTCTTGTAGTATTGCTGACGGTTACATTGATGATTCTTTACGGGATCGCGGGTGCCTACCAGCCGTCTGTACAGGCATCCATCCCTGTGCTTGTGGGGTCAGACCGCATGATGGAGGCAAATTCCATTGTCAATATGATCAGTTCTTTCTCGGCGCTGCTTGGTCCGGTGCTTGGCGGAATTGTGTACAGCGCGTACGGTCTGAAACCTGTGCTTCTGGTCTGTATTGCGTGCTTCGTGATCTCGGCAGTCATGGAAATTTTTATACATATTCCGTTTGAAAAACAGGCTTCGGAGGGCAGCGTGTGGCAGACGGTACGGTCGGATTTCGGGCAGAGCATCCGCTTTATCAGTAAAGATATGCCGGTAATCGGAAAGGCGGTTCTGGCGGTCTGCGGAATCAATCTGTTTTTGTCTTCTATGATTAACGTGGGGCTGCCTTATCTCGTGACGGAGGTGATTGATCTGGATGCAGCGTCCGCGAACCGGCTTTATGGTTTTGCAGAAGGGATTCTTGCCGCGGGCGGGATTGCGGGCGGCGTCTGTGCGGGCGTTTTTGCAAAAAAACTTTCCGTCAGAAAGGCGGGTATGCTGATCGTGATTGCCGCGGTGTGTCAGTTCCCCATAGCCGTGTCGTTAGCCGTTTTTTCGTCCGGCATGGTAACCTATGTGATTCTGACGGCAGGCTGTTTCGTTGTGATGACCTGCTGTACGGTTTACACCATATTGATGATGACGTTTTACCAGACGGTGACGCCGCCCCATCTTCTGGGCAAGGTGGTTGCGGTTATCATTACCGTGGCAATGTGCGCCCAGCCGCTCGGCAACGCCATGTACGGCGTTTTGTTTGAACTCTGCAAAGGTTTTGAGTATGCCGTGGTTTTGTTTGCCGGGGTGGTGTCGCTTGGAATTGCGGTGGTGTTGCGTAATATTTTTAAAGGGGTTTTGTCATCTTTATAAGAATTTGGAAAATTTAGGTGTATGTTTGTCCGTGCTTGTGTTAGAATATAAGACATGAATCCAGTTGTGGAGGACTGGAAAGGAACCTGGGAAGGGGCGAAACGGACATGAAGAAAATAATCGTAACAGGCTGTAACGGACAGCTTGGACGCGCTGTTAATCTGGAATACGCAGGCAGTACGGAATACGAACTGGTGAACACGGACGTGGGGGAACTGGACATCACGAAGGTAGACGAGGTGATGAAGTTCGTCAGAGAAGTGAAACCTTATGCCATTATCAACTGTGCGGCGTACACGGCGGTGGAGGCATGTGAAAAAGAGGAAGATCTGGCTTTCCGAATCAATGCGGTCGGCGCGCGCAACTTAAGTATCGCGGCGAACGAGACGGGCGTGAAGCTGATGCATATTTCCACAGATTATGTGTTTGACGGAAACGGGACGAGACCTTACAAGGAAACCGATCCGGTTGGTCCGCAGGGCGCATACGGCAGGACGAAACTGGCGGGGGAAGAATTTGTGAAAGAGTTCAGCGACAGGCACTTTATCCTGCGTACGGCGTGGCTCTACGGAGATGGTAAGAATTTTGTAAAGACCATGCTGCGTCTCTCCGAGACGAACGATAAGGTGAGGGTTGTGCGTGATCAGGTGGGATCGCCCACAAGCGCAAAGGAGCTTGCCAAACTTATCGCTTATCTGTTGCCCACGGAAAACTATGGATTGTTCCACGCCACCTGCGAGGGGGACTGCAGCTGGGCGCAGTTTACGGAGGAGATATTCCGCCTGGCGGGGAAAAAGACTGTGGTGGAGGCGATTACCTCGGAGGAGTACGGCGCGGCGGTGAAGCGTCCGGCTTATTCCATTCTGGAAAATTATATGCTTAAGATGACGACAGACTTTATGTTTGCCGACTGGCATGACGCGATTGCAGAGTTTCTCGGGAAACAGTGAGCGGCGACGCGGACATTTGGGCGAACCGGCAGGGGCTTACATGACAGCCTGGATGCGTAGATGACCCGAGGATATGAATATGGAAACAGGAAAGGACAGAGGATATGCAGAAAATAGCGTTAATTACGGGAATCACAGGGCAGGACGGCTCTTATCTGGCGGAGTTCCTGCTGGAGAAAGGGTATGAGGTGCACGGGCTGATACGCAGGCACAGTATTGCCAATACAGGCAGGATCGACCATCTGATTGCTTCGGACTACCATAAAGTAAAATTTTTCCTGCATTATGCCGACACCACGGATTCCAGCAACCTGATGCGGCTGGTTGCGGAGATTCGTCCAACGGAAGTGTATAATCTTGCGGCGCAGTCCCATGTGGGCGTATCGTTTGAGGTGCCGGAGTACACGGCGGAGGCTACGGGCGTGAGCACGTTAAAGCTCTTGGAGGCGATCCGAGTAAACGGCGGGACGTGCAGATACTACCAGGCTTCCACATCGGAGCTTTTCGGCGGCATCCCGGAGACGGCACCGCAGAGCGAGAAGACGCCTTTTTATCCGAAGAGCCCTTACGGCGCGGCGAAGCTTTATTCTTATTGGATCACGGTAAATTACAGAGAGTCTTACAATATGTTTGCCTGCAACGGCATTCTTTTCAACCACGAATCACCCAGGCGCGGCGAGAATTTTGTGACGAGAAAGATCACGCTGGCAATCGCGAATATCATTGCGGGCAGACAGGAGAAGCTTTCTCTCGGCAATATGAACGCGAAGAGAGACTGGGGGTTTGCGGGCGACTATATAGAGGGCATGTGGCTGATGCTGCAGCAGGACAAGCCTGACGATTATGTACTGGCAACCAACGAGACGCACACGGTCAGAGAGTTTGTGGAGGCAGCATTTGAGGAGCTTGGCATTCGGATTCGCTGGGAGGGAACCGGCGTGAATGAGAAGGGCTATGATGCGAAGAGCGGTCGTCTGCTCGTGGATGTGAATCCCGAGTTTTACCGCCCGGCGGAAGTGGAGTTTCTGTGGGGCAACTGCGCGAAAGCGGAGAAGGAGCTCGGCTGGAAACGTAAAGTGGACTTTAAAGGGCTGGTGTCCATGATGATGGATGCGGACTTAAAGGAAATCGCGGGAATGAGCTGCGCGGAGTACAAAGCGAAGGGCGAAAACTGACGGGCTGCCTGCTGCGTTCAAAGATATGCCGGAACAAATCATCGGGTTGGAACGCACCGGGCAGGGGATAAGGACAGAGGAAACGTATATCAAAAATGTTGTCGGTAATTTTGATCTGGCTCTATATGGGTATCACTACATTTATCATCGGATATGGTGTGCTGCGTGTCATCACGCGGCACCTTCCTTATTATGCCGGCTATATCGGAACCGCAGATGTGTATTTTATGTGCGGGCTGGTCTGCGTGACGGTTTACGCGCAGTTTTTCAGCCTGTTTGCGGGTGTGGGACTGGCGGCAAATTTGATTTTGTGCGTTCTCTGCATATTAACTATTATAGCTGATAAAAAAATGCTTGTAGCTTCGCTGCGGCGGCTGGTGTTTCCCGGAGAGCTGGTGTTCTGGGCTGCGGCGGCATTATTTTTTCTCTTTGCCTATGGGACATCCCGGGGCATGATTCACTATGACACGGGGCTCTATCATGCCCAGAGCATTCGATGGATTGAAGAGTACGGTGTGGTGAAGGGGCTGGGCAACCTGCACTGCAGGCTGGCATACAACAGTTCTTCCTTTGCGCTGTCCGCTCTTTACAGCATGGCTTTTCTGGGCGGACAGTCCTATCACTGCGCGGCGGGGTGGCTTGCGTTTGTGCTTGCGGTCGTCTGTCTGCCGATCGGAAAATCCCTGTGTGCAGGGCGGCTTCGGGCGGGCGATTTTGCCAGAGTGATGTGTGTCTATTATCTGGTAAATATTTTCGATGAAATGATTTCCCCGGCTTCGGATTATTTTATGGTGCTTGTGGCATTTTATATTGTGATAAAGTGGCTGGACCTGTCGGAGAGCGGGGAGCGGATGATCCTTCCTTACGGGCTTCTGTGTGTGCTCGGCGCATTTCTGATGACGGTGAAGCTGTCGGCGGCGCTGATTCTTCTGCTCACGGCTTTTCCGGCATATCATCTGATACGGGAGAAAAGGTGGGGAGAGACCGGCACATACCTGATACTTGGGATTGTGACAGCGCTGCCCTTCTTTATTCGCAATGTGGTGATTTCGGGGTGGCTTGTCTATCCTTTTACGCAGATAGATTTGTTTGACGTGGTCTGGAAAATTCCGGAGGGGCTGGCGGATTATGATGCCCGGGAAATACAGGTCTGGGGCAGGGGCTACACGGATGTGGCACAGTTCGATATGCCCATGCGGGAATGGCTGCCCGGGTGGTTCGGGACGCTTGCGGGAACCGATAAGATTCTTGTGCTTGCGGCAGCAGGGGCTGTTCTTGCGCTGCTGGCGGAGGCAGTGTATCTGGTCTGGAGATGGCGTAAGCGGCAGGCGGTTCCGCAAGGGTATGTGGTGCGGGACGGCATAATCTCCCCCGCTCTTTTCACGGCGCAGGCGACCGTTGCCGGCTCTTTTCTCTTTTGGCTGTGCACTTCGCCGCTGATCCGCTACGGCTGCGTCTGGGTGTATTTGACGGCGGCGGTGGTGTTTGGGGGGATTTTTGAGACAATAACGCATGGTGTGCCGGGCTGGCGTTGGACGACGGCAGGTACACGGGCACAGAATGGGAGTGTTTCGCCCAAAGGCCGCGCTGGTCTGCGGTGGCGGTCTATGGCAGGATGCGCGATGTCTGTGGCAGCGGCGCTGCTTTTGGTTTACAAAGTGTTTGCCCTGACGCGGGAAATCACAGGTTCCTATGTCAATGATTACTGGCTTGTCCAGAAGGATTACGAGAACTATGAGACCTGCGCTTATGAGATTGCGGGCGTTACTTTCTACTGTTCGACGGAGGGCGATCAGACGGGATACGACAGCTTTCCGTCCTCGCCGGCGGAAGCGGAGATTTTGTTTTTGGGGGATGACATTGCGGATGGTTTCCGGGCAGCAGATTAGCTGCACCGGCTCTGTTCGGAAACCGTTGCAATCTACATGTTTTTCTTCTATAATACTATAGATAAAGAGGAAGTAAGCGCTGACGCGATATTGTATGATGAGAGAAATGGAGACGGATATTATTATGAATCGGACGGACAAAATCTACGTGGCAGGACACAGAGGGCTGGTGGGCAGCGCGATTGTGCGGTCCCTGCAGGCAAAGGGTTATGAAAATATCATTGGCAGGACGCACAGGGAACTTGACTTGACCAGTCAGCAGGCGGTGCGGGAGTTTTTTGAAAAAGAGCGCCCGGATGCGGTAGTTCTGGCGGCGGCAAAGGTGGGCGGCATCAATGCGAACAATACCACGCCCGCGGAGTTTGCCTATGAGAACATGCAGATACAGTGTAATGTCATCCAATGTTGTCATGAGTATCACGTCAAAAAACTGCTGTTTCTGGGGAGCACCTGTATTTATCCGAGAATGGCGCCCCAGCCAATCCCGGAGGACGCGCTGCTGACGGGTCCTTTGGAGGAGACGAATGAGGCGTATGCCATCGCGAAAATCGCGGGGCTTGAAATGTGTAAATATTATAAGCGGCAGTATGGTGACGACTTTATCAGCTGTATGCCCACAAATCTGTACGGACCGCATGATAACTATGATCTGGAAGGTTCCCATGTGATGCCGGCTATGATCCGTAAGTTCCACGAGGCGAAAGTGAACGGCGCACCTATGGTTACGCTGTGGGGAACGGGAACGCCGCTCCGGGAGTTTTTATATGTGGACGATATGGCGGACGCCTGTGTGTTTCTGTTAGAGAATTACAGCGGGGAGCAGCATGTCAATATCGGTACCGGAAAAGAAGTTACGATCAGGGAACTGGCGGAGACGGTAAAGAGCGTAGTGGATTACCGGGGACAGATTGTCTGGGATCAGACAATGCCGGACGGCACGCCCAGAAAACTTACGGATGTGACGAAACTGCACGGACTCGGCTGGCAGCATAAAGTAGAGCTTGAGGAGGGCGTGCGGCTCGCCTACGAGTGGTTTAAGTCAAATGTAAACGAGGCGAGACTGTAGGGGAACGCGCCTTTTCGTGTAAATATCTTTCTTAGCGCGATAAATTACCGTTTACAGCGTGATACATTTTTGGTATTATTGTCGAAAGAAACAGTTAACTACATTTGTCGAATTGTATCATTATGTGCAAAGGAGTAAGAGGGGAATGACACAACAGAATATGATTAGTCCAGGGGAGCTTGAGAGAACAATCTCCGATTTAATGCTGGAACTTGGCATACCGGCGCATCTCCGGGGGTACCAGTTTTTGCGGAGCGCTATTGGAATGTGCGTGGAGGATATGGAGCTGGTGGGAAGCGTGACAAAGCTGCTATATCCGGACCTGGCAAAGATGTACCAGACTACGGACACGAAGATTGAGCGTGCGATCCGCAATGCGATTGAGGTATCGTGGGAGAGGGGAAACACTGATCTCTTTGAGGAGCTGTTCGGTTACAGTAATACACTGGAATATACCAGACCGACGAACAGTGAATATATCGCCGTTGTAGCGGATTACATACGGTTGAAAAACAATCTGATATGAATTGTAAGGGAAGAGATGCGTCTCTTCCTTTTTTTATGCAAATGTGGTAAACTTATCATTGGAGGAGACTGATTTATGAAACTATTGAGCGTCATCGTGCCCTGCTATAACGAAGAGGAGAATGTCAGGGATTTTTATGATGAGTTATGTAAGAATGTAGATTTTTTCCGTGAGAAGCAGATAGAGTTTGAAGTTATATATGTGGACGACGGTTCCCGGGATCAGACGGTTTCCGAGGTGAAAAAGCTTCATGCGGAGGACGGGCGGGTGCGTCTTATTTCCTTTTCACGCAATTTTGGCAAAGAGGCGGCGATCTATGCCGGGCTGCAGAAATGCAGGGGCGATCTTGTCGTGCTGATGGATGCGGACCTGCAGGATCCGCCCTCGCTTTTGCCGGAGATGTATTCTTATATTGAGGAGGGATATGATTCGGTGGCGACCAGACGGGTGACCAGAAAGGGCGAACCCGTTATCCGCTCTTTTTTTGCGCGGATGTTTTATAAGCTGATGAACAGGATATCCCGGACGGAGATTGTGGACGGTGCCAGGGATTACCGCCTGATGACGAGACAGGTGGTGGACGCGATTATGTCCATGCCGGAGTATAACCGCTTTACCAAGGGAATTTTCGGCTGGGTTGGATATGAGACCAAATGGCTGGAGTATGAGAACATAGAGCGCAGAAAGGGCGAGACGAAATGGTCGTTCTGGAAACTTTTCCTGTACTCTCTTGAGGGGATTATAGCGTTTTCCACGGTACCTTTGACCATAGCGTCCGTGGCGGGCGTGTTCTTCTGTCTGGTCGCATTTGTCATTATTATTGTGACGATTGTACGGAAACTTTTGTTTGGCGATCCGACCTCCGGCTGGCCTTCGCTTGTCTGCATTATTATGATGGTCAGTGGTGTGCAGCTGTTTTGCCTGGGAATTGTCGGGCAATACTTATCAAAGACTTATATGGAAGTGAAGAGAAGACCGATCTATCTGGTCAGGGAAGAGGTCGAGGGACAGGAACTTGAGAGATAAAATAGGCGGGCTGGTCAGTATCATCGTGCCAATGTACCGGGCGGCAGCATATATCGCGGATACCATTGAGATGGTGTTTTCGCAGACGTACTGCAGATGGGAACTTCTGCTGGTGGACGACTGTTCCGGGGATGGAAGCGTGGAGGCGGTTGAAAAGGCGCTCTCCGCATATGAGCACCGTCCGTCGGATGCGGTATTGGAAAATGTAAGGCATATTGAGGAATATCTGTGCGGGGAAGGAAAAGAGGTGTTCCTGATCTGTAAGAATAAAAATGAGGGCGCTGCTGCGGCACGCAATACAGGAATGGATCTGGCTGGCGGGCAGTATATTGCGTTTCTGGATGCGGACGATATCTGGGTCCCGGACAAGCTCAGAAAACAGCTTGTCTTTATAAAGGAAAAGCAGGCGGGCTTTTTGTTTTCCGCCTATGAGTTTGGCGATGAGGAGGCAAGACCTACAGGCAGGGTTGTGCATGTGCCAGAGGTCTTGACGTACAAAAAGGCACTGTCCCGGACGGTTATTTTTACGACTACCGTTGTGTTTGACCGGAATATTGTACCGGATGAACTGATGCGGATGCCGCGGGTGGAGAGCGAGGATACGGCGACATGGTGGCAGGTTCTGCGTGCAGGGTATACGGCGTACGGGCTTGACGAGGTGCTTGCGGTCTACAGAAGACCGGCGGGGTCTCTGTCTTCCAATAAATTTAAGGCGGTGAAACGGATCTGGAATCTGTACCGCGGACAGGAGAAACTCTCTGTTTTCGCCAGCGCGTTCTATTTTGTGTTCTGGGCGTACAGAGCGACAATGAGGCGGATATAAGACCATGAAAAAAGTGGAAACCATAAAAAGACTGATCATTTTACAGCTTTCATTTATCGGGCTGATTTTCCAGACAGCAGTTTATGCTTTCTTCTGGCTGGAGGCGTACTACCCGTTCCTGAGAATGCACAGGAATTTTCGGTTTTATTTCAAGGGACATGTGCTGATACTTTTAATTTATTTTGTGCTGCTGTTTTTCTTTGCGAATACATACGGCGCACTGAAGATCGGCTATCTGAAACCTGTCGATGTGTTCATCTCGGAATTGTTTTCCCTGCTGTTTGTCAATGTGATTTCCTATTTTCAGATTTCACTGATGGCGAACTGGGTTGTGGACGTGCGTCCCATTGTCTGGACAATGCTGATTCAGACGGCGCTTGCGGGCGTGTGGGTGTTCTTCTGCAATGTCTGCTATTACAAGGCTTTTCCCCCGAGAGAGATTTTGATCGTACACGGGGAACGTCCTATTGACGATATCGTGAGAAAGTTTGAGACGAGGAAGGATAAGTATCAGATCAGAAAATGCCTGAGTATTTCCGAAGGCATGGAGGCGGTGAAGGCGGAGATTGAAAACGGTTACGGCGCGGTGGTGCTGTGGGATATTTCAGCGGCGGACAGGAACGCCCTGTTAAAATACTGCTACAGCCAGTCGGTGCGGGTGTACACGATGCCGAAGATATCCGATGTGCTCATCAAGGGCGCGGACCAGCTTCACCTGTTTGATACACCCATTTATCTGACGAGGGAGTATTCCCTTAAGGTGGAACAGCGGATCGTGAAGCGGCTGATCGATCTGGTCTGTTCAATACTGCTTCTGGTGATCGCCTCTCCCTTTATGCTGATTACGGCGGCGGCGATCAAGCTTTACGACGGCGGTCCCGTTTTTTATAAGCAGATCCGCTGTACCCGTGACAGAAAAGAGTTTTATATTTTAAAGTTCAGGAGTATGGAGGAGAATGCGGAGAAGGATGGCGTGGCAAGGCTGGCGTCAAAGAATGATCCACGCGTTACGCCGATCGGAAAGTTTATCCGTGCCACGAGAATTGATGAACTGCCGCAGCTTTTTAATATTCTGAAAGGCGAGATGTCCTTTATAGGACCGAGACCCGAGCGGCCGAATATTATAGACGATTATATGAAGGAGATGCCGGAGTTTGCGCTCCGCATGAAGGTGAAAGCGGGGCTTGCCGGTTATGCGCAGGTCTACGGGAAATACAATACGACGCCCTACGATAAGCTGAAACTTGACCTGACGTATATTGAGCAGTATTCTGTGTGGCTGGATCTGAAGCTGATGCTGTTGACGTTAAAGATTCTGATAAAGCCGGAGAGTACGGAGGGGGTTGAGGAGAACCAGACGACGGCGATGAAGTAGAAAATGGCGACACGCGGGCGGCAGGTTATGGTGAAACAGCGACGCGCCGGAGGCTGGCGACTGTATATGAGCAGAGTGGAAGGATTTACGTTATGAAGGATAGGCACTATGCCGACGAGGGAATGGATATAAGAAAGTATATGCTGTGCCTGCTGGGGAAGCTGCCCTTGATTCTTGGGGCGGCGGCTGGCGGTGCTCTGCTTGGGTTGATCGTGTATGCGGTGGTGCGGACTGTGCCGGAGTCGGAGCGGGAATATGAGGCTTACGCGAAGGTGTATCTGGATTTTGCGGCGGATGAGACGGGGGAAGTGTATCAGGCGTACAATGGCTATACGTGGAACGACCTGATGGCGGCTGACCCGATTATGGAACTGACGCTGGCAAATCTTTCCGCGGATTATACGCGGGAGGAGGCGGCGGCTGCCATAAAAGCAGAGATTCTCTCGGACATCCGGCTTTTGACGATCACGGTGACAACCAACGGGGCGGAGCGCACGGATGCGATTCTCGGGGCGGCGGTACAGGCGCTTGAGACGTATGGCGGGCAGGCGAAGGAGTTTTTGGAAATTCACGCGATTCAGAAGACAGAGGCGAAACTTGTGGTGGCGGACAATCGGATGGCGCAGGCGGCGTTTCTTGGAGCGTTTCTTGGGCTGCTTCTCAGTCTTCTGGGATTCTCGCTTTATTATGTGACGGACGACCGCGTTTTTGTGGCGGGGGATGTCAAAAAAGTGACGGATGCGTCATTTGTCGGTTACGCTTCGGGTGTGGAAACGCTGAAACAGGATTATGAAAAAAATCTTGCCTACTTGCGGGGAAAAATTGGAGATATTCAGATTTACGAATCGGATGGGGACGCATCTTTTTCCGAGGAAGAGCTTCACAATATGCGGAGGGCGGGAGGTGTGGTCCTGTCCCTGCCTTATGGAAAGGTACACGGCGCATTTGTGTCTTATGTGATTGGACAGCTAGAGGTGCAGGACTGCGCGCTGTGCGGTGTGGCGGTCAGGGATGCAGACGAACGGTTTTTGCGGAGATATTATGGGAAAAATAAAACTTGAGGTTCTGGTCTCGGCGGTTAACAAAAATGCCGCGGAGCTTATCTCACAAATGCATATTGCTACGGATGCGGTGCTTGTAAACCAGTGCGACCATTATGATTATGAGACGGTCACGGTACAGGGCGGGAGGGTGAAATGTTTTTCCATGCCGGAGCGGGGTGTGGGCTTGAGCCGCAATACTGCGCTTTTGCACGCGTCCGGGGATGTGGTGCTTTTTTCCGACGAGGATATCAGACTGACGCCGGATTACGCGGAGAAAATCCGCGATGCCTACAAGGCTCTTCCCGACGCTGACATGGTTCTCTTTAATGTGGAGGTTGCGCCTTCCCGCAGAACTTACTGGAACCGGGAGATACGACGGATTACTTACCGCAATTACGGCAGATATCCGGCGTACAGCATTTCGGCCAGGCTTTCCGCGCTGCGAAGGGCGAACGTGCAGTATTCTCTGCTTTTCGGCGGCGGCGCGAAGTACAGCAACGGGGAGGACAGCCTGTTTTTGCGGGACTGCCTGAAAGCGGGGCTTCGGATTTATGCGCATACCGCATGTATCGGCAGGGAACAGGAACGGGAGTCCACGTGGTTTTCGGGTTACCATGAAAAGTTCTTCCATGACAGGGGTGTGCTCTATCATTATCTCTACGGGAAACTGGCGCTGCCGCTTTCCCTGCGGTTTTTGTGGGTGCACAGGAAAACCATGTGCCGGAAAATTTCGGTCGGCAAGGCGTTTCGCATGATGCGAGCGGGCGTGCGGGAGGCGCGCGGCAGATGATTTTGTATATCACGATTGCGGTTGTCACGGCGCTTCTGGCAAGTCTGGTGGACAACCACCCGGAAAGACAATCCCATACGATTACAAGGCAGCAGCTCTGTAACCGCGTCTGTCTGACGGCAATATTTCTGATTTTGTTTTTGCTCTCCGCGTGCAGACTCAATGTGGGCAATGACTACGCAAAGTATGTGGAGTTCATGCATCTGGTCAACTGCGATGCTTATGTGCCTACGGAGATCGGATTTAATCTTCTGGTCAAACTGATATACGGTTTGTCGGGCTATGAAAATTTTCTGCTGGTATTTGCGTTCTATTCGTTTGTGACCGTGCTGTTTTTCCTGTTGGCAATGTATGAGCAGAGCGATGAATTTGGGATGACGTTTTTCCTTTTTATGACGCTGGGCTATTATTTCCAGACATTCAGCACGGTGCGCTATTATCTGGCGCTGGCGCTGGCGCTTTACTCCATGAAATTTGTGCTGCGGAGACAGTGGGGCAGATTTGTGGTTCTGGTGCTTCTGGGCGCGACTTTCCACAAGTCGCTTCTGGTCGTAATACCGCTCTATTTTCTGGCGTCGCTGTCATGGAAAAAATGGCAGCTTGCCATGGCGGCCGCTTTTTGCACCACTTTTTTGTTCCTGCAGGATTTTTATCTGAAACTTGTGGTTTTTCTGTATCCGACTTATGAGGATACGGAGTATCTGGAGGGTGGCACAAGCTATATCAGTATTTTGCGCTGTGCGGCGGTTCTGGGTTTTGCGGGGATCGTGTATCTGATGCGGCGGAAAGAGAGAGATAGAAGCAACGCAGAGACCGCAAAGGGAAGCGCGATACCTGATGGGATTTCGGAGGAAGGAGGGAACGAAGCAGGCATAAACGGCGAAAAAGTCGGCATGAATATAGAGGAGGCGGCGTGGAACCGACGTTTCCGGTTTTACACGTATTTGAATCTGGGGGCGCTTGTCCTCTATGTATTCTGCTCCTTCCTGCCTATTATTTCGCGGATCGGCTATTACCTGATGGTGAGTCAGATTTTGTTTCTGCCCATGCTTTTAAAAGCGGTGCCGGATAAAAAATGGCGCAGACTTTTCCGGGTGGGAATCCTTCTGGCGGCGGTGGTGTATTTTGCCATGTATTTGAAAAAAGGCGCGAACGACGGCGTACTGATTCTGCCCTATAAGACATTTTTCTTTCACGAGATGGTTAATATACTATCAGAGGTTAATTAATATGACTTTCAGCATCATAGTCGTCTGCTATAACGCGGGCGAAAAATTGGAGAAGACGATTGCAAGCATCCGAAGACAGACAGAGGACGATTATGAAATTATCGTGCAGGACGGGCTTTCCGCGGACGGCTCGGTGGAGCGGCTGTCTGCTGCTGCGGACTTAAGACTTTTTCGCGAGCGGGACGAGGGCATTTACGACGCTATGAACCGGGCGGTTTCCCACGCTGCGGGGAAATATCTTTTTTTCTTAAACTGTGGCGATTATTTTGCCGATGAAGAAGTGCTTGCAAAGGTAAAGCGGGAGATTGCAGGGAACAGCGGCATGGATGCCCGTCGAACAGAGCATGGGAATGGTGAGACGGACAGCCGGGGAGCAGAAAAAAAACGCCCGCGACCGATGATTTTCTACGGCAATATCATGGAGCGTGCCACGGGGGCGCACGTGATGTCAAACCCCGTGATTGATGATTTTGCCTGTTTCCGCAATGTGCCCTGTCATCAGGCATGTTTTTATGACAGACGGCTTCTTGTGAAGAGGGGCTTTCGGACGTGTTATAAAGTCCGCGCGGATTACGATCATTTTTTATGGTGCTATTACAAGGCACGCGCCGTCACGGTTTATATGCCGATCAACGTGGCATCCTATGAGGGGGAGGGATTTTCGGAAAGCGGGGAGAACAGAAGGCGGTCTGCCGTGGAACATGCACATATTGTGAAAAAATATATGAGCCGCGAACGGATTTTAAAATACAGGCTGATTATGCTTTTGACGCTTGCGCCGCTTCGGACTTATCTGGCTTCCCATGAGAAGACGGCGGGGATTTATCAGGCGATAAAAAGAAGGATGTACCAGATCAGAAATCTTATATAAAGCGACTGACAAAAGATAGTGGCATATGGAAGAGTATGCCGGTGTGAAGGGAGAGGTACAGATGAAGGTATTATGGGTGTGTAATATTATGCTGCCAGCGATTGCCAAAAGACTAAATCTTCCCTGCAGCAACAGGGAAGGGTGGCTTTCCGGGCTGCTTGACCGGGTGGTGATGGAACAGGAGAGAAACCGCATCGAACTTGGCATTGCGTTCCCCGTAGAAGAGTCGCTTGGGAATTTTGACCGAATGATGCCCCTGGGGGAAAACATTTCCTGCCACTGTTACGGTTTTGTGGAGGATCTGGCTGCGCCGGAGCGTTATGATTTTGAACTGGAAAAAAATTTTGAGCTGATTATCAATGATTTTCAGCCGGATATTCTGCATGTGTTCGGGACGGAGTTTCCCCATGCGCTGGCGTCTATCAAAGTGTTTGGCCAGCCGGAGAGGACACTGATCGGCATTCAGGGGCTTGTCTCCGCGATCGCGAAGGTATATATGGCGGATCTGCCTGTGAAAGTACAGAGGCAGAGTACGTTTCGTGACAGGGTCAGAAAGGACAGTATCCGCCAGCAGCAGAAAAAGTTTGAGAAGCGCGGCGAGTTTGAAATTGAGGCGATTCAACGGACGGGGCATATAGCGGGACGCACGGATTTTGACCGGGCGGAGACGGAAAAAATTAATCCGAACGCGAAGTATCACTTTTTGAATGAAACGCTGCGCAGCGTGTTTTACCGTGACAGATGGAGTAAGTATAACTGCCAGACACACCGCATTTTCTTAAGCCAGGGAGATTATCCGCTGAAAGGATTCCACTATCTCCTGCAGGCAATGCCCAAGATTCTGGAGCAGTTTCCTGATACGGAGATTTATGTGGCGGGAGCCGATATCCTGAAAGCGGAGACGTGGAAGGACGCGCTGAAACTGCCCGCGTATGGCAAATATTTAAAAAAGCTGATCCATGAAAACAATCTTGAGGAAAAAATTAATATGCTCGGGCGGATTGACGCGGAGGAGATGAAGAAACAGTATCTGAGCTGTCAGGTTTTCGTCTGCCCTTCGGTGCTTGAAAATTCTCCTAATTCCGTGGGGGAGGCGATGCTTCTGGGTGTACCCTGTGTGGCGGCGAATGTGGGCGGCATACATAATATCCTGACGGATGGCGGGGACGGTTTTCTCTATCCGCCCGGGGATGTGGATGCGCTGGCGGACAGCATTATCGAGGTGTTCACCAAGGAAGCGATTGTGGACAGGCTTTCTGACAATGCCAGAAAGCATGCGCGTGTGAACCATGACGCGGATCAGAATTATTACCGGCTGATGCATATTTACCGGGAGATGCTGGGGTGATTTATGAGGGGCATTCTCCGTGGGAGGAAGTAATATGACATTCGCATTTGTGTCAAACTACATCAACCATCATCAACTCCCCCTCTGCGAGGCACTTTACAGGCGGCTGGGGAAGGGGTTTGTGTTTATTCAGACCATGCCCATGGAGGCGGAGCGCGTGGAGATGGGGTGGAGCGTTGATGTGGATGAAATACCTTATGTCATGTGTCTTTACAGGGACGAGTACGAGTGCCTGAAGCGGATTATGGAGAGCGATGTGGTGCTCTTCGGCTGGACCGGCAGGGAAGATATCGTGACGCCGAGGCTGCGGTCGGGAAAGACGACGCTTCGGGTGAGTGAGCGGCTTTATCGGGAAGGACAGTGGAAAGCGGTCTCCCCGAGGGGGCTTATGGCGAAATACAGGGAACATATCAGATACCGGGGGCAGAATATCTGTATGCTCTGCGCTGGCGCGTATACGGCGTCGGACTTTCATCTGATCGGGGCGTATCCGGGCAAACTGTTTAAGTGGGGCTATTTTACCGAACTGCGGACTTATGACGACGGGACTTTCGCGGCAATGAAGACGAAGGAAGGACCGCTGCAGATTGTGTGGGCGGGACGGTTTATTCCGTTAAAGCATCCCGAATACGCGGTGCGGCTCGGCAGGACGCTGCGAAAGAAAGGTTATGCTTACCGTATGCATATGCTGGGGAGCGGCGAGCTGGAAGAGGCGATAAAAGAAGAGGTGGAACGAGAAGGGCTTTCGGATGATTTCGTGTTTTATGGATATACGAGACCGGACGAGGTACGGGATGTGATGGAGAAATGCCACATTCACCTCTTTACCAGCAATTATCTGGAGGGCTGGGGCGCGGTGGTGAACGAGGGCATGAACAGCGGCTGTGTGGAGGTGGTTGACGCCCGCGTGGGCGCGGCTCCCTATCTGATCCGTCACGGAGAGAACGGTCTGCTTTATCCCGGCGGGCGCTACGAGAAAATGGAAGCGCTCGTGCTGGATCTTTTCGAAAATTGGGAGGAACGGCGGGGCATGGGGCGCGCCGCCTATGAGACGATCCGGGATGTGTGGAACGCGGAACGCGCGGCAGCCGCTCTTTTGCGGTTTGTGGAAGGGATGCGGCAGGGAAGGCTCTGCCCGGAGGAGGAAGGGCCGCTTAGCGAGGCTCCCATAATCAGACCGGGGAAATATCCGCCTGCAGATGTTTCCCGCGGGCGATGATATAACTGTGCCATACCCGGTCTGTGATTGCGAAACAGACATGAGTGAATGCTGCGCGCGTGGACGCCGATTGAGAAGGAATGGCCGGAAGGAAGAGCATGGAGAATGGACGGGAAGGAGCAGATGGAGACGAAAAAAATCAGCGTGATTGTGCCGGTGTACAATTCCATAAACTGTCTGGAAAGATGTGTGCGATCTCTCCGTGCCCAGACATACGAAAATCTGGAAATCCTTTTGATTGACGACGGTTCCACGGACGGTACAGGGGAGCTCTGTGAGCGTCTCGCGTCGGAGGATGCGCGCATTTTCGTGCGGCATAAAGAAAACGGCGGCGCTTCTTCCGCCAGAAATGTGGGGCTTTCCATAGCGTCCGGGGACTATATCGGGTTTGTGGACAGCGACGATTATATAGATTCTTATGTGTACGAGGAACTGGCACGTGCACTTGAAGTGGGAAAGTATCGCGTGGCGCAGATTTCGCGTGACGAGGTGGACGAGGATGGGGGGCGTCTGCCGGACGTCTGTACGCCGCCGGAAAAAGAGCGGTTCTGTGATTCGGAAGCTTTTATAAAAGAACTTCTCATGCACAGGGGGGACAGCTCCTTCTGCACAAAGCTGTTTCCGCGGGAAATCTTTTCCGGGCATCGTTTCCCGGAAGGGGAACTAAACGAGGACTTCCGGCTGCTTCTGGATATTCTGCAGGAGATTCCGGGCATATGCATTCTGCCTAAACAGGGGTATCATGTGGTCTGCAGACAGGAGAGCACCACGAGAAAGCGGACGAAGGACAGCTTCTCCCGGGTGTTTCTGGATATCGTGGAAAACGCGGATATGGTGCAGAAACTGGTGGACCGAAAATATCCCGCGTTGCATGAATATGCGGTGCGGTTTAATCTCTATCAGAGACTGGAATATATGCTGCATGTGCCGGTTTCCCAGATGAAAGGGGATAACGCTTTTTATAAGAACGTGAAAAAGTATTTGCGGCGGCATGTGGGTGATACCGTAAAAAACCCCTATCTGACGAGGAAGAATAAAGCGTACCTGATGCTGCTTACGGCTGCGCCGCGGACGGTCAGGGGCGTGCACGCAGGAAAAATGAAGTTGAGGGAAAAGACCAGGCATGGCTGAACGAAAGAGCAGCGGGAAGAAAACAAAATATGTTGTGTGCTTTACCGTGCTCTGGCTCCTGCAGATGGCGGCGGCTTTCTGGTTCTGTACGCAGAAGCAGGGCTTTCATGAGGACGAGTTTTACACCTACTATTCCACGGCGCGCACCAACGGCTTTTACGTGGAGGACGGGAAGTGGATGGAGCGGGATGAATACCGCAATGAGTTTGTGGTACTTCCAGGAGAACGGTTTCAGTATGGTCTGGTAAAGCAGGTGCAGTCGTGGGATGTGCATCCGCCGATGTATTACTGGGTGTTTCATACGGTGGCTTCCTTTGTGCCGGGCGTATTTTCTAAATGGACCGGGCTGTCGGTCAATCTTTTTTTTCACGGTATCAACCTGATTTTACTGACATATTTGTCATATTTGGCGGCGGGAAGGGACGAGAGGCTGCCGTTTTTCGTGACGTTTGTCTATGGATTCAGCCCGGCATCCATGAGCGGGGTTGTGTTTATCCGAATGTATGAAATGCTTACCACATTCGTGCTGCTTACTGCCATTTTACATGTGCGTGTGATGGTTCGGGAAGAGGAGGGCGGCAGAGTGACAGGCAAAACCTTCCTCGCTATGGCGGCGGTGACCTATGTTGGGTTTCTGACGCAGTATTATTACTTCATTTTTCTGTTCTTTCTGGCGATTGCTTTTTGTGTCTGGCTAATGTTGCGGGACAGGAATATTTGGAATTGCCTGCGGTACGGCATTTTTCAGGGAGTGGCGTTTGTGCTGGCGTATCTGACCTATCCGTCGTTTCCAGGGCAGATGTTCAAAGGGCAGCGGGGTGCGCAGGCGACGGAGAATTTTTTCAATCTTTCCAATACCTTTGAGAGGCTTCAATTTTTCTGGGACCTGATGAACCGATACGTGTTTGGCGGCCTGCTCGGCCTGATGCTTTTGTTTCTCGCGGCAGGGGCAGTGGCGATGCGGCTGCAGAACGGGCGAGGGGAAAGAAAACGCGCAGGACTCAGATGGAGAGAGAGCGCAGAGAAGACGAGAAATGCGCAGAGCCGGCAGCCTGCGGAGGAAACGGCTTCCCATGGCGCATCGTTCTATATGCTGCTATTTGCGGCGGCAGGTTATTTTCTGACGGTGTCCAAGACCGCACTTCTTCTAGGGGGAACTTCCAACCGCTACCAGCTTCCGGTTTACGGGATTGCGGCATTGCTTTTGTTTCTGGGTGCGGTAAAGGTTGTTAGACAGGCGGGTACGCGTTATGTAAAAGAGAAGAGGCGCGATACGGAAGCTGTTCCGCCTGTCTGCACCGGCTGGCGGGAAAAAAGGATGACCGGGGTGGCGGAAGCGTTCTGCATTGCCGTCGTTGCGCTCAGCTTTGTGCGGTCGGATGTGGAATTTCTCTATCAGGAGGCGGCAGAAGCGGTTGCGCTTGCCAGAGAACAGACGGCGGCGCACATTCCCGCAGTCTATATTTACAAGCCTGGTGAGGAGTGGTGTATCTGGGCGGTGGCGGATGAACTGATGGAGTACGACAGAGTGTATTTTGCCAGTGCGGCAAGCGAGGATGCGATTACGGAGCCGGCGATTGCGGAGGCGGATGCGGTGGTGGTATATACGCCCCGTTACGAAGACGTGAAGGACGAGGAGGCGCAGTGTATGCGGATTCCTTCCGGGAACGGGAATCTGTCGGAAGGTCATCTGCAGTATTCGCATAAATTTTGCACTGAGTGGTATTACTGCGGTGACGGGGGCGCCTGGAACAGTGCGGCGCAGCCGTGAAAAAGGGCATTTGACAGCCCATCGGAAACTGCCTATAATAAATGTGTTGCGTGAAAAATAATGATCTGGAGATACGATATGGATGCATTACAATTAGACACAGTTCTTCTCTCAGAGGACAGAAGCTGTCTGGAAATACTGGATCAGACGCTTTTGCCGGGCACCGTGAAAGTTTTGCGGGTAGAGAAATTAGAAGATATCTTTGAGGCGATTCGTTTTTTGCGTGTCCGGGGCGCGCCGGCGATCGGTGTCTGCGCAGCGTACGGGATTGCACTTACTGCATCCCGCATTGAAACGCGGGATTATGAGGCTTTTCTGTCAGCTTTCAGGGAGCAGAAAAAATATCTGGCATCTTCGCGCCCAACGGCGGTGAATCTGTTCTGGGCGCTTGATCGGATGGAACGCACGCTGCTTGCGCATGCGGATAAACCGGTGGAGGAGATCAAGGAGTGTCTTTTTGCGGAGGCGCAGGCGATCCGGGATGAAGATGTGGCGATCAGCCGCAGCATTGGTGAGATTGGTTTCGGGCTGCTCAAGCCGGGGGACGGGATTCTCACTCACTGTAACGCGGGGACGCTGGCAACGGCGAAATACGGTACGGCAACGGCGCCCATGTATGTGGCGCTGGAGCATGGAATGACGGATTTCCGGGTATACTGTGACGAGACGAGACCGCTTTTGCAGGGCGCAAGACTGACAGCCTTCGAGCTGCACGGCGCGGGGATTGACACGACTCTGATCTGTGACAATATGGCGTCCACCGTGATGAAGAGCGGTCTTGTGAATCTGGTCTTTGTTGGATGCGACCGGGTGGCGGCAAATGGAGATACCGCCAACAAAATCGGTACCTCAGGGGTGGCTGTGCTGGCGAAGCATTACGGGATTCCATTCTATGTATGCGCGCCCAGTTCCACCATAGACATGTCGCTTGAGACGGGGAGTCAGATTCCCATCGAAGAGCGGGCGGCGTCGGAGGTCACGGAGATGTGGTACAAGGAGCGGATGGCGCCGGAAGGCGTCAAGGTTTATAATCCCGCTTTCGACGTGACGGACCACTCGCTGATTACCGGGATTATTACAGAAAAAGGGCTTTGCAGGGCGCCGTATGAGAAGGCGTTCCGGGAGCTTGGCATCGTGTGAGAGGGAAGGAGATTTATGCTAAAGGATAAGACCATACTGATAACCGGGGGAACGGGTTCTTTCGGAAAATGCTTTACGAAATACGTGTTGACAAACTATGAACCGAAGAAAATTATCATCTATTCGAGGGATGAGTTTAAACAGTGGATGATGGCAAACGAGTTCAGGGAGTATGAGGAAAAGCTTCGTTTTTTTATCGGTGATGTGCGCGACGTGGAACGTCTGAAACGCGCTTGCGAGGGCGTGGATTATATCGTTCACGCGGCGGCGTTAAAGCAGGTACCCGCATGTGAGTATAATCCCAACGAGGCGATTAAGACCAACATCCACGGCGCCATGAACGTGATTGACGCGGCGCTGGATACGGGGGTCCGCAAGGTGGTTGCGCTGTCCACGGACAAGGCGGTGAACCCGGTCAATCTTTACGGCGGGACGAAGCTTGTCTCGGACAAGCTTTTTGTGGCGGCGAACGCTTACGTGGGGACGAAGGATATCAATTTCTCTATCGTGAGATATGGAAACGTGGCGGGCAGCAGGGGGTCTGTCATTCCCCTTTTCCACAAGTTGATTCAGGAAGGTGCGACGGAGCTACCCATTACGGATTTGCGTATGACCCGGTTCTGGATCAGTCTGACGCAGGGTGTGGAGCTGGTGATTAAGGCGCTGGCGGAGGCAAACGGCGGGGAGACCTTTATCAGCAAGATTCCTTCCTTTAAGATCACGGATCTGGCGGAGGCGATGCTGCCTGGATGCAAGATGAAGGAAACCGGCATAAGACCTGGGGAGAAACTGCATGAGATCATGGTGACAACGGAGGATTCAGCGACCACCTACGAATATGACAGACATTTTATTGTCTATCCGCAGATGACGTGGAATAACAGGCAGCAGCCCGATCTTTCCGGCAGGAAGGTCGAGGAAGGCTTTCACTACAGTTCTGACAACAATACCGAGTGGATCGGCGTAGAGGAAATACGCACGCTGTTAAAGGACGTAGAGCTGGAAAAATAAAACGAAAACATAGAAGAAGGACATGTGTGGAAATACGTGTCCTTTCTCCACAGTGACTTTGATTTACGGAGGAATATGCGATCATGGAAAAACCGGCGATAGAAGGTGGCAGACCCGTCAGGGAGACGCCCATTTACTATGGGCACCAGTATATAGACGAAGCGGATATTCAGGCGGTGGTCGACGTCATGAAAAGCGATTATCTGACGTGCGGACCGAAGATCGCAGAACTGGAAAAAAAGCTTTGCGCGCTGACGGGAGCGGAGCATGCGGTGGTCTGCGCCAATGGTACGGCGGCGCTGCATATGGCGGCGCTTGCCGCAGGTGTGAAAGAAGGAGACGAGGTCATCACCACGCCCATCACGTTCGCGGCTTCGGCGAACTGCGCGCTCTACTGTGGGGCAAGACCTGTTTTTGCGGATATTGATCCCGAGACTTACAATATTGACCCGGAGAAAGTGGAGGCGGCTATCACACCGGCGACAAAAGCTGTGGTGGCGGTTGACTATACGGGTCAGTCTGTGGCGTTTGATCCGATTCGTGACATCTGTAAAAAGCACGGGCTGGTTTTAATTGAGGACGGCGCCCATGTGATCGGTACGAAATATAAGGGGCAGCCCAACGGTTCCCTTTCTGATATGACCACGCTCAGCTTCCATCCGGTCAAGACAGTGACGGGCGGCGAGGGCGGCGCAGTGTTGACAAACGACGAAACCTATTATAAAAAACTGCTTTTATACCGTGCCCACGGCATTACGAGAGATGAGCGCCTGATGGAACATGAATCGGACGGAGCGTGGTATTATGAGCAGATTGCCCTCGGCTATAATTACCGTATAACGGACATGCAGGCGGCGCTGATTATCAGTCAGCTCGATAAGCTGCCTATGTTCAGCCGCCGCAGAAAAGAGATCGTGAAACGTTATAATGAGGCGTTTTCCGCAATGCCGGAGCTTTTCGTCCAGCGGGAGATACCAGAATCAGACACCACGAGGCATCTGTATATTCTGCGTATTGTGCCGGAAAGATTAAGGATTGACAGGAAACAGTTTTTTGAGGCGCTGGCGGCGGAAAATGTATGCTGCAACGTGCACTACATACCGACTTACTACTTCCCATATTATGAAAAATTGGGTTATCAGCGGGGACTCTGCCCTAATGCGGAAAAGCTTTATGAAGAAATTATCTCTCTGCCGCTCTACTATGCGATGAGTGACGGGGATGTGGAGAGTGTGGTCGAGGCGGTGAAGAAGATCGTGACTTTTTACCGTGTATAGAAAATTGCAACAGTATAGATGACACGGGTATCTTAACGGAAGAATAAAGGAACAAAGACGGAAATGACCGAAGAAATATCCCTGAAAGTAAAAATTTTATATGCGGTGTTGGCAGTATCACTGATTGTGCTTGTGTGGACGGGGGATGAAGGAAAGCAGCCTATCGTTTACAGCGGGATTGACCTGCAGCACTCTGTGGGGCTGATTGATTCGGAAAACGCACTTGTATTGCAGGAGTCTGTAGCAAGAAGCGGTGCGGTGGCAAACACGCCTAGCTACGTTATGAACAAAGGAAGCTACAGAGCCACGTTGAATTACAGCGCGGATAAAAATGGCAATGTACTGGAACTGTGGGAGCAGGGGGACAAGATTGCGGCATGGCAGCTCAATTACTGGGAGAAGGAACTCACGGTGGATTTTGCCCTCTCCAAGGATGCGAAAGCGTTGCAGCTTCGCATCAATTACGGGGGGGATGGCGCTCTTACGGTGAAAAGACTTTCTCTTGCACCGTATACTCTTTTTTATACGGATACCTATTTCCTGATCGGGGTGTTTCTGTTTCTGCACCTTGCGGCGTGGCTGTATGTGAGGAGCGGGAAAAGACTGTCGCAGGAGAAGCTGGTAGATTGCGCCGTCATTTTAGGGGTGGCGCTCCTTGCCACCACGCCGATGATGCAGACCTATCTCTATAACGCGGATGATCTCTGCTATCATCTGGCAAGGCTGGAAGGGCTGAAAGACGGTATTCTGGACGGGCAGGTCATTCCTGTCAATATTCTGCCCGAGGGGCTGCAGAATAACGGCTATATGAATGCCATGTACCCTTATCTGTTTTTGTACATAGGCGCTTTTATGCGGCTGTGCGGGGTGTCGCTGGCTTTCTCCTATAAGACGCTGATTTTTTTGTCCAATTTAGGTTCGGCGGTATGTGCCTATGTGGCGGTAAAGTCTATGGTGAAATCCAGGCGGAGCGTCATTCTTTCGGTTGTTCTCTACACACTGATGCCGTACCGTTTCACCAATATTTTTTCCAGAGGTGATCTGGGAGAAACGCTTGCTTTGGTTTTCTGGCCGATGGTGATTGCGGGGCTTTATCATATCGTTATGGGAGACCGAAAAAAATGGCATTATCTCGTGATCGGATTCACCGGCGCGCTGCAGAGCCATATTCTGAGTGTGGCTTATGTGGCGGCAGTCTGTGTCATCACTGCGCTTTTATACTGCGTGCGTATCGCACGGGAACGGCGTTACACGGAACTTTTGAAGGCGGCGGGACTTACCGTGCTGCTAAACGCATGGTATGTGGTTCCTTTCCTGTATTATTATTTTAAAGAAAATTTGGACAAAGATGTTCTGCGGTGGAGCGGTTACTTTGAGCAGTCAATCAACCTCTCCAACATGACCCAGACATTAAGTCTTTACAATAAGCAGTATTTTTCGTTGGGGCTTGCGCTCCTGGGCTGTCTGGGAATCGGAATCGTGTACCTGTTATGCGAAAGGCGCGGGAAGGTGAGCGGAGCTGATGGCTTTATGCTTTACCTGTTAACGCTCGGCGGCATATTCGTTTTTCTGGCAACGGGTTATTTCCCGAGCAGGGCGCTTATGAAAAATGCTTTTTTTGAGAATATAGCTACCATGCTGCAGTTTCCATGGCGGTTTCTGGGACCGGCATCCGCGTGTTTTCTATTTGTGGGAGCGGCTGGTCTTGCACGGTCGGAACTATTGAAGCCTTATCGGAATCTTATTTTTGCAATGCTGGTCAGCCTTAACCTTCTGGTTATTGTATCGGTACCCGCCGACAACAATCATGTGCCCTACAAAAATGCGGAATCTGCAGCGTCCAAAGGGCATGAGACGAAGCTTGGCGCCAGTGTGGGACTATTCTATCCGCACGAATGGCGGCTGATGGGAGCGACGGAGGACAGACTGACCGGAAGCGTGGTTATATCCGATATTTCCTCTGTATCTGTTTATGATTTCAGGAAAGAGGGAACAAAGGCGGCTGTATCTTATATAGCGCGGTCCGATGATGCTTATATTGAACTGCCAGTGCAGAATTATCTGGGATACCGGGCGGTGAACGAACTGGGGCAGCCTGTGCGGATCGAGCAGGGAAATGGCGGCAGGATGCGGATTTTTGTAGACGGAGACGGCGCAGAACATAGGATTTATGTCCGTTACGGACCGGTGCCGGGATTTATAATTGCGGATGTGGTGTCTGCGCTGACGGTTTTGTACTGCCTGTACAGGGTATGGTTTCGGAAATGGTTCCCGCTTTGCAGACGGTCTGAAAGGGAGGGGCTGACAGAATCAGATGCAACTTAGTATCATTGTGCCGGTCTATAATATGGCGGCGGAGAAAAAACTGGAGTATTGCCTGGATTCGCTTGTGACGCAGACCCTGGCGGACTATGAGATCATTGCGGTGGACGACTGTTCCACGGATGAGTCATGGGACATACTGAAAAATTATGAAAAACGCTTTCCCGAAAAATTCCGTGCGCTGCATCTGGAAGAAAATAAACACCAGGGAGGCGCGAAAAACGCGGGGTTAAAAACGGCGCAGGGAGAGTGGATCGGATTTATTGACAGCGACGACTGGATTACGCCTGATATGTATGAGCGCCTGATCGAACGTGCCAAAAGTACGGGAGCCGATCTCGTGGGATGCGACTATTGCCTGACTTCTGAACATTCCATGAAGGTGGGACAGGTGGTGCATAATAATAAAGCCGGTCAGACAGGCGTACTGGATGATGAGAAGAGGCGGAGCCTGATTCTGGACGGCGGCAGTCTGGTGGTGAAAATATTTCGTCGTTCCATGATTCTTGATAATGAACTCTGGTTTCCCGAGCATATCTTTTATGAAGACAACGCACTGGGAAATTCTTATCTGGTGCTGGCGAACCATTTTGAGTATATCGAGGAGCCGCTGTATTACTACTATCAGCACGGATCATCCACCGTGCACACCATTTCGGAGAAACGCTGTGAGGATCGCTGTGAAGCGGGAAGGCTGATGCTGGACGAGGCAGAGCGGCATGATTTTCTTGATAAATACCGAACTGAGCTTGAGTACAGCTTTACGCTGCTTTTCTATGTGAATACGCTGTTTACCTATATGGCGGGTGTAAAGCGGGTAAAATACCGCTTCGTGAAAAAGCTGGGAGAAGAAATGAGCTGCCGTTTCCCGAATTTTCAGGAAAATCCATACTATCTTGAGCGGACACATGCGGAGGAGAAAAAACTGATCCGTATGCAGATGAAATCTACAGTGCTTTTTATGGTATACTATAAACTTTTATGGACATATCGGAACTTTAGAAAAAACATGAGAAGACACGGTGGGGGGAAGTAGATACCGGGCGGGGGACTGTTTATGGAGATTGGAAGTTTCTTTGAGATAAATCCGGCTACTGTAAAAAAAGGCGGGGAGGCATCGACACTTCACCTTTCGCAGGTGGATAAGTATGGGAAGGAACATTGCTGTTATACGGCTTCCGGCAGGGAAGCGATCGAGCTGGCACTGATCAGTCTGGAGCGGGAGCGCCCGGACATTCGGAAACGGTGTCTCTTGCCGGCGTATATGTGCGACTGTGTTTTTCTGCCCTTTCTGCACCGCGGCTGGGAACTGGTCTTTTATTCTGTGGACAGGGAACTTGAGGCGGCAGGTGAGGAGATTTTCAGGCTGGCTCTGGAACATGATCCGGGTCTTATTTTCATTCACCCATATTACGGGGCGGACACTTGTGCGGGGCTGCGCAGACAACTTGCAGGTCTCAGGAGAAGCGGCGTTCTGGTGATGGAGGATGTGACCCAGTCCTATTATCTGGAAGAGGCGGGGAAGGATGCCGATTTTGTTGTGGGAAGCCTGCGGAAATGGTACGCGGTTCCCGACGGCGGATTTGTGGCATCCGATATTCCACTGGCAGAGGATGTGCTGGAAACGGGAGAGGAATATGCCAGAGAACGGTTGGTTCCGCTCGTTCAGAAATGGGAGTATCTGAAGGAGAAGGAGAGAAGGACAGGGGGAGCGCTGACAGCGGGATGGCTTCCGAGAAAGGCGGAGTATCTGAAACGAAACCGCAATTTGGAGAATGCCCTTGACTGCTATCAGGGTGTGCGGCGCATTTCGCGGATATCTGCGGAGATTCTTTCCAGGGTGGATGAGGAGGGCGCACGCCGGAGAAGAGAGGAAAATTATCATGCGCTCTATCAGCATATATGCGGTATGAAAAGGCTCTGGGCAATTCTGCCCGAAAAGGAGACGCATGCGCCGCTCTATCTGCCGGTTTACGTGAAGGAACGTGACAGCCTGCAGAGATTTTTGGCAGGATACGGCATTTATGCCCCGGTTCTTTGGCCTGTAGGAGAAGAGAACAAAGATTTTCTGCAAGGGGACGGGACATATATTTTTGAGCATATGCTGGCGCTGCCTATCGATCAGCGTTACGATGCCGGGGATATGGAGCAGCTTGCGGAAGTGCTCGCCCTGTATGAAGAGCAGCCCGTAATCGGTATTCGCGTTGACGTCAACGAGACGGTGGCAACAGGTCATATCATGCGGTGCATCACCATAGCTGAGCAGATCAAAAAACTGGGCGGACAGGTACTGTTTATCACGGCTGACGGGCAGGCGGAGGAGCTGCTGGCACGTGCAGGGATGGAGCATGTCTGCCTGCAGTCGCGGTGGGATCACATGGAGGAGGAATTGCCGGTACTGCGGGAGGTTTTAAAGCTTGCCGGAATAAAGACACTGCTGGTGGACTCCTATCAGGCAACGCCCGCCTATTTTGAGGAACTTTGTCCGCTTGTGAAACTGGTATGTATTGATGACTGCTTTGAACATATATTCCCAGTGGATGTACTGATCAATTATAATGCCTATCATATCCGGTTCCCTTACAGGGAAACTTATGGCGGTAAGACCAGACTGCTCCTGGGAACGGATTATGTGCCCCTGCGGGAGGAATTTTCCGTAAAGCAGATTAGAGACAGAGACGAGCAGAGTGGGAAAAAGGGATTTTCCGTGCTCCTGTCAAGCGGCGGCTCAGATGCGCAGAATGCCATTCTCGGGATCCTGCAGCGTGCCATGCAGACAGAAGAACTGAGATCTGTTATGTTCCATGCGGTGGTGGGTGTATACCACCCACAGGGCGATGCCATTGAAGCGTTTGCCGCGAACTACGAAAATGTGAAAGTGTACCGCCCATGTCACGATATGGCAGGGCTGATGGCTGACTGTGACGCAGCGGTTTCCGCAGCGGGAACCATGCTGTTTGAGCTTTGCGCAATGCGTGTTCCCACGGTATTTTTCCAGTCAGCGGACAACCAGCGCTATGACAGGGAATTTTTTGAATCCGGGGAGCGGATGATTTTTGCCGGGGATATGACGCAGGACAGGGACATCTGCATTGATAAAATCTGCGAGGGGCTGAAAAGGCTGGTGGCGGACGCCGCGCTTCGGGAGCGTATGAAGGAGAACCTTGGCAGTGTGACGGACGGTAAAGGCGCGGAGCGGATTGCGGGGGAGATTATGGGGCTGTAATGTATGCCTCCAACCGGCGACATTTGGTAATTCATGATTTTGTTTTTAAGATCATTACTTCGGTAGTGATCTTTTTTTGCGGATCAAAGTTAACAAACAGGGAATAAAACAAAAAATTTCGCAGAACTGTATATTCTGCGAACCTTCACGTTTGTACTGCCCGTAATATCTTTATCGGTATTTATTATATATTGCATAAGTCTATTTGTCAATTTTCCGAAAAATCCGAGGGGAATTGTTTTTCTATTCTGATCTGCCGTATTTTCGTGGATTCCGCGGCGAAATCTTCCCGAATCATTTGTAAATTCCATATGTTTCCGCGCGTTTTTTGTGGTCAGATAAATGGTCAGATGAATTGGCGCTTATGCCGCCTAAATTCGTATCGGTTCAGAAGGGCAGCCCTCGGATGTCCCATGATTGATTATGGTCAATTTGGCGGGCAGCTGAAAAACACCTTACATTTTATAGTAAGTTCAGAGATTTTTCGCAGAATATACAGTTCTGCGAAACAACAGACGGTCAGGGGCCGTACCCTTCGCGGCATGGAATGTAGCGGATGTGATGACAGACTGCCGGATATGGTGGAGGATATGCAGAAGGAAAACCGCATGACAAAGATAGCCTGGCAGTACACGGAAACGCTCCCGCAGGAAACCATGGATTTTCTTAGAGGAATCGCGGAAGATTATGCGAAGGTGAAACACAGCGTTTACGAGCGGTATTCCGGAATTGCAAGCCTCGGGCTTCTGGCCTCCATCTATGACATTATGACCCAAATGCGGCATTGTGGACTGCGGGAGCAGCTTGGCCTGCCTTCCGTATACTATGAACTTGCGGTGCGGGATGCGATCACGGACATCAAGGGCATGTGGGGGATGTTGAAAAATAAAATACGCACCCTCGTTTCGGCTAATGAAAATCTGAGCGATGAAGACAGACTATATTTGCGGACGGTTTTACGGCTCGATCCTGTATACGCTGCCATCTTAAACAGAGTAGAGTATCCGATGCCGGAGAAGGCGGCGGGACTTGCGATTGATACGGAACGCCTGAATAATCTCCTGCGGAGACTTACCAGAAGATATCTGGTTAAGCCTGCGCCGTCGGGCAGGGCGGACAGCTTCTGCGTATCGCCGGGAGGCTATTCCTACAGGGACGGTGCGCTCTGCCTCGTATCAAGAGTGCCCAGAAAGAGAATACGGCTTCCTCTGAAAGACGACAGGACATGCGACAGACAGCTCCGCATCTGTATCAGACAAAGCGATGTGGCAATTGCGCTTCCGGTCAATAGGAAGATGCGGCGGCATGAGGATTATCAGAATACCATTTTTGTCCATCTTGGATACCGCGATATGTGTACGCTGTCATCCGGGAACATATACGGGGAAGGACTGGGGGAGCTGGCATCCGCCAAAAGCGAACGGCTGATGGAGAAAAACCGGGAGCGGGGCAGAATGCGAAACAGCTACCGAAAAAGTATAGCCGAGGGCGACAGGAAAAAGGCGGCGGACATAGAGGCGAATAACCTTGGCGGCATCAAGTATGACCATCGGAAGAAAAAGGAACAGGCACAGATTGAGTCCTATGTCAACGCCGGAATTAATCGAATGCTGGAAGCGGAAAAGCCTGGTACGATCGTCATTACAAAGCCTGTCACGATTAATAAAAAGAACCCCGGGTATAAACAGGCAAACAGGAAACTTTCCGAAAGCCCGCAGGGATATGTCCGCAGGAGACTTTCACAGAAATGCCAGACAAACGGCATTACCCTTGTGGAGATTTCATCCAAGGGGACGGGAAATATCTGCTCGTCATGCGGGGCAGAGGGGAAACGTCTGGCAGAGGGACTCATCTGTGAAACCTGTGGTTTTCGAAGCTCTATCGCGCTGAACGGGGCGAGGAGGATAGAGCAGATCTACAGAAAATCGCAGGAGGGGAAAAGAGAATAGGCTGATTCATGCAGTTCTGGGAATGAACCCATATTGGGATGTTTACGGACATTCGAATGGAAGGTTTTACCGTATGACGCCGCAGGGCGGACGGATCGCAGAAATGCATGTTGCAAATATATGCTGCGTGAAAGCGCAGCGGGCAGGGATGGCTGTCGCAAGGCAGCGCCCAACGGCATTACCTAAGCTGCCACACGGCGGTTTTCCGATATGCCAGGACCGTGGCCTACACGGAGCGAAGCAGTCTTATATAGCTATAAGACGCAGGCGGAAACGCCCGGCTAATTCTTATGATGATTCAAGTTTATAGGTACCTTGACAATTTCATACTTTATAGCAGATACCTTTACATTCCGTGGAGAAAATATTAGAATATCGTTATAGGAAATGCGGGAGGTAGAGGGTATGACGAGATATTTCAATACAGAGGGATTGTGCACACCGGAAGAACATTATATGGTGCGATTGGATGACAGGATGGCGCAAATTAAGAGAAAACTGGTGGACAGGAAAAAATACTTTGTCATCAATAAGGGCAGACAGTACGGGAAGACTACCACGCTGCGGGCTTTGGCTGAGTATTTGGCGGAAGACTATTTTGTGTTTTCTCTGGATTTTCAGGAGATGCCGGATGAAAAATTTGAGAGTGGGGATACATTTTCTCTTGCCTTTGTAAGTATGCTGCGTGATGCTCTTGAAAATCGGGAAGATGAGGAAGCGCAGAAACTGTATGGTATGGTGTCGGATTTTATTGTGCAGAATCCTCAGATAGAAATGGATGAGATGTTTAAGCTCCTGAGCCGTATGTGCAGTGAAAGCGTCCGCCCGATCGTGCTTATTATTGACGAGGTGGACAGTGCGGGAAATAATCAGGTGTTTGTTAAATTTCTTGCATTGTTGAGAGGTGCCTATCTGAAACGGGATCGAAAGCCAATTTTTCATTCAGTCATCCTTGCTGGGGTATACAGCATTAAAAACCTGAAGCTGAAACTTCGCCCCGAATCGGAACACCAGTACAACAGCCCGTGGAACATTGCTGCTGACTTTGATATTGAGATGAATTTTTCATCGGAACAGATTGCAGGGATGCTGTCGGAATATGAAGCTGATTATCATACAGGGATGGACATACGGGCTGTGGCAGATGAAATCTACGCCTATACCTCGGGCTATCCGATGCTCACCTCTTTGGTCTGTAAGCGTATCGATGAAAAGATCATGGGAAGTGTGGGATTTGAGGATGCAAAAAAGGCGTGGTCCAAAGAGGGCATTGATAAAGCAGTTGATGTGATATTAAAGGGAAGTAATCTGTTGTTTGAGAGCATGGTGAAACAGCTTGATACTTACGATGATCTTTACAAAATAGTGGAGGATATTATATATTGCGGAAAAAGGATTCCGCATAGTCTGGAAGTAAAGTCTATAAACCTTGGCGTTATGTTTGGGTTTTTGAAGGAGGAAAACGGCCGTGTGACGGTGGCGAACCGCTTGTTTGAGATGTGCCTGCTGAATATGTTTATGGCAAAGGAAGCAATTCGCAGCGACATCTACGCGCAGGGCGGAAGCGACAGAATCGGATTCATTAAGAACAATCAACTGGATATGGATTTGGTTCTTGAAAAGTTTGTTTCCTATTTTACGGAAATATACAGCGAGAGGGATATGAAGTTCATCGAGAAATACGGTCGAAAGTTTTTCCTGCTGTACTTAAAACCTATTATTAATGGAAGTGGCAATTATTATCTCGAAGCGCAGACGAGAGATGAAAGGCGCACGGATGTCATTGTAGATTACCTCGGCGAGCAGTTCATAGTCGAATTAAAGATCTGGCACGGAGATGAATACAACGAGCGCGGCGAACAGCAGCTTGTGGATTATCTGAATTATTATCACAAGAATAAAGGTTATATGCTCAGCTTTAACTTTAACCAAAAGAAAGAAGTCGGTGTAAAAACAATCACAGTCGGGGATAAGACTGTGGTGGAGGCGGTGGTGTAAGCATTTCCAGGCTCGCCTGTTTTGCAGAGTAAATTGCACAGAGAAGCAGAGAAATCTGATATAAAGTATGGAATTGTCATAATTGAGACAAGGCATATTTTATGTCAGATTTTTTTATGAAAGGAAGGCAGGAGCAGTGGAACGATACAGGAAAAAAGACATGCTGCAGATGGCAGATACCCTGCTTCATGCCAATGACGCGATTGCAAAAACTGTCCGTTCCAATCCGCAGGGGGCTGCCGAGGCTCTGGCACAGTGCCAGGAGTCGGCGATTGCCCTCGGCACTTACATAGACACATTAGGTGAAAAGCACGCGAATCTTGTACATATTCTCGAGGAATACTGCGAGAACATTTATCAGATGAGCGAGAGCCTGTCTGATGAAAATGCGTGCCGGAAAGTGTCAAAAAAAATTCAAAAGCAGTTGACGGGGCTGAAAAACGGCATCAAGTATGATTTGCCGGAAGACAGAAAAGAAATCGTGTTTCTTCCCTATAAAGCATCCATGTGGGATTCCCTGGAGAGCGTCTGGAAGGCAGCGGATGCCGATCCTGGCTGCGATGCCTATGTGATTCCCATTCCGTATTTTGATAAGAACCCGGATGGGAGTTTCAGGGAAGAGCACTATGAGGGAGACCAGTATCCGGCGTATGTGCCGGTCACCCGTTATGATGCATATGATCTGGAAGCGCGCAGGCCGGATGAAATCTATATTCACAATCCTTACGATGAATGTAATCATGTGACCAGCGTGCATCCTTATTTCTATGCCAAAAATTTGAGAAATTTTACAGACAAATTAGTGTATATTCCTTATTTCATTTTGAGTGAGATTGATCCGGGCAATCAGTCAGCGATTGATGGGATGAAGCATTTCTGCTTTACGCCGGGGACAATTTTTGCCCATCAGGTAATCGTGCAGTCGGAAAATATGCGGCAGATTTACATCAATGAATATATCAAGGCTGCAAAGGAAATGGGACTGCCCGGTGAGCATGTGGACAGGAAGTTCCTGGAGAAGAAGTTTCTGGGGACAGGGTCGCCGAAGATTGACAAGGTTCTGAATACAAAAAGAGAGGATCTGGAGATTCCGGCGGAGTGGCTGAGGATTATTGAAAAGCCGGACGGGAGCTGGAAGAAGATTGTTTTTTATAATACGAGTGTGAGTGCGCTATTGCATGATGAGGATAGACTGCTTCTGAAGATGGAGTCAGTTTTTAAGGTATTTGAGGAAAACAGAGATGAGGTAGCATTGCTGTGGAGGCCCCATCCGTTGATTCAGGCGACGATCGAGTCTATGAGGCCGAAACTATGGGAGAAGTATAAGAGAATTAGGGACAGATATATTGCGGAAGGCTGGGGGATTTATGATGACAGCGCCGATATGGATCGGGCGGTTATTCTGTCTGATGCGTATTATGGGGATGGGAGTTCTGCAGTTGTTTTATATAAAAAAACAAGCAAACCCATTTTGATTCAGAATGTAGATGCAATGGGTGAACCAAGCGTTGCTATGTGTAATGGTGTACGCATTGGGAGTGATTGGTATTTTGTATCCATCAAAGATGATTTTTTGTACAAGATGGATTTAAATACGTTTAAGGCGAAGTACATACATTATATACCACATATTAGTGAGTTGTATTTAACGAGAATGGGGTATACGAAATTAATTTCTTATAAAGACAAACTGATTTTATTACCTGATCTTTCTAGATATATAGCAATTTATCATATATCAGAAAATCAAATAACATATGTGGATTTTGGAGGTAAGGGGAATATTGTTGGGGCATGTTTTAACGGAGAGGTGATGATGGATGATCTTCTTTTTTTGATTCCATGTCAATTTAACAAAATTGTAGTTCTTAATATGGAGACGGAGAAAATTGAAGAAAATGAGTGCATTGAGTTACCTTGCACTGGAGAAGGATATGAAGATCTGTTTTCCTGGGGAAGTTTTATACAGGAGAAAGATAGTGTTATATTTACAAGTCTGACTCAAAACAAGATATTCCAAGTCAATTTAAGGACGAAGCAAATAAATAGTCTGGAATTTGACAATGACGAATCATTAGGTGGAATTGCTGAAGCAGGAATGTATTATTGGTTATTTCCCAGAAAAGGAAGCAAAATTATCAAATTGGATAAAGAAGGCAGGATTGTACAGAATATTAACGATTTTCCTTCAGGTTATATGAGTGGAGAGGAGAGCTTTCACATGCAGTGCGATATGGGAGATGAAATAGTACTATTACCACGTCTTGCAAATATGTTATTACGTGTGAATAAATCAACAGGTGAAATAAGAGAAATCAATGTGGATATAGATGGCTATGATGAGAGAAATTATTGGGATCACTATACAAGATACAGCACGATTTTCCAGCTGGATCATAGAAAGATACTTGTTGAAGCAAAAACAGGAAAATGGTTTATTTTAAATGAAAAATATGAGGTGACCGATTCGGTTGAATTAGTCATTGAAGAACAGGCCAGTGGAATAAAGGAACTTTATAATCACGAAAAGCGAGATTATAGTCCGGTTGAGACAGATGGGCCGATTATAAATATAAAAAATTATATTGAGTATGTGAAATCATTTTAGTATATGGAGGTTAAGGATGTGGAAAAAATAATTATTTATGGTCTGGGAGAAGGATATGAACTTTCGGCATCTTATCTTACTAAAACTTTTAATGTGGTGGGATTTAGCGACCGGGTGGAAGCAGAAATTGAAAAATATGTAAAACCTTGTGAAATACATAAGGTGCAATTTGATTACATAGTTGTAACCAGTAATAAGTATTATGAAGAAATTAGAAGGGAGTTGGTAACAGACCATCAAGTTCCACTCCATAAAATAGTAACAGTAAACGAGCTTATAGCCAGTATATGCAATGCGCGGAATGCTATGGCGCGGAGTACAAGTATTACAGATGATGACATATATCCCTTTTTTGCGCAAAAGGCTGCAAAATATGAGTACATATTTAACACTTTTCGTCTTAGCCCGATAATACGGCGAATTTATGAACATGTATCGAAGGAAAACGGGTGGCGCTTAATAGATATAATTGATTCTAATGCCGATGTCAAATTTTCCAGTGAAAACTGGGAGCGTTTTATAAAAAATGATCAGTTTGGAGATCCAGAAAAGTTTGAATATATCATAAATAATTCGGGAGGGTGGGTAAATATTGCACCAACCACTTTACGATATGTAAAGGTGCTTCAGGACATATTGTGTCTGTATGAGAAAGAGAATATAAAAACGATAGCAGAAATTGGAATCGGCTATGGTGGGCAGTGCAGAATCGTTATGGATTATTTAAAAAACAGAGAATATTCTTTGATTGATTTACCTGAAGTCTTGGGTTTGGCAAAAGTTTATCTTAGTAAGTTTGTTATACCGGGAGAGATATATTATGTAGATGGAACGAGGGATATGCCAAGGAAGGAATATGATTTAGTTATAAGTAATTATGCGTTTTCGGAATTGAACAGAGATGTTCAGAATTTTTATTTGGGGCGAGTGATTGATACTTCTAAGGCTGGATATATTACTTGGAATTCCTTATCGTTCAAAAAGCTGGGAGGCTATTCCGTGAAAGAGCTTCTGGACAGGATACCTGGTGCTTCTGTAATTGAAGAGGAGCCATTAACTGCGCTAGATAACTGCGTTATTGTGTGGGGAACCGCTAAATGATTTAGAAGCTGTATTATTTTAGAAAGTGTTTGGAAAGAAGGTAAATAGTGAAAAAAATTATTTTGTATGGTATGGGAGAAAATTTTTTAGATTATAAAGAGTATTTGTCTGAAAAATATATTATTGCAGGGGTCTCTGATTCCAATACAGAGAAGAATGCAATGAGTAATGACTTCATAAATCCAGATGAAATAAGAAATTTGGAGTTTGATTATGTTGTAGTTACTGCCAGTAGATTCTATGAAGAGATTAGGGGAAATTTAATACAAAATCACAATATACAGTCAGAACAAATAGTCAGTATCAGAGAAATGATGGAAGTTGAAAATGAAGTTATTGTGATCAGAATGTATGGAGGGATGGGAAACTTTCTCTTTCAATATGCATTGTTTAAGAAACTTCAATTTTTATATCCTAAGTTTTCCGTTAAGGTGGATTTGTCATGGTATTATACGGAGAATATGTTTCTTATGTCGTTCCAGGTACCTTGGATTTTTGAAAGACTATTTAATGAAAAAATGAATATTGCATCTCAAAAAGAAATATTGGTTGCAAAGACAAGAGGTTATTTTGCAGAAAAGGAAATAAGCAAATTTGATGCAAATGTATTGAAACAAGGAATCGGTTATTATAACGGCTACTGGCAGACCGGACGTTACTTTGATGATATAAGTGATTCGATTAGGGGAGTTTTACTGAACATTAATGAAAGGGCAATATCGTACCGCCAAAGAAAAATCCTTGAACACATAAAAAATAGCGAATCAGTTGCAATTTGGGTACGGCGAGGAGATTACATTGCAAATGAAGATAATAGGAAAATATTCGGAGATATATGTACGGAAGACTATTATGAAAGCGCTATAGAATATATCCGCAATCAGCATCCCGATGCAGAGTTTTTTGTATTTTCTAATGATGAGGAATATGCAAAAGAGAAATACAAAGACATGAACGTAATTACATATAACCTTGATTCGCAGGAGTTCAAGGAGTTTAATATTTTTCTTATTTCACAATGTAAACATATCATTGGAGCAAATAGTTCAATGAGCTGGTGGGCTTCATGGATACATGGCAAAGAGGGTATGGTCATAGTACCTAAAAAATGGAATAATACGGCATTGTGCCCGGATGTATATGAAGACAATTGGATTAAGATGTAAAGATTGTATGAAAACGGAGAAATGATATGCAGGAATATATTAATCAGATGGAACCTTCTTTTGATGATGCGGAAAGGGAAGCAATGGATGCCTACCTTAAGTCAAACGGTTGGCTTATGGAATTTAAAAAGACCAGAGAATTGGAGAAAATGATAGCGGATTTTACCGGGGCAAAATATTGTTCCATGATGCCTAACGGTACATTAAGCCTTTCAGTGGCGTTAATGGCATGTGGAGTGGGCGTGGGTGATGAAGTTATTGTTCCGGATTATACAATGGTGGCTACGGCTAATGCGGTTGAGCTGATCGGAGCAAAAGCAGTCTTTGTGGATATTGAGAGCGAAACGCTATGTATGAACTTGGAGCAGATGAAAGAAGCTGTTACGTCAAAAACAAAAGCAGTTATTTTCGTTTCTATAAATGGACGGTGCCCCCAAAATATTCACGAGTATACTGCGTATTGCCGGGATAAAGGAATTCATTTTATTGAAGATGCAGCACAATCTCTAGGAAGCAGATGCGGTGGAATGCATTTAGGCAGGTTCGGTGAGATAGGCAGCTTTTCATTCAGCGTACCCAAGATCATTACAACAGGACAGGGTGGGGCACTTATTACGGATGATGAGAAGCTGTATGAAAAAATAAGGATGATTCGAGATTTTGGACGTGAAAAAAGTGGCAGTGACCACTATTTGACGAAAGGGTGGAATTTTAAGTTTACAGATTTACAGGCAGTTATTGGAATAGAGCAAATGAAAAAATTGCCGACACGTATTCAAAGAAAGAAGGCAATTTGTCAATTATATTTTGATTTACTGAAAGATATAAAACAAGTAGAAGTAATCAAGATTGATACAGAAAATTCACTGCCATGGTTTGTTGAAATTTTATGTGAGAATAGAGAAGAACTTCAAGCGTATCTAAAAAAGAAAAACATTGGAAGCAGAGAATGTTATCCACCGCTACATTCAGAACCGGCATATGGATATGAAAATGACTTCGCAATAACGGAATCGGTGACTAAACGCATATTATGGTTACCTTCTGCAGTAACCTTAAAAGATGAACAAATTAACTATATATGTAGTTGCATTAAAGTATTTTATTGCGAGAGATGAAAATGGATATTAGAGAGCGTGAGCCAATAGAATGGCTGAACTATTGGATCGAAGATGCAAATAAGTACAAACAGAGAATAATTCTTATAGGTGATTCGGTTACAAGAGATCTAAGAAAAAAATAAATTTTTTTCTTAGGGGGGGGGGAGAGTATTGTGTGGATCTGTTAGCAATGTCTTATAGCATTTTCGATGATATGGTTCTGGAAGAGATAAAACATTTTTTTAAAAGAACACCTTATCAGTATGATCTTATTATTTATCATTTGGGAGCGCATCATGGGTATGGTGTTAACTGTATAAAATCGGAGAATGCAGTAAACCAGTATACAGACAGGGTCAGAGAGATATTAGTGGAGTTAAAAAAATACAGTGACAATATTGGGGTAATGACATTAACACTTGAAGGATGTGCTGATGAAAAAAGCGGACTAAATCATAATATGGAAATAAAAAAGAGAAACGAAATCCTAAGGGCGGTCTCAAATGAATTAGATTTATTGTTTTATGATCTAAATCAGACAATTGATTACAAAATAGTGAGATACATAGACAGATGTCATTTTACAGATGATGATTACGAATATATGTCAGAGAAGATTATTGGATATTTCTTCCCGAAGATACATTTTGCGTATGCTAATCGTATAAGAGAGATGAATGATTTGAGGAAGAAATTAGATACCTGTGCAAATGTATATGTATATGGAAACGGAGTTCGAGGGAAAAGTCTTAAAATTTATTTGCAGAAATATGGTTATGCATTCAGAGAAGTTATAGTTTCTGACAAGTATGCACATTTATATAACGATGTAGTGAAAATAGATTGGGTGGAAAAAGTAAATGCGTTGGTAATAGTAACGCTAACAGATATAGAAATATAGGAAAAACTAGAAAGAGGAGGTTTTGATTATATTACGCTGGGTGTCAATATATATACGCATATTAATGATGAGATTTCCGGCATGAATCTGATGTAAAGAGAGGGTTAAGTAATTGAGAATACTGTTATTTACCAGAAGCGCTTATTTGGAGTATCTTGAAAAAATTATTGAATCGTTATCAGCGAACGGCGATGTGCTTCTTGGAGTTATCGGCGATAAAGGATTATGTCAGTTTTTAAAGAGAAAAAATGTAAAATATTTTGGCGATGATTACACAAAAATAAATAATTTAGCAGCACAAATTGATCTGGTTATAAGCTGGTTATATGACAAAAAAATAAAAGAACCGTTTATTTCAGTGCCTCAAATCGGTTGTATAAATTTTCACCCGGCGCCATTGCCGGATTACCGAGGGTCTGGCGGGTGTAGTATGGCGATTCTAAATAAAGTCACACAATGGGGAGGAACGGTTCACTATGTTGATGAAAAGTTTGATACAGGAGACATCATAAGAAAGAAAATGATTCATATAGATTACAGGCAGGAAACAGCATACAGTCTGAAGAAAAGAACAAATGCTGTTCTGTATGAATTGTTTGAGGAAGTATTGGAAGAAATGCGCGACAGAGGAAGAATTACAGGAGAAAGACAGGATATAAAATTAGGACATTTTTATAGGAAACAGGATGTTTTGGATTTAATGAAAATCAACCCGGAAACAGATGATGTAGATGCCAAAATACAGGCTTTCTGGTTTCCACCGCATGAGGGAGCTTATGTAGAAATTGGAGAGAAACGGTATACATTAGTTAACGAGGTGGTTTTGAATTCCATATCTGAGAACAAATAAGGTTTACAGGAGAGAAATCATGCGCAATTTTTCGATGGGCAGTACCAAAAGTGATAATACCATACAAAAGAGATTGGACGCAATTGGAAGTATAGTTGCGAATGAGGTGTTAGAGGTATATTTAATTGGTAATCCAAATAATCAAAGAGCATATATAGATAAGTTTCGGGCATTTTCTGATAAAAAAATTATCTCTGCTGACAGCATTGACATACAAAATGATAATAATAAAATTATTGTTTGCGTCGAGAGAGAAAGAAAGGACTATCTGGAAATTTACAGACAGTTTGAACAAAAGGGATGGAAGGAAAATGTTAATTTCTTTCAAGAAGAAGTGTATGAGGCCTTTTATCATGTGTATGTCAGAAACCAGATTGTCATTGACAGAATAGAAATAATAATGACAACTTATTGCACTTTAAACTGTGAAAAGTGTATTTCTTATATACCGTATCAGGCTAAGAAACATTTTCCATTGGAGCAGTTAACAGATGATATTGATCTGCTGTTTAGCAAAGTGAATTATGTGAAAAAATTAAAATTGTTGGGTGGAGAAGGTTTTATATATCCATATTTGAAAGAATATGTCACTTACATACATAAAAATTACAGTGATCAGATCGGTGAAATTAGGATAGGGACAAATGGCACTGTATTTCCATCTGAAGATATCCTTCAGGTATGCAGGGAGAAAGAAATAATTGTTGATATTAGTGATTATACATGTGCGGTACCAGATCGTTGTAAGCTGGACGACGTAGTTAAACTTCTTGATGCACATGCGATACGTTATGACATAAAAAGAAGCGGTGAAAAATGGCTGGATATGGGATTCCCCAATCGCATTCCGGGTGAGCGAAATGATTTGGAATTGGAAGATCTTTATCACAAATGTGCTGTGTTCTGTCGCAACTTTTATATGGGGAAAATGTATCATTGTTGTAGTAATTGTGCAGCAGTAATTTCAGGAATGTTTCCAGATGATGAAAATGATCATCTGAATTTTAATGGAGAGATTACTAAGAAAGACATATTAGCATTTGAATTGGGTTATACGCCGCTGGGGTATCTTACATTCTGCAAGGTATGCCAGGGAGGCTCAGAAGATGCCAATCAGAATCTTATAGATGTAGCAGTTCAATGTAATTGAAATTCCCTTAAAAGGGTTATTGGAGAGGGGTAAATATGTATCAAGGTAAAAAAATAATTGTATATGGACTGGGAAGAGAGTTTGAAAAATATGAAACATTTTTAGAATCATATTTTGAGATAGTGGGATATAGTGATAAGAACAAAAAAAATATGGGTGAGTATTATATACAGCCATCAGAAATTAATAGTAAGAAATATGATTATATATATATATTACAAGTAGGAAATTTTATGAAGAAATTAAGAAAGAACTAAACGAGAAATACGACATTAAAGAAGAAAAAATAATAACAACAAATGATGTGTTGGGCATTCCGATTAATATTGAGGAAATCAGGGACACATGGGTTATAAAAAAGTTGTTAGAGATAGAAGGCGGAAAAATTATTTTAGATGCTGGGGCAGGGGAGATGAAGTATGCAAAATATTGTAAGCACCTAAAATATATTGCGCAGGATTTTGGAAAATATGATCCTCATGAGGATAACAGAGGATTTCAGATGACAAAGTGGGATACATCTGCATGTAACATAACATGTGACATCATTGATATGCCATTAGAAAGAGGATCTATTGATGCGATTATGTGTACAGAAGTATTTGAACATATTAAAAATCCGGTATTGGCATTAAAAGAATTTAACAGAGTTTTAAAGAATGAAGGAATATTATTATTAACGGCGCCGGTATGCAGTTTGACGCACATGGCTCCGTATTATTACTATAATGGATTTAGTTTGTATTGGTATCGTGAGCATTTGCGGGAAAATGGATTTGAAATAATTGAAATAAAAGAATACGGAAACTATTTCAAATTTCTGTGCCAGGAAATGTCGCGGATTCAGGCAATATCAGAAAGGTATTGTGACTATCAATTACAAGACGAGGACTATAATTGCATTTATAAAAGTATGAGTTTATTATCCAGATTGGCAGATATGGATCAAGGCAGCAATGAGATCTTGTGCTTTGGATATATGACGCTTGCAAAAAAAAATAGAAGAAATAGAAAGCTAAAAATATGTATGAGACTTTAAATATTAATGAGAATGGTTTAATTAGCGTGATTGTGCCAGTATACAATGTTGCGGATTATTTGCCTAAATGCATTGAAAGTATTCTGGAACAAACTTATCCAGACATCCAGATTATATTAGTTGATGATGGATCGACCGACTGCTCGCCAAAAGTCTGTGACAGATATGCAGAGAAGGATAAAAGAATCAACGTGCTTCATAAAGAGAACGGCGGACTGGTTTCAGCAAGAAAAGCGGGGCTTACAGTTGCTTTAGGCAAATATATAGGATTTGTTGACGGAGATGATTATATCGATGAGACATATTATGAGAATTTGATGCATTGTCTAAGAAATTCCGATGCGGATTTTGTTCATAGTGGTATTGCTGCTGAGAAAAATACTGGTCAAACGGAGGTATATACGACATTTGGGAACAGAGTGATTGTTGAGGCAGACGATAGAATGGAATTAATTCAAAAATACATTTTATATCATTCTGCAGATGACAAAGAATTTCTGCCAACTATATTATGTTCAAAACTGTTTGATGCAAACTTGATCAGAGAGTGCTACGAATGTGTACCGGACAATCAGTCTTTTGGGGAGGATATGCTTGCTTTTTGCAGATGCATATTAAAAAGTAAGAAATTTATCGTATTGTCTAATGTTGGTTACCATTATTTAGTACGACAGGATTCTATCTCACATATGTGGAGTGTGGATAAGTTTTGGCAGGAAAGCAATTTATATTATGAACTTTGTTCTATATGGAAAGAACATGACTGTTTTGAAAAAATGAATGCTTTGATGGAGAATTATCTGGTTATTCGTATGGTTGAATGTATGAATCATATTTATGGGAAAGGTCTGGGAACGGTCAGATATTTGGTTCCTAAAAACGAAACATTGAAAAAGCGTCGGATAGTAATATATGGCGCGGGCAAAGTTGGACGAGATTATGTCAGCCAGATGGTACTTGATCAACAGTTCAACATTATTGCTTGGATTGATAAAAAGTTTGAGGAGAAAATCAATAAACTATGTTTGGCGGTAACAAGCATTAAGGAGCTGGATTTTGATATTGTTTTGATAGCGGTCAGAAAAGAAGCAACAGCACTACAGATCAAAAATCAGTTGTTGGATTTGAATATTGAGGAAAGAAAGATTGTGTGGTATGCACCGGAGGAGAATATATGGAAGCATTGAAAATGATTAAGAAAAAGGATAGGCTGCTGGCAATTATTGTCAAGAACACATATCAGTGTGAAGGCGTAGATTTTATTACGCCAAACGAGTTTTCGCAGCAACTGGCATACATGCATCACCCCACAGGTAAAATGATTGATGCGCATGTACATAATTTGGTGCATAGGAACGTGGTATTGACACAGGAAGTATTGTTTATTAAAAAGGGAAAACTTCGGGTAGATTTTTATGATGATTATAAGGATTATCTGGAGAGCGTAGTATTAGAAGCGGGAGATGTTATACTCTTAACCTCTGGCGGGCATGGATTTAAGGTGTTGGAAGAGGTAGAAATGATAGAAATAAAACAAGGACCATATTCAGGAGATATGGATAAAACACGATTTGAGAGTATTAAAGATGAAGAAGTTGTGTGGGAAACGGAGAAATAGACCTATGGATTTTATACCCGTAAACGAACCGTTGTTAGACGGTAATGAAAAGAAATATTTATGTGAGTGCATCGATACGGGATGGATTTCTTCAGAAGGGCCGTTTGTGAAACGGTTTGAAGAAAAAATGAGTGCATCTGTAAATCGCAAGTATGGTATTGCGGTGGCAAACGGAACGGCAGCTCTTGAAATTGCAGCACAGGCGTTAGGTATTGGAAAGGGCGATGAGATTATTATGCCGACGTTTACGATTATCTCCTGCGCAATGGCAATAACCAAGCTGGGTGCACTACCAGTACTGATTGATAGTGACCCGTATACATGGAACATGAACATAGACCAAATTGAGGCCAAAATAACAGAGAAGACAAAGGCAATCATGATGGTTCATCTGTACGGTCTGCCCATCGAAGTGGATAGGGTTCTTGCTCTGGCTGATAAATATAATTTGCAGATAATTGAAGATGCGGCGGAAATGCATGGACAGACCTATAGGGGAAAACCGTGCGGAAGTTTTGGACATATCAGTACCTTTAGTTTTTACCCGAACAAGCATGTCACGACAGGGGAGGGAGGAATGATTGTTACTGACGATGAAGAACTTGCGGAACGTTGCAGAATGCTTAGGAACCTTTGTTTTAGGAAAGACGTTAGATATGTTCATGATGAGATAAGCGATAATTACCGTTTTACCAATCTGCAGGCAGCAGTCGGTCTGGCTCAGCTAGAGCGGCTTGAAGAGTTCGTTGAAAAGAAACGCCAAATGGGCCGGTTTTATACAGAGAGATTGGCGGACATAAAAGGAATTAAACTGCCTGTTCCGAAGACGGAAGATGCATACAATATTTACTGGGTGTTTGGTCTTGTTTTAGATAGAGACAGTGAGCTTTCAAACCGTGAAGTCACAAGGCGTCTTGCAACTGAGGGTATAGGATCAAGAACCTTTTTCTGGTGTATGCACGAACAGCCGGTATATCAGAAGCAGGGGTTGTTTAAAGGAGAGCACTTTGAACATGCGGAATATTTGGCTAGAAAGGGGTTTTATATTCCGAGTGGCCTGGCTTTGACGGAGAAACAGATGGAGATTGTGGTAGAAAAACTACACAAAGTATTATAGATGGGATGAACAACAATAAGGTAAACGGGGAGAAAACAATGGAAGTATTTCAAGATTATGCATATTATTATAATTTGTTTTATGCGGATAAAGATTACAGGACGGAGGCAGAAACAGTAAGCGGCATTTTGAAAAAGTACAATGCTAAAATTAGTACAATCATTAATTTTGGCTGTGGGACAGGCAGACATGATATGGAATTAGAAAAGCTTGGATATTATTGCAATGGGATAGATATGAGTCAGTGGATGATTGATATTGCAAAGGAAAATGCTAAAGCTGAGGGTAGAAATATTACATTCGAAGTAGCAGATGTTCGGGAGTATAAGGCAGAAAAAAAGTATGATGCAGTTATCTCTTTGTTTCATGTGATGAGTTATCAGAATTCAAACCAGGATGTGCGCAACACTTTTAGAAGTGTTAGGAAATCATTAGTTGATACCGACGGTTTTTTTCTGTTTGATGTATGGTACGGGCCAGGTGTACTTAGTGATAAGCCGTGTGTCAGGGTTAAAGAGGTGGAAGACGAAGAGAATAAACTGATCAGAATCGCCAGCCCGGTAATGTATGATAGGAAAAACATTGTTGATGTTAACTATGAAGTTCTGGTCATCAATAAAAAGACGGGAAAGACACAGATAATTAATGAAGTGCACAGTATGAGATATTTTTTCAGACCGGAACTGGAAATGCTATTGCAGGAGGCTGGATTACAATTAATTGACAACATAGATTGTCAGACCTTGGGTGAGACAGATTATAATTCATGGACGAGTTATTTTCTAGCGAAGACGTTATAGTGGCTGGAATGTATATGGGTATTTTTATGGCAAAGGGGAACATTCAGAATGACAAAAATCATGTCATATGAAGATAATTATTTTTACATTTGTGAGAAGACACAACAAAAAACTGTGATATATGGAGCGGGATCATATGCAAAAAGAGCGTTTCCATATTTAAAGAATGTAGCCTACGTGTGTGACAGACGTGCAGATCAAATTGGAACATTAAAGGGGATCTCAGTCATTTCGCCAGAAGAGCTTGCAACCATACAAGAGGCACTATTGGTAGTTATCTGCATAAAGGAAGAAAAGGCAAGAGCTGAAGTAAAATCACAATTACAGAGTTTATTAGCGAATGCTTACATTTTTGATTACTTTGACAATGTGGCCTTTGATTTGTATAAACATCAACAGCTTGCCGGTGTTGAAATTAAACATAATATTAAGTATATACATCTGATATGTGAAGACAGAGGATGGATTTTAAGAAAGTTTGCAATAAAAATGAAGGAAGAACTTGAGCATCAAGGGTATGAATGCACCATTGGGGATGCGGTTGCCCCGCTGGCTGACATTAATCATCATGTCAGCTATGCAAGCTGTGAACCCATTGGTTCTGATTATAATGAGACGTTTATGATTACCCATATTGATTCTTATAATAAGGTTGAATTTTTAAAGCATCAGTTGAGAAAGGCAAAAATGGGTATCTGTATGTCGAGGGAAACTATGGAAAAACTTGCGATGTATGGGCTGCCGAGAGAAAAGATTTGTTATATCAATCCAGCACAGGATGGGGTAATAAAGCCTAAGAAATATATTATGGGAATAACGCAAAAAACACATGAAGATCATAGAAAAAATGAAAATGTGTTGGTTGATCTGTGCAGACCCCTAAATCCAGATTATTTTGCATTCAAAATCATGGGTTCTGGATGGAATCATATTGTAAATTTAGTAAGAAACATGGGTTTTCAAGTAGAGTACTATGATGAGTTTGATTATGATGAATACGTGAAACTGATCCCTTCTCTGGACTACTATTTGTTTTGGGGATTTGATGAGGGATCGATGGGTTTTCTGGATGCTTTGCAGGCGGGTGTCGAAACAATAGTTACACCTCAGGGATATCATCTTGATGTGAAAGATGGAATTACATATGCATGCCGGACATTAGGCGATTTTATAAATGTGCTTTTGGAATTGCAGGAAAGGCGAAATAAGATGGTAGAGTCTGTGAGGGCGTGGACCTGGAGAAACTATGTGGAAAAGCATCTGGAAGTCTGGAATTATCTTCTGGGTAATGACGAGGGGATATATATAAATCAGCATAAATATGAAGATGGAATTTTTTCTGTTTTAAAGTTTAATGTATAAAGTCAGTCTGTAAAAACAGTGTGGAGTCATTATGAAAATAGCGACAGTAGGTGGGGCAAGAAATATAAGGGAGTTGAGCGGACTCTTTCAGAAAAATGTAGAAATTGCGTTTGTGATTGATAATAATGTGCATCTGGATGGAAAACAGATAGAAGGGAAAGCGGTTTATTCTCCATATAATTTTCCACGAAATAATGTGGACTATATTGTTGTGTTTCTGTATGAATATGAAGCTGTGTACCAAGAGCTACTGGATTTGGGAGTTGATTCATCCCGCATTATTAATTTTATGAACTTAAATTTGGATTTGTATGGATATCAAAATATTTTCCATATAGATGTGGCTGATACACTGAGATTGAAAATCCGAATGGATTTTACAGATAAAAAAATCAAAACGCTGGAAGATAGTCAGAGGAATTTTGAAAGAAATTATGTGTATGAGGCACTCGATAAATTTAGGAATAATGATATAAAAATTCCGAAAGTAAAAAGCGTACAAGATACATATAGTCGAATCATATCGGATCGATGTTCCATTAGCAGGTATGGAGATGGGGAATTTGAAATTATTCTAGGAAATGCCAAAGACATATATCAGAGTGATAATACAAAACTTGCCGGACGTTTAAGAGACATCCTAATATCCAATTTGCCTAATCATATTGTGGCGATCGCAGATGATTATGGCGCAATGGAGGGATTGAGAGAAGAGAACAAAAATACAATACGGGGATATATGACAAAAGAAAAGAGAGAAAAGCATTATGCATTACTGGACATGGAAAAGGAATATTATAATGCTTATATCAGCCGGCCTTACGTGATATATCCGCATGATGATATTAAGGCGGCGGGAAAGAGGTTTGATGAGTTAAAGAAAATATGGGAAAAACAACGGGTTTTGTTCATAGAGGGTGACAGAACACGTATGGGAGTTGGGAACGATCTGTTTAGCAATGCAGGGAGTATTGAACGAATCATCGCACCTAATGAAGATGCTTTTGATGTATATGAGGGAATTTACAAGGCGGCATTAACATACGGAAAAGACAGGTTGATATTAATTGCGCTTGGGCCGACGGCCACAGTACTGGCATATGATCTGGCAAAAGCTGGGCATTGGATATCGGGCATCTTGATCTGGAATATGAATGGTATTTAAAGGGAAGAGGGTACAGTTATATTCCACATAAATATAACAACGAGATGCTGGGAGATACACATGTAACAGAGGTAACTCAACCGAATTATGCAGCTTCGATATTATGCAGCATTGGGAAGCAGGTATAAAGGGTATTGGATTAATGCTGCGGTATGAGAGGACAGAGCGTGTGAATATAAGTCAAAATATAATTATATATGGTGTTGGAAAAAGAGGCAGATCCCTTGTAGAGTTAATGGATATTTGCGGCGTGCATATCGGGCACATCATAGACAGCAATAGAGAATTATGGGGCATGGAGGTCGGAAAACATATTGTAGAGACACCAGATGTATTGATGAGTGAAAAAAAACCGGAAATTTGTATAACAGTGGGCAGCTTTTTGGGAATTGCGGATATAAGAAAAAAGCTGATGCAGATTTGCCAGTTTGATATATCTAATGAGGTTTCTTATCATAGTCTGATCATGTACTTATATCAGAAAATTGATATGAAAAGTCTGATTAAAAAGAAGCAGACACATGAGCGTGATGGTATATCTGTTATTTTTGGATGTGAATCGGGACTCGGACTTGGTGGTATAGAGGAGTGGACAAAGAGTATATGTGCTAAGTTCGTAAAAGAGCGTGAATATGAATCTTATATATTAGTTGGTAATAGTGCGGATAGCATTCCAAAAGAACTAAACAATCACATTTTACAGGC
>ERZ779624.44-NODE-44-length-58421-cov-13.422249_pt1 | contig 58421 bp, 60 predicted proteins | sample MGYA00514190_ERZ779624 | MGnify/ENA primary metagenome ERZ779624 (study PRJEB29562, sample SAMEA4376706) | mouse gut metagenome | isolation source: Cecum | study: EMG produced TPA metagenomics assembly of the A DSS colitis mouse model was used to assess the... | reverse complement strand
ATTTCTGCTTGTAGAAAGAAATTGAAGCTGAATACAGGCGTTGAGGAACGCTCCGCCAAAATTCAAGACACGATGGACATGGTTTACACCAACGAGGAACAGCACCGCCAGATAGGACAGGAGAGAACGAGAGGAGCGAGAAGCAGATGAATATTATCAAGTTGGAATTGACCGAGCAGGAAGCGAAAATCTATGATGAAGTGATGGAGCAAATAGAGAAAACAGCAGCTTTTCTTGTCGGTCTGTCCCACGAGGAACGCCTGGACTGGCTGAGAGAACATCAATACAGTCTGCCTATCAGCTTTGAGAGGGAGGTCGGTGGCACCGTCTACGCCGTCAACGCCCATTTCAGCAACGACACCGCCGAACCCGTGGAGAAGAAAGTAATCCGTATCCTCAATCGAAATATCGCACATTAAAGTATTGAAGTTTTGCGCCGGGTGTGGTATGATAATGGCACCTCGCAATTCATATCACATCCGGCTGCGGAAAGGAGCATATTTTGAAGAAAAAGCAGCCAAACAAGCAGCGAATTACTGTGTTATATGCCAGATTGTCCCGCGATGACGAGAAAGAGGACATCTCGGGCAGCATCCAGAATCAAAGGGTTATTTTGGAGAAGTTTGCCGCAGACAACCACCTGCCGAACCCCCGCTTTATGTTCGACGACGGATACTCGGGGGTTACGTTCGCAAGGCCGGCCTTCATGGAAATCATGGAGTTGGCCGAGCAGGGGCTTGTGGCAAATTTGGTGGTCAAAGACCACTCCCGGCTGGGCCGGAACCGCCTTGTGGTAGGCCAGCTTCTGGAAGAAGATTTTGTCCGGCTGAACGTGCGGTACATCGCCATCATGGACAACATCGACACCGCAAATGGCGTCAGCGACATCGTTCCAATGCAAGATTTGTTCAATGAGTGGCACGCGAAAAATACGAGCGATAAGGTTCGCCGTGTCATGCAGAGCCGTGGCAACGCCGGAATACCGCTCACCACTAATGTCCCTTATGGCTACAAAAAAGACCCGGAGGACAAGACCAAGTGGCTGGTAGACAGGCCAGCGGCAGAGGTAGTACAACGGATTTTCCGAATGAGCGTGTCCGGCCTGGGGCCTACTCAAATCGCCAAGAAACTGCGCTCTGAGGGCGTATTGACCCCCAGCGAGTATCTTCACAGCATTGGCGTAAACTGCCCTGTTAAGCCCCCTGTGTACCCGCATAACTGGTGTTCCTCCACCGTGGCCGCTATTCTGGACAGGCAGGAATACACCGGCGATACGGTGAATTTTCGCTCATTCAGACAATCCTTTAAGTTGAAGAAGCGGCTGGATAAACCCCAGGAGGAATGGAAGATATTCCCCGACACCCACCCCGCCATCATTGACCGGGAAACCTTTGCCCTGGTTCAAAATCTCCGTCAGCACCGCCGCAGACCCACGAGAACGGGCATCGTCAGTATGTTCTCCGGGCTTCTTTACTGTGCCGACTGCGGCAGTAAGCTGGGGTACAGCGCGACCAACAACTACAAGCGGGAGCAGGCGTTTTTCTTCTGCTCTGCTTATCGAGGAAATTCCAACGTTTGCTCGGCCCATTTCATCCGGGAAAAAGTAGTTGAGGAATTGGTGCTGGAAGGTCTGCAAAGACTGTTGTGGTACATCCAGGTCTACGAAAAGCGGTTTGCCCAGGAGCAGATGGAGCATTTTGGTCTGCAAGAGAAGAAAAAACTGACCGCCAAGTGCCGGGAACTGGACAAGGCCAAACAGCGGGTATTGGAGATTGACCAGCTTATTCAGAAAAGCTATGAAGACATGACCAAGGGTCTGCTGTCCGAGGAACGTTTTGCCACGCTGACGGTATCGCTGGAAAATGAGCAACGGCAGTTGAAAGCGGACATTCCGGCGTTGGAGGACAGCCTGAACGCCACCGCCGACAAAGCCGATGATTTGCAGAAGTTCATCCAGCGGGCCAGACAGGTGACCCGGCTGACGGAGCTGACGCCTGAAATCGTCCACGAGTTCATTGACAAGATTGTGGTATCCAAGCCGGAGAAGATAGATGGCAAGCGGCATCAGAAGGTGGACATCTACTACAGCACCATCGGTCTTTGGACAGCGCCGGAGCCGGAAACGCTGGAACAGGAATATATGGCCTACTATCAAGCCATGCAGAAGCGTAAGAAAAGGACGGCATAGCCGTCCCACATAAAGAGATTTTTTTACAGGTAGCCCGAAGGGTGGCACTTCTTTACGAAGTGCCACCCTTTCGGCAGGCTTTTCTTTATGGAGCCCTTGCCTAACCCCATTTTTCCTGGTATAATATCTTGTTCTGCCATGGGCGGCAGATTTTGGTATTGGGGGCGGGCCGGATGGACAACCTAATTTTGATCGGAATGCCCGGCTCCGGCAAGAGCACCGTGGGCGTGGTGCTGGCCAAGGCCCTGGGCCTGCGCTTCCTGGACGTGGACCTGCTCATCCAGGAGCGGGAGGGGGCCCTGCTCCAGGAGCTTATCGACCAGCGGGGGGTGGAGCGGTTCCTGGACCTGGAGCGGGACGCCATCCTGTCCCTGGACTGCCGGGGGACGGTGATCGCCCCCGGGGGGAGCTGCGTGTGCCGGGAGGCGTCCATCGCCCATATGCGGGAGCTGGGCACGGCGGTCTACCTCCGGCTGTCCCTGGAGGAGATCACGGGCCGCATCCGCAACCTGTCCACCCGAGGGATCGCCCTCGCCCCCGGCCAGACCCTGGCCGACGTGTACCAGTACCGGGTGCCGCTGTACGAGAAATGCGCCCATATCACCGTCCCGTGCGGGGGCCAGAGCCTGACGGAGACGGTGGAAACAGTGAAACAAGCTCTGGCGGCTTTTACAAGCCAATCCAGAATAGAATAGGACGAAGATAGGTTTATGAATTTCCGCGACCTGGGGCTTACCGCCCCCATTTTGAAGGCCCTCACCCAGGAGGGCTACACCGACCCCACCCCCATCCAGCGCAAAGCCATCCCTCCCGCCCTGGCGGGCCGGGACGTGCTGGGCTGCGCCCAGACGGGCACCGGCAAGACCTGCGCCTTCGCCGCCCCCATCCTCCAGCGGCTCAGCGGCAGGACCCCCAAGCCCCGGGTGATCCGGGCCCTGATCCTCACCCCCACCCGGGAGCTGGCCCTGCAAATCCAGGACAGCTTCGCGGCCTACGGACGCAACCTGCCCCTGCGCTCCGCGGTGATCTTCGGCGGCGTGGGCCAGCAGCCCCAGGTGGACGCCATCCGCCGGGGGCTGGACATCCTGGTGGCCACGCCGGGCCGTCTGCTGGACCTCCACGGCCAGGGGCTTCTGGACCTGTCCCGCATCGAGATCTTCGTGCTGGACGAGGCGGACCGTATGCTGGACATGGGCTTTATCCACGACGTGAAGCGGGTGCTCAAGCTGCTGCCGGAGCAGAAGCAGACCCTGTTTTTCTCCGCCACCATGCCCCCGGAGGTGATGGGGCTGGTGAACGGCCTGCTCCACGACTATGCCCGCGTGGCGGTGGACCCGGTGTCCTCCCCGGTGGAGGTCATCCGGCAGTCGCTGTACTACGTGGACAAGTCCAACAAGACCAGGCTGCTGGCCCACCTCATGGAGGAGCGGCGCATCACCTCCGCCCTGGTGTTCTCCCGCACCAAGCACGGGGCCAACCGCATCGCCCAGGACCTCCAGAAGCGGGGCATCTCCGCCGCCGCCATCCACGGCAACAAGAGCCAGACCGCCCGGGTGCAGGCCCTCAGCGACTTCAAGGCGGGCCGGGTGCGGGTGCTGGCCGCCACCGACATCGCCGCCCGGGGCATCGACATCGACCAGCTCCCCTTTGTGTTCAACTACAACCTGCCCGACGTGCCGGAAACCTACGTCCACCGCATCGGGCGGACGGGCCGGGCGGGCCGGGAGGGGGAGGCCATCTCCTTCTGCCAGTTTGACGAGAAGGACGAGCTGAAGGCCATCGAGAAGCTGCTGGGCCGTCCCATCCCGGTGGTGGAGGGCCACCCCTACCCCATGGAGAACTTCGACCCGCCCCAGAAGGACAAGCACGGCAGGCCCGTCAACTCCGAGGACGCGGAGGCCCGGGCCGCCGCCAAGGAACGCCGCCGCCAGCGGGACGCGGAGAACAAGGCAAAGGCGGAGGAGCGGAAAAAGTCTGCCGCAGGGGAGGGGCTGGCCCCCTCCGTGGGACGTTCGCCGCAGCTGGGGGCGGGCGGGGCCAGCCCCTCCCCTGCGGATGCGGATGGGGCGGATACCCCCAAAAAGAAAAAACGCCGCCGCAGGAAGTCCGGCGGGGCCGCTGTGGAGACGCCTGTTGTCCCCGCCCCCGCCCCGGAGAAGCCCCTGGTGCTGCGGGATAAGCCCCTGGGACGGGGGGGGCGCCAGGGCCGGATCGAGGACACCCTCCCCGACGATCCCGCCATGCCCGTCACCGAGTTCTACAAGCCCAACCCCCTGGACTCCGACGTGATCCTGGACGCCACCGCCCGCCTGCTGGCCCCCCGCCGCCCCGCCCCCCGGCCCCAGGCCCAGCCCCAGCGGAAAAAGCAGGAGCAGGCCCAGGAGCCGGAGCGGAAGCAGGGCCGCCAGAAGCCCCGCCGCCAGGGGAAGAAGCAGGGGGCCCCGGTCCAGCCCGCCAAGGAGCCGGTCCTGCCCCCCTCCCTGTCCGGCAAGCGGAAACGCCGCCGGGACGACCGGCCCCGGCCTGTGGAGGCCCCTCTGCGCTCCGACCGGCAGAAGGACTCCACCCAGCACAAGAGCCTGATGCGGCCCTATTACCTCCATGACGACGACTGACCGGGAGGGCGGACGCCGCCCCCGGACCAGGAGACGCCCGCTGATCTGGCTGGGCGTACTCCTCGCGCTGGCGGCGGCGGGCGCGTTCTGGTTTCGCTGGCAGTGCTGGGGGGTGCAGACCACCCACACCGTGGCGGAGCTGTCCGGCCTGCCCGCCGGATTCGATGGCTGCCGGATCGCCCACCTGTCCGACCTCCACGGCCACGAGTACGGGGAGGACAGCCGGGAGCTGGTGGAGCGGGTGGCGCGGGAGGACCCCGACCTCATCGTGATCACCGGGGATCTGATCGACCAGAAAAGCCAGCTGGACATGGTCCCCGCCCTGGCCCGGGGGCTGTCCGCCGTCGCGCCCACCTACTATGTGACGGGCAACCACGAGTGGGCCCTGGGCAGCAAGACGGTGAAGGAGCTGAAGGCCCTGCTGGGAGAGAGCGGGGTGACGGTGCTGTCCAACCGCTGGGAGGCGGTGGAGCGGAACGGGGACAGGCTGGCCCTGGCGGGGGTGGACGACCCCAACGGCTACGCCGACCAGACCACCCCGGAGGAGCTGTACGCCTGGATTCAGGAGGACAGCCCCGGCCTGTTCACCCTCCTGCTGGCCCACCGGAACGACCGCTTCCCCCAGTACGCCGCCGCCGGATACGATTTCGTGCTGTCCGGCCACGGCCACGGGGGGATTGTCCGCCTGCCCTTTTTGGGGGGGCTGATCGGCACCAACCGGAGGCTCTTTCCCCAGTGGACGTCGGGGCTGTATGCCCAGGGGGACAGCGTTCTGTTTGTGTCCCGGGGCCTGGGCAACAACACCGTGCCCTTCCAGGGGTTCCGGATATTCAACCGCCCGGAGCTGGCGGTGGTGACACTGAAAAGCTGAGCACCCCGCTTTTGGCCCGCCGGTACGCAAGTGCCCCTCAGGTGCCCCAAAGAGAACCCGGGCTTATCAATGTCTGAGAAAGTCAGGCCCAGTGTGGGCCGGAAATAGAAGGGGAACTAATTCGTAACCCGCAGTAGCCGTCCCACTTCCTCCCCCTGAAAGCGGCGGCCCTTGACCTTAAAATGGGGGTTCTTAGGGGGATGGCCGACTATGGAGCTGGCCCGCCCTTTTGGCCCGCTCCATCCGGAGGCCATCCCCCTAAGCGTCCTTTTGGTTACTTTTCCCACGTGGGAAAAGTAACGCCCCCGGCAGGGGCGTCCCTGCCAAGGGAACCCCGCCCCGGCAGGGGCAAGCAAGGAGGTCGCGCGATGTACTACAGCGCGGGACAATACGACGTAGCCGTCATCGGCGCGGGCCACGCCGGTGATTTAATGTCTTGCGGGCCGGAAGTGAATTCCGTCCCGCGCCGGGCGTACCCCGCCCCGGCCCTTGGCCGGGGTTCTATCCCGGCGTGTCCGCCGCTCCGGGAGGTGCGCTCATGACCTATCAGGCAGGAATCTTTGACGTCGCCGTGATCGGCGCGGGCCACGCCGGGATAGAAGCCGCCCTGGCCTCCGCCCGGATGGGGCTGAAAACCGTTTGCTTCACCATCAACCTGGACGCGGTGGGCAATATGCCCTGCAACCCCGCCGTGGGCGGCACGGGCAAGGGCCACCTGGTCCGGGAGATCGACGCCCTGGGCGGCGAGATGGCCAAGGCGGCGGACAAGGCCTGCATCCAGTACCGGATGCTGAACCGGGGGAAGGGCCCCGCAGTCTGGTCCCTCCGGGCCCAGGCCGACCGCCGCCGCTACCAGGAGGTGATGAAGCACACCCTGGAGCTCCAGGAAAACCTGTGGGTGAAGCAGGCGGAGGTGACGGAGATCCGCACGGAGGGCGGGGCCGTCTCCGGGGTAGCCACCGCCGCGGGGGCGGTGTACGCCGTCAAGGCGGCGGTGATCGCCACCGGGACCTACCTGGGGGGCCGCACCATCGTGGGGGAGGTGAGCCGGGACTCCGGGCCGGACGGCATGGCGGCGGCCCTGCCCCTGACGGACTGCCTGTTGAAGCTGGGGCTGACCCTGCGCCGCTTCAAGACGGGCACGCCCCCCCGGGTGAACCGCCGGAGCGTGGACTTCTCCCGGATGGAGGTCCAGGCGGGGGACGACATACCCGCCCCCTTCTCCTTTGAGACGAAGGCGGTCCCGGAAAACCGGGCGGTATGCTGGCTCACCTACACCAATGAAAACACCCACCAGGTGATCCGGGACAACCTCCACCGCTCCCCCCTGTTTTCCGGGGTGATCGAGGGGGTGGGGCCGAGGTACTGCCCCTCCATTGAGGACAAGGTGGTGCGGTTTGCCGACAAGCCCCGGCACCAGCTGTTTATCGAGCCTATGGGCCTGAACACGGAGGAGCTGTATATCCAGGGCTTCTCCTCCTCCCTGCCGGAAGAGGTGCAAGTGGAAATGCTTCACACCGTCCCCGGCCTGGAGCGGGCGGAGATGACCCGGTGCGCCTACGCCATTGAGTACGACTGCGTGGACCCCACGGAGCTGCTGCCCACCCTGGAGTGCAAAAAGGTCCCCGGCCTGTACGGGGCGGGGCAGTTCAACGGCTCCTCCGGCTACGAGGAGGCCGCCGCCCAGGGGCTGGTGGCGGGCATCAACGCCGCGTTGAAGCTGCAGGGAAAACCACCTCTGGTATTGACCCGGGGGGACGGGTACGTGGGGGTGCTCATCGACGACCTGGTGACCAAGGGCACCAACGAGCCCTACCGGATGATGACCTCCCGGACGGAGTACCGCCTCATCCACCGGCAGGACAACGCCGACCGCCGCCTGGCCGCCTACGGACACCGGGCGGGGCTGGTGAGCGGGGCGCGGCTGGCCCGGATTGAGGAGAAGTACGCCGCCGTGGAGCGGGAGATCCGCCGCCTGGAGCACACGGGGGCGGCCCCCTCCCCCCGGCTGGACGGGCTGCTGGAGGAGAAGGGGGAGCCGCCCTGCCCCCACGGGGCGCGGCTCATCGACCTGCTCCGGCGGCCCCGGCTGTCCTACGGGGATCTGACCCCCTTCGACCCGGACAGGCCCGCTCTGACGGCGGAGATCACCGAACAGGTGGAGATCTCGGTGAAGTACGCGGGCTACATCGACCGCCAGAACCGGCAGGTGGAGGAGCTGCGCCGCCTGGAGGACAGGCCCCTCCCCCCGGAGGTGGACTACCTGGGCATACAGGGCCTGCGGCTGGAGGCCCGGCAGAAGCTGGACAAGATCCGGCCGCTGAACCTGGGGCAGGCGTCCCGGGTGTCCGGGGTGTCCCCGGCGGACGTGGCGGCCCTGATGATTTATTTGGAAAGAGGGCAGAGCTGTGGAAATCGTGACCTGTGAGCTGCCTGCTTGTTCTGTCATTGGGATAGAGGGGAGGGCGGAGCCGGGACATAACCCCGCTCCTGCCCTGTGGGAGGCGGCCAATGCCCGGTTCGGCGAGGTGGAGGCACTGGCCCTGCGGGATGGGACTGGTATGCCCGTGGGGATCTGGGGCGCGATGAGCGACCTGTCCCGCCAATTTCTGCCCTGGACGGACGGGTTCAGCCGGGGGCTGTATTTGGCGGGCGTACAGGCCCCAGCCGACGTGGAGCCGCCGGAGGGATGGACAAAATGGACGCTGCCCGCCTTTGCCTGCCTGCGGGTGAAGGCGGAGGGGGACTACGCCGCCGCGTTCCGGGCGGGGCTGGAGGAGCTTGGACGGCGGGGGATTACGCTGGCCGGCGCGGTGCAGGAGTGCCAGTGCCCTGCGGAGGGCGGACAGCTGTACTTGTTTTTCCCATTTAAACGATTGCGAGAGGAAGCATAAAGAGATGAGACTATTTCTGGCCATTGTGGTGTGCAAGGTCCTGCGGTTTGTGGGGGGGCTGATGGGCAAGGGCAGCTCCCTGCCGGGGCAGTACGCCCTGAAGCTGTGCCCCGACGTGCTGGGCCGGGTGAGGCTGCCCGCCCATATCATCGCCGTCACCGGGTCCAACGGCAAGACCTCCACCGTGGAGATGATCGCGGAGATCTTGAAACAGGACGGGCGGAAGGTGGTGTACAACAAGGAGGGCTCCAACCAGATCGAGGGGGTGGCCACCTTGATTCTGTCCAGCTGCTCCCTGGGGGGCAGGGTGAAGGGGGACGTGCTCCTGCTGGAGAGCGACGAGCGGTACGCCAAGTTCACCTTCCGGTGGTTCCACCCCACCCACTTCGTCATCACCAACCTGTACCGGGATCAGCTCACCCGGAACGGGCATCCGGAGTGGGTGTACGACGCCATCAAGCCCGCCATTTTCCCGGAGACTACCCTGATCCTCAACGCCGACGACCCCCTGGTGTCCTGCTACGCTAAGGATCACGATCCGGCGAAGGTGAAGTGGTTCGGGCTGGACCAGGGCCCGGTGAGCACCAGGGAGCACCGGGGCGTGTACCACGACGGCGCGCGGTGCCCGGTGTGCCGGGGCCGGATGGAGTACGCCTGCTACCACTACGCCCACATCGGGCACTACGCCTGCCCCGCCTGCGGGCACCGGAGGCACAGTACGGATTTCGCCGTCACCGCCCTGGATCTGAAGGCGGGCAGGCTCACCATCAACGGGGAGACGGACATCTCCCTGGCCTTCAAGAGCATCTACAACGTCTACAACATCCTGGCGGCCTGGTCGGCCTGCGCCGTGGCGGGGGTGTCCCCGGCGGTGATGGCCGGGGTGATTGACAACTATCTGCTGAAAAACGGGCGGATGATTACTTTCCGTCTGGGCCAGCACCGGGGCACCCTGCTCACCTCCAAGCACGAGAACTCGGTGGCCTACGACACCAACCTGGCCTACATCGCGGACAGCGGGAAGCCCTGCGCGGTGGTGGTGCTGGTGGACTCCATCAGCCGGAAGTATTTCACCGGGGAGACCAGCTGGCTGTGGGACATCGACTTCGACAGGCTCAACGTGCCCCACGTGGAAAAGATACTGCTGTACGGCAAATACTGCAACGATCTGGCGGTGCGGTTCAAGTACAGCCAGATCCCGGCGGACCGGGTCCAGATGGGCGAGGACGTGGGGGAGGGGCTGGCCCTGCTGCGGGAGAGCGGGGACGAGGACATTTACGCGGTGACCTGCTTCTCCGACCGGGACAAGCTGCTGGCCTGCGTGGACAGGGATTGAGGGGGAAACGGCCATGGAATTGACAATACTGCACCTGTACCCCGACTGTATGTCCCTGTACGGGGAGTACGCCAATCTGGCGGTGCTGCGCCGCCACCTGCGGGCGGCGGGTGTGTCCGTCACGGTGGAGACGGCCCTGTTTGAGGACGCGCCGCCCTTTGAGCGGGCCGACCTCATCTATATGGGGGCGGGCACCGAGCGGGCCCAGAAGGGGGCGATTACCGCCCTGCTCCCCCACCAGGAGGGGCTGCGGGCGGCGGTGGACCGGGGGGCGGCGGTGCTGTTCACCGGAAACGCCATGGAGCTGCTGGGAATGTCGGTGACGGACGAGTCGGGGGAGGCGTGGCCCTGCCTGGGGCTGGCGGAGTTCACCACCGTGGAGACGGACCGCCGGGACCCCGGGGACGTGATCGCCCACACCTCCCTCTGGGACAGCCCGGTGGTGGGGTTCATGAACAAGTGCTCCGTGACCAGGGGGGTGGAGACGCCCCTGTTCGACAGGCTGTCCCTGGGCCTGGGCAACCAGGTGGAGCACGGCCCGGAGGGGTACGCGTCCGGCAATGTGCTGGGCACCCACATCACCGGGCCGGTGCTGGTGAAGAACCCGGATTTCACCGGGTTCCTGATCCGCCGCCTGTTTGAGGCCAAGGGGTGGGCGGCTCCGGAGGCCCTGCCCGATCTGCCCTACGAGCGGGAGGCCTATGAGGTCACCCTCAAGGAGCTGTCGGCCCGGGCGGGAGGATAACGGAATACAAGACGGAGACTGTCGAAAAAGCCGCTTCTGTTCCGATGACGGGAAGGAAGATAGTGTGAAAGAAACCCAGGAGGGGTGTCTTTCACGTTCAATCAACGACTTTTTTGAACGTTCTTTGTTCAAAAAAGTCGCACTCAGCGGGGCGAAAAGTCTTTTTCGACACGCTGAGGCCCCCCGGCGTAAGCCGGGGGGCCGTTGCTTATTGATCCATTTGCGTCCACACCATGCGGATGTGGGGGATGCCGTCCTCCAAAAATTCCTCGGAGGTCTGGACGAAGCCCGCCCGCTCATACAGGCCCCGGGCGTAGGTCTGGGCCTCGATGGTGATCTCCCTGGCCCCGAACCGCTCCCGGGCGGCGCGGATGCCCTCGGCCACGATGCGGGAACCCAGGCCCTGCCGCCGCTTGACGGCGATGACCCGGCCGATGGAGGCGGTGTCGAAGGCGGCCCCCGGCGGCAGCACCCGCAGGTAGGCCTGGATGCCGTCCCCGTCCTGGAGCCAGAGGTGGTAGGCGTCCCGGTCCGCGCCGTCGATCTCCGGATAGGCGCATTGCTGCTCCACGATGAATACCGCCACCCGGAGCTGGCAGATCTCGTACAGCTCGTCCCGGGTGAGCTGGGTGAAGTGCTTGCAGAAAAAGTCCATAGAGCCGTCCTTTCCGGGCCGTCAGAGGGCCCGCCTGAATTTCAGCTTCCGGTAGGGCCTGCCGTTCCGGTCGTCCACCCGATCCTCCGTGGCGACGTGGGTAAAGCCCAGGGAGGCGATAAGCGCGCGGGACGCGGTGTTTTCCTCCCAGGCCCAGGCGATGAACTCCTCCGCGCCGCCGGCCCTGGCGTAGTCCAGGAGACACTGAAGGATCTGTTTGCCGTAGCCCTTGCCCACGAAATCGGGACCCAGGCAGACGCCGCCCTCCTCCCAGAGGGTGGGGGATATGCGCTCCACCCCGGCAAAGCCGACAGCCTCCCCGGTGGTCTTGAGGTACACGAAATAAGTGTCGTGGACTTTCTGCCACTGGATATTCCGGCGCATCCGGTCGGGGGCGTCCTCGGGGTGATCCGTCACCCGCCACTGCATATACCGCGCGCTCTCCGGATGCCGCCACACGTTGCGGTACATGGCCTCCCAGTCCTCGAATCTGCCCTTGTCCAGGATCAGGTCTTTGGTTTCCAGCATAGGAAATCCCTCCTTCGTGGTGTTTGCGCCCCGCCGGGGCGTAAACTACCAATAATAGCACGAGGGCGCGGAAATTGCAAGGAGAATTATTCGCTGCGCAGGGCCTCCACCGGGTCCTTCTTCGCCGCCCCGCGGGAGGGGATCAGCCCCGCGAACACGGTGAGCACCACGCTGATGGCCACCAGGATGGCTCCCGCCGCCGGGGGCAGTACGGCGGTGAGGTCGGTGAGGCCCGTCAGGTCGTGGATCAGGGCGTTGATGGGGAAGGTGGCCGCCACGCTCACCAGGATGCCCAGCAGGCCCGCCGCCAGCCCCACGATGAGGGTTTCCGCGTTGAACACCCGGGATACGTCCCGCTTGGACGCGCCCACCGCCCGGAGTATGCCGATCTCCTTGGTGCGCTCCAGCACGGAGATGTTGGTGATGATGCCGATCATGATGGAGGACACCACCAGGGAGATGGACACGAAGGCGATGAGCAGGTAGCTGATGCCGCTGATGATGCCGGTGATGGAGCTCATGAGCAGGGCCACGTAGTCGGTGTAGGTGATCTCGTCGTCCTCGCTGGACACGCCGTCGTTGTAGTCCTGGATCAGATCCGCGATCTGGTCCTTCTGGGCGAAGGTGGTGGCGTAGATGCTGATGGCGGAGGGGGACTCCAGCCGGGTGTAGCCCAGCCGCTTCAGGTTGTCCTCATAGGTGGAGGAGGATTTCGTGGGGGGCATATAGTGGTCGTACAGGTAGACGAACTGCTCCATCGTAAGGGGAGAGGGCGTGCCCATGGCAAGCCCCGCCGCAAATTCACGGTTCGGGTCCATGGCGTAATCCAGCATACCCGCCAGCGTCTCCTGGGGCAGGGAGGCCAGCTGCTGCTCCACCCCGGCGGCGTACTGCTCCCGCACCTGCTGGGCGATGGCCTCCTCCACCTTGCCGAACAGCTCGTCGTCGCTCATGTCGGAGATGTAGCCCCGGACGGTTTCCCCGTCCACCCCCATCTCCCCGGCGTACTGCTCCACGATCATGTCCTCGATGGCCTGACGGGTCATGCCGTCCATCTGCTGGTCTACTACCGTGTCCACGTAGTCCTGGGAGGGCTGGCCCATCACGTCCACGTAGGCCGCCGCCTTCTCCGAGGCGGTGAGGCCGGACAGGTGCTCCCGGATGGCCTCCGCCTTCTCCTCATCGGCCGGCTCCGCGTCGTCCTCCTTGGGGAAGGGCAGGTTGACGATGACGTCGGTGTCGGGATCGTCCAGCTGGGCCTTCAAAATTTCGGTGTCCCCGGTGGTCTCGATGGCGAAGCGGGTCAGCGCGCTGGTGTAGCCGATGCCGCCGGACAGCATCCCGTGCCCGCCGTCCACCGGGCGGGCGATGCCCGCCACCTTCAGCCGGATGCCCACGTCCTCGCTGTTGTAGAGGAAGTCCATCCCCGCCTGGGTCTGGGACATATCGGTGTAGGTGCCGGCGGCGGGGTCGTGCTGGTAGTATTCGGCGGGGAGGATGAGCTTGAAGTCCAGGGCGCACAGCTCCTCATAGCTCCAGCTCATCTCGCCCACGTCCACCGTCTCCCCCTTGGACATGGACACCATGGCCTCCTCCATGTCGGCGTGGGGCATGAGGCCCAGGGCGTACAGCATGAGATCCGAGATCTCGTTGCTGCCGTCCACAAAGAGGATCACCTCGTCGTGGCTCTGGGGCCAGCCGCCGTACAGCAGCTCGTACTGGTTTTTCTCCTGGGGGGAGACAAGCTCGCCGTCCTCGCCGGGGAGCAGCTCCTCCCACACCTCCATGGCGGAGTACATGGAGCCCATCTGCTCGAAGTAGGAGGAGTAGTCCCCGCCGTACATGGCGGACATGGCGTCCTGCATGAGGGCCATCACGTCGGATTTGAGGATGTCCCCGTTCTCGTCCTGGGTGTAGATGTCGAAGCCGAAGTCATAGCTGTAGTGGACGGCGGCCATGTCCTTGATGCCGCCGCCCCCGTTGTCCAGGTACTCCTTGAAGGCCTCCAGGTTGTTGGTCTGGGTCTCGGCGTTGAGCATGGAGTCCATCATGTCGTACATGACGGTGGAGGCGTACACCCGGTCCGGGTCGGGGTTGGAGCCGCCCCCGCCTCCCTCGCTGTGCCGCGCCCCCATGAGGGAGGCCATCAGGGCGGTCATGTCGGTGCTCTCCGCCTGGATGGTGATGGGGTAGCTGGACAGGGTGTCCTCCTGCACCTTGTTGATATAGGTGTTGATGCCGGTGGACAGGGCCAGGATGAGGGCGATGCCGATGATGCCGATGGAGCCGGCGAAGGCGGTGAGCACCGTGCGGCCCATCTTGGTGCGCAGGTTGGTCAGCGACAGGGACAGGGCGGTGAGGAAGGACATGGAGGGCTTTTTGGCGGCCCTGGCCTGCTTGCCGGTGAGGACGGGGGCCTGCTCCTCCTGGCGGTAGGGGTTGGAGTCCCCGGTGACCTTGCCGTCCTTCAGGGTGACGATGCGGGTGGAATACTGCTGGGCCAGCTCCGGGTTGTGGGTGACCATGATGACCAGGCGGTCCCGGGCCACCTCCTTCAGCAGCTCCATCACCTGGACGGAGGTCTCGGAGTCCAGCGCGCCGGTGGGCTCGTCGGCCAGGAGGATATCCGGGTCGTTGATCAGTGCCCGGGCGATGGCCACCCGCTGCATCTGCCCGCCGGACATCTGGGAGGGCACCTTGCCGAGCTGGTCGCCCAGGCCCACCCGCTCCAGGGCCTCCACCGCCCGGCGGCGGCGTTCCGCCTTGGACACGCCCGCCAGGGTCAGGGCCAGCTCCACGTTGGCCAGCACCGTCTGGTGGGGGATGAGGTTGTAGCTCTGGAACACGAAGCCGATGGAGTGGTTGCGGTAGGCGTCCCAGTCGGCGTCCTTGTAGTCCTTGGTGGAGCGGCCGTTGATGATGAGGTCGCCGCTGGTGTAGCGGTCCAGGCCGCCGATGATGTTCAGGGTGGTGGTCTTGCCGCAGCCCGAGGGGCCCAGGATGGACACAAACTCGTTTTCCCGGAACTCCAGGTCCACCCCCCGGAGGGCGTCGATGGTGCTGCCGCCCAGGGTGTACCGCTTGGTGATGTTGGATAGCTTTAACATGGGTCTTAGTCTCCTTTTGTCTGTTCAAACAGATAGTCCAGCATTTGGTTGGCCGCCCGGAAGCCCCGGATCAGCTCCTCCTTGGCGTCGGTGGGCAGGGCGTTGAGCAGGTCCAGATAGTGATTCAGCCGGGCCTGGAGCCGCTCCACCGTCTCCCTCCCCCGGGGGGTGAGGGAGAGAATCACCACCCGGCGGTCCGACGCCCGCCGGGTGCGGGTGAGGTAGCCCTCCTGCTCCAGCTTCTTGCACAGGGAGGAGGCGTTGGCCTGGTCGATGACCGCCAGGCCGCTGATGTCCCCTACCGCCGCGTCCTGCTGGTACAGGTGGCCCAGCACGCAGGCCTGGAGAAGGGTGAGGCCCTCCGATTGGACCACGGGGTCCAGCAGGCGGGAGGTCTTGGCCTTCAGGGTCTGGAATATGGCGAGAACGGAAAAGCGGTCGTCCTCGTTCATGGAATCACCTCCGATATATTTGCTTCACATATATTAGCCGGGGCCTCCCCTGTTGTCAAGGGGAATTATATGTTGTTCACATATTGTTTACAGGGCAAAAAGGGGGAGGGGCGAACCCCTCCCCGCGGCTGTGTCAGAACCTGTATTCACAGCCGAGGATGCCGTCGGCCCGAGGGATTTTTCCGTCAGGCAAGGCGAATTTTCGCCGGAATACTTTGTGTATTGCAAGAAAATTCAACGCGGCATGGCGGAAAAAGACCCGGCCGGGCGGCGTTTGAGGTTGTGAATACAGGTTCTTAGTTCATGAGGGAGCACACCAGCTCGGTGTACGCCGCCGGATCCTCAATGGGCAGGCCCGCGATGAGCAGGGCCTGATGGTAGAGCACTTCCGCGTACTTGGCGGCCCGGTCCCGGTCGCCGCCGTCCAGGGCGGATTTCAACGCCGCGAAGGGGGCGGCGGCGGGGTTCAGCTCCAGCACGTGCTCCGCCTTCATGGGGCCCATGGGGGAGGAGCCGCCCTCCATTTTGGCGAAATATTTCTCCATCTCCAGGGACATGGGGCCGTCCGCCGTCATGCACACCGGGGCGGTTTTCAGGATTTTGGACACGCGGGCCTCCTTGATCCGATCGCCCAGGGTCTCCTTCACGAAGTCCAGCACGGGCCTGGCGTCCTCCGCCTGCTTCTCCTGCCGGGCCTTTTCCTCCTCCGTCTCGGGGAGGGCGTCCGGGTCGGAGACGGATTTCAGCTGCTTGCCCGACACCTCCCGGAGGGCGTTCATCACGAACTCGTCCGCCTCCTCCGTCAGGTAGAGCAGCTCCCAGCCCCGGTCCGCCACCCGCTCCACCTGGGGCAGGCGGGCGGCCTGCTCCGCGCTGCCGGCGCAGACGTAGTAGATGTGCTCCTGCTCCGCGGGCATCCGCTCCACGTACTCGGCCAGGGAGGACAGCTTGCCCTCCTTGGAGGTGGTGAACAGCAGGAGGTCCTGGAGCAGCTCCTTTTTCGCGCCGTAGTTGTCCACCACGCCGTACTTGAGCTGCCGGCCGAAGGCGGCCCAGAACTGCTCGTACTTCTCCCGATCGTCCTTCATCAGCTTGAGCAGCTCGTTTTTGATCTTTTTCTCCAGGGCGGCGGCGATGATCTTCAGCTGGCGGTCGTGCTGGAGCATCTCCCGGGAGATGTTCAGCGAGAAGTCGGGGGAGTCGGCCACGCCCTTCACGAAACGGAAGCAGTCGGGGAGGAGGTCGGGGCACTTGTCCATGATGAGCACGCCGGAGGAGTAGAGCTGGAGGCCCTTTTCGTACTCCCGGGTGTAGAAGTCGTAGGGGGTGCTGGAGGGGATGAACAGCAGGGCCTTGAAGGTGACGGTGCCCTCGGAGGAGGTGGAGACGGTGGCCAGAGGGGGCTGCCAATCGCCGAATTTCTCCCGGTAGAAGGCGTCGTACTCCTCCTGCTTCACCTTGGAGCGGGGACGCTGCCACAGGGGGACCATGGAGTTGACGGTCTTTTCCTCCACCACCGTCTCCCACTCGGGCTTGTAGTCCTCCGGGGCGTCCTCCGGCTTCTCCTTCTGGCGGTAGTCCTCCACCTCCATGCGGATGGGGTGGCGGATGTAGTCGGAGTACTTCTTGATCAGGGACTGGAGGCGGCTGGTCTCCAGGTACTCGCCGTAGTGCTCGTCCCCGGTGTCCTCTTTGATGCGCATGATCACGTCGGTGCCCGGCTCCGCCTTTTCGCACTCGGTGATGGTGTAGCCGTCCGCGCCGGAGGACTTCCAGCAGTGGGCGGCGTCCTCCCCGTGGCGGCGGGTGAGCACCGTCACCTCGTCCGCCACCATGAAGGCGGAGTAGAAGCCCACGCCGAACTGGCCGATGATGTCGGACTTGTCCTTGTCCCCCTCCAGCTCCGCCTTGAATTGCAGGGAGCCGCTTTTGGCGATGGTGCCCAGGTTCTGCTCCAGCTCGGCGGCGGTCATGCCGATGCCGTTATCGGAGACGGTGAGGGTGCGGGCGGCCTTGTCCGGGGTGACGGTGATGCGCAGGTCGGAACGCTTCACCTTCACCGAGTCGTCGGTGAGGGAGAGGTAGGCCAGCTTGTCGATGGCGTCGCTGGCGTTGGAGATGATCTCCCGGAGGAAGATCTCCTTGTGGGTGTAGATGGAGTTGATCATCAGGTCCATCAGGCGTTTGGATTCCGCTTTGAACTGTTTCTTTGCCATGGTGAGCACCTCGTTATCGTATATTTTGGGCCCTCCGGACCCGGAGCGGGTGGGAGGGCTGGCGGGAGTGGTTTTAGCACTCGGAATACAGGAGTGCTAAAGGTACTATAATACGAAACGGCGGACTTTGCAAGAGAGTTTGCAAAAAATTCACAATTTTACGGGGCGTGATTGGGCCGGGGCCGGACGGAACGGCTGATTTTTTTATTTTTCGCGGGAATATCCGGGGCAAACAGGGGCAGAATAGGGCTGTGGGGAAGAAAAGGCCGTGGAAAAGTTTTTCCGGGAAGCAGGGCGGAACGCTGGGCTTTGGGGAAAGTTTTGGTTGCCTTTACTTAGCGTTGGTGCTATAATATATTGATGGAAAATGGGAAAGGTGCGTCCGTCCCATTTTGCGCGTTTTGATTTTACCGGGGGGACGCGGCCCCCGTATGATACGAAGTATAGCCGGTTTGACCGGGAATCTGAGGTGCTGAACGTTGAAAAAATATGTGATTCACGGCGGGAGACCGCTTTATGGTAAGGTAACGATCAGCGGCGCGAAGAACGCCGCCGTGGGCATCATCCCCGCCGCTCTGCTGGTGGAGGGGACCTGCCGGATTGAGAATCTGCCCGAGATCAGCGACGTGGACCTGCTGCTCAACATTTTGAAGGATCTGGGGGCGGGGGTCCGGGTGATCAACCGCACCACCGTGGAGGTGGACTGCTCCGCCGTGCGGGGGCAGACGGTGCCCTATGACGCGGGGCGGAAGCTCCGGGCCAGCTATTACCTGCTGGGGGCCATGCTGGGGCGGTTCGGCAAGGCGGAGGTGCCCATGCCCGGGGGCTGCGACTTCGGCAGCCGGCCCATCGACCAGCATCTGAAGGGATTTGCCGCCCTGGGGGCGGAGGTGGAGATCAAAAACGGCTATATGTGCGCGGAGACCGAGGGGGGACGGCTGAAGGGCAGCCAGATCTACCTGGACGTGGCCAGCGTGGGGGCCACCATGAACCTCATGCTCGCCGCCGTGCTGGCGGAGGGCACAACTGTCATTGAAAATACCGCCCGGGAGCCTCATATTGTGGATTTGGCCAACTTCCTGAACTCCATGGGGGCCGAGATCACCGGGGCGGGCACCGACGTGATCAAGATCCGGGGGGTGGAGAAGCTCCACGGAGGGGAGTATTCCATCATCCCCGACCAGATCGAGGCGGGCACCTATATGGCCGCCGTCACCGCCGCCGGGGGCGAGGTGCGGGTGTGCGGGATCATCCCCAAGCACATGGAGTGCATCACCGCCAAGCTGGTGGAGATGGGGGCCGAGGTGGAGGAGGAGGGGGATTCCCTCATCGTCCGGCGGCATGGGCCGCTCCAGCGCACCAACATCAAGACCATGTTCTACCCCGGCTTCCCCACCGATATGCACCCCCAGATCGCCGCGGTGCTGTGCCTGGCCCGGGGCACCAGCGTGATCACCGAGGGGGTGTGGGACAACCGCTACCGCTATACCGAGGAGTTCCGGCGGCTGGGGGCCAGGATCCAGGTGGACGGGAAGATTGCCATTATCGAGGGCGTGGAGAAGCTGACGGGCGCGCCGATGGAGGCCTGCGACCTGCGGGCGGGGGCGGCCATGATCATCGCGGGGCTGGCTGCTCAGGGCACCAGCGAGATCTCCAATGTGAAGCATATTGAGCGGGGCTATGAGGATATTATTGGGAAGCTGTCCGGGATTGGGGCCGATATCCGGGCGGTGGAGGTGCCCGATCCGGAGCAGAAGGCCGCGCCGGCGGCGGGATAGCGCGGAGCACCCGGGAGCAGCGGGCTTAGAACCGCGCTGTGAAGGGTGCGCGGCGTGAATGCGGCACCCTGGAGTTTGTGAATTTCGCCGGAAAGGGCGTGGGCCCTTTCCGGCTTGTTTGTGGAAAAGAGAGAGCTTGGGGGGATGGGTATGCTCAGGGCGGCGACGCTGGCAAGCGGGTCGGCGGGGAACTGCGCGGTGGTCAGCGACGGGCGGGTACATATTCTGATTGACGCGGGCATTTCCACCCGGCGGATCGCCCAGGGGCTGAAAGGGCTGGGGCTGGAGCTGCGGCATATCACCGGGGTGCTCATCACCCATGAGCACTCCGACCATGTGGCGGCCCTGCCGGTGCTGTGCCGCCAGTGCGGGGCCGCGCTGTTCACCGCCGAGGGCACCGCCTTCGCCCTGTGCGCCCGATGGCCGGGGCTGGAGGAGCGGTTCCGGGTGTTCGCGCCGGGACAGCGGTTCGCCCTGGGGGAGTGGGAGATCGGCACCTTTGCCACCAGCCACGACTGCGCCTGCCCGGCGGGGTTTTCCGTGGAGGACGGGCGGCGGAAGCTGGCTCTGTGCACCGACACGGGGTACGTGACGCCCCAGGCCCGGGCAGGGGTGCGGGGTGCTCATACCCTCATCGGGGAGTTCAATTATGATCCGGAAATGCTGCGGACGGGGCCGTATCCCAGGCAGCTCCAGGCGCGGATCGCGGGGGACGCGGGGCACCTGTCCAACGAGCTGGGCGGGGAGCTGGCGGCCTGGGCGGTTGAGCAGGGGGCGGGGCGGGTGGTGCTCGCCCACCTGTCCCAGGAGAACAACAGGCCGGAGCTGGCGGCGCGGGCCGCGGAGCGGGCGTTGGCGGAGGCCGGGTTTGAGCCGGGGAAGGACGTGGAGCTGGTGTGCGCGCCCCGGGGGGAGTGCTCGGGGTGGTTTGAGGTTTGAGGGGCGGGGTTTCGGGGTGCGCCCAGGGGAAGTGCTCGGGATGGTTTGAGGATTGAAGGGTGGATTTCCGGGGCGGTCCGGGACGCGCCCCGGACTTCTGGGGCGGTTGTGAGGCGCGGGCCGTGGGAATAGGTTGTGATAGTAACCGCATACGGGCGGCAGCACTAATGGGGGGAAACACGTCCAGATCCTGTGCGCCGGAAACTTTTAGATACGTTTTCCAAGGGAGTAAGGAGGTACATAGGGGCACGCAAGGGGGCCCCGCAAAGCCGTCCTTCAGGCTTTGTGGGGAGAGGAGGAGCAAGGGAGCGAACGCAGTTTTCGCCGCAGGCGGAAACGGAGTAAGCGGACTTTGCGACGACGAGCGCGCTCTTTGGGTACTTTCTCTCGCGTGAGAGAAAGTACCCCCCCGCGGAGCGGCGTCTCCTGGGGGCACCCTCATCCGTCACGGCTTCGCCGTGCCACCTTCCCCCTTGAAGGGGGAAGGCTCAGGGCGGGGGCGTCCCTTGGGGACTGAAGGGAGAATACTTACGATGGTGGATATTACACTGATCTGCGTGGGAAAGATGAAGGAGAAGTTTTACAGCGAGGCGGCGGCGGAGTATGTGAAACGGCTGGGGGGATACTGCAAGCTGAGCATTGTGGAGATTCCCGAGCAGCGGCTGTCCAAGAATCCGTCTCTGGGGGAGATTCAGGGGGCCTTGGAGCGGGAGGGAGACGCGATCCGGAGCAAGATTCCGGCCAATTCCAGCGTGATCGCCCTGGCTATCGAGGGGAAAATGCGGTCCAGCGAGGAGCTGGCGGAGCTGATCTCCGACTGGGCCAGGAGCGCGAGCAAGCATTTGGTGTTTGTCATTGGGGGGTCCTATGGGCTGCACCCGTCGGTGAAGGCGGGGGCTTGGTGCTCGCTGTCCATGTCGCCTATGACGTTCCCCCATCATCTGGCCCGGGTGATGCTGCTGGAGCAGATTTATCGGGCGTTTAAGATTCAGGAGGGGGCGGATTATCATAAGTAGCGGGTGCTTGGGGGATGGGACGAATCGGGCCGTCGCGGGGGCGGGGGCTTTGATTGTCACTGGTTCCGTGGTGCTTTTTGCGGTTTTCATGCTGATTCCGTGGAATTTTGGGAGCTATTTTGTGTGTATGCTGCTGCCCATTGGATACATGATGATGTGCGGCGGCTTCTGCGCGGAGTGCGGGGAGCGGCATAGGGCGGCGGCTTATGCCGGGATGGGGTTTGCGGCGGTTTATACGGTTCTGGTGCTCCTGGTCTATTTTGCGCAGACCACGGCTGTCCGGCTGGATTCGCTGGATGAGCAGGCCATGAGGATGCTGGACTATGGGAAGGGCGGATTGTTCTTTTATTATGATCTGCTCGGGTATGGTATGATGGCTCTGTCTACGTTTTTTATGGGGCTGACGGTTGGCGTGAGGGACGGGGCGGACCGGTGGCTGAAGGGGCTGATGCTGGGGCATGGCGTGTTTTTCTTTTCCTGCTTGCTGATGCCGATGACGGGGGTGCTGTCGGGGGAGGGAAACGGGGTGGGCGGAACCATCGCGCTGGAGGTTTGGTGCGCCTATTTTACGCCCATTGGCGTTTTGTCCTTCGCGCATTTCAGGAAAAGCAGGATTTGAGTTGACAGCGGCCGGGTTGGGTTCCGGGGCGGATTTTCCGCTCCGGAAATTTTTTTATCTTGCACCGGGACGGGCAACAGAACGGATGTTTCAGAGAGGGGCGCGAGGAGGCTTGGTATGGAGCGCGAGGGGAAGAAGCTGGAGGAGCTGGGACAGGAGGAGCTGCTGGAGGAGCTGCGGCGGCTGGCGGAGTGGAGGAACAACGACGTGGTGAAGCTGGCCTTCCTGGACGGGGAGGCGGCGGACAAGGTGGACGCCCTGGACCTGTCCGGGGTGGTGGAGCTGAAACGAAACGCAAACGGCACATTTGAGGCCAAATTTGTGGACAAGGTGCGGATTTTATCCATGATCCGGGAGCTGATGGAGGAGCGGCGGGACGGGGAGCTGGGGGCCTTCCTGAACGGGCTGTGCCGGGGCGGAGAGGGTGATGGAGCGTGAGGGGGCCGGTGTTTTCGCCAAAGCAGCGGGCGGTGCTGGATTGGTGGAGGGACGGGCGGTATGACGCGGTGATCTGCGACGGGGCGGTGCGGTCGGGCAAGACCTTTGCCCTGAGCGTGTCCTTCTTTTTGTGGGCCATGGCCCGGTTTCAGCGGCAAAAATTCGGGCTCTGCGCGGCCTCCATCGGGGGGGTGCGGCGGAATCTGCTGGCGCAGGCCCGGCCTGTGCTCACCGGATTGGGGTTCCGGTGGGAGGAGGTGGTGAGCCGGAACGAGGTCACCCTGCGGGGCGGGGGACGGGAGAACACCTTTTACCTGTTCGGGGGACGGGACGAGGGGAGCTTCGCGTCCATCCAGGGGCTTACGCTGGCGGGGGTGCTGCTGGACGAGGCGGCGGTGATGCCCCGGTCCTTCGTGGAGCAGGCGGCGGCCCGGTGCTCGGTGCAGGGGGGGCGGGTGTGGTTCTCCTGCAACCCGGCGGGGCCGGAGCACTGGTTTTATAAGGAGTGGATCCGCAAGGCGGAGGAGAAGCGGGCGTTGCACCTGCGCTTTACCATGGAGGACAACCCGGCGTTGTCCCCGGCGGTGCGGGCCAGGTATGAGCGGATGTTCCGGGGGACCTTTTACCAGCGGTACGTGCTGGGGGAGTGGGCGGCGGCGGAGGGGCTGGTGTACGACTTCTTCCAGGCGGACGCCATGCCGCCCGTGCCGGAGGGTGCCTTTGCCCGGTGGCGGATCTCCTGCGACTATGGGACGAGAAACCCGGCTTCCTTTGGGCTTTGGGGGGAGCTGGACGGGATTTGGTACAGGGTCCGGGAGTTTTACTATGACGCCCGGGAGCGGGGGCGGCAGAAAACCGACGGGCAGTACGCGGAGGATTTGAGAAATCTGGCGGGGGGACGTTGTATCGAGACGGTCATCGTGGACCCCTCGGCGGCCAGCTTTATGGAGACGCTGCGGCGGGAGGGGTGGAACGTGCGGAAGGCGGACAACCGGGTGCTGGAGGGCATTCGGAGGACGGCGTCGGCGTTGAAAAGCGGGCGGATTGTGATCTGCCGGACGTGCGGGGCGGCGGCGCGGGAGTTCGGGCTGTACCGCTGGGAGGACGGTGGGGACGGCGACCGGGTGCGGAAGGAGTTTGATCACGCGATGGACGATATCCGGTATTTTGTGATGGCTTTGGGGGCCGGGGAGGGGACGGCCCGGTTTGTGGAGCGGGATGTGTTTTGAGGGGGGCGTTGACGGGCCCGGTGGATGAATGGTGGGGCGCAGGCGCGGGAAAGAGCAGTGCGGCCTGTCAGTGCCGCTGAAGGGCAGGCCCGGTGTGGGCCGGAAATCGAGGGGAAGCCCGTTCGCAGGACGCTGTAGCCGTCCTCCTTCCGCCACGATAAAGCGGCGGGTCTTGACCTGAAATGGGGGTTCTTAGGGGGAGGCCGACTATAGCACCGGCCCGCCCTTTGGGCCGGTGCTATCCGGAGGCCACCCCCTAAGCGTGTCTTTGGTTACTTTCTGCACGAGCAGAAAGTAACGCCCCCGGCAGGGGCGTCCCCTGCGCAGGGGAAAACTTCCGGGAAATGCCCCGAGAGGGGATTTCTATAACTTTTTGCAGCGAAAGGAGAAGGGATATGGATATTTGCTTCGAGGGCGTGGGCCAGACGGCGGCCACCTTCCAGGCGGAGGAGGACGTGAAGCCCGGGATGGCGGTGACCATGACCGGGAACGGCCAGGTGGGCGCGGGCCAGGACGGCGACCTGCCCTGCGGCGTGGCCCTGGGCGGCGTGCGGGGCGGCGCGGCGGCGGTGCAGATCCGGGGGGCGGCCCAGGTGAGCTGCTCCGGGGAGACCGCTCTGGCGGCGGGCTGGCAGGAGCTGGTGTGCGACGGGCAGGGCGGCGTGAAGGCGGCATCCGGCGGGGTGAGCTGGCTGGTGCTGTCGGTGGACACGGCGGCGAACACCGCTGTGGTGTGTATGTGAGGGGAGCGGCACCTGGGCGCACCCTCATCCGTCAGCCGAAGGCTTGGGCGGGGACGGGAAAATGGAATACGATTAGAGGAGGAATGTGGAGATGGCGCAGAGATTTGACAATGTGAGGCTGGAGAAGGGGATGTACCACGAGGCGGGGCGGTCCTTTACCCAGGTGCTGGAAAAGCTGGACCCCAGCGAGCAGTACCGGGGCACCGCGCTGGAGGGGCTGGACGCCTATCAGCGGCAGCTGAAGCGGTTCGACATCCGGGTGAAGGGCGCGGGGTCCGACGTGGTGGAGAAGTTCTTCAAGACCGCCCAGTCGGCGGTGCTGTTCCCGGAGTACATCGCCCGGGCGGTGAAGGCCGGGATGGAGGAGGCCAACGTGCTGCCCGACATCACCGCCACCGAGACGGTGATTGACGGGATGGACTACCGCTCCATCCTGTCGGTGCCCGAGGAGGAGCGGGAGCTGAAGCAGGTGGCGGAGGGGGCGTCCATCCCCCAGACCACCGTGCGCACCCGGGACAACCTGGTGAAGCTCCACAAGCGGGGGCGGATGCTGGTGGCCTCCTATGAGGCCATCCGCTTCCAGAAGCTGGACCTGTTCTCCGTCACCCTGCGGCAGATCGGCGCGCAGATCGGGCGGATGCTGCTGGAGGACGCGGTGGATGTGATCGTGAACGGCGACGGCAACGGCAACCCGGCCAAGGTCAGCTCGGTGGCGCAGGCGGGCAAGCTCACCTATGAGGATCTGGTGGCGTTCTGGAACGACTTTGAGCCCTATCAGCTCAACGCGCTGCTGGTGGGCACCGACACCCTGCCCAAGCTGCTGGACCTGCGGCAGATGCGGGACCCGGAGGCGGGGCTGGACTTCCACGGCACCGGGCGGATGGTCACCCCCATGGGGGCCAAGGTGCTGCGGTCCTCGGCGGTGCCCGCGGGGAAGATTCTGGGCCTGGACAAGAATTACGCCCTGGAGATGGTGAAGGCCGGGGACGTGATGGTGGAGTATGACAAGATCATCGACCGCCAGCTGGAGCGGGCCGCCATCACCACCATTTCCGGCTATGCCAAGATCTTCGAGGACGCCAGCCGGGTGCTGACCGTCTGATGGGCGGACGGAAGCGGAGCGCGGGGCGGGGGGCGGCGGCTGCCGCCGCCCAGCTCCGGGACGGGGGACGGCACCCCTTCCTCCAGCTGGACGGGTATGTACCCCTGGGGCGGGGGGATCTGGCCCTGTACCGGGCCATCCGGGAGGGGGTGCCCGTGGTGGACGCCGCCATCTGCAAGCTGGTGCGGCTGTGCGGCGGGGTGAAGGTGACCTGCCGGGAGGCCCGGGCCCAGGAGGGGCTGGACCGTTTTCTGCGCACGGTGCCCGTGGGCTGGGGACAGCGGGGCTTGCAGGCGTTTCTGGATCAGTATTTGGACTCCATGCTGGTGTGCGGCAGGGGGGTGGGGGAGATGGTGCCCAGCCGGGACGGGCGGGACATCGCCGCCCTGCTGTGCGCCGACCCCGCCAGGGTGGACATCCGGGAGGGGGACAGCCCCCTGGACATCACCCTGTGCGTGCGGGACGGGATCGGCCCGGCCCGGGAGGTGGAGCGGCGGGAGCTGGTGCTGTTCACGCCGTTCCAGCCGGAGACGGGGTCGCCCTGCGGGGTGTCCATGCTGCGGTCCATGCCCTTTCTGGCGGAGATTTTGATGAAGATCTTCGAGGCCGTGGGCAAGAACTGGGAGCGGACGGGCAATGTGCGGTTCGCCGTGGTGTGCAAGGGGGAGGACGGCGCGGCGCAGGCCAGGTGCGCCGCCGTGGCCCGGGAGTGGTCCGCCGCCATGAAGGCGGGGCGGGACGGGGCCGTGCGGGACTTCGTGTGCGCCGGGGACGTGGAGATTCGGGCCATCGGGGCGGACAACCAGGTGCTGGACTCGGAGGTTCCGGTGCGGCAGATTCTGGAGCAGCTGGTGGCCAAAACCGGGATCCCCCCCTTCCTGCTGGGGCTGAGCTGGTTGTCCACCGAGCGGATGAGCGCGCAGCAGGCGGACATTATGACCAGCGAGATCGCCGCCGTCCGCCGGGGGCTGGAGCCGGTGGTGGAGCGGATCTGCGAGTTCTGGCTCAGACTCAAAGGGTTTGACGACCGGGTGGACGTGGATTGGCTGGACGTGAATTTACAGGACCAGGAGGCGGAGGCCAGGGCGGAGCTGTACCGCGCCCAGGCCAGGGCTTTGGAAGGGGAGAAGGACGATGGAGATCTGTAAAGAGGCGGCGGTGAAGGGGATCGGAACCCCGGACCGGGAGGAGCTGGCGTTGATCAACGCCCTGGCGCGGCGGGAGCTGGGGGAGGACGAGGTGTATACCTTTGCCCTGCGGCTGTGCGACAACGACATCGACCGGGACGGGGAGCGGTTTGACGACGGGACGCTGGACGCGCTGGCCCCCATGTTTGTGGGGGTGTCCGGCGTGTTCGACCACCAGTGGAGCGCGCGGGGGCAGACGGCCCGGATCTACCGGGCCGGGGTGGTGGGGGGCGAGGGCGTCCTCACCGCCGACGGGCGGCCCTACCGCTATCTGAAGGGGTGGGCTTACCTGATGCGCACGGCGGAGAACGCCGCCCTCATCGCCGAGATCGACGGGGGGATCAAGCGGGAGGTCAGCGTGGGCTGCGCGGTGGACAGGGTGATCTGCTCCGTCTGCGGGCAGGAGCTGGACGGGTGCCCCCACGAGAAGGGGGAGGAGTACGGCGGGCAGGTGTGCTGCGGCGTGCTCACCGGGGCGAAGGACGTGTACGAGTGGTCCTTTGTGGCGGTGCCCGCCCAGCGGAGGGCCGGGGTGATCAAGAGCGCGGGGGTCCGGCTGGAGGACGAGGCCCGGCTGGGCCGGAAGTATTTGAAGGGCCTGCGCTCCGAGCTGGTGCGGCTGGCGGGGATCGCCGAGCCGGAGCTGGGGCACGGCCTGCTGGAGAAGGTGGCGGGAAAGCTGGACGAGGAGGAGCTGGCGGGGCTGATCAAGCTCTACCGGGGGAAGGCGGACCGGCTGCTGGCGGGCGGGCCGCAGCTCAGCTACGGCCCGGAGCGGACGGCGGAGGAGGGCTCCGACGGGGCCTTCCTGATTTAGGGGGCGGCGATGGAGGAACAGGTGATGGAGCTGGTGTCCGCCCTGTATGGGCCGGGGACGGACGAGGTTGTGCTCCGGACGGTGTGCGCCGGGGCGCGGGCCGCCCTGGAGCGGCGGCTGAAGGACGGGGTGACGGCGGAACAGTGCGGGGAGGCGTTCCCCCTGGCGGCGGCGTGGCTGGCCATGGACTGGCTGCGGGGCGGCGGGGGCATGGACGGGATCACGGCGTTGTCCGCGGGGGACATTTCCGTCCGGCGGGACGGGAGCGGCGGCAGCGGACGGCTGGCGGAGCGGGCGTTGGCGGTGATGGCCCCCTTCCTGCGGGACGAGGACTTTGCGTTTCGGGGGGTGCGGGGTTGATTGAGGCGTTTGCGTGGGTGATTCGCACCTGCGGGCAGGAGCTGGTGTGCCGCCGGGAGGACGGAACCGAGGCGGGACAGGGCAGGGCCATTGTACAGCCCATGACGAAGGCGGACTGGCAGGAGACGGCGGGGGCCCTGGGCCGGTATTCCACCGACCGTTTTCTGGGGCTGGCGGAGCCGGGGACGCCGCTGGACCAGCTGGGCCCGGGGGGCTGGCTGGAATGGGGCGGCAGGCGGTTTGAGGTGATGACCGCGCGGCCCATCTGGGTGGGGGGACAGGTGACCCACCTGTGGCTGGCCCTGCGGCCCTGCCCGGAGGACGGGGCTTGACCGGGGCGTTGGGCCGCTGGCGGACAGCGGCGGCGGAGCAGCTCCGGGCCGCGGGGCTGGACGCGGTGGAGGCCATGGAGCCGGAGCGGGCCGCACGGCGGCGGGGTCCGGCGTTGGCGGTGGCCCTGGCGGGGGTGTCCTGCGGGTCCGGGGGGTTTCAGAACTACCTGGGGACGGAGGAGACGGCGGAGGGCGGACGCCGGGAGCTGTATGGCCGGGCGGTGGAGCTGACCCTGCGGCTGGACGTGCTGGCCCCCCGGGACGGGGGCGCGTCCGCCTGCCGCGCGGCGGCGGAGCGGGCGGCGGAGGAGCTGCTGCTCCGGGGGGCCGCGGGGGTGCCCGTGGACGGGCTGTCCATGGGGGAGACGGAATATTTGGAGGCTGAGGGCCTGTACCGGCTGGCGGTGCGGTGCCGGTGCGGGGCGTGGATCGCGGCCTGGGCCGTTGAGGACGGCGGGAGGCTGACAGACTTTGAAGTGAGGGGGACGATGCGGTGAGTATGGGGATCAGGCACGAGCGGCCGGGGGTGTATTCCTCCTATGAGACGTCGGGGCTGACGGCGGCCAACGCCGGGGGCGGCAAGGTGGCCGTCATCGCCGAGGCCGGGGAGGCGGAGCCGGGGAAGGTGTTCCAGTGGACCAGCTACAGCAGGGCGGCGGCGGACGTGGGCGAGTGCGCCCTGAGCCGCCTGGCCCGGATCGCCCTGCGCAACGGCGCGGGGACGGTGTACGGCGCGGCGGCGGGGACGGACTGGGATGAGGCCGTCGGCGCGGTGGGCAGGCTGGAGGACGTGGACGTGGTGGTGTGCGGCAGTACGGAGCTTGCGGTGCAGCAGAAGGTGAAGGCCATGGTGGTGGAGTGCTCCAACGCCCGGAAGGAGCGGATTGCCGTGGTGGGCGGAGCCGCCGGGGAGACGGTGGAGCAGCTCACCGGGCGGGCCGCGGGGCTGAACTGCGAGCGGGTGGTGCTGGCGGCCCCCGGCGCGGGAGACGGCTCCGGCGGGGCGGTGTGCGCCGCCGCCGTGGCGGGGGCCATCGCCGGGAACAGCGACCCGGCCCTGCCCCTGAACGGGGCGGAGCTGTTCGGCCTGGAGGGGCTGGAGTGCAATTATGACGACAACGAGATCGACGCGCTGGTGCAGGGGGGCGTGACGGCGTTGGAGACGCTGGCGGGGTCCTGCTACGTGGTGCGGGGGGTGACCACCCGGACCACCACCGGCGGCGCGGCGGACACGGCGTGGCGGGAGCTGACCACCATCCTGGTGGTGGACGAGGTGATCCCGGGGCTGCGCAACGCCCTGCGCGCCCGGTTCAGCAGGGCCAAGAATACGGCCCAGACCCGGGGGGCCATCCGGTCCCAGACGGTGATGGAGCTGGAGAAGCGGGTGAGCCGGGAGATCATCGACGGGTACGAGGACGTGACGGTGACGGCGTCGGAGGACGACCCCACGGTGTGCCTGGTGGAGTTCGCCTTCACTGTGGCCCACGGGCTGAACCAGGTGTGGCTGTCGGCGCATATTACCGTATAGCGTTCGAGCCGTCGTGAGCAGCGGGCTAAGACCGGAGCGAACAACAGGCCGGAGCCGCCGCAGGCGGCGCAGGACAGTTTGCGGAGTCGGAGGGGCTTAGAACGCGTCGCGAACAGGCGAGACGTGGATACAACATAGCGTTTGAGCCGTCGTGAGCAGCGGGCTAAGACCGGAGCGGAGCGAACAGGCCGGAGCCGCCGCAGGCGGCGCAGGACAGTTTGCGGAGTCGGAGGGGCTTAGAACGCGTTGCGAACAGGCGAGACGTGGATACAACGTGAGCATAAGGAGGAACTCAAATGGCGGGTTTTAACGCGGGGCTGCGGGCGGCGGGGTTCCCCACCAGCAGCGATATCTGGCTGGAGGTGGACGGACAGAAGGTGGCGGTGGTGCAGGGGTACTCCTGCAAGGCCAGCCGCACCTCCATGACCGTGGAGGCCTTCGGGGAGGACGAGCCGGTGGCCACGGTGCAGGGGCCGCAGAGCTATGTGATCCAGCTCTCCCGGCTGTACGCCACCGATCAGGCGGCGGCCGACGGGCTGAATTTCTACGAGCTGAAGAATTTTTCCCTGGTGATCTGCAAGCCGGACCGGAAGGTGATCTATTCCGACTGCCAGTGGAGCGGCATTGAGGAGGACGCCCAGCTGGGCAAGACCGTGGTGGAGAAGCTCACCCTGGTGGCCCGGAGCCGGATGGAGACGGCGGCCTGATGGCGGCGTGGCTGGGGCAGGAGCGGGTGCAGGTCCCCGAGGGGGAGCTGCGGCTGCTGTCCGCCTGGGAGGTGCTGGACGCCCGCCGGGAGGGGGACGCCCTGGCCGGGGAGGGGGGCGGGCGGACGCTGTGCCGCAACGCCTGCCTCATCGCCAGGGCGTTGGAGCGGAAGGGGCGGCCTGTCTTTTCGGACGGGCGGGCCGCCCTGGACGGACTGCGGGTGGAGGACATCTCCCGGCTGGCGGACGCCTGGGGGGCGTTTAACCGGGAGGCCAACCCCTCCCCCCTGGACGGGGAGGAGGAGATCCGGCGGCGAAAAAAAGGCTGGAGCACGCGCCTTACGCGCGCCTTCAGTGGCGCGTGCTCCGGCTGTTTGGCGCGCTTCCCACGGAGGACAGGGCGAGGAGGATGACCGACCGGGATTACCTGTGGTGCGCCCTCAACCTGGCGTTGGACCGGGAGGAGGAGCTGGCAAGGCTGTGCCCCGCCTGCCGGGAGTGGGCGGAGGAGGAGCTCTGCCCGGTGTGCGGCGCGCCCCGGGGGGAGCGGGCGGTGAACGAGGGGTTTGACTGGGAGCGGTATGAGGAATTGAAGGGGGGCGGGGACCGGTGACGGATTGGATTGCGGTGCTGCTGGGCGAGGAGGGCGAGAGCGGGGACGAGGAGCGGCTTGTCCTGGACGGGGCGTCGGAGGGCGTCCGCCTGGCCCCGCTCCGGCCCCCTGGGGCGGAGGACGAGGCGGAGCCGGCGGAGGCTCCGGGCGGGGACGGGCCGGACTGGATGGACGGGCCGGAGGGACTGCCCGGGGAGACGGACTGGGCCCAGGTCCGGGCGGACGGGCCGGAGGGCGCGGTGTGGTCGGAGGAGCTGGACCCGGAGACGGGGCGGACCGTTTGGACGCTGGCGCGGGCCGGACTGGACTGGGAGACGGGGAAAGCCTGGGACGCCGGAGCGGAGGCGGACGGGGTAGTCTGGCTGGGGCGGAGGCCGGAGGCCGGGACGGCGGGATCGGCCCTGGCGGGGCTGGCGGAGCTGTACCGGGGGGCGGCGGCGGAGGGCCGGGCACCCGCCCCGGCGGCAGTCCCGGAGGGGGGACGGCGGACGGTTCTGGAGCGGACGGCGGAGGGCGCGCCGGGGCTGACCGTGGAGGAGCTGGACCGGGCCGTCCGGCGGGACAGCCGGAGGTATGACGGCGGCATGAGTATATTCTGATGGGAGGCGTTGAGGGATGATTCTTTCTCCCATGCGGTTTAAGAGCTTTGTGTGGCCCCACAACCCGCGGGTGTATTCCATCACCTACGAGCGGAAGCTGGCGGCCCACAAGATCCCCTTTGGGCGGCACTATTTGCAGAGCCTGGGCCAGACCCGGCGGGTGCTGCGGGGAGAGGGGGAGTTTGTGGGGGAGGGGGCCTACGACACCTTCAAGGCGTTGGCCTCGGTGTTCTATGAGGAGACGCCGGGGGTGCTGGCCCATCCGGTGTGGATGGCGGCCACGGCCTGGTTCGCGGGGCTGGAGCTGCGGCAGGAGCCACGGCGGGACTATGTGGCCTACTCCTTCGAGTTCTGGGAGGTGGTGGAGGCCGGGGACACCGGGGAGCTGGAGCGGCGGCCCACCCAGACGCCGGGGACGGGGGCCAGGCCGGAGGACGGGGGACAGGGGGCGGTGTGGCACACGGTGGTCCGGGGGGACACCCTGTGGGCGTTGGCGCGGCGGTATGGGGTCGCGCTGGAGCGGATCATCGCCCTGAACCCGGACATCCGCAACCCCAACCTGATCTATCCGGGACAGAGGGTGAGGATTTCATGATGGAGTGCTGGGTGAGGACGGGGGACGGGCAGGCGTGGAAGCTGCCCACCGCCGTGAGCTGGGTGTTCCGGTACGGGACGGACACCCCCTGCGACAGCTTTTCCCTGCGGTGCCTGTGGGAGCGGGGGCAGGAGAAGGTGCTGTCCGGGGCGTATCGGTTTTACGCGGACTGGGAGGGCCGGCGGGTGTTCACCGGGGTGGTGGACGAGTTCGCCGTGGTGTGCGGCGGCGGGGGGCTTACCCTGGAGCTGGAGGGCCGGGGGATGGCCGCGCTGCTGCTGGACAACGAGGCCATGCCTGCGGAGTACCAGCGGTGCACCCGGGCGGACCTCATCGCCAACCACGTGGCACCCTACGGGGTGGCGTGCGTGGGGGGACAGGGGCTGTCCCCCGTGGCGGGCTTCACCGTGGGCAGCGGGGAGAGCGAGTGGAGCGTGGTGCGGCGGTTCGCCTGCTACTACGGCGGGGTGACGCCCCGGTTTGACCGGGAGGGGCGGCTGGTGCTGGACCCCTATCAGGACGGGCAGGCGGTGCGGATCGGCGGGAAGGACAAGATCACGGAGTGGGAGTACCGGGAGGACCGGCATGGGGTGCTGAGCAAGGTGGCGGTGCGGCGGCGCACCACCTGGGGCACCCAGTGGGTGAGCGACCCGGCGTTTATCGCCCAGGGCGGCTGCGCCCGGCGGGTGATCACGGTGCCCAACACCACGGGCACCACCGCCATGCGGTACACGGCGGACTACCAGCTCCGGGCGGCCCGGCGGGAGCGGGTGCGGCTCCGGCTCACGGCGGCGGGCGGGTTTCTGGCCTGGCCGGGGGAGCTGGTGGACGTGGAGCTGGCGGGGTTCGGGGCCAACGGGCGTTACCGGGCGGCCCAGGCGGAGGTGTCCTGCGGGGCGGCGGGGCTGACCACCTCGCTGTGGCTGGGGGAGACGGACGCTATGATTTAGAAGCGCGGGTTTTTACCGCAACGCGCCCCGGGCTTCTGCCGCATACGGCAGGCGCGGAATCTGGGAACTGACGGCTTTTCAGTGCCGGGGCACGGGCGGCAGCACAAATGGGGGAGAAACGCGTCCAGATCCTGCGCGCCGGAAACTTTTAGACACGTTTTCCAAGGGAGAACGGGGGTACATAGGGGGGAAGGGGCCCCCGCAAAGCCGTCCTTCAGGCTTTGTGGGGAGAGGAGGAGCAAGGGAGCGAACGCAGTTTTCGCCGCAGGCGGAAACGGAGTAAGCGGACTTTGCGACGACGAGCGCGCTCTTTGGTTACTTTCTCTCGCGTGAGAGAAAGTAACCCCCGCCGGAGGCGCGCCCCCGAGGGGGAAGGGGGCAAAAATCAGAAGGCCGGGAGGGGCAAGCCCCTCCCCTACAGGGGCGCGGAACGTGGTTCCGCCACCCCCCTGGGGCAGGGGGGAAGTAGAAGGAGGTTTTTGACAATGTGGCTGAGCGGGCAGTATAAACGCCCGGCGGAGCAGGCCGAGGGACAGACGGGCGTTGTCACCGTGGGCGGCGGCGGGACAGCGGTGCTGCTGGACCGGGAGCGGCGGGGGCTGGAGGTGTACGGCCCCGGCGGCTACCGCTGGACGCCGGAGCCGGGACAGCGGGCCCTGGTGATCCAGGGCCAGGGGGAGATCCCCTGTGTGGCGGGGGTGCGGCAGGGGGGCGGCACCCCCGGCCATGTGTCCATCGGGGCCAGGTCCGTGTCCGTCAGCGGGCAGAGCGTGTCCTTACAGGGCGGGGTGGATTTGAAGGGGAGCGTCTCCGTCAACGGGGTGCCGCTGGAGGAGTATATCGCCCGGATCGTGGCCGGGTTGCTGGGGGGATTGGGATGAGCTTGAAGCTGGTGGACCGGGATTACGTCCCCGACGGGAACGGCGGCGTGGCGTCGGGCCGGGGCGGGGAGGAGCTGCTGGACGAGGCCCTGTTCCGGCTGGCGGCCCGGCGGGGGAGCTTTCCCTTCCTGCCGGAGCTGGGCAGCCGGATGCACTTGCTGCGGCGGGAGCGGCCCTCGGAGTGGAACACCCTGGCCCTGCAGTACGCGGCGGAGGCGGTGGAGGACATGGAGGGCGTCCGGGTTACGGCGGCGTCGGCCCGCCGGGACGGGGACGGCCTGCTGGTGACGGTGGCCCTGCTGCACGAGGGGGCTTCGCTGCCGGTGGAGATCAGGCTGGAGGAGTGATTCGGTGATAACGTTGGAGGAGATCTACGGGGGGCTGGCGGCGGAGTTCCAGGCCCGGACGGGCAAGACCGCCGGGGCCAGCAGCGAGCTGGCGGTGCGGTTCTACGCGGTGGCGGCCCAGATTTACGCCCTGTACGTCCAGGGGGAGTGGACCCGGCGGCAGTGCTTCCCCCAGACCGCCCAGGGGGAGGAGCTGGACAAGCACGCCCTGCTCCGGGGGGTGGCCCGGCGGCAGGCGGCCAAGGCCGGGGGGACGGTGCGGTTTTACGTGAACGAGGCCCAGGAGGCGGAGGTGGACATTCCGGCGGGGACGGTGTGCATGACCGCCGGGGGCGTGCGGTTCGCCACCACCCGGGAGGCGGCGGTGGCGGCGGGGGAGCTGTACGCGGACGTGCCCGTGGAGGCGGTGGAGCCGGGAGCGGCGGGCAACGTGGGGGCGGGCGCGGTGGTTTACATGGCCCAGCCCCCGGTGCGGATTGTGGCCTGCGCCAACGTGGAGCCCTTCACCCAGGGGCTGGACACGGAGGGGGACGAGGAGCTGCGGGAGCGGGTGCTGGCCACCTACCGCCGGTTGGCCAACGGGGCCAACAGCGCGTTTTACCGGCAGGCGGCCATGTCCTTCCCGGAGGTGGCGGCGGTGACGGTGCTGCCCAAGAGCCGGGGGGTGGGGACGGTGGACATCGTGCCCGCCGCCCAGGGGGGCGTGCCCTCCCAGGCCCTGCTGGGGGAATTGCAGGACTATTTTGATCAGGTGCGGGAGATCGCCGTGGACGTGAAGGTGGAGGCCCCCGCGGTGGAGACGGTGGACCTGTCGCTGAAGCTGTGGGCGGAGGAGGGCCGGGACTTCGCGGCGGTGGCCGGGGCGGTGGAGGACGCGCTCCGGGCGTGGTTCAACGGGGAGCGGCTGGGCAGGCCCCTGCCCAGGGCCCAGATCACCAGTCTGGTGTTTGGGGTGGACGGGGTGGCGAACTGCGAGATCCTGTCCCCGGCGGCGGATCTGCCGCTGGACAATGTGACGCTCCCGGTGCTGGGGGAGCTGGCCATTGCCGACGGGACCGCGCCGGAGCCGGAGCCGTCCCCTGAGAGCGGGGTGGAAGCGTGATCCATCAGGACTATCTGGCGACGCTGCTGCGGCCCCTGGGCGTGTACGACCTGCGGGAGGGCACCGTCAACCGGGGGGAGCTGGAGGCCTACGGCGTCCGGCTGGACCACATGGCGGGGGAGCTGGAGGACACCGCCCGGGAGATGAACCTGACCACCGCGGAGGGCTTCGGGCTGGAGCGGGTGGAGGAGCTGCTGCCCTACCGCCCGGTGTGCGCCACCCCGGGCCAGCGGCGGGCGGCCCTGGCGGCCCTGCTGCGCATCGGCGGGGACAGTTTCACCCCGGCGGCCATCAACGACACCCTGCGGGGCTGCGGCCTCAACGCCCGGGCGGAGGAGGGCGGACAGCCGGGGTACGTGAAGGTGTACTTCCCCGAGGTGGCGGGCATTCCCGAGGGGTTCGACGGGCTTCGGGCCATCATCGAGGAGATTCTGCCCAGCCATGTGGACGTGACCTATGTGTTCTGGTACAACACCTGGGCCATGGCGGCGGAGCGGCACCCCACCTGGGGCCACGCCCAGGACGCGGGGCTGAGCTGGTACGGCGCGGCCACGGAGAACGACGGGGAGCTGGGCTGGCCGTGAGGAGGGGATGGGGGGCTGTGCGCGGCAAACGGACAGCATCCCCCGCTCTGCGGACAGGGGATAAAAAATTTTTAGAAATCTCACAAAAAGGGGTTGACAAATCCGGCAGGCTGTCGTACAATACAGACAGAAAGGAAAAGGTGAGTCCAATGTATTAACGTAGAACGCACCAACCTCTTTCTGCGATTGGGGAACGCAAAGTGAGACGAAGTCTCAGCCGTTCCAAACACGCTGACCAAAGCGACGGAAGCCAGATCAAGTCTGAAGCCCACCATTGTTTGAGGAAACGAGGAGAAGCAGTTTCAGGCGCAGCCCCAACGCAAAACCATCCGGCAGGGCCGGAAGAAAGTGAAGGTACACGCCCTTGGACAATCAAACCCAGAAGTAGGCCCCCAGCCGCGGATGTAGGACGGCTGGGGGCCGGAGCTTTGTCTGGGGCGGTTAAGGGGCCGGAGAGGGAGGGACTGAGGTGTTCCACGAGATCTGCATTTACGAGGCGAAGGTTGAAAAGCAGGACGAGATAGAGGCTCTGATGAGGGAGGTCGCCGGGTTCTACCGGGAGCAGCCCGGGGTGATCGACGTGAAGTACGTCAAGCGGACCCACCGGCAGGCGGATTTCAAGGCGGTGAAGGAGGGGCGGCCGCCCCTCCGCCTGACAAGATGGGCGGGGAAGGTCACGTATGTGCTGCACTGGACGCTGGAGGACGGGGAGGCCCACGCCCGCGTGTCCAGGCTGGGGCTGGAGCGGTTTTACAGGCGGTGGAACCGCTGCCTGATCACCATGCCCAAAATTCTGCTGGGGGAGGACGTGGTTTAGGCCGCCCCGGCGGGGACGGCCCTGCTTGCCGCCTTAACGAAAATTTAACGGGCGGAGCCGGGAAAAAGGCTTGCAAATTGGGAAATAGTTTTGTATTATAAATATTAAATACCCTGACGGGTGTTGGACTGACTATCCGGGGCGCTTTCGGGGCAGACTTCCCAGGCGCGGAACTGATACAGGAGTGAAAACTATGTTTGCAAGAGATATCGGCATCGATTTGGGCACCGCCAGCGTGCTGGTCTATATCAAGGACAAGGGGATCGTCCTGCGGGAGCCGTCGGTGGTGGCGTTGGACAAGAACACCGGCAAGCTGCTGAAGGTGGGCACCGAGGCCCAGCAGATGCTGGGCAAGACCCCCGGCAACATTGTGGCCATCCGCCCCCTGCGGGAGGGCGTGATCTCCGACTACGACATGACCGAGCGGATGCTCCGGGAGTTCATCCGCAAGGTGGCCCCCGTCCGGGTGTTCAAGCCCCGGGTGGTGATCTGCGTGCCCTCCGGCATCACCGAGGTGGAGGAGCGCGCCGTGATTGACGCCGGCATACAGGCCGGGGCGCGGCGGGTGTACCTCATCGAGGAGCCGCTGGCCGCCGCCATCGGCGCGGGGGTGGACATCACCCAGCCCGACGGCCATATGGTGGTGGACATCGGCGGCGGCACCGCCGACATCGCGGTGATCTCCCTGTCCGGCATTGTGGAGTCCGCCTCCATTAAGGTGGCGGGTGACGCCTTCAGCGAGGCGGTGATCAAGTACATCCGCAAGCGGCACAACGTCCTCATCGGCGACCGCACGGCGGAGGAGCTGAAAATGACCATCGGCTGCGTGTTCCCCCGGCCGGAGGAGATCTCCATGGAGGTGAAGGGCCGCTGCCTCATGACGGGGCTGCCCCGGGTGTTCACCGTCACCTCCGGCGAGATGATTGAGGCCTTTGAGGAGCCCTGCTCCCGGATTCTGGAGGCCGTCCACGGGGTGCTGGAGCGCACCCCGCCGGAGCTGGTGGCCGATATCTCCAGCAACGGTATTATTATGACCGGCGGCGGGTCGCTGGTGTGGGGCTTCGACAAGCTCATCGAATCCCACACGGGCATCGAGACCTATGTGGCGGACGACGCCATCTCCTGCGTGGCCAACGGCACCGGGCGGAGCCTGGAGTGGGTCAACGAGATGCAGGACGGAACCATGAATATCTCCCGCAGCAGACAGATGCTGTAAGCACAGGCTGGAAACGCCCTCCGGCGCGGGGGCGCGGGAGGGAATACGGGGAGGGGGCTTCCGAGGGGAGGCTCTCTCCCTTTGGCGTCGTGATGGGGCGGAAAATTGGGGTGATTTGTAAAAATAGATCCTTGTGTTTCCCGGGACGCTATGTTATAATGCCAAAGAGTGCCCTTCTATGCCCGGAGGCCGCCACAAGCGGGCGGCAGGGCGTCCGAAGAAAGGGGGCTGGGCGACTTTGGAGAGAGTTTCGGACAAACAGAAAATCCTCATTGTGGACGACTCGGAGATGAACCGTTCCATCCTGGCGGATATGCTGGGGGACGAGTATGAGATCCTGGAGGCGGAAAACGGCAGTGAGGGCGTTGCCATGCTGCAAACGCGGGGCAGTGAGATCTCGCTGGTGCTGCTGGATATTGTCATGCCGGGGCTGGACGGCTTCGGCGTGCTGAACATGATGAACAAAAACGGCTGGATTGAGGACATCCCGGTGATCATGATCTCGGCGGAGAGCGGTTCCTCCCACGTGGAGCGGGCCTTCGACCTGGGGGTCACCGACTTCATCAGCCGGCCCTTTGACGCGCTGATCGTCCACCGGCGGGTGGTGAACACCATCCTGCTGTACGCCAAGCAGAAGAAGCTGGTGTCCCTGGTGGCGGAGCAGATCTATGAGAAGGAACGGCGCAGCAACCTGATGATCGACATACTCAGCCATATCGTGGAGTTCCGCAACGGGGAGAGCGGGATGCACGTGCGCCATGTGCACATACTCACCGAGACCCTGCTGACGGAGCTGATGCGCAGGACGGACAAGTACCGCCTCACCCCGGCGGACATATCCGTGATCAGCACCGCCTCCGCCCTCCACGACATCGGCAAGATCGCCATTCCCGAGGAGATCCTCAACAAGCCCGGGCGGTTTACCGACGAGGAGTTCGCCATCATGAAGAAGCACTCCATGTATGGCGCGGATATGCTGGAGGCCCTGCCCTTCTACCAGGACGAGCCGCTGGTGAAGGCGGCCTATGAGATCTGCCGCTGGCACCATGAGCGGTGGGACGGCCGGGGCTACCCCGACGGGCTGAAGGAGGACGAGATCCCCATTTCCGCCCAGATGGTGGCCCTGGCGGACGTGTACGACGCGCTCACCTCCGAGCGGGTGTATAAGCCCGCCTATCCCCACGAGAAGGCCATCGGCATGATCCTCAACGGGGAGTGCGGCACCTTCAACCCCCTGGTGATGGAGTGCCTGCGGGACTGCGCGGACCTGATCCGGGACGAGCTGGCGGCGGACAGCGCGGTGCGCCAGAACCAGCGGGAGATGCAGAGCGTGGCCCGGGAGCTCCACAAGCACGAGGAGCTCACCGCCTCCGAGCGGACGCTGGAGCTGCTGGAGCACGAGCGGATGAAGTACAGCTTCTTCGCCGCCATGACGGAGGAGGTTCAGTTCGAGTATACCGTCCAGCCCCCCATGGTGACGCTCACCGCCTGGGGCGCGGAGAAGCTGGGGCTGGAGGAGATCACCATGGATCCCCTCCACGACGAGAAGTCCCTGGCCCGGCTGGGGCAGGCGAACTGGCGGGGGCTGGCCGACGCCCTCCACGCCACCACGCCGGGCAAGCCGGTGGTGACGTACGACTGTATGCTGAACTTCGACAGCGGGCCCCGGTGGACCCGGATTGTGGCCCGGGCCACCTGGTCCTCCGACGAGCCGCCCCGGTATACCGGGGCCATCGGAAAGGTCATCGACATACACGACTCCCGGGTGATGCTGGACAACCTGGAGCGGATGGCCACCCACGACGCCATGACCGGCCTGCTGAACCACGCCACCGCCAAGAAGCGGATCCAGGAGCGGCTGGCGGAGCGGCCGGACGGCAGGTTTGTGCTGGTGATCGTGGATCTGGATCACTTCAAGCAGGCCAACGATACCTATGGGCACCTGTTCGGGGACGAGGTGCTGATCCACCTGGCGGGCAGGCTCCGCCAGAGCATCCGGGGCGGGGACATTGTGGCCCGGGTGGGCGGGGACGAGTTCCTGGTGTTCCTGGAGTGCAGGCTGGAGACGGAACCCGCCATCCAGCGGCTTTTCACCGCCCTGGAGGGGAGGTACAAGGACTTCCCCATCGCCATCAGCGTGGGGGCGGCCACCACCATGGACGTGGGCACCGACTACGACGAGCTGTTCCAGGCGGCGGACCGGGCGTTGTATACCGTGAAGCGGGGGGGCCGGGGGCACTACCGCTTCTATGACGACAGCATGGAGAACACCTTGTCCGTGATCTCCCCCATCGACGGGGGAAATCCCGCTGAGGACTGAGAAAGGAGCGCGCGCAAGATGACGCTGCAAGAATGCTATGCCGCCCTGGGCGGAGACTATGACGAGGTGATCGGCCGCCTGCGCAGCGAGCGGATGGTGCAGAAGTTTGTGCTGCGGTTCCTGGACGACAAGAGCTACGAGCTGCTGTGCGGCTCCATGGAGTCCGGGAATTACGAGGAGGCGTTCCGGGCGGCCCACACCATCAAGGGCGTGTGCCAGAACCTGAGCTTCACCATGCTGGGCAGGTCCAGCAGCGCGCTGAGCGAGGCCCTGCGCGGCGGGTACACCCCGGAGGCGGACGCCCTGGCGGAGCAGGTGAAGGCGGAGTACCAGCAGACCGCCCAGGCCATCCGGGCCTTCCAGGAGGCTGCCGCGGGATGAAGAACAAGACGACCCGGTTTCTGCTGGGGAGCCTGATCGGGGTTGTGCTGTTGTGCGTGGGCGTGTTCACCTTCTTTTCCCTGCACATGAGTGCGCAGAGCTCCCGGGCCATCAACGAGGTGGGCACGCTGTATATGTCCCGGATGAGCCAGCAGACCTCCAGCCACTTTGACAGCATCATCAGCCTGCAAATGGGCCAGCTGCGCTCCCTGGCGGACACCATTACCACCGCCGGCATCCACGAGGACCCGGAGCTTCAGGAGGAGCTGATCGTCCAGGCTAAGGCCAGGGATTTCGACTACCTGGGGTTCTGCGGGAGCGACGGCAGCATCCGGATGATATACGGCTCGCAGGTGACTGTGTCCGACCCCGGGCCCTTCCTGGTGTCCCTGGGGAAGGACCAGCAGAAGGTGGCCATCGGCACCAACGCCGGGGGGGAGAAGGTGGTGCTGCTGGGAATGCCGTCCCCCTTCCCCTCCAGCGAGGAGCATGACTGCGTGGCCCTGGTGGCGGGGCTTCCGGTGGATTACATCAGCGACAACCTGACCCTGGAGGAGAACAGCGAGCGGGCCTATTCCTACATCATCCGCAAGGACGGCTCCTTTGTGATCCGCAGCGCGGACGCCTACCGCAACAGCTACTTCGAGCGGGTGCGGGCGTCCTATGAGAGCATCAACGGCATGACGCCGGAGGAGTACATCCAGGAGCTGTCCGCCGCCATGGCCCAGGAGGCGGACTATTCCAACGAGTTTGAGATGGGAGGGGAGCGGTACCACCTGTACTGCGCCCACCTGCCCTATTCCGAGTGGTATCTGATCACCTTCATGCCCTATGGCTCCATGGACAGCGTGATCAACAGCTTTACCCGGCAGTGGACGGGGCTGACCATGCTGAGCGCGGCGGTGATCCTGGGGGCCCTGCTGCTGGTGTTCTTCAAGTACTTCCAGCTCACCCGGGCCCAGCTGCGGGAGGTGGAGGAGGCCCGGCGGGCGGCGGAGGCCGCCCAGAAGGAGGCGGAGCACGCCAACCGGGCCAAGAGCGAGTTCTTGTCCAATATGTCCCATGATATCCGCACGCCCATGAACGCCATCGTGGGCATGACCGCCATCGCCACCGCCAACATCGACGATTCCAAGCAGGTGCAGAACTGCCTGAAGAAGATTACCCTGTCCAGCAAGCACCTGCTGGGGCTGATCAACGACGTGCTGGATATGTCCAAGATTGAGAGCGGCAAGATGACGCTGAACCTGGATCAGGTGTCTCTGCGGGAGGTGGTGGACGGCATCGTGTCCATCTGCCAGCCCCAGGTGAAGGCCAAGAAGCAGCAGTTTGACGTGTTCATCCACGATATCTCCACCGAGAACGTGCTGTGCGACAGCGTGCGGCTCAACCAGGTGCTGCTGAACCTGCTGTCCAACGCCATCAAGTTTACCCCCGAGGGGGGCGAGATCCACATGGCCCTGTACGAGGAGGAGTCCCCCAAGGGGGATGGGTTTGTGCGCATCCATATGCAGGTGAAGGATACGGGCATCGGGATGTCCAACCAGTTTATGGAGCACATTTTCGACTCCTTTGCCCGGGAGGACAGCGCGCGGGTCCACCGCACCGAGGGCACCGGACTGGGCATGGCCATCACCAAGTTTATTGTGGTGGACGCCATGGGCGGCTCCATCGACGTCAAGAGCCGGCAGGGGCAGGGTACGGAGTTCTCCGTCACGCTGGATCTGGAAAAGGCCGAGGTGATGGAGGAGGACATGATCCTCCCCAACTGGAATATGCTGGTGGTGGACGACGACAGGCAGCTTTGCGAGTCCACGGTGGCGTCCCTGTCCTCCATCGGCGTCAGCGCGGAGTGGGCGTTGGACGGGGAGAACGCCCTGTCCATGGTGATGAAGCGGCACAACCGGGGGGACGACTACCAGATCATCCTGCTGGACTGGAAGCTGCCCGGGATGGACGGCATCGCCACCGCCCGGCGGATCCGGGAGGAGATCGGCGCGAACGCCCCGATCCTGCTGATCTCCGCCTACGATTGGGGCGAGATCGAGCACGACGCCCGGGAGGCTGGGATCACCGGCTTTATTGCCAAGCCGCTGTTCAAGTCCACCCTGTTCAACTCCCTGCGGCAGTTTACCGATATGCCGGAGGCGGAGGAGGAGCAGGCCGCCGAGAAAACCCGGGATCTCACCGGCAAGCGGGTGCTGCTGGCGGAGGACAACGAGCTGAACTGGGAGATTGCCAACGAGCTGCTCAGCGAGGAAGGGCTGGTGCTGGACTGGGCGGAGAACGGGCAGATCTGCGTGGAGATGCTGCAAAAGTCCCCGGTGGGGTATTACGAGGCCGTTTTGATGGACGTGCGTATGCCCATTATGGGAGGATACGAGGCCACCCAGGTGATCCGGACGCTGGACCGGGCGGACCGGGATCTGCCCATCATCGCCATGACTGCCGACGCCTTCGCGGAGGACGTGAAGCGGGCCCTGGACTGCGGCATGAACGCCCACATCGCCAAGCCCATCGACGTGCGGGAGGTCATGCGGCTGCTGGCAAAATACATCAAATAGCGGAAAGGCGGGCCTCGGCCCGCCTTTTCTGATGGCACGGGGAGACAGAAAAAGGAAGTTATAGCCGCCGCTTCCAGAAAAAGGGAAACACGTGGGAAAAGTCGGGGTATCCCCAGATCTCGCCGGGTTTTTTGGGCGGTTCCACAAGGCTTTGTGGGTGGGCAGAGCAGGCCCTGAAACAAAAAAACAGTTGCACTTCCGTGGACGCTGTGTTATAATAAAGTGCCGTATGCCGTGGGGGCGGATTGCGGGTAACAGCAGCCCGGAGGTCTGCCCCGGAGATCGGCCCCACGGGGCGGGCTCTCCAGACGGAACCCGCCGGGCCCCGTATGTTTTTGGGGGCGGGGGCATATGCTTTGATTTGTGAAACGCGCCGCGGGCCTGTCCGCGGCGGAAGGACGCGGGAGGTTTGAACATGAGTTTCCTGACCAGCAACTCCCAGCTTCTGCTGGAGAAGTCCATGGGATTTTTGTGGACCAAGCAGGCGGCGATCCTGGATAACATCGCCAACGCGGAGACCCCTAACTACAAGGCCAAGGTCGTCACCTTCGAGGAGAGCCTGCGCAGCAAGCTCCAGGCCCAGCTGTCCGCGGGGCGGTACGGCTCCTCCGGGCGGTACCTGCTGGGGGAGGAGGGCGAGGCCGCCGCGCCCCAGGTGCCCACCCGGGTGGGGGAGCAGTCCATCCGCCGGACCATCGAGGGGGCGGAGCCTGTGGTGTTCGAGGCCCAGGAGCAGACCCGGATGGACGACAACGGCGTGAACACCACCGACCAGATGGTGGAGCTGGTGCGCAACGCCTATCAGCAGCAGTACGTGTACCAGGCCATCAACAAGCACTATTCCATCCTGCGGATGGCGGTGCGGGGCCAGTGACATAGAATGACCGGGAACAAGGGTTTATAGGAGGTACATAAGCCATGGGTTTCATGAATACCATCAACATCGTGGGCTCCGGCCTCACCGCCCAGCAGCTCCGGCTGGACATTGTGGCGGAGAACGTGACAAATTCCCAGACCACCCGCACGGAAAACGGCGGGGGGGCGTACCGCCGCAAAATGGTGGTGTTCGAGGCCGTCAGCGGCCGGGACACCTTCCGGGACGCCATGGCCCGGGCCTCGGCCCGGGCGGTGCCCAACGGCAGCTCCGCCCCCACCGCGGGAGGCGTGCGGGTGACGCAGATCGTGGAGGACGAGTCCCCGCTGAAGATCGTCTATGACCCCACCCACCCCGACGCCGACGAGAACGGCTACCTGGAGATGCCCAACGTGGACATGGTGAAGGAGATCGCCGACGCCATGGCCGCCTCCCGGGCCTACGCCTCCAACGTCACCGCCTTTAACACGCTGAAATCCGTCCTGTCCAGCGGGCTGGAAATCGGGCGGTAAGCGCATCCCCATAGATAAGGAGAGGATTTCCCATGAGTACAATTCTGAACGGCGTGAACAGCGCGACCGCCCTGGGCAGCATGGCGGGGCTTACCCCCGTCCAGCGCATGGCCGCCCTGGAGAAGGCCCAGGCCGCCCAGTCCGGGCAGGCGGAGGAGAGCGGCCGGGCCGGAGAAAGTATGTTCGGCTCCATCTTCAACTCCCTGATCCAGAATGTGAAGGATACCGACGCGGAGTTTGTCAACGCCCAGTACCTGCTGGCCACCGGACAGCTGGACAACCCCGCCCAGGTGGGCATCGCCGCCTATAAGGCGGAGATCTCGGTGAGCCTGCTGCTCCAGATGCGCGATCGCGCCCTGACCGCGTATAACGAGCTGAGGAACATGAACGTGTAATAGGCACGGCTGGGTTTAGGAGAACATACGCGGAGAGCGGGGTCGATGGTACTTGAACAAGGAGAAGCTGAAGGGCTATCTTGACAAGGTTAAGACAGCCCTTGGAAAGGTTTCGAAAAAAATATGGATTCTGCTGGCGGTCGTCCTGGTGGTGGCCGTGGCCGCGGTGGTCCTGCTCTATAACAACCGGCCCTATGCCGTCCTCATCGACGGGGCCAACAACGAGGAGACCAGCACGGTGATCAGCTGGCTGGGAGAGCAGGGAGTCACGGACTTCCGCATGGAGGGGACGGGCACCATCCTGGTGCCCCAGGCCCAGGCGGCGGGGCTGAAGGCCAGGCTGCTTCAGGAGCAGTATTCCCAGAACAAGTCCTCCTTCAGCGGGTACTTTGAGCGGGTGGGCGCGCTGTCCACCCAGTACGACCGGAGGGTGGCAGAGCTGGAGGCCCTGGAGGAGAAGCTGGAGAGGACGATCCGGCAGTTTCCCGGGGTGCGCAGCGTAGACGTGGGGATCAACCCGGGCGAGGACCGGGGCTACGTTCTGGACACCAACAAGGTGGTGGACGCCACCGCCACCGTCATGCTGACCATGGAAAAGGACAAGATGCTGGACGAGGGGCAGGCTACCGCCATCCGCAACTACATTTCCCACAGCGTGGCGGGGCTGGATCCGGAAAAGGTGACTATCGGAGACACCCTGGGCCGGGACTACAACGTATTCAGCGAGGGTGGAAACAGCAGCTCTGATACCGCCCTGAAGCTCCGGACAGAGCAGGCCATTGCCAACCGCATTATTACCCAGATCATGAACATTTTGCAGGATATGGGAGAGAACAATGTGCGGGTGGCCGCCAATGTGACGGTGGAGCTGGGCAATAAAACCGTGAATAAGCACGAGGTCACCCTGCCGGAGGGTTCGGAGAACGGCCGGGGGATTCTGGGGAGCGAGTTCTGGGCTTACGAGTTTGTCACGCCGGACGGGTACGCCACCGGCGGCGTGGTGGGCACCCCCTCCAACGCCCAGCTGCCCACCTACGTGGAGCCGGAGGAGGCCCAGGCGGAGCTGGAGGGCATCCTCAAGGAGGAAGGCAACCGGATCTACGATAATACCACCACCGACACCGAGATGATCATCCATTGCGCCACAGTCACCGACGTGACCGTGTCCGTGACCATCAACAGTAACGCCTTTGAAAACGGCTACACCCTGGACGAGGCCCAGGTGCGCAGCCACGCCGCCATGGCGGCGGGCATTATCCCCGTGGTGACGGAGGAAATGACCGCCGATGAGTACTTAGGAACCAGGATCTCGGTGCTGTCCTATCCGTTCCCGAGAGACGAGGAGCCCGAGGAGCCCGATACCAACCCGCCCGGCACCATTCTGGGCCTGCCCTACTGGGTGTTCATCGCCGCGGGCGCGGGGCTGCTGCTGTTCGTCCTGGTGCTGACCGTCATCCTGCTGCTGCGCCGGAAGAAGCGCAAAAAGCTGGAGGAGGAGCAGAAGGCCGTGGAGGAGCTGCTGGCGGCGTCCATGCCCGGAGAGGTGGAAATCGGGCCGGACGGCCAGCCCATTGTCCAGCCTGTGCTGGATGAGGACGGCAACCCCGTTGCCGGGGCCAACGTGATGGACCTGCACACCGAGCGGAGCATGGAGCTGCGCCAGAACATCCGCGATTACGTGGACGAGAATATGGAGGTCGCCGCGCTGCTGATCAAGAGCTGGCTGAAGGAGGATGGAGACAATGGCTGACGCCGCAGTTGCTGAGGTAAAGGCTCCCGCCGAACCAAAAGCGTCCCCGGCCAAGGGCCGGAAGGGCGGGTCCCTTCTTCCGGAGAAGCTCACCGGCGCGCAGCGGGCCGCCACGGTTATCATTGCCCTGGGCGCGGAGCGGGCCTCCGCCCTCTACAAGCACATGGAGCCGGACGACGTGGAACAGCTCACCCTGGAGGTCGCCAAAATGGGCTTCCTGGGGTCGGAGCAGACCGAGGAAATTCTGAACGAGTTCTACCAGCTCTGCCGCACCAACCGGGCGGTCACCGAGGGCGGCTTGGAATACGCCCGGTCGGTGCTGGAAAAGGCCTATGGCCCGGAGCGGGCGGACGAGCTGCTGGGCAAGGTCACCAAGTCCTTGCAGAACCGCTCCTTCTCCTTTATGGAAAAGGCGGACGAGAAATCGCTGTTCTCCGCCCTCCAGAACGAGCGGCCCCAGACCATCTCCCTGGTGCTGTCCTACGTGGACGCCGACAAGGCCGCGGCGGTTATCTCCCAGCTGGACGAGAAGCGGCAGGTGCAGGTGGTGGAGAGCATGGCCAAGATCGAGAGCGTGTCCCCCATCGCGGTGAAGATCATCGAGGCGGAGATGCGCAAGAAGTTCTCCAACATCGTGACCAACGCCAACGTGAAGGTGGGCGGCATCGACTACGTGGCCGACGTGATGAACAACCTGGACCGCACCAGCGAGAAAAACATTTTCGACGGGCTGTCCGCCTACGACCAGGACCTGGCGGACGAGATCCGGAAGCGGATGTTCGTATTCGAGGACATCATCACCATGGACGACCGCTCCGTGCAGCGGTTTGTCCGGGACTGCGACCCCCGGGATCTGGTGCTGGCCCTCAAGACCGCCAACGAGGAGGTCTCCAAGAAGCTGCTCACCAATATGTCCACCCGTATGGCCCAGAACATCAAGGACGATCTGGAGATCACCACCAACGTCAAGCTCAAGGACGTGGAGGACGCCCAGCAGCGCATTGTGGACATCATCCGCAGCCTGGAGGAGAAGGGCGAGATCGTGATCGCCAAGGGCGGAAAGGACGATATCATTGCCTAACATATTCAAGGCGTTCACCAAGGCCAAGGCGGAGCCCTACCGCTTCCCCGACGCGGCGGAATTGAAGGTGAACGACCCGGCCCCCCTGGAGGAGTTCGAGGATCCGGCGGAGGGCCAGCCGCCGCCGGAGGAGGGCGAGGGCTTCGACGCGCGCATCGCGGACGAGGAGCCGGAGGAAGCCCCCGCGCCGGAGCCGGAGGAGACACCCGTCAGCTTCGCCCAGATTCAGGCGGAGCAGATCAGGGCGGACGCCCGGCGGGAGGCGGATGAGCTTCTGGCCCAGGCCCGGGAGGCCGCGGACCGGGAACGGGCGGCGGTGTTCGCCCAGGCCCGGGACGAGGGCCACGCGGAGGGCTATGCCGCCGGGATGGCCCAGGCGGCGGAGCAGGCCGCCGCGGAACGGGAGGAGCAGGCCCGGAGGCTGGAGGAGGAGGTACACCGCTTCATGGAGCAGGCGGGGTACGCCCTGGACCGGCAGATGGACCAGAGCGTGGCCGACCTGCGGGATCTGGCCATGGCGGTGGCGGAGAAGGTGGTGTGCGTCAGCCTGAAAAGCAGCGCGGACGTCATCGCCCGGATGATCCAGACCGCCATCGACAAGCGCAAAAAAAAGGAATGGGTGCATATCTATATCGCGGAGTGCGACGCCAGGCGGCTCACCCAGATGCCCGCGCCCCTCACGGCGGCACTGTCCGCCCTGTCCGACCGGGTGCGGCTCATCCCCATGGCGGACGACGAGTCGGGCACCTGCATCATTGAGATGCCCGACGAGATCGTGGACGCCAGCGCGGCCACCCAGTTGGACAACCTGCGCACCATCCTCATGGACGCCGGAGCCGGCTCCGGGGGGATCAACCTCTTTTGACAGGAGAACGCCATGCCTTCGGTCTTTCAGCAGATGGCCCGGCAGGTCTACGGGGCGGAGCCCTACAGCCTGACGGGGAAAATTGAAAATATCGTGGGTATGTCCATCGAGGCCAGCGGCGGACGGGCCGCCGTGGGGGACATCTGCCGGATCTACAACGGCGACTCCGGCGGGCAGGTTACCGCCGAGGTGGTGGGCTTCAAGAACGACCACATCCTGCTCATGCCCTACTCGGACATGAACGGGATCTCGGCGGGGAACTTCGTCCGGAACACCGGGCGTCAGCTCACCCTCCAGGTGGGGGAGTTCCTCCGGGGGCGGATCATCAACGCCCTGGGCCAGCCCATCGACGGCAAGGGCCCCTTCGAGGGGGGCGCGCCCTACTGCGTGGGGGGCAACTACATCAACCCCCTCCAGCGGCCCCCCATCCGGGAGCGGATCCAGTTCGGGGTGAAGGCCATTGACGGCATGATCACCATCGGCAAGGGCCAGCGTATCGGCATATTCGCCGGGTCCGGCGTGGGCAAGTCCACCCTCATGGGCATGATCGCCAAGAACGTCACGGCGGATATCAACGTCATCGCCCTGGTGGGGGAGCGGGGCCGGGAGGTTCTGGAGTTCGTGGAGAAGGACCTGGGCCCGGAGGGGATGAAGCGGTCCATCCTGGTGGTGGCCACCTCCGACCAGCCCGCCATGCTGCGGATGCGGTGCCCCTCGGTGGCCACCGGGATCGCGGAGTATTTCCGGGACCAGGGGTACGACGTGCTGCTGATGATGGACTCGCTGACCCGGTTCGCCATGGCCCAGCGGGAGATCGGCCTTGCCATCGGCGAGCCGCCGGTGAGCCGGGGCTACACCCCTTCCATGTACGCCGAAATGCCCAAGCTGCTGGAGCGCAGCGGCAATTTCAGCCGGGGCTCCATCACCGGGGTGTACACCGTGCTGGTGGAGGGCGACGACACCAACGAGCCCATCGCGGACACGGTGCGGGGCATTCTGGACGGCCACATCGTTCTGAGCCGCCAGCTTGCCAACTCCAACCACTACCCCGCCATCGACGTGAGCGCGAGCATCTCCCGTCTGATGACGGAGATTGTCTCCCCGGAGCACCGGCAGCTGGCCTCCCGTATCAGGGATATTATGAGCGTGTACGAGAAGAACGCCGACCTGGTGTCCATCGGGGCCTACAAGCCCGGGACCAACCGGAAGCTGGACTTCGCCATGTCCAAGATTGACGCGGTGAACGGCTTTTTGACCCAGGACGTGAACGAGGCCTTCTCCTATGACCAGTGCGTGGCGGAGATGGCGAAGCTCCTTCAATAAGCCTGCCGAATAGTCGAGGTGCAGAGATAGATGAAGAAATTCAAGTTCGCTTTGGATTCGGTGCTGTCCTATAAACAGCAGGTGCTGGACGCCCTCAAGGGCGAACACGCCGCCATCCTGGCCCAGGTGCGGGAGCAGGAGGAGGCGGTGGAGGCGGCCTGGCAGAGCTACCGCCAGTGCGACGGGGAATACCGCCAGCGCAAGGCGGAGGGCATCACCATCACCGACGCCATGGTGTACCAGAACGGCCTGCGGGTGCTGGAGCGGGACATCCAGCGGGAGACGGAGAAGCTGGAGGCCCTGCGGCGGAAAGAGGAGAAGAAACGCCAGGAGGTGGTGGACGCCAAGATCGACACCTCCTCCATTGAGAAGCTGAGGGAGCACAAGCTGGAGGACTACCACAAGGCGGAGCAGAAGGCGGAGGAGGTCCTCATCGACGAGTTCGTCAGCTCCGCCCGGGCGCGGGCCGGCATCGGCGCATAGGATAGCCGGGGCCCTTTGGTGCGTCCAAATCGGCGCGCGCGCCGTTTGGAAATAGATATCATCATAAGAAAGGAGGAAAAAGAAGATGGAGCAGGCAAAAAATGTGGCCTTGAATCTGCTTCAGGCTGTGGCGTCCCAGACCAAGCTGCCCAAGACGGGCAAGAGCGGCGGGGACAGCGACTTCCAGAAGCTGATCGAAAAGGCCCAGTCCGGACAGCCGGACAGCGAGGCCGCAGAGCAGCCCAAGGCCGACAAGCCCGACGCCGCCCAGAAGCCGGAGAAGAACCCCGGCCAGGAGCAGGAGGACCCGGTGGAGCTGTCCAAGCGGATGCAGGTGTACCTGGCCCCGGTGGCCCCGGAGGTGCTGGCCCAGTACCCCGCCGAGTGGCTGCCCCAGGTGCAGGAGGGCGAACCCATCGTGTGCATCGGTGTGCGCACCGGAGCCAACGGAGAGGACATCCCCATCCTGGTGGGCGCAAAGCAGGCCGCGCAGATGTACGGCAAGGATATCGTCGATCCCGCGCTGTACGACGTGTCCGACCCAAAGGCCGACGCAATGCTGGAGGCCACCGACCCCACCGTGGAGCACGGACCCGCCCAGATGCTGGAGAAGCTGGCGGATGAGGTGGCCGGGGTGGAGGAGAACGGACCCCAGCTGTTCCAGACCGGGGAGGCGGAGGCCAACACGGAGGCGGAGATCACCGACGCGGACGCAGGCCCCCAGACGTTGTTCCATGACGTGAAGGCGGCCCCTGTGAAGGTGGGTGACGTGTACACCGAGCAGCCCGACCAGCCCGACGTGGCGAAGCAGATCGACACCGGACTGGCCCAGGCCCTGGAGAAGGGCGAGTCTATGGTGCGCATCCAGCTCAACCCGGAGAACCTGGGCAGCGTGACGGTGGAGATCACCCGCAGCGCGGAGGGGCTGATCCGGGTGGCCCTCAGTGCCCACAGCGGCGAGACCCGGGGCCTTCTGGAGCGTCACGCCGGGGAATTGCAGGGGATGATCGCCAACCGCACCCAGCAGGATGTGGAGGTAAACGTCCAGCACAGCCAGGAGGGACAGCAGGGCCAGAACCAGCAGAACCCCTACGACGGACGGAACGGCAGCGGCCAGGGCGGGCAGGAGGAACGCCGCCAGCCCCGCCGGGAGCAGTCCGGCGACAGCCGGGACTTCATGCAGCAGCTTCGGCTGGGCTTGATCCCCGGGGACGAGTAAGACAGAAAGGAGCAGACAGCGATGGGCAGTAATTCTATGGCGGATATTTCGGGCCTGCTCGGCTCGAACAGCATTACCACACCCAAGCACACCACCAGCCGGAAGAACAACACCGAGCTGGACATGATGGACTTCCTCCAGCTGATGATCGTACAGCTCCAGAGCCAGACCATCGACGACGCGATGGACACCAGCGAGATGATGAACCAGATGGTTCAGATGCAGATGATCTCCGCCATCTCCAACATGACCGAGACCAACGTGATGAGCTACGCCAGCTCCCTGGTGGGCAAGGTGGTGACCATCGGCCTCGTGACGAAGGACGGCCTGGAGGAGCGGGAGGTCCTGGTGACCGGAACCGGCGTGATGGACGGCCAGCAGGTGATCTTCGGCAAGGACGCCTCCGGCAAGATCGAAACGTACGGGCTGAACCAGATTATGGCCGTGGGCCAGCTTCCCCCGCCGGAGGAAACCCCGGATGAGGGCGAGGGCGACGGCGAGGAAACTCCTCCGGTGGACGGAGAGGGCAACGGCGAAACGCCTCCCGCGGGCGGCGACGGCAGCGGCGAGACGCCCCCTGTGGAGGGCGGCGGCGAAACTCCCCCCGCAGGCGGCGAGGGCGGCGACACCCAGGGCGGATAAAAACGCCTACCCACTTAAATCGAGGTGACAGAAGATGATCCAGCGTGTATCAGGACTGCCGCGCACGGACGCGCCACAAGCCCGGGTACAGCCGCGGACGCAGCCGGGGGCCTTCGGGGCCATGCTCCAGCAGGAGCTGGCACGGCAGGAACAGCCCCAGGGCGTGGAATTTTCCAAGCACGCCATCTCACGGGCGCAGGAGCGGGGGATCGAGGTCACGCCGGATCTGATGGACCAGCTGGCGGGCAGCGTGATCCGGGCCCAGGCAAAGGGGGCCACCAATATCCTGGCTATGGACGCGGACAAGGCGTTTATCATCAATGTGCCCAACGCAAAGGTGATTACCGCCATCACCCAGGACGAAATGAGAGAAAATATCTTCACCAATATTGACGGCGCGGTGTTCCTGTAATAAAATAGGCGAGTTAGAGGCAGGACCGATTTCGGATGCCTTTGCCCCCCGCCCGACTGGCGGGGGGCGGATCGCGCCAAACCGAAAGGAGTAATTTTTCAGACATGACTGGTGCAATGTATGCGGCTATCGCGGGCCTTCGGACCCATATGCAGAACCTGAACGTCATCGGCAACAACGTGGCCAACGTGAACACCTACGGCTATAAAGCCGCCCGTTCCGTGTTCCGTACCTCTATCTATACCACCCTCACCGGCGGCTCCAACGGCACGTCCGACGTGGGCGGGCGCAACCCCTCCCAGATCGGCTACGGTGCCAACATGGGTTCGGTGAGCATCGACGTGAGTACCGGAAACTACGCCGTGACCGGAAAGACCACCGACATGATGATCGACGGCGACGGCTTCTTCCTGGTGGGCAATAAGGGCATCGCCCAGAACTTCCAGGGCGACCAGAGCGACGTGAGCGCGCTGACCTCCCTGACCCTCACCCGGGTGGGCGATTTCGACTTCATGCCCGACGGCTACCTCTGCGACGGCAAGGGCAACGTGGTGTACGGCTTCCTGTGCATCGGCACCGCCACCCAGGCGGATGTGGCGGCGGGCAAGGCCAAAAAAGAGGGCGACCCCCTGTTCAGCGACCAGCTGGTGCCCCTGCGCAAGCCCCGGGTGTGGAAGGACGACACGGGAGCCATGCACATCGGCTATCCCAGGCCGGGCGGCGGCGTCCAGGAAGCGGTTGCGGGCGGGAACGGTGTGGCGGCAGTCGTTGGCGATCCCAAGGCGGACGATTTCAAGAAAAAAGTTGGGGATGCTGGCGGCAACACGGATGATGGCCATCTGCTGGACTACGGTGCCTATAAGGACGCCCAGGGCGAGGTGGTGGAGTCCGACTATACCTTTGCCTCCTTCACCAACATTACGGTGGACAACGCTACGGGCATGATCACCGCCTCCTGCGGCGACCTGGGCAACCAGATCGTCACCATCGGCTGCGTGGCGGTGGGCACCGTGGATAACCCCAACGGCGTGACCCAGATCGGCAACAGCTACTTCCAGGCGGGCCAGGGCTCCGGCAACCTGGTGATCAACACCCTGGGCGGCGCGGCCAAGAATATGGGCATCAACTATGTGAACGGCTCTCTGGCGACCAACCCCGGTAACGGCGGGCACGCGGGTTCCGTCAATATGCCGGCCGATGATGCCGCCGCCATCGACGGCTGCCGCATCCGCAGCGGCGGCAGCAGCGGCTTTATCTCCGGCGGCCTGGAAATGTCCAAGAGCGACCTGGCCCAGGAGATCGCCAACATGATTACCACCCAGCGCGGCTATCAGGCCAACACCCGTATCATCACCGTCACCGACTCCATGCTGGAGGAGCTGGTGAACATGAAGCGTTGAGCGTAAGCGTTTGAACTAAGAACCTGTATTCACAACCTCAAACGCCGTCTGGCCGGGTCTTTTTCCGCCATGCCGCGTTGAATTTTCTTGCAATACACAAAGTATTCCGGCGAAAATTCGCCTTGCCTGACGGAACAATCCCTCGGGCCGACGGCATCCTCGGCTGTGAATACAGGTTCTAAGGCCGGGGAGGAGGGCGGAAGCCCTCCCCCCGGCGTGCCCCCGTAGTCCTATGGCCCCACAGGAACAGGAGGTTGAAATTATGATCGTTTTAACCAAAAGAAACCATGAAAAATTCCTTGTAAACCATCTTCAGATCGAGTATATTGAGAGCATCCCCGAATCCAAGATCGTCATGATGAACCACGACTTTTACCTCGTGCGGGAGAGCACCGAGGAGATCATAGAGAAAATCGCCCGCTACAACGCCAAGGTGATGGACATACAGCGCGAGGTGTCCATCGTAGACAAGCGGTAAATGAAAGAGAACACCCCGTGCGCCGGGGGAGCGCGCCGGGCACTGTGTTGGAGGTAGGAAGCAAGCATGAATATTACATATATCATCGGCGTCGTTGCGGCCATCCTGGTGTTCCTGCTGGGATGTGTGCTGGGGATCAACCTGCCGCCTGAGGCAGGCCAGGATGTGGTCACGTTTAACCCAGGCAACCTGTGGAACTTCTTCGACGCGGCCAGTATCTTCATCGTAATCGGCTGTACCTTCGCCATTGTGGCGGCCAGTTTCCCGGGGGACACCCTGGGGGCTATCCCCAAGCACTTCGGGGTGATCCTCAACTCCGGGAAGTTCAAGCCCCTGGAGATCATCGACCAGCTGGTGGAGCTGGCCCAGACCGCCCGTAAAAACGGCCTGCTGGCCCTGGAAGGCAAGGCCAACGAGCAGGAGGACCCCTTCTTCAAGCAGGCCATCATGCTGATCGTGGACGCCAACGATCCCGACAAGGTGCGGGCCATCCTGGAGAACGACATTGAGTGTATGTCCGCCCGCCACGAGGACGCGGCGGCACTGTACGACAAGGCATCCTCGGTGGCCCCGGCCTTCGGCATGGTGGGCACCCTGGTGGGCCTGATCAATATGCTGGCCAGCATGGACCCCACCAGCGGCGGCGGCGACCTGGGCAAGGACATGGGCACCGCCCTGATCACCACGCTGTACGGCTGTATTCTGGCCCATATGATCTTCGGCCCCATCGCCAACAACCTGCGTATCCGGGACGGCGAGGAAGTGCTCTGCAAGGAGATCATCGTGGAGGGCATCATGTCCATCCAGTCCGGCGAGAACCCCAAGGCCCTGCGGGAGAAGCTGCTGACCTACATCTCCCAGAAGGACCGGGAGTCCGGGAGCAGCTCGGCCGGCGGGGAATAAGGCGAGAGAAACAGACGGCATAAGGAGGAAAGCTCATTATGGCGAAAAAGAAGAAAGGCGGCGGGGGCGGCGGCGCGAACTGGATGGACACCTACGGCGACATGGTGACGCTGCTGCTGTGCTTCTTCGTGCTGCTGTACTCCATGTCCAGTATCAGCGAGGACAAGTGGAAGGCCATTGTCCAGAGCTTTAACCCCAAGGCAGTGGTGACCACCACCGACCCCAGCGGCATGGGCGGGCCCTTTGCCGACCCGGACGTGGGAGATAAGAACCCGGGCCTGAGCGATCAGGAGGCCGTGGAAAACATGATGAACGAGCTGATGCAGGCCCTGGAGAACTACTCCAAGATGGACGGGCTGGACAGTGCCATCTCCGTAGAGCAAAAGGGAGGCCGGATCTACGTGTCCCTGAAGGATAAGGCCATGTTCTACGCGGACTCGTCAAAGTTGCTGCCCGGCGCGGACGAGATCCTTTTGGGGGTGTGCGACATCCTGGACAAGTCCAAGGCGGCCATCGAGGTGATCCAGGTGGAGGGGCACACCGCCCAGATGTACGACGACCGGCCCAACGAGACGAAGGGGGACCGGGAGCTGGCCAGTGAGCGGGCCACGGCGGTGACCATCTTCATCCAGGATCACAGCGTCATCCACCCGGCCCGGCTGAAAAGCGTGGGCGTGGGCCAGTGGCATCCCAAAGGCGACAACCAGGGGGAGGCGGGCAAGGCCCCCAACCGCCGGGTGGAGATCGTTATCAGCGCGAAGGAGATCGGTTCGGATCTGGAAAAGGAGCTGAACGAGCTCACCGGAGAGGGCGGGAGCGTCCAGCAGCCCGCGGCCAGCCCCGCTCCGTCCCAGGACCCGGCATAGCAAGGAAGAAACGCGGAAGAGCAGGTGAGGTGATCCCATGCCCGAGGTATTGTCGCAAAGCCAAATCGACGCGCTGCTGAACTCCATGCGCAGCGGCGGCGACGCGGAAAAGGCGGAGGAGAAACAACCGGAGAAAAAGTACCGGAAATACGACTTCACCACCCCCCGAAAGTTTACGAAGGACCGGATTAAGATGCTCAACGGCATCTTTGAGAACTATACGAGGGTGATCGGCTCCCGGCTCAACGCCCAGCTGCGCACCACCTGCGAGATCGAGGTGGAGAGCATTGAGGAGCAGAAGTTTTTCGAATTCAATAACGCCCTCATGGAAGGCGACGTGCTGGCCATGGTGGACGTGACCATCCAGCCCAGGGAGGTGGGCGGCACCGCGGTGCTGGCCCAGGACCCGGTGATGGTCTACCTCTCCACCCAGACGGCCCTTGGGATGATGGACCGGATGATGGGCAGCGAGGGGGAGATGAACCGGGAGACCCCCAGCGGCTACGCCTACACCGATCTGGAGCTCCAGCTGTACGAGCTGCTGCTGAAGGACATGATCGGGCTGATGGGGAACAGCTGGGAGAACTACGTGCCCATCACCTTCGAGTATAACCGCACCGAGGTGAACCCAACCCTGGTCCAGCTCCTGAACCTGGACGAGACGGTGATTCTGGTGGACATGAAGCTGGACTTCAGCGGCAACGAGGGGCGGATGAGCATCGTGCTTCCCGGCAGCGTGCTGACCAGCATCTTCGGCGAGGTCAACCGGGAGAGCATGGGCCGCAAGGTGGCCAGCGAGGACAACTCGGAGGAGATCTTCGACCGCCTGCGGGATTCCACCCTGGAGATCGTGGCGGAGCTGGGGGACACCCAGCTGTCGCTGAGCGATATCTACCACCTGAGCGTGGGCGACGTGCTGGATCTGGGTCGGCCCAAGGACTCGCCGGTATTTCTGGAAATCGGGGGCTACCAGTGGTTCACGGGCCGTATGGGAACCCACAAGAAAAACATGGCCATCAAGATAGACGAGGTGTGCTATTCGGCCGAGCAAAGGAGCGAGTAAGCGATGGAGAAGGAAATCTTCAGCCCAATGGCGATAGACGCCTTGGGCGAAATGATGAATATCAGCCTTGGCTCCTCGGCCACCGCGGTATCGAATATGCTGGATCATCGGGTGGATATCACCACCCCCACGGTGTCGGTGGTGGAGGTCAAGAGCTTTTCCCTGGGCAACCTGGAGCCTGCCATCGGCGTGGAGATCAAGTATGTGGAGGGCCTGGAGGGCAGCAACATCATGCTGCTCAAGCGCAGCGACATCAAGGTCATCGTGGACATACTCATGGGGATGGAGACCCCCGACGAGGAGTTCGAGCTGAACGAGCTGACCATCAGCTGCGTGTGCGAAGTCATGAACCAGATGATGGGCTCGGCGGCCACCGCCATGTCCGACTTCCTGGGCTTCCGGGTGGATATCTCCACCCCCCACTCCTTCGAGCTGGACGACCTGGAGCAGTTTAAGCAGGAGCATATGCCCGCAGGGGCGGACCAGGTGGTGGTGGTCCGGTTCTTCCTGAAGATCGAGGACGCGCTGGAGAGCGAGTTCATGAACGTCATGTCGGTGGATCTGGCCAAGGAGCTGCTGAAAAGCCTGGGCCTGGAGGACGAGGTGAGCGTGGAGGGGTCCGCGCCCGCCGCCGCTCCGGAGCCCGCCCCGGCCGCCGCGGAGAGCAACCGCCAGATGTCCCAGGAGGAGATCGAGGCCATGCTCCATGGAGGCGCGGCGGCGGAGCCTGCCCCCGCGCCCGCCCCGGCCCCCGAGCCGTCGGGCGGCGGCGACAAGAAGATGA
>ERZ779624.43-NODE-43-length-58634-cov-31.053774_pt1 | contig 58634 bp, 56 predicted proteins | sample MGYA00514190_ERZ779624 | MGnify/ENA primary metagenome ERZ779624 (study PRJEB29562, sample SAMEA4376706) | mouse gut metagenome | isolation source: Cecum | study: EMG produced TPA metagenomics assembly of the A DSS colitis mouse model was used to assess the... | reverse complement strand
TTGCGGACAAACGGTTTTCAAGACCGCCTCGTTATGACCACTTCGATACCTCTCCGTGTTCGCATTGCGTTCTGATTCAAGTCAAGCGCAAAAATTATTCTAGCAAAGATAGACTTCCATGTCAACCCATTTTTTCATTTTTTATCCAGCTTTTGTTCCCTGCACTATTTTTCCTATACTTCATATCCTTTTCCCGTCAATGTTTTCCTGCTGCTGCAGTGTATCACAGTTCAAAAATGCTTCCGCCACCGCCATATCCTCCGGCGTCGTAACCTTGATATTTCTATAATCCCCCTCCACCAGTCTGACCTTACAGTTCGTAAAGGTTTCCACCACCATGGCGTCGTCCGTGATCGAAACGCCCTCCCGCAAAAGTTTTTCCTTCTCCTGCATCAGTTTTTCGTATGCGGAAAGAATCAGCGCCGCGTCGAACACCTGCGGCGTCTGTACCTGCCACATAAAATTTCTGTCTGGCGTCTGCCTCGCAAATCCATTTTCATCTACAATCTTTATGGTATCCTTCACGGGCATACCCGCCACGCAGGCATGATCTTTCTCCACCGCCGCATAACAGCGTTTCAGAATTTCCTCCGTCAGAAAAGGTCTGGCGCCGTCCTGGATGAAAATATAGCCATCCCGGTTAGGCACACACGGACTCTCGTCTCCCTGCCGGCTGCCGCTCACTGCCGCCGCAAGCCCGTTGTACACGGAATCGTACCGCTCTTTTCCCCCCGCCACAACTGCTGTCACCTTAGAAAAGCTGTACTTCGCCACTATTTCTTCCCTTACATATGAAATATCCTCCGAGCCGGTGACCAGAATGCAGTCATCAATCACAGAGGATTCTTCTACCGCATGTAACGCGTACCATATAAGCGGTCTGCCCCGCAGAAGCATGTACTGCTTCGCCACGCCGCTCTCCATGCGGCTGCCCCGACCTGCCGCCAGAACTATGGCAGTACATCTCTTTTTATTCATATTTGCCTCCATGGGTCAAGCGATGACCCTCATCTTTCACACTTCCTTAACAGGGCTTCATGCCTTGTCCCCAAGTTTCAGATTTGGCACCGCATTCAAATCATACCCGTGCCGCACGCCCTTCACATACTCGTAATATCCCGCCGCGCCAATCATCGCCGCATTGTCCGTGCACAGAAGGGGCGACGGGTGGTAAAACGCCACGCCGTGTTCCCCACAGGCTTTTGTAAGCGCCTCTCTGAGCGCAGAGTTGGACGCCACGCCGCCTGCAATGGCGAATTTCTTCATGCCGCAGGACTCCACCGCATGCATAGAATGCTCCGTCAGCACATCCACCACCGCTTTCTGAAAAGAAGCCGCCACATCCGCCTGGCTGAAAGGTTCTCCTTTCATCTCACAGGAATTGAGGTAATTCAGCACCGCGGACTTCAGACCGCTGAAACTGAAATCGTAATCGGAATCGCCCACCTTCGCCCTCGGAAAAGCGATGGCGTCCGGATTCCCCTCCTTAGATACCTTGTCGATCTTCGGTCCTCCGGGATAGCCGAGCCCGATCGCGCGCGCCACCTTGTCGAATGCCTCCCCCGCCGCGTCGTCCCTAGTACGCCCCAGAATCTCATATTCCCCGTAGTCTTTCACCACCACGAGGTGAGAATGTCCGCCGGACACGACAAGGCATACAAAAGGCGGTTCCAAGTCTTTATTTTCTATGTAATTCGCACTGATATGTCCTTCGATGTGATGTACGCCGATCAGCGGAATCCCTGATGCAAAACTGACCGCCTTCGCCGCGGAGACCCCCACAAGGAGCGCACCCACAAGCCCGGGGCCGTAGGTAACCGCAATGGCGTCCATGTCGGAAAGATTTTTCCCCGCCTGTGTCAGCGCCTCAGCCATCACCTGATTTATTTTTTCGATATGTTTGCGGGAAGCGATTTCCGGCACCACGCCCCCGTAGAGCGTATGCAGGGCGATCTGGGATGATATCACATTGGATAGCACTTCCCTGCCGTTTTCAACCACCGCCGCCGCCGTCTCGTCACAGGAAGTTTCCACTGCCAAAATTGTCACGGTTTCCCCGATATTTCCCATCTTTTCCTCCATTCCGAGACACTTTCTGCCTTTAGTCCTCCACAAGCTCCCAGCCGAGAATCTTCCAGTGACCGTCCCCGTCCTGTCTGAGCACGAACCGTTCCTGAGAAGGCACCCTGCTGCCGCCCTGCTTTTTCAGATAAAACGTGCAGTATAATCTGGCACAGGAATATTCACCCTGCTCAAAGTATTCCACATCGGTACTTGAGGAAACCTCATAACTTGCAACCGTAAGCTGCTCGCCCTTCATCTCCGCAATATCATCCCGCAGATCCTGCATATACTGCTCCTGCGTCTTGTTCGCCACGAGTTCCGCGTCATAAAGCATCTGAATCTTGCCAGCAAGCTGCACAAGCTCCTCGTCGGAATACGTCTCATTATAGAAGCATTCCGTGATCTCCGCGTAATACTTCACCACTTCCTTGGGCGTTGGCGGATAGTTATGCTCCAAGTCCCGCATCAGAATGCTCTGCACCACGGTGGCGGCAATCGTCTCCTCGACCTCCTGCCGCTTTGCCCGGTGACTCAGACTATAGTAATAAACCAGAATGATCGCCGCCAGAGCAGCCACGATAATTATCGTCTTAGCAACCTTTGAATTCTTCATCTTCCCCTCCTTCGTCTCACCCTTCCCGGAATATAAGATCCACGCTTCTGCCATCCTTTGCAGCCACAGCGTTCGGGAAAATTTTCCGCACCTCCGGCATGTAATCCTCCGGACGGATCAGCGACGGGCTGTAATGTGTCAGCCACATCTCCTCCACCCCGGCACGCCTTGCAATCTCCGCCGCCTCGTAAAAGGTCATGTGCTTATATTCTTTCGCCTTCTGCGCCTTATCCGGCTCGCCGTACATGCCCTCGCAGATAAACAGGTCCGCCCCGGACGCATTTTTCACAATACCTTCCGTCGGTCTCGTATCTGTACAGTAAGTGACCTTCAGACCTCTTCTCGACTCCCCCAATACCATATCCGGGGTAAAATAATAGCCGTCTTCATCTATTATCTCACCTTTTTGCAGGGGATTCCAGTAATTTCTGGGAATATTTAAAGCCTGTGCCCTCTCCAGATCAAATTTACCTGCCCGGTCAATCTCAATGCTGTAGCCATAGCACGGCACATTGTGGTTGACCCGAAACGAACGTATCCGAAATTCCCGGAATGGAAATACCTGCTCCGGCTCCGTGATCTCCAGACAAATCACTTCAAAAGGCAGTTCCGGTGCAATGATCCGCAGGGAATTGACTACTCTGAGCAGCCCTCTCGGACCAATCAAAAGAAGCGGCTCCGTGCGCTCTGCATTGCCCATAGTGAGCAGCATCCCCGGAAGACCGCTGATGTGATCCGCATGAAAGTGGGTGAAACAGATCACGTCAATCGGTTTCGGGCTCCAGCCTTTTTCCTTCATGGCAATCTGGGTGCCCTCCCCACAGTCAATCAATATACTCTGTCCGTTATACCTCGCCATCAGCGAAGTAAGCCATCTGTGCGGCAGGGGCATCATCCCTCCTGTACCCAGTAAACAGATATCTAACATATCTCCCTCCCTCCATGCAGGCAGCCGGACTATATCCCGCTCCCGCTTTCCATCAATGGAGGCAGCCTACAAAAGTTCCTTCCTCTCCCGCCGTTCCACAGGTACGACAAATCCGACAGTCAGTTTCTCATAACACGCTTCGCACAAATCAAAGCTGTCGCTTTCCCCGTCCCTCTCGCCGAAGAAACCGAAGTCGTGATCCACATGGATACACTCCTCCTTTAAAATGCCATTTTTAACCAACAAATTTTTGCCGCAGGCATTGCAGACTACCTTGGTCAATTTTCTGTCTTCCTTATATTCGCGCATGACAATCCTCCTTCAAAATCCTTTACCAAACAGCTCCTTACTGTCTTCATTCTAGCAGACAAAAGGCATAATGACAGTGGTAATTGTTCCATGCGCTGCCTATCTCTTCCACATAATCACAGCATCTTCCGTGGGTTTTTCATAAAAATTCGGACGTATGCCCTCGGACACAAAACCGAATTTTTCATACAGGCGGATTGCCGCCTCATTGCTGACCCGGACTTCCAACGTATAGGCTGTCAGACCAGCCCGGTCACCGTCTGCCAGAAGATATGTCAGCAGTCCCGTTGCCACGCCGCGTCTTCTTGCCTCAGGAGCCACCACCACATTGGTGATATTGCCTTCCCCTGCAATCAAAAACAGCCCGCAGCCACCGAGGAGCCGTCCGCTCTCCTCCGCCACAAAATATGCGGTATCCTCCTTTTCTATCATCCGCAAAAAGGAATCCGCCGACCAGGGCATAGAAAAAGTTTCCTCCTCCAGACGGCTGATAAAAGGCACATCCTCCGCCTTCATCTTGCGATATATAATCATAGGGACCCTTCACGCTCCTTTTCGGCTCGCTCCCGCTCCGCCTGTGAAAGCCGCAGATACTCCGGCACAAAAACCGCACCGTCCACCGTTCTGCCCTGCTCATAGTAAAGCCTCCCGAGCGACGCGACAGCTGCCGCCGACTGTCTGGCACGGTGCAGGGGCGCTGCCGTGTAAGGCACGCGCATCACCTGTTCCATCCGCTCCCGAAAGACCGGCACGCCGTCCCCCATAAATATGACACTCCTGTCAAGCCCGTTCAGAGCTTCCGCAATCTCGTCAAAAGCGACGGCGCACTGTTCCCTGATAACACGCATGTCATATGAGAACCGACCGATTTGACCAGGCATAAATTCATAAATTCCCGTATATACCTGACTCCTTCTGGCGTCCATAATCGGACACACCAGATCTTTCGCACCGTACATCTGAAAGGCGAGCCCATCCACCGTCGGCACCGGAATGACCGGTTTCCCGAGGGCAAACGCCAGCCCCTTTGCCGTTGCCGAACCGATCCGCAGCCCTGTAAAAGAACCCGGACCAGCAGCCACCGCGATGGCATCCACCGTGGAAAGATCCATTTCCACCATTCTGACAATCTCCTCCAGCATGGGCAGAAGCGTCTGGGAGTGGGTCTTCTTATACTGCACGGTGTATTCCGCAATTAAATTGTCATCCTCCGCCAGTGCCACAGAGGCAACCAGCCCGGAACTGTCAAGCGCCAATATTTTCAAGCCGCCGCCCCGCTTTCCTTCCACAAAGTAGCTTCTCCGCAAGTTACACTCCAACCTCAGACTTCACAGAATACCATGATATGCCGTTATAACAGACTGTCTGAGATACTTCCCATTCTTCATTACTTTTACCGCCCGATCGAAATCCGGCGGTAATCAAACCCTTTAGACAAATCCTTCCCGATCGTAATGCGGATACAGTCCTCCGGCAGAATCTCCCGGATCAGGTCCGCCCACTCGATCAGACAAACACCCTCCCCGTAAAAACAGTCCTCATAGCCAATCTCTTCCATCTCCTCCACGTCGCCGATTCGGTACACATCAAAATGATAGAGCGGAAGTCTGCCCTCCTCATAACTCTGCAGAATCGTAAAGGTAGGGCTGCTCACCGGTTCCGTGATGCCAAGCCCTGCCGCAAACCCCTGCGTAAACACGGTCTTGCCCACACCCAGATCGCCGACCAGCGTGTAAATTTCCCCCGGAGCCGCTTTCTCCCCGAGCGCCTTTCCATATGCGAATGTATCCGCCGCGCTGCGGCTCTCAACTGTTTCTGTCATTCCTGCCTGTCCTCCATACGGAATCTCAAATCTGTACAAAGAATGCCATTCACAAACATTTCCCTGCGTGAGACAAAGTACAAGGCAACTCCCGGAACTTCCAAGTCAGCCTTGCTGCCTTTGTCCCCGTCCAATGGCAGGACGTCTTTAGAACTTCTTCTCGCATATGTCATGCCCGGATCTTCACCTTCCTGGGCGGCATGTGCGTGGAAATAATCTCAATTACTTTCATCTTCCCGTCGCCCAGATCCCGCTTCGGAAAAATGCAGGCATTCACCGCCGTGGTATAGACCACTATGCTCTTCGGCGTGGAGATGGCTCTTACCATACCGTCCCATGCCATCTGCTCCGCAACCCCGTCCTGTGACACCTGTATACCCTCGTCCGACAGTTTATAGTGCAGAGACTTCTGAAACGCCGGATTCGTTTTTGCCTGCGAAGCCGCCCGCAGAAAAAGCGTCCACGGCAGATACAGCAGAATCACCAGCGCGATAATCAGAATCAGCGGCTGCCTGTTCGCCATAAAAAGAAACAGCATCAGCACACCTACTAGCGTCCCCATAAGCCCAGGCAGCCGCGAATAAGTGTGCTGCAGCATATAATCATATAAAATATTAGGTGTTATTTTAACGTCAAATTCGATTTCCATACTGAAATCTATTATACTAAAATTCTCTGAAAGTGCAAGAGAAAATCCTTATTCATCACCATTTAAGATAACAATGTTTACCAAAACAGATAACTAATATTTGGGCATTATGCCATTTTATTTTTTACCTTTGGTGAACTGCTGTAATCCTTCTATCGTATTCTCTAAGTCAGTCATATCCTTCCACACATTCCTTTCTGATTCCTATCGCCAAGATCGGGCACCCGCCATTGCGGCGTGAATCAAGTCTATAAATTAATTTTCCAATCCAAGTAGTACTGGCACCATATTTTCTTATTAAAGAATTTCCCATGTTATCTTTTTCTTTTCTAAAAATATCATTCAGTTCTTCGCTTCTTGTTACGATAACCCCTACATCAATTAATCCGCAGTCAAAATAAGTCCGCATTGCCAGCAAATCCCGATCAAATGTCTGATCCTTACTGTTCCACTCTAAATCAAAAGCCACCCTGTTTTTCAGAAAGTCAATATTATGCCCATCAATATAGCCCTCTATCATCTCTGTCTCATAGGGAATATCTGCAAACCTTCCTCTTCTCTGAACGCTCTGCCTTGGATACTTTTTCACTGTCAAATCGCCGCTGATCCGTATTTCTCTCCAGCCATAAGGGTATAAAAACATCATCGAATTTTTTAGGAATAGGTGATTCATTTCCAACGCATGTCCATAATTATGAAATTCAAATTTGCTCCTAATACTTTCGTCTATGTATTTCTCGAATGTCATTTTTCTTCAAACGCCCTTCGTGCTCTGTTTTCCATGATCCCAGCGATTGTCGCAACATGTCTTGTTTGTTTCAAAGGCGGCAATTTATCTTTTCGCCATCCTCAAATCCCATAATAGCATCTCATGTGTACAATAAAACGGACTTTTTAATACTGCCTTATCGCTGTCCAACCGCTTCAATTACATAAATACTATACCATAATACTAAAAAAAGAGAATGGAACTATCCCATTCTCCTTCATTTTTATAATAAGATAAATTACTCCCGCCCCTTTACTCATGCCGCAGCGCCTCAATCGGGCTTAACTTCGCCGCCTTCCTCGCCGGGTAAATGCCGAAGAAGATACCGACGCCCGAGGAAAATGCCGCCGCGATAATCACCGTGGATACATTGATCTGCGCCGCAAAACCCATGGCGCCGCAGACCGCCCTTGCACCGAGCGCACCAAGTAAAATACCAATCAGACCGCCGATCAGGGTAATAATACCAGCCTCTGCCAAAAACTGTAAGAGTATCGACTTTGTTCTCGCCCCAAGCGACTTGCGGATACCGATCTCCCGCGTCCGCTCCGTCACAGACACAAGCATAATATTCATAACGCCGATACCGCCAACGAGAAGCGAAATCGCCGCCACGAAGGAGATAAACAGCGTGAGCATACTGAGGATCTGATCATACTGAGCCGAATAATCCGCAAAGCTCTCCATCATAATCTTGTTTTCTCCCCGCACGTTATAGCGGTTTTCCAGAAGATTGATGGTGTCTGCCGCCACCTGCGTCACATATTCTGAGCTCTCCGCCACCACATAGAGCTGGCTGAATTCGCCGATCCACAGCCCATAGCCGGATGCCATGGCTGATAGCGGCATCTCCACCTGCAAATAACCACTGCCGCTCATAGCGGAAATAAGACCTGCCGGCGTATCCTGTCTGATACCCACGATCCGCAGATCCTGACTCACATCCCAGAGGGTAAGCTCGAAGCTCATGCCCACCACATCCGTGGTACCAAACAGGGATCTGGCTGCGCTCTCCGTGATGACGCAGACCATGCTTGCCGCATCGCACTCACTCTGGGAAAAATATCTGCCCCTGACAATCGGCTCGTTGCCAATTGCATACTGCAGCGCCGTATTTCCACCGTTAAGAATCGCCATAAAGTCAGCGCCCTTTCGTCCTCTTGCTGTTGCGCCATAGTAGCCATACTGCGCCGTTGCACCTTTCACATGCTCCACCTTTTCCTTGATCAGCGCAAAGTCTTCCTCCGTAAACTTCACGTCGTTGCCTTCCTCATTATCATTGGTGTAAATGGCAATCAGACCGCCTCCCATGTTTTCCAGCTCCTCGTTGACAGAGCTTCGCACTCCGTTACCAATAGAGATAATCATAATGACGGAAGCGATACCGATGATAATACCCAGCATGGTGAGGGCGGAGCGCCCTTTATTCGTCTTAATATTCATCAAGGCGATTTTTATGTATTCCCATATCTGTCCCATTTTGTCCCCTATCTTTTTCTAGTCGTTCGGAGAATGCCGTTTTCCGGCATTTTCCCGCGCAAAGCATAGAACTTCCAAGCCATCTTTGCTGACTTTGTCCCTGTCCTGTGGCGGGACGTCCTTAGAACTTCTTTTTGCGCTATGGCATCGGCATCGCCGTGACCGCCGTGCCGTCCTCAAATTCCATGCCGTTCGCCATAATTACGCTTTCGCCTTCCGCAAGTCCCTCCTTCACCTCGCTGACGCTGTCGGACGCGATACCCGTTGTAATGCGCTTCTTCGCCACCACGCCGTTCTCCTCCACATACACGAAGTCACCGTCACGGTCGCTGTTGATCACCTCGAGAGGTACCGTAATTACCCCCTCCGCCTTCGCCATGTGGACATAGACCTTTGCCTCCACGCCCAGAAAGATATTCTCATCCGGATTGTCGATATTGACATCCACACCTACCACCATGGCGCCGCTGTTATTCTGGGTCGCCATGCCGTCAATCTTGCTCACCGTGCCCTCGTAGGTCTTTCCCGCGATATCGATATCCGCCTTCTGTCCTTCGGCAATCTTTTCCAGATCATACTTGGAGACACTCAGTCTCACATACACTTTCTCCGTGCTCTCTATGGTCACCAGCTTTCCGCTCTCCGTGGGCGGCTGTCCGGCAACCGCCTCAAGCTCTGTGACCACACCGCCGAAATCGGCTTTCAGCCCGTTTTCCACCTCGGCAATGGCGTCCAGCTTTCCCTGATTGGTCAGCGTCTCAAGCGCCGTATCCGCCTCCAGCTTCGCCTTGCCGCCCGCATCCAGAACGCCGCTCTCGGAAGAAGCTTTCTGGGACTTCATCTCCGCCTGGTACTCCTTGTAAGAAGCGATCAGTTCTTCCACATCCTTCGCCTGCCGCTGCAGATCCCTGACTTCCTTATTATACCCTTCCTCATAGCCGTTGTACTGGGTCTGAATCTGAAGGTTCAGAAGAGTCTCCCTGTCGTTTGCGAGTTTGATCTCCGCCTCATTGCGCATCTCTTTGATCTCATCTTCGCTGTAATCACTCAGCTCTCCTCTCGCCTCTCTCTCACTGATATCTGCCAGCGCCTCCTCATCCTGGGCGATGATACTCTGCCACTCCATAACGGAGACATTCAGATTCGTGCCGTTGTAATTCCAACCTGCCTTCTTCTCCTCTATCTTTTTGTTCAACTCATCCAGCAGCTTTTCGTTATCCGCGATCTGCTGTTCTAGCACGGGAAGATTGCGGTTTGCCTCAGACAGGTCCGCCACATACTCATTATTTTTATGTACGGAGCTCTCATATCCGCCCTCGTTGGAAGCCATCTTATACTCCGCCGCCTGTTTTTCCTCGGCCAGAGCCTTCTCGTCAAATGTGAGCATCACTTCGCCCTTTTTCACCGTATCGCCGGTGCTCACCATCACTTCGCCCACTTCCACGGACAGGGGCGCGAAGTAAGTCCTCGTCTCATCGCTCTTCACCGTGCCGCCGGTGCTCAGGATCTGCTCCACATCTCCCTTCGTGACCGCCACGGTAGTTACCATCGGAGCCATGTTCTTTGCCATCAGGGAATTTCTTACAAAAAAAGCCACAACGAGAACCGCCAGCACGCCCGCGATCACCCGGCGTCGAATCTTTTTCTTCTTTTCCCTGTCCATGGGAGTCTTCTCCTTTTTCGGCATCATTTCTGTATTTTCAGCCGCATTTTCCGCCTTATTCTTAGCCTTCCGAAACATTTTCATAATCCTCCTCTATTTTTCCGTCCATAATCTTTATGACGCGTTTCGCCCGCGCCGCAATCTCGTCGTCATGGGTGATCAGGATCACTGTCCTGCCCTCCTCGTGCAGTCCGCGCAAAATATCCATGATCTCCCTCGTGGATCCGGAATCTAAGTTTCCCGTCGGTTCGTCCGCCAGAATGATGGGCGGCGCCTGCGCAATCGCTCTGGCGATCGCCACCCTCTGCTGCTGCCCTCCGGACATCTCGGACGGCTTGTGAGTCTTTCGTTTTGCCAGTCCCACCTTGTCGAGTGCTTTCTCCGACAGCTCCAGCCGCTCTTTCTTTCCAACGCCCCGGTAAATCAATGGCAGTTCCACGTTCTCCACCGCCGTCAGGCTGGGAATCAGGTTAAATCCCTGAAAGACAAAGCCGATCTCCTGATTGCGGATGTCCGAAAGCTCGTCGTCCGACATACTGCCCACATCATGCCCGTGCAGGAAATAGCTGCCGCTTGTGGGCACATCCAGACATCCAAGCATGTTCATCAGCGTGGACTTCCCCGAGCCGGAATGCCCGATAATCGCCACGAACTCGCCTTCCCCGATGGTCAGGCTCACATGATCCAGCGCCTTCACTTCATTTTCCCCGGGATTGTAGACCTTGCAGATATCCCGGATTTCCACCAATGTCCCCATGATACTACGTTCCTTTCTTTCCTTCCATATTATGTATATGCTAAGCTGTACAAGTTTCTCTATGTTATAACGAAACAGAGCTGCCTTTTGATTCACTTTTTTCACATTTTTTATCTTAGCATCGCTTTCTTAAAAGAAGCACAGCAAAATCTTAAATCATTCTTAAAATCCTCTGCCAATTTATCGCGCTGCGCTCCCTGCCATCTTTTCACTATTTTACAATAGGAATCTTACAAAAATCTTACAGGAACCTTACAAAAAAGAAAATACTACTTCCCCGCGGAAAAGTAGTATTTTCTCTCTCGAATAGTATATTAACCCCTTTTTCACCGTTTATACATCACGCGTTTCCCGAATTGGAAATCTCGCCCGCCCGTCTTTCCATGACAGGACTGGCATTTTTCAGGATCGGGCTCAAAGGTTTATAGATCAGCATGGTAACTCCCGACGCTGCCACACTCTTTACAATATTCATGGGCGCCACCGCAAAGATCACGAAACTCGTTATGTTATGAATATTGCCGTTGATCTCCGCGCCCGCCGCGATAATCGCCTCCAGAGGCATCCCGAACAGCTTGGAAAAGGCTGGGAGCAGGTAGATGCCGTTGAACGCCGACCCGAATACCGTCATAATCACGGAACCTGCCACACAGGCTGCAGCGGCTCTCTTCTTGGTTTTCTTAAACATGTACATGATTGACGCCGGCAGAACAAGACTGCAGCCGATTACAAAATTTGCCAGATCTCCCACAAAGGCTGTGCTCGTTCCTTTAATTACCAGCTTTAAGAGAATCTTGCAGAACTCAATCATCACGCCTGCCACGGGACCGAAGGCGAAGGCTCCCACCAGCGCGGGAATCTCGGAGAAATCCAGCTGGTAGAACCCGGGTGCCAGAAACGGAACCGGGAAATCCAGCATATGTAGAATCACCGCCAATGCTGAGAACAGTCCGATCATGGTGATCTTTCTCGTGCTGAGGATGCGCTCCGTCACCCCGTTTTTCTTCTGCACCGTCTTTTCCGTGCCATAGGCAATCAGAAACAGCGCTGCCGCCACACCCACGCAGACAAGGACAAAAATCACGTTGTCCGCAATACTCTGTAATAATCCGTTACCCATTTTTCTTTTCCTCCTTAAAATGAAATGTAGGGGAAAGTTCTTCTGACTCTGCCTGTACGGGTCTGTGTCTGCCTATTCGCGCAAAAAACCCCGAAGCCAAAGCTCCGGGGATAAATCTCGCCAAGCAGCCGCTCTGCCGCAAACGCAGCGCAGGCTCTCGTCTGATAAACATGACATTATTGTCATTTTATCTTTCTTCTCTCATCCAGACTATACTGTCGGTCCTGGAATTTCACCAAGTCAGCCGTCCTGTCCTCGCGCGGGTAAACGCTTGGAAAACAACGGGTCGCGGACTGTCACCGCCGGTAGGGAATTGCACCCTGCCCCGAAGAACTTTTCTCTTATTTTGTTTACGTGTACTAGAATACCATGGAAATGCACGAAAATCAAGTCGTATTTTTACTCTTTGATCTCATCAATATCTGTGAGGTTTACGCCTAAAACATTCAATAATGCTTTCAAGGAAATGTATTTCTTTTTCAATTTCGCATATGTCTCCGTTGCGTTTTCCTTTTTCGCCAACAACATATAATCCTGTATCTCTCTAAAATCTTCTATCGTGGTCTTAGCAATTTCCGCATTGTTTGGCATATAATCACCTACCTTTTCATATGGCTTACATTACTATTACTCAGTCGTTTCTTTCATTAGAGTCCGTGACTTCAAGAAGAATGCTGTCGAATTCGTTTTCCAATTCTTCTCTTTTTTCCTGCGGCACAAGTTTTAACAGCTTTCTGACAAAAACCGTTAATCTGTTAATGTATCGTAACTGTTTATCTGTCATACTGTCACCTGCTTTCTTTCTGTGATTTATACTGTTATAACGCAAGTATATCATAGCTAAAATGCAAAGTCCATTCAATTATCCATGCACCGCTATCCCGACAATAAAAAAAAGAGTAAAGCCCCTTTAAATACACAGGGCTTTACTCCTTGACTTTTTAATATAAATCGAGCTTGCTCACGGTCGAACTTGTTCGATCTGTTATTCAGCAATATCCGCGTACATGAAGTACCAGTAGCCGTATGCGGAATGCCACATGCCGGTAATCTTGCTGCTCTGTAACCAGAAGTCGTTGTAGTAAGCAACGGGAACGCAGGCAGCCTCATTCATAAGGATGTCCTCAGCCTTGTGAAGGGCTGCGGAACGCTCTGCAGCGTCCAGTGTGGTTCTGGAAGTATCCATAGCCGCATCGTACTCCGCATTGTTGAACTTGCCGTCGTTGTTACCGTTACTGGAGTAGAGCAGATCCAGCATGTTGGAAGGATCGCTGTAGTCGCCTACCCAGCCGTTACGGGAAGCATCGTAATCACCGTTACGTCTCATGGGAGTGAAGCTTGCCCACTCAACGATATCTACCTGAAGCTCAACACCGATCTCTGCCCATGCCTGCTGTAAATACTCAGCCACTACCTTGTGGTAGCCTGCATCGTTGGTGGAGTAAGTGATGGAAGGGAAACCTGCGCCGTCCGGGTAACCTGCGTCCGCCAGAAGCTGCTTCGCCTCCTCCACGTTCGCCTCGTGGTTTGCCGTGTCGATATAAGGCTTGCCGCCGTTTGCGTTGTCAATAAACTGAGAACCGTCCGTATCAATCCAGCCGGGACCCATAAAGTTGCTTGCAGGAGAATAGGTGCCCTGCATCAGCGTATTTGCCACATACTCACGGTCGATGGCAAGGCTCAGCGCCTTACGCACCTTGGGATCGTTGAAGGGCTCTCTCTCCGTATTTAAGCTCAGATAGTAGGTACCGATAATCGGCTCCACATGGAACTCCGCATTGCCTTCCAGGGAAGGGATCTCCTCTGTGGGCACGTCCTTGATGAAGAGCACTTCGCCGGTCTGGTATGCGCTGTAGGAAGCGTTGGGATCCTCGATCAGATTGAACTTGATCGCATCCAGCTTGATCGCATCCGCATTCCAGTAATTCGGGTTCTTTGTACACATGATATAGGAACCGGGCACCCACTCGGAAATATAGAAGCTGCCGTTACAAACATAGGTGTCAGCCGCTACTGCCCAGCCATCGCCGTTGGCATCAATGGTTGCCTGCTGTACCGGGCTTAAGGTAGCGAAAGCTGCCAGAGAGCCGAAGTAAGAGCAGGGCTGGGTAAGATGAACCACAAGGGTTTTATCATCGGGCGCTTCCACACCGAGCGCTTCCAGATTGCCGCCGATGGCATCTGCATAGCCCTCTACCATGCCGAGAACAGTCTCTGCATAAGGAGCCGCTACCATAGGATCGCAGACTCTGCGCCAGCTGTATACGAAATCGTTTGCCGTGAGGGCGGAGCCGTCAGACCACTTCAGACCGTCCCTTAAATGGAAGGTCCATGTCAGGCCGTCCTCGGAAGTCTCCCAGCTCTCAGCCTGGCCGGGAGCCAGCTTGCCTTCCTGATCCACCGTCAAAAGGCACTCGAACGTGTGTAAGATCATGTTGCCGCCATCCACTGCGCTGTTTAACGCCGGGTCGATGGTCTCGGGGTTCGGGCCGATCTGTACGGACAGAACCTTCCCTTCGCCGGAAGCTGCGGGTGCAGTACTGTCAGCACCAGTATCATCTGCGGGAGCCTCCCCCCCCTCTGTGGTTTCTGACGCATCGTCGATCCCGGGCGTCGGTGCCGGTTCCGCAGAACTGCCGCCGCAGGCCGTCACACCGACAACCATAGCCGCTGCCAGCATCAGCGCGATTACTTTCTTTTTCATAATCGTTCCTCCTCTTCTTAAATGATTTACTTTTCCAACTAACATGTTTATCACATTTAATTGCACTTGTCAATATGGTGGCAGGCGCAAAAATGACCGTTTTCCACTTCTCTCCATGCGGGAACCTCCGCAGCGCACCTTTCATCCGCATAGGGGCAGCGGGTACGGAAGGTACATCCCGAGGGGGGATTTAATGGGCTTGGCACATCTCCTTCCAGCACGATACGCCGGCTCTCCCTCGCCTGTTTCGGATCTGCAATCGGAATCGCCGAGATCAGGCTCTTCGTGTACGGATGCAGGGGGCGGTCCACCAATTCATAGCTGTCCGCAAGCTCCACCATTCTGCCCAGATACATCACACCGATGCGGTTGGAAATGTGCTTCACCGCCGACAGGTCGTGGGCGATAAACAGATAGGTCAGCCCCATCTGCTCCTGTAAGTCCTCAAACATATTGATGACCTGCGCCTGAATCGACACGTCAAGAGCCGAGATAGGCTCGTCACAGACGATGAACTCGGGGTGCACAGCCAGCGCTCTGGCAATGCCCACACGCTGTCTCTGTCCCCCGGAAAACTCGTGAGGGTAGCGGTTCGCGTGCTCCGAATTTAAGCCCACACGCTCCAGAATGTGTATGATCTGGTCATAGCGGTCCTGCTTACTCTGGGCCAGCTTGTGCACGTCGATGGCCTCTCCCACGATGTCGCCAACCGTCATGCGCGGGTCAAGACTTGCATAAGGGTCCTGAAACACAATCTGCATCCGCTTCCTGTAAGGAAGCATGTTCGCGTACTGCTTGTTCTCCACATCGAAGATGACGTCCCCATCAAAGGTGAATTTCCCGCCCGTAGGCTCGTAGAGCCGCAGCATGGTGCGCCCCGTGGTGGTCTTGCCGCAGCCGGATTCTCCCACCAGCCCGAGGGTTTCCCCCTTCTCCACATAGAAGGAGACGTCGTCCACCGCTCTGACAAACTTTTTATTCTTTCCGAAGCCTCCCGCCGGAAAATACTGGCGCAGATGCTCTACCTCAATCAAATGCTTACTCATGGGACGCTCCTTTCTCCATCTCTTCCTTCTGGTTCAGCCAGCACTGGGTATAGTGCACGTCGCCGAATGTGGTGACAGGCGGCATTTCCCGCAGACAGATCTGCATGGCAGCGTCGCAGCGGGGTGCGAAAGGACAGCCTGCGGGCGGATTCAGCATATCCACCGGCGTTCCCTCGATGGGAACCAGCCTCTCATGTTCCTTCGTGTCCAGCCTCGGAATGGAGCGGATCAGTCCCTTCGTGTACTCGTGTTTCGGATGATAGAAAATGTCGTCCGTGGTGCCGTACTCAATGATTCTGCCCGCGTACATAACCGCGATGCGCTCGCACATGCTTGCCACCACGCCCAGATCATGGGTGATCATAATGATCGCCATGCCGAGCTTATCTTTAAGCTCCATCATCAGTTCTAAAATCTGCGCCTGAATCGTCACGTCCAGCGCCGTAGTCGGCTCGTCCGCAATCAAAAGCTTCGGCTCACAGGCCAGCGCGATGGCGATCATCACACGCTGGCGCATACCGCCCGAAAGCTCGTGCGGATACTGCTTTAAACGCTTGTCCGGCTCATTGATGCCCACCAGCTCCAGAAGCTCTTTGGCGCGTTCCCTCGCCTGCTGCTTCGTCTTGTCCGTGTGAAGCCGGATCACCTCGGTAATCTGGTTGCCGATGGTATAGACCGGGTTTAAGCTGGTCATCGGATCCTGAAAGATAATAGAAATCTCATTCCCACGAAATTTTCGTATTTCTTTCTCGGTCATCTTCTCTACCTGATGCCCGTTAAAGTGCAGTTCGCCGCCAAGCAGTTTCCCCGGATGGGCAGTAAGCCCCATGAGACTGTACGCCGTCACCGACTTGCCGGAACCGCTCTCTCCTACGATTCCTAAGACCTCTCCCTCCTTCAGACGGATGGAGACATCGTTTAACGCCTTAACCTCTCCGGCGGGCGTGAAGAAAGAAAGCCGTTCATTTTTGACATCTACCAGATATTCTCCCATTTCAAATAAGTATTCTCCTTTCAAAATCTCTGCGGAGAATGCCGCATTTTGGCATTCTCTTATGCGAAACTTAGTACTTCTTGGCGTCTCGTCCTATGGCGAGACGTCTTTAGAAGTACTTTTCGCATTTCGCACGTTAGTTTTTCAGCTTCGGGTCAAAGGCATCTCTGAGGCCGTCCCCGAGCAGGTTAAAGCTTAAGATTATCAGACTGATCAACAGCGCCGGAATAAACAGTAAATACGGATATGTGTTAATGCCGTTTAGCGCGTCGCTTGCGAGGCTTCCCAGAGAGGGCAGCGGTACCGCAACGCCCAAGCCTAAGAAGCTCAGGAAACTCTCCGTAAAGATGGAGGACGGAATCTGCAAAGTCGTCGTCACGATCAAGGTGCCGATACAGTTGGTCAGCAGGTGCTTCTTGATGATCCTGCCGTTTCCGACGCCTAAAGCTCTGGCCGCCGTGACATACTCGCTCTCTTTTAACATGAGCACCTGACTTCTGACCATTCTCGCCATGCCCACCCAGTAGAGCAGGGCAAACACCACGAAGATACTGATCAGATTCTCACCCACGACATTGAGCCAGTGAAAACCCGGCTTGGCAGCCAGATTGGCAAGCGGCGCCTTCAAAGACATAGACAAAAGAACGATGAGAAGGATATCCGGAATCGTATAAATGATATCCACAATACGCATCATCACCAGATCCACCCAGCCGCCGAAAAAAGCGGCAATAGAACCGTAAGCGGAACCGATGACCAGGATAATACACGTCGCAACAAGGCCCACAAGCAGGGAAATGCGGCTGCCCATCATCACGCGGATGGCATAGTCACGCCCCATCTTGTCCGTGCCGAAAACATGAGGGAACACTTTCTCGCCCGCATCGATCCTGGCCTGCTCCTCTGCCGAATACTCCATGGGCGCAAGGCTGTTCGCCCCCTTGATCTGCTCCTTGTATGTGTACGGATAAAAAGCGGGAACGATAAAGGAAAATATCATTACCACAATAATCACAACCAGCGAGACCATCGCCACCTTATTTTTCCGAAGCCGGCGCATACCGTCCTTCCAGAAACTCACGCTCTCACGCATGATGACCTGACTCTGTTTTTCTTCCTCCGTAGCCGGCAGAAAATCTTCCGGCTTGAGTTTTAACTGAAAACTTAAGGGATTTTCTTTCATTGTAATTTCATACCTTTCTTTCATATCTGCTGCTGTCACGGATTGCTCCTCTTCTGCGCAATTCCCGCAATCCTGCAAACATTCGGAATCCGCCAATTCCTCATGTTTGGCGGGGCATAAATGCCAATTACTGCTTTCGTGCAGGCACGAGCAGTATTGTCATTATGACCCTGTGATATCACTTTAACTTGATTCTCGGATCAACCAGTTTGTAAATGATATCCACAACCACGTTCATCACGATAACAAGGGTCGCCAGGAAGATCGTCGTTCCCATAATCAGCGTGTAATCGCGTCCGTTGATCGCCTTGATAAACTCTCCGCCAAGTCCCGGAATGACAAAGATCTTCTCCACCACGAAGCTTCCCGTAATGGTGTACGCAAGCATGGGACCCACATAGGTTACTACTGGCAGAATCGCGTTTCTAAGCGCGTGCTTGAAGAGTATCTTTCCTCCCGCCAGTCCTTTTGCCTTGGCTGTACGCATATAGTCCTGTCCCAGCACGTCCAGCATGGAGGAGCGCATCAGCCGCATAATATAAGCTGTTGGGTAGAAGGACAGGGCAATCACCGGCATCACATAGTGCTTTGCGCTCTCCAGACCCATCGTGGGCAGAAGCCCCAGCTTCACGCCGAAGAAATACATGAGCAGCGTACAGATCACGAAACTGGGCACCGCGATACCACATGTCGCAATCACGCTGATTACGCTGTCCGCCGCCTTACCCCGCTTCAAAGCGGCGATACTGCCAAGCGGAATTCCAAGAATCAGCGCCACGAGAACGGATATCCCGCCGACTCTCGCAGACACGGGAAATTTCATGGAAATGATGGACATGACGGTACGGCCTCTCTGTTTCAGGCTGTCCCCGAAATCCCCGTGAAGCGCCCCGGTCATATAGTTCACATAGCGCTGTGACATGGGCTTATCCAGTCCGTACTTCGCCTCCAGCGCCGCCTGCGCCTGGGGGCTGATCGCCTTCTCCGACAAAAACGGGCCGCCGGGCACCAGGTTCATCAGAAAAAAGGTGAGTGTGGCAACCGCCCAGATCGTCACGACCGCCAGCAAAATTCTCTTCACAATGTACTTAAGCATGACTAAACTCCTTTTCTACTGTCTTTTGATCTTCATGGTAAGTCCGATACGCTTCTTCGGCACATCCACCGTGAGCACCTGCACATCCACAATATCCCCCACGCTGACCGCCTCCAGCGGATGTTTGATGTAGCGGTCCGTAATCTGCGAGATATGTACCAGTCCGTCCTGATGTACGCCGATATCCACGAAGACACCGAAGTCGATCACATTTCTGACCGTTCCCTTTAAGATCATGCCGGGCTTCAAATCCTTCATATCTAATACGTCGCTTCTAAGGATCGGCGCAGGCATGTCGTCTCTGGGATCGCGGGCCGGTTTTTCCAGCTCGGTCAGAATATCAATCAGCGTAATCTCTCCGATTCCAAGCTCCTCGGCCAGCTTTTTCTTATCCTTGACCCGCTTTGCCAGATTGCTGACCGCGGTCTGTCCGGAACTGCTGGAGCCGGAGTTCGCGACACTCGTGTCATTTTCCTCCGCCGTCATATCCAAGCCGCCAAGCGCCGCCGCCAGGGCTTTCCCCATGGCCGTGTCCGTGTTGCGGATCACCGGCTTTTTCGGACGGGGCTTCTTCTCCTTCACGGGAGCCGGTTTCTTCACCGCCGCCTTCTTCTGGGCCTCCTTCACGTCTTCCATCGTAAGCCCGAGCTTCTCCATCAGCTTCCGTGCCGCCTCGTAAGATTCCGGGTGGACGCTTGTGGCATCTAACGGGTTATCGCCGTCCGCGATGCGCATAAAACCGGCGCACTGTTCAAACGCCTTCGGCCCCAGCTTGGCCACCTTGAGAAGCTGCTTTCTGTTGGAAAAGCGGCCGTTTGTTTCCCGGTATTCCACGATATTTCTGGCAATCACCTTGGTCACGCCGGAGACATACTCAAGAAGAGAGGCAGAAGCGGTATTCAGATCCACGCCGACCCGGTTCACGCTGTCCTCCACGACACCGCCAAGGGCTTCGCTCAGCTTCTTCTGGTTCATATCATGCTGATACTGCCCCACGCCGATGGACTTGGGATCGATTTTTACCAGCTCAGCCAGCGGATCCTGCAGTCTTCTCGCGATGGAAGCCGCGCTTCTTTGGCCCACGTCAAACTCCGGAAATTCCTCCGTGGCAAGCTTGCTGGCGGAATAGACAGACGCGCCCGCCTCGTTCACAATCACATACTGCACCGGCACGTCCAGCTCTTTAATCAGCTCCACAATCACCTGCTCGGACTCTCTGGATGCCGTCCCGTTCCCGACGGAAATCAAGGATACGTTGTATTTTTTGATCAGCTTTTTCAGCTCCGCCTTCGCCTGTTCCACCTTATTCTGGGGCGCGGTCGGATAAATTACCTTCGTGTCCAGCACTTTTCCCGTCTCATCCACAACCGCCAGCTTACAGCCCGTGCGGAAAGCCGGATCCCAGCCAAGCACCACCTTGCCCTTGATGGGCGGCTGCAATAAAAGCTGCTCCAGATTTTTTCCAAATACGGAAATCGCGCCGTCCTCCGCCTTCTCGGTGAGGTCGTTTCTGATCTCCCGCTCAATTGCCGGAGCGATCAGCCTGTCATAACTGTCAGCGATTACTTCCTCCAGAATCGGAGATGTGACACGATTGTCATTTATAATGGTTTTGGTGCGCAGAAACTGCAGAATCCGCTCCTCGGGCGCCTCGATCCTCACTGTCAGGAACTTTTCATTCTCACCCCGGTTGATCGCGAGAACCCGGTGCCCCGCCACTTTGCCGAGGGGTTCCTCATACTGGTAATACATCTCATAAACGCTCTCCGCCTTTTCATCCCTGGCTGCGGTTACAAGCTTTCCTTCCTTCATGGTGACATCGCGGATATAGATGCGGTAATCCGCCTCGTCAGAGATGCGCTCGGCGATAATATCTTTCGCTCCCTGCAGAGCCTCCTCCGCTGACTTTACAGCTTTCGCAGCATCTTCATCCTCGTGGATGTACTTCGCCGCTTCCTCCTCGATCGGCGCCGTCGTCTCCTGCGCGAGAATAAATTCCGCAAGGGGCTCCAGTCCCTTCTCCTTCGCCACACCCGCGCGTGTCTTTCTCTTCGGGCGGTAAGGACGGTAAAGATCCTCCACCACCACCATGGTCTGCGCCGCCTCAATGCGCTCCCGCAGTTCGTCGGTCAGCTTGCCCTGCTCCTCGATGCTGCCAAGAACCTGCGCCTTCTTCTCCTCCAGATTCCGCAGATAGGTAAGCCGCTCGTGGAGATCTCTTAAAACCTCATCGTTTAAGGAGCCTGTCATCTCCTTCCTGTAGCGGGCGATAAAGGGAATCGTGTTCCCCTCGTCAATCAGGGAGACCGCCGCTTCCACCTGCCATTTTTCTACCTGTAACTCTTCTTTTAATTTTAAAATAATGTCCATAATACCCTCTTCTTTATCACTTCATCACAGTAAAGTATACATGCATTCTTTTGCCTAACGTTTTTATTATACAGGATAAATTCGAAATCCGCCACAGGAAATGCATACCTAAATAAGAAAAAATGAAAGAAAAAGCTGTCCGCACATGCAAAGCTATGGTTTTTTTCGTAAAAATATGCTAAACTATAAAAAATTGCTGCCCTGCAGCGACAATTCAGAGAATGCTTCGCATTCCCCGTCACAAATACTAATAACGAAAATGAGGCATACACGATGGACTATGGACCAAACAATCCGCAGGGCGGACCCGGCGGCGGTTACAATCCTTACAATAACAATCCGTATAACAACAACCCATACAACGGCAATAACCCTTACAATCCCTACGGCGCGCCTTTACCGCCTGCCCCCACGAAGAGCAGGGGCGACCATATGGCTACCGCCTCTATGATTCTGGGTATTATCACACTCGGAAGCCTTTTGCTGCTGCGGCTGTCCATGCCGTTTCTTCTGGGCGGCGTCGGCATTATTCTGGCAATCCTCTCCAAAGGCGGCGCCAGAAAAATGGTCGGCAAGGCAAAAGCGGGCATGATCTGCTGTATTACCGGGCTGGCGCTGGACGTAGCATTCTGCGTCTTTGCCGTATGGCTGGTGTTTTCACTTCCCAAGCTCTCCCCGGAACTGACTGATGAAGTCAATAAGGTCTGCGAGGAGCAGTACGGCGTCTCCTACTATGAGATGATGGAAGAAATTTACGATATGTGGGACGGGATGGATCAGGACTAACCGCTATATAATTATAACATAATAAGGAAACGGCCGAACCAAGCTTTCAAATACGAACAAAAAATATCATGTAACCAGAAAGGCAGGGTAACGTTATGACGATTTCTCCGATTATGGGAGCTTCCTATTACAATCCTTATGGCGCGTATAACACGTATATCGAACCTTCTGCTGCTGCCTCTTCCGCGCAGGAACAGCCCGCAGGCGCCGCCTCTTCCAGACAGGAGCGGCATGACGGAGCCGGCGCGGCAGGGCGCGGTCATTCTTCCGATGCAGGGCAGACAGCCGCACAGGGTATGCCTGGCGTCGCGCAGGAGTCCGAAGACGGTCGCGTCATCATCCGCAACCCCGGTGAATCTACCGAAAAACAGGCGGGGAAGAAATCATCCCCCGCAGAATGCGAGACATGCAAGAACCGCAAATACAAGGACGGTTCCGACGAGGGCGACGTCTCCTTCAAAGCGGCGGCACATATTGATCCGAAATCAGCGGCGGCGAGAGTCAGAAGCCACGAGCAAGAGCATGTGAGCAACGCTTACCAGAAAGCCGAAAAAAACAACGGCAAGGTAGTCGCATGCAACGTGTCCATCCACACGGCGGTCTGCCCGGAATGTGGTCGCACCTATGTATCCGGCGGCACTACAGCCACCCAGATCAAATACCGCAATGAGGATAATCCTTATCAGAAGGATATGAAGTCCTCCGACGCAGTCAATAAATACCGTGGCATGAACTATGATGAGGCGGTGTAAACTACGGGTACTGTTGAATGCCCAAGAAAGGTTGACATAATATTAGTATGAACCAATTTAAATCTTCCGCAGAACTGAAAGCCAGCGCCAGAGAACATCTGCTCGGACATTACGGCACAACAATCGGCGCTTTTATGATCGTAGGCGCAATTACAGGCACTGTCTCTCTCACCGTAGGGCTGCTCGTGGATCTCTCCACGATCCCTGGCACGATTATCTATTACGCGATAATGTTTCTGGTTTCCGTTCTGACCGGACTGTTTTCCTCAGGCAGCGCCTACCTTTACCTGAAACTGATCTGCGGACGCCCAGTTTCCGTGGGCGACCTGTTTTACGGTTTCCAGCTCTGCCCTGACAAGGCAATCACCATACAGGCATGGATCACGCTGATTACCTATCTGTCGAGCCTGCCCCAGATTATTTTGAATTATATGATGCTGGCAAATGTCAATCATCTGGATAAAATGATGAGTCTCATGCTGCCCTATGCACTCTCCCTGATTCTGTCGGGGACGGTTTCCGTCATGCTGAGTCTCTTTTATGCCCAGACTTATTTCCTGCTCCACGATTTTCCGCAGTACACGGCAAAAGAGCTGCTGCAAAAAAGCCGACGTCTCATGGTTCACCACAAGGGTCGGCTCTTCTATCTGTATGTGAGCTTTCTTCCACTCATGCTTCTCGGGCTGTTGTCATGGGGACTCGCGCTGTTATGGGTTATCCCCTATATGGCGGCGACCGAGGCGGAGTTCTTTCTGGATCTGATCAGAAATAATGCGGAGGCTGCTGTTTAGGCAGTCTCCATTTTCTCCATACATAATTTTTCTACGATATTTTGGAATAAACACTATATGATACGTGCAATTCCAACGAGTATGTTGTATACTTTGATTATTGGGGGATATAGATACTATTTCATTATCAGATATTTTGCACATGTTTTTTTCTATTTCCAATCAGAAAACATTTGAAAAAGCCGACCCCTGACGATATCTCACAAGGGTCGGCTCCGCTAATCGTATCTGCCTAAAAATATTTAGCTGTTAATCCACTTCAAATACGCATTGATAAACGGATCGATCGCTCCGTCCATCACCGCGTCCACATTGCCAGACTCCTCGTTGGTCCGATGGTCTTTCACCATGGTGTAAGGCTGCATCACATAGGAGCGGATCTGGTTGCCCCAGCCGATTTCCTTCACATCGCCGCGGATATCCGACAGCTTTTCCGCGTTCTCCTCCTGCTTTAACATATAGAGCTTTGCCTTCAGCATCTGCATCGCCTTGTCCTTGTTCTGGAACTGGCTGCGCTCGTTCTGGCAGGTCACCACGATACCCGTCGGGAAATGGGTGATGCGGATCGCCGATGAGGTCTTGTTGATGTGCTGACCGCCCGCGCCGCTGCTTCGGTAAGTGTCGATACGGATATCCTCGTCCTTCACTTCCACATCCACGTCCTCCTCAATGTCCGGCATCACGTCAAGGGACACAAAGGAAGTCTGCCTCTTTCCCTGCGCGTTAAAAGGGGAAATCCGCACAAGCCTGTGCACGCCCTTCTCCGATTTCAGATAGCCGTAAGCATTTTCCCCGTTGATCTGGAAGGTCACGGACTTGATGCCCGCCTCGTCGCCGTCCAGATAGTCAATCACTTCCAGCGAATAGCCCTTGCGCTCCGCCCAACGCGTATACATGCGGTAGAGCATACTGCACCAATCGCAGCTCTCCGTGCCGCCCGCCCCGGCATTTAACTTAAGGATCGCATTGTTTTTGTCATATTCGCCCGAAAGAAGCGTGCTGATTCTGATATTCTCAAACGTCTCCTTAAAGGAGCCAAGCTCCTCCTCAATATCGGGAATGATCGCCGGATCGTTGTCCTCATAGCCCAGCTCGATCAGTTCCAGAATGTCATTGTACTGGCTGGAAAGACCGTCCATCGTCTCCACGATATCCTTAAGCCCCTTGGACTCCCGCATCTTCTGATTGGATTTCTCCGGGTCGTCCCAGAAGTCCGGCGCCTGCATTTCCATGTCAAGCTCTTCGATCCGCTTTACCTTATCTGCTAAGTTAAAGTGAATCCCTCACTTCCGCTAAGGGACTTTCGTATGCTAAAAGCTCCGATTTCATATTGTCTAATTCTACCACTTAACGTCACCTTCTTTCTTACTGTTTTAAATACATCTTTGCAGTTCCTACTTTAAAATCAATAAATTTTTAAAGACAATCCGCTTTTAATCTTATTTCCTCCCACAGCACTGCTTATACTTCTTCCCGCTCCCGCAAGGGCACGGATCGTTGGGATAAACCTTCGCCTCCGCACGCTTCACGGGACCTTTCTGCAGGGTGTCGTCCTTGTTGGTGCCGGTCACCTTGGCTACCTGTTCTCTCTCCACCTTCTGCTCGATGCGTACACGGAAGAGCAGACGCACGGTTTCCTCCTTGATGTTCTGCGTCATCTCGTCAAACATCTCATAACCGTTCAGCTTGTACTCCACCAGCGGATCCTTCTGGCCGTAAGCCTGTAAGCCAGCGCCCTGACGGAGCTGATCCATGTCGTCGATGTGATCCATCCACTTTCTGTCTATCACCTTAAGCAGAATCACGCGCTCGATCTCGCGGATCGCCTCGGGCTCCGGGAACTCCGCCTCCTTGCTCTCGTAGAGCTTCACAGCCTCCTCCTTTAGCTGCTGTTTGAGACTGTTTTTCTTGGGCTTCAACACCCTCGACGCATCCACCGGCTTTAACGGCACCGTGGGAATCAGCAGGGTATTCAACTCATTGTAATCCCAGTCCTCAAAATCGGAGTCGTCACCGATGCAGATATCCACGCAGTTTTCAACGATATCCGTGATCATCTTGTAGATCGCGTCCCTCATGCTCTCGCCGTCCAGGACGCGGCGTCTCTCTTCATATATGATCTCTCTCTGTTCGTTCATCACCTGATCGTACTCAAGCAGGCTCTTTCTGATACCGAAGTTGTTGTTCTCTATTTTCTTCTGCGCCGTCTCAATCGCCTTAGTCAGCGCGCTGTGCTCAATCTCCTGCCCTTCCGGGATGCCAAGCGCGTTAAACATAGTAATCATGCGGTCGGAACCGAACAGCCTCATCAGATCGTCTTCCAGCGAGATAAAGAACTTTGATTCGCCGGGATCACCCTGACGACCGCTTCGACCTCTGAGCTGGTTGTCGATACGTCTCGACTCATGCCGCTCCGTGCCGATGATCATAAGGCCGCCCGCCGCTCTCGCCTCCTCGTCCAGCTTGATATCCGTACCACGGCCCGCCATGTTGGTGGCGATGGTAACTGCGCCGTGAATGCCGGCATCCGCCACGATCTCCGCCTCCAGCTCGTGGAACTTGGCGTTCAGCACCTTATGCTCCAGACCGTTTCTCTTAAAGATGGCGGAAAGCTCTTCCGAAGCGTCGATATTGATCGTGCCCACCAGAACGGGCTGTCCCTTGGCGTGCGCCTCCTGTACCGCATGAAGAATAGCCTTGAGTTTTTCTTTTCTTGTTTTATAGACAGCGTCCTGCTGATCGATACGTGCCACAGGCTTATTCGTGGGGATCGCTACCACATCCATGCCGTAAATGTCACGGAACTCCTTTTCCTCCGTGAGCGCCGTACCTGTCATGCCCGCTTTTTTCTCAAATTTATTAAAGAAATTCTGGAAAGTAATGTTGGCGAGCGTCTTGCTCTCCCGCTTCACCTTCACATGCTCCTTCGCCTCAATCGCCTGATGCAGACCGTCGGAATAACGACGTCCCGGCATGATACGCCCGGTAAACTCGTCCACGATCATAACCTGATCATCCTTCACCACATAATCCTGATCGCGGAACATCAGGTTATGCGCCCGCAGAGCCAGTATGATGTTGTGCTGGATTTCCAGATTTTCCGGGTCGGCAAGATTCTCGATCTGGAAGAAACGCTCCACCTTGGAAACGCCCTGCGCGGTCAGGTTCACCACCTTGTCCTTCTCGTTCACGATAAAGTCCCCGGTTTCTTCCCTCTCCACGCCCATGATGGCGTCCATCTTGGTCAGTTCTTCCATGTCCTCACCGCGGGTGAGCTGTTTTGCCAGAATATCGCACGCCTCGTAAAGTTTCGTGGACTTACCGCTCTGCCCAGATATGATCAGCGGGGTTCTCGCCTCGTCGATCAGCACCGAGTCCACCTCGTCGATGATGGCATAATGAAGTTCCCTGAGCACGAGCTGTTCCTTGTAGATGACCATATTGTCACGAAGATAATCGAAGCCAAGCTCATTGTTTGTCACATAGGTAATGTCGCAGTTGTATGCCTCCCGGCGCTCCTCGGGCTTCATATCGTTTAGAACGCATCCCACCTTCAGTCCGAGAAATTCATGCACCTGTCCCATCCACTCCGCGTCACGCTTCGCCAGATAGTCGTTGACCGTGACAACATGCACGCCCTTTCCCTCCAGCGCATTCAGATAAGCCGGCAGGAGACAGGTCTGTGTCTTACCTTCACCAGTTCTCATCTCCGCGATACGGCCCTGATGCAGGATAATGCCGCCGATCAGCTGTACTCTGTAATGTTCCGTGTTAAGCACCCTTCTCGCCGCTTCCCGGACAAGCGCATAAGCCTCTGGTAAAAGGTTGTCCAAAGTCTCACCCTCGGAGAGCCTTTTCTTAAACTCCTTCGTCTTATCACGCATCTGCTCATCCGTCAATTCCATCATCTCAGGACGCATACCCTCGATTTTGTCAACCAGCCCGTTAATGCGCTTGATCTCCCGTTCACTGTGCGTTCCGAATATTTTTTGTACCACGCTCATAGTTTTCTCATTCCCATGTGACCAGCCGCCTGGCACATGCCTTTCTCTCAAAAAATCTCCACCATAACAAAACACTAAACTATATTTTACCAGATAAAGGTAGCAAATTCAAGCAAAACCCCTCGTATTCCGCCGCATTCGGCGAGAAAACGGCGAAGGGGCTTACCTTTCTGCCCCTCCGCCGCCTCATATTGCATGAGAATCCTTTTCTCAATATACTTTCAGCTCTTCCTCACCGCGCAGGATACGTAGCCCGCCTTGTACCAAAGCCATCAGCTCATCCTCGCCGGGATATACCGTCATGGGAGCAATCCACTCCGCTTTCTCTTTAAGCCCTCCAACGACTACCTTGTCGTAAGCGATACCGCCGGTCACAATGATCTGGTCCACCTTGCCCTGCAATACACATGCCATAGCGCCGATATCCTTTGCCACCTGCGTGATGAAAGCCTCTCTGACTTCCTCCGCCTTCTTATCTCCATTCTGCACCATCTTCTCCACATCGCGCATGTCGTTGGTTCCGCAGTATGCGTTGAAGCCGCCGCCGCCCACAAATTTCTTGTAAACTTCTTTCTCTGTATATTTCCCCGAAAAGCACATTTTTATGAGTGCACCGCTGGGTACCGCACCCGCCCTCTCGGGAGAGAATGCGCCGTCGCCGTCAAGGGCGTTAAACACATCCACCACACAGCCCTTCTTGTGCGCGCCCACGGACACGCCGCCGCCCATATGCACCACAACCAGATTGAGGGAATCGTAAGCCTTGCCCTGCTCCTTCGCGTAACGCTTCGCAACCGCTTTCTGGTTCAGCGCATGGAACACGCTGGTTCTCGGCAGTTCCGGCACGCCGGAGTATCTGGAAACAGGCTCCAGCTCGTCAACAACCACAGGATCAACAATATAAGACGGAACGCCGATGGAATCGCCAATCTCTCTCGCCAGAATACCGCCCAGATTGGATGCGTGAGGTCCCTGCACGCCGATCTTTAAATCCTCTAACAGATCATCAGTCACCGCATAGGTGCCGCCCGGAATCGGCTTCAGCATGCCGCCGCGTCCCACTACCATATTCAGGGACTTGATGTCAAAATCTTTTTCCTTCAACAGATCCTCGATGATCTTTCTGCGGAAGTCCTTCTGATCCACAATTTTCTCATACTGTGCGATCTCTTCCGTGGAATGTCTCAAAGTCTCCTCAAACAAGAGAGTTTCATCCTCAAACACACCAATCTTTGTAGATGTGGAACCGGGATTGATAATTAAACTTTTGATTGCCATATTTTCCTCCTTCTATTTTCTGAGTCGTTCAGCTCACGCAATCTGCCGAGGCTGCGAAGCAGTCCTCGCGGTCTGGCCTGCTCAATCAGTTCATCTTTGCCATCGCGCCTGCCATAACCGCGCCGAGCGCAAGGGAATTTACTTTCGTCTCAAAATCGTCGGAACGGGATGTCAGGATAACAGGAGCCTTCGTGCCCGTCAGAATGTTGCCGTTCTTTACCTTTGCCGTATGTACCAGACACTTGTAAACGAGGTTGCCCGCATGGATGTCGGGGAAGAGCAGCACATCCGCATCGCCTACGATTTTTCTGCCTTCCGCGCCTTTATGCTTCGCCGCCTCGGGGTCGATCGCCAGATCCAGCGAAAGGGGACCATCCACAACACAGCCGGAGATTTTTCCTTCCTCGCACATCTTCGTCAGTTCGTCAGCTTCCACCGTGACAGGCATCTTGGGATTCACTACCTCGACTGCCGCGAGGGGCGCAACCTTCGGGTTCGGAATGCCGCACGCATGGCACACATCCACCGTATTCTCGATGATATGCACCTTATCCTCCAGCGTGGGATATGTCATAAAAGCAACGTCCGTCAGGAACAGGAGATGATCGATCCCCTCCACCTCAAACACGCATACATGAGACAACGCCTTGCCCGTTCTCAAGCCGACTTCTTTGTCCAGCACGCTCTTTAAGAAGGATTTTGTGTCGATCAGACCCTTCATGTACATATCTGCCTTGCCCTCGTGCACCAGATTGACCGCCTTCAAAGCCGCCTCATAGTTATCCTTCTCATCAATGATCTCGAAGCCGCTGATGTCAACCTTGTCAGCCTCCGCAACCTCTTTGATCTTGTCAGCGTCGCCCACAAGGATCGCCTCCGCGATGCCCCTCTCCTTCGCCGCAGCCACAGCCTCGAGAACCGCGCTGTCCTGAGCCACCGCTACCGCTACCTTCTTCATCTCACACTCGGAAACCTTTGATAACAGATCCTCAAAACTCTTACTCATTGTCCCTTTTCCACTCCTTTGTTATTATTATCTTTATTAGCATTTGCGACTTCCTTCCCTCGCAAATCCCCTATCTCACAACGACTAAATTTTACCACGACTGCCCCAAAAAAGCAATTTCCTCCCGCTTTTTATTACGCCGCTGTTTTATCCTCTGAAATCATTTTCTGCCCACGCATCCGCTTTTTTAATGATGGAACAGCCGTATCCCCGTAAAGCACATCGTCATCCCGTACTTATCGCACACTTCGATCACGTTGTCGTCCCGCACAGAACCGCCGGGCTGCGCCACATACTGCACACCGCTCCTGTGGGCGCGCTCAATATTGTCCCCGAAGGGGAAGAACGCATCCGAGCCGAGCGCCACCCCCTTCATCTGATCCAGCCACACACGCTTCTTTTCCGCCGTAAATACTTCCGGCTTCACCTTGAAAATCTTCTGCCATGCGCCGTCCGCCAGCACATCCATATAGTCTTCCCCGATATAGAGATCAATGGAATTATCCCTGTCCGCCCTGCCGATGCCGTCCACGAACTGTAAGTCTAACACGATGGGAGACTGTCTCAAGAACCAGTTGTCCGCCTTTGTGCCCGCCAGTCTCGTACAGTGGATTCTGGACTGCTGCCCCGCGCCGATGCCAATTGCCTGCCCGTCTTTCACATAGCATACGGAATTGGACTGCGTGTATTTCAGGGTGATCATGGCAATAGCCAGATCAATCTTCGCCTGCTTCGGCAGATTCTTTTCCTTCGTCACAATATTATCAAAGAACGCGTCGTCGATTTTCAGCTCGTTCCTGCCCTGCTCAAAGCTGATGCCGTACACCTGCTTCACTTCGGTTGGCGCGGGCACATAACTCTCGTCAATCCGAATCACATTGTAGACGCCTTTTTTCTTTGCCTTCAAAATCTCCAGCGCCTCCGGCTCGTAACCCGGCGCGATCACACCGTCCGAAACTTCCCGCTTAATCAAACGCGCCGTGTCCACGTCGCACACGTCGGAGAGGGCAATAAAATCCCCAAAGGAACTCATTCTGTCCGCGCCTCTCGCCCTTGCATATGCGCACGCCAGCGGAGAAAGTTCTCCCAGGTCATCTACCCAATAAATCTTTGCCAAAGTCTCCTCTAAGGGAAGACCTACCGCCGCTCCGGCTGGTGATACATGCTTAAAGGAAGTCGCCGCCGGAAGCCCCGTTGCCTTCTTTAACTCGCTGACCAGCTGCCAGCCGTTAAAGGCATCCAAAAAGTTGATATATCCCGGTCTGCCGTTCAGCACCTGAATCGGCAGCTCACTCCCGTCCGCCATAAAAATGCGGGACGGCTTCTGATTTGGGTTACAGCCGTATTTCAATTCCAGTTCGTTCATAGTCTCTGTGCTCTCCTATATATTCTTATTCACAATCCGTGTTTCGTACCTGCCCGTGGCAATCTCGATATACCGCACAAACAGCGACACCTTATTGTCCTCGTCCAGATTCTCCCAGACCGTCTTCGTGAACTCGTCGATACCGCCGTCAATTCCCACTAGTGTCGGCTCTCCCTCAAAGCTGGGCAGCGGATTGCCGTCGCCCATGTAGGTATGTATAAACCGTCCCTCCCCCGCCTTCGGATTCTCATACGCGAAAGTATAGCGGCTGCAGGAAGACGAATCCCCGTTGCTGCTCTTTAAAATGGACATGGCATAATTATAGCTGCCGTTCTCCAGATGCATGATGCCCGAAATGCGGGGCGTATAGTTGGGCGCGTCCGGCTCAAAAGTCCTGGTACGCAGCGCCTGCTCAAAAGTCTGCTGCCTGTCCATCAGCTCGTAAATCGTATCCGTCTGGTCGCCGTTTGTGACGATCGTTTTATTGCCAAGCACCCGTACCGGCGCATAGATAATCAGACTCGGATCCTCCAACTTGGAAGGGTCAAACGCCTGCGTGCGGATACCTGCTCCGTCTTCCACAAACACCCGGTTTCTGCTGTTGCTGCTGCGTCCCATGATAAAATATGCCGTCACCGCATACGCGCCGTCCGCAGATTTACCAATCACAATCCCACGACCCGGGTAAGCATTCCCTGCAAGCTCTTTCGCCAAATTTTTCTTTTCCATTTTATTCTTTCCTCTCCACGTCATTTCATTACGGAGAATGCCGCTTTTCAGGCATTCTCTCGCGTGAGACTTAGAAATTCTTCACGAAACAGCCTATGCTGTGAGTGATTAGAATTTCTTCTCACGCTGTTATTCGTCAACGGAATAGTTCGGCGCTTCCTTTGTGATATGAATATCGTGCGGATGGCTCTCTTTCAGGGACGCTGCGGAAATCTTCACAAACCTGCCGTTCTGCTTTAATTCCTCAATGGTAGCCGTGCCGCAGTATCCCATGCCGGAACGCAAGCCCCCCATCAGCTGGAACACCGTATCCTCCACACTGCCCTTGTAAGCGACACGTCCTTCCACGCCCTCCGGCACCAGCTTCTTGGCGTCGGTCTGGAAATAGCGGTCCTTACTGCCGTTCTCCATAGCGGAGATGGATCCCATGCCGCGGTATACTTTATATTTTCTGCCCTGATAAAGTTCGTACGTGCCGGGGCTTTCCTCACATCCCGCAAACATACTGCCCATCATGCAGACGTCGCCGCCCGCTGCGATCGCTTTCGTCATGTCGCCCGAATATTTGATACCGCCGTCCGCGATAATCGGCACACCGTATTCCTTCGCCACCTCATAAGCGCTCATGATCGCCGTGATCTGCGGCACGCCGATGCCTGCCACCACACGGGTGGTACATATGGAGCCGGGACCGATACCTACCTTCACCGCATCTGCGCCCGCCTCAATCAGTGCGCGCGTCCCTTCTCCTGTTGCCACATTACCCGCGATTACCTGCAAATCAGGATATTTTTCCTTAATCATCCTCACACACTTAAGCACATTCTCAGAATGCCCGTGCGCGGAGTCAAGCACAACCACGTCCACCTTCGCGTCAATCAGCTCTTTTACGCGGTCGAGCACATTTGCTGTAATGCCCACAGCCGCACCGCACAAAAGTCTGCCCTGGCTGTCCTTTGCGGAAAGAGGGTACTTGATCGTTTTCTCAATATCTTTTATGGTAATGAGTCCCACCAGATTGTAATCGTCATCCACAATGGGAAGCTTTTCTTTTCTTGCCTTTGCAAGGATCTCCTTAGCCTGATCCAGCGTAATGCCCGCCTTGGCGGTGATCAGGTTCTCAGAGGTCATGGACTCTTTGATTTTTTTCTTGAAATCTGTCTCGAATTTTAAATCACGATTGGTAATGATACCGACTAACTTCCTGCCTTCCGTAATCGGAACGCCCGAAATTCTGAATTTCGCCATCAGCGCATCCGCGTCAGCAAGCGTATGCTCCGGCGTCAGGGAAAATGGATCTGTGATAACGCCGTTCTCAGAGCGTTTCACCTTGTCTACTTCATCAGCCTGCGCCTCAATAGACATGTTTTTATGAATAATACCGATACCGCCCTGTCTTGCCATGGCGATCGCCATCCTGTACTCAGTCACCGTGTCCATCCCCGCGCTCATCATGGGAATGTTTAACCTGATCCTCTTCGTCAGGTTTGTTGTCAAGTCCACCTGATTTGGAATCACCTGAGAATAGCTCGGCACCAACAGTACGTCATCAAAAGTAATTCCTTCGCCAATAATCTGACCCATCTTCTCTCCTCCTGTGTGTTATGCTGATTATAAGTATCTATACAAAAACTGCCAGCCCTTCAACTGACAGTATTGTTTTCCATACTTTATTATGCTAATCCGTAAAAACCTTACGGGGTGCAATGCCCTGAATCGCCTTAATCATCTCCGCATTCGGCTCCAGAATAATCTTCGTGTCGCCGTTCCAAACCATCATGTAACGCCGCTCCGGCTGCGCAGCAATGCCCGAGCTGTAATCAATTGCCTTCATCTGGCGGTTTTTATAAGAATCCAGTCTGTGGGAATTAAGGGGCGCAAAAATCTCCATCTGCTCCAGAGAATAACTGCCCGCTTTCTTTCTCCGGGTTTTCGCCAGAACCTTGTCAACGCTCAGTTCCCTGTCGAGATACAGGTACTCGTACTCGATCTCCGCATTCATATGCGCAAAATACGCGCAGCCGCCCAGCACAATCGCAATCAGCATTCCTACCACAAAGGGCGTCAGGAATCCGATCAGCGCGAAAACTACCGTCAGCATAATCAGCAGCATCTTCAGGAAACGCATCAGCACGGACGGCTTTCTCGCTACCAGATATTCCACATATGTTTCGCTCATACAGTATCCTCCATTGTAAAAATCATCTACCGTTTAGAGAGACGCTACCTCCTGTCCCTGAAAATATAAAGATATCATATAACAAATTAGGAAAAGTTGCAAGATGAAACGTGCCTCCGACAAATTCCGAATTCAATCCCGGATTTGTCATTATTGCGGCATTCCAGACATAGAAAGCATCACCTTTCCATACTCTTCTTTCTTATCCCGCATCACTGCGAGCCCGCAGTCCAGCTCCTCCAGCGGAAATCTGTGGGTAATCATCTGCGCAGGCGCAATCCGTCCGTCCCCCAGCCTGTCCAGCACATAATGCCAGTCATCCTCCGGCGAGTGGGTGAAAGAGGAGTTCCATGTGCCACACACAGTAAGCTGGTTGCGCAGGATCTTCCAGTACACCGCTTTCGGCAGCGTCATGTCGGAGGCAGGATTACCCACCAGCATAATCCGTCCGCCGGGTCCGGTCAGCCCGACCGCCTGCACTATGGTCTCATTTTTCCCGACACATTCAAAAAACACATCCGCGCCCCTGCCTCCTGTCCGCTCAGACAGCCACTGTTCTGCATTCTCTGTCCTGCTGTCGCAAAACGAAGCTTCCGGCAGCCCGAGCTGAACCGCCATCCGCTTTTGAAATTCCTTATTTCCGATCACAAATATATTTTTTCGTCCTGCCTCCAGCAAAAACATAAGAAGGAAAAGCCCGATCGTCCCCAAACCACAGACCACAGTGCACTCCTCCGGCTGAGGCGCCGCCTTTCTCATGGCATGAACCGCCACTGACATAGGCTCAAACATCGCCGCCTCCTCAAAACTGACGCTTTCCGGCAGAGCAATCAGATTCTTTTCCGGCACCGCCACATATTCCGCAAATCCGCCATCCCTGCGGGAGCCGAGATAACTGTAATGCCGGCACATCTCGTACTGCTCCTTTTGACAGGGCAGACACGCTCCACACGGAATCAGCGGAAATACGCCGACACGTTTCCCCTGCCATTTCCCATCCACAGCCGCTCCCACTGCTTCCACCTGCCCGGCAAATTCATGTCCCGGTATGAGCGGATAAGAGTACGTTCCTGTATAAAAAACCCGCGGAATATCGGAGCCACAGATTCCTGCCGCTCTCACCGCGAGCAAAACTTCATTCTCTCCTATTATGGGAGCGTCTGCTTCCTCAAACCGCAGATCATTGATACCGTGCAAAATCCATGCTTTCATGCCTATTTCCTCCGCTTAGCCATAAAATGCCGAACCGAAAACGTCTATTTTTCTGATTGTTCACTATCCAATGCCCCAAACAAGTCAAACAGCACTTTCATTTCTATATTACTTAAAATCTTATATAGCAATGCCGCTATATCCAGCTTATCCCCTTTTATTCTGCCGCGGACACTGCCAAGTACATTTCTGCCATTCGTCTTTAGCCTGTCAAGCAGCTGTATCAAGTTCTGCTTTTTCCAGTATTCTTATACATTTAAAATTATGCCTGATTTCTGTCGTCCGTATCTTGTCTCGAAATTCCAACTCCACAGCCGCCTTCTTAATCATACTCTCACCATGAATACGGTAAATGTAAGAATTCTCCATGTAGTTTTCATTCAGCGGAGCCGCCGAACTTTCTGCCGCTTTATTCTCTGCATATAAATCTACTGCCTGTAGTAAATAATATGCAATTGTGGCTTCATTGCAGATTACGGTTCCATAACTGATAAGCTTTTCACGAACAGACACAATTCTCCGAAGGGTTTCTCCCACGGTTTCCTCCACAGAATATTTGCTATCCTTCTGTAAGAACAATCGCATCATCTCATAACTGTATCTTCTTAACATCCGTATATTTGGATTATTTAGTTTTGCCTCCTCCGAATATTCTATATATTCCGCCAAAAACAACGCCTGATTATCTATTTGCATACGCAAATAATCATAACAGATTGCTGCCAAATCATATATAGACGCTATCTTTGTCCTATTTTCCTCAATTCTTTCGTATATATCCATGAATTCCCCTTTTCACAAATAAAACTGGCGTTTCCCATCACCTGTGAATAATCTCCCGAAACCGCTCCAAATCACTCCTCGTCGTAATCTTGAAATTTTCCTCGTCACCCGGTATCATGGCAATGTCCATTCCCGCCATAACAGCCGGTTCCGTGGATCCGTTAATCTTAAGAATCCGCTCCGGCAGAAGCGCACGGTTCGCCTCATAATACCTGCCGTAAACAAAAATCTCCGGCGCCTGTCCGGCATAAATCCGGCTGCGCTCCAAAAGCGAGGTGATCCTTTCCCCATCCTCACTGAAATACACCGTATCCTTCATCGGCAGCACGGGGAGCGCCCCGTCATGCCCCGCCACCGCATTCAGACACGCCGTAATCAGGTCGGCGGAAAGCAAAGGTCTCGCCGCGTCATGGATCAATACATAATCAGAATCTGACGCATATGTTCCGATATCCGCAAGCCCGTTTAAAATCGACAGCTGCCTGTTTTTCCCCGGCGCGGAAAAGCCGCGGAATTTGTCAATCCCACGGTCTCTTTTTACCGGCGAAACATCTTCATTCCCACCGCCCTGCAGACGATCCATGCAGGTAAGAATGACCTCCCGCCACATTTCATCCGCCACGATATGCACCGCATCAACCCCTTCATGGGAAAGAAGCGTCTGCAGACCGTAAGCAATGATCGGTTTCCCGTTTATCTCTATGTACTGCTTGGGCGTCTCTACGCCCATCCGCGTCCCGGTTCCCCCAGACAAAAGCAATGCCGTCACCATATCTGAATCCCCCCATAGCAGTCTATGTCCAAGCCCGGAAAGCTATGCCGTACATTTATCCGAAAAACATCCGACTGCCGTTTTATCGAAACAGTTCACAATCGTCAAAAATGCAGTTCCCGGATATTCCTCAGTGTCTCACCATAAGGCGCATTCTTGCCGAAAAGCAGGGTCGTCCCAAGCACGAACCCTTTCACACCTCTGGGCGCATAGCTGATAATCTTGTCCGCTCCACAGGCGCCGTCCCAATAAATTTCAAAATTCGTATCATCCTTGAGCGCCAAAAGTCTTGTAATTTTCTTCCCCACATAGGGCAGATACATTTGTCCGGCGTTGCCCGGATTCACTGCCATCACCAATACTTTCTTTACAATCACCAGCATCTCCATAACCGTCTCGATGCTGGTGCCCGGGTTGATTGCAATCCCCGGCACCATTCCCGCGTTGATGATCTTCTGCAGCGTGGTAGACGGATGGTACTCCGCCTCCGGATGAATATATACTGTATCGCCTTTGCGCAGCTTTTCAAGAAAAATATGTATGTTGTTGTTCGGATGTTCGATCATGAGATGTACATCCATCGGTTTCTTCGTCGCCGAAGCTATAAACGACATATCGTTTAGTGACATTGCGAAATTCGGCACGTATCTGCCGTCCATGATATCGATATGAAAAGAGTCAATTCCTCCCTCTTCTAAGTCCCGCACTTCTTTTTCCAGACTGCCGTAATTCGCGCACATCATGGATGCTGTAAGTTCAAAATCCATATTTCTCTCCGCCTTCCGCTTTCTTACATTAAGATAATAGCACAGAGAAAAACGATATTCAATTTTTTTTTAAATGTTTTTATATTATATAATAAGATATATATATTATTTGTCCTTTATCTCCTCCTCCCGAGTTTGCCACTTGAGTAAACTATGTAGATCCTATAGATCTATTTGTAAGGTGATGTCTATGTATGTAGAATGTTGCATTAATAACGGAAAACCTTATCTTCGTCTGGTTCAGTCCATTCGGATTACTAATAAATCCGGACACTGTTTTTGATACCCCGGATTTTATCTATTCCAATAAGGATATGATCATCCGCAGGATCAATACAAACCTTGCCAAAAAAGCCGGACGTTCCCCCGAGATCATTTATTATGATGTGACCAACTTCTATTGTGAAATCAACGAGCCGGATGACGATATCCTTGACGAGAGTGGAAATGTAATCGAAAAAGAACTCTTTATGGATGACGCCGGAATCCCCATTGCCATCGAATCCTTCCCGGGCAACACCCTTGACCATCTGCCCCTGCGTTCTGCATTGGAAAAGAATATCGACGGTCTGGAATATTCCCGCTTTATCCTGATCGGTGACCGGAGGATATGCTTCTACCCCAACCTGTTCCACCTGAAAGATGCCGGAAATGGCTATATTGTGTCAAAAAGCCTGCGTAAATTTTTTAAAAAGGATTGCGTCAATGAAAAGACCTGTGAGATCCTAGATTCCACAAAGATTAAGGCGTTCATTGATTTTGACAAGGTGGAGCACTGGGCTCAACGGGCACAGGATACAGGAAGACCTTAATAAATGGAAGGTAGACCTTATGGCGGGAGACCTGTACCGTTTCATGGATATAGATGCCCCAGACCTGAAACTGATCCTTGACTCATTAGGTATAAGCATTCCTGCAAAACTATACCAGAGAGTTGAGCTGAAAAGCATAAAAACTGGAATAAAGATTTTCATGTAGGTCATAAATGTAGGTACATTTTCTCAAAATCTCACAATCTGCATAAACACTAGAAAATCTGCATAGTTACAATAAAAATGGAGCCATTTGGGCTCCATTTTTGACCTTGCAAGTGGCAAGCTCGGGTTATAACATTGCAGACAAATGATTACAAGCATCATATGACCGAACATCGAAGCCAGACTGAACACTTGACAAATCCGAATTGTACAACACTCTCTTTCCCTGAAACCGAGTCACTTTGAGCATACGTTTTATTTCAGCAGCAATCTGCTTCATCGAAAAGCTCATATCTAAACATTATACTGTTCATAGTTCTTCTTTAATTCAATGGAGTCTATCCCTCCATAATCATGTTCTGCATAACTGTAAAACTATTCTCATAAGAGCCACAATTTCTTGTAATTCATATACCGCCAGTTCTTCCAACTTTCTTCTTACCATTCTGATATTTTCTTTCCTACTATATTCTCCTTAGGACAAATCATAGATTTTATCCGCAAAATATTGACCGACATTCGCAATAAATTTCAGGGTATGACACTTCATTTCCGTTGGAAAAGCTACCAATGCCGGGGCTGTTTCAAAGCTTAATATCCCACCAAATTGAATATTAGCAAGTCCTCTGATAAACCCTGCCCAATCAGTGGACGCGCGATTTCCTCTATCTCTGGAAAAAGTAAACGGAATCTGATGGAGATCACTAATTCCGTCATTATCATGAATGTGAAGAACTTTGACCCTGTGTCCGAGAATCGTGAGAAAGTCCTCAAAATCAATGCCTACTAAATTAGCATGTCCCGTATCAAAACAAAATCCCAGAACTTCTGCCCCATATCGGTCATTCATCTGATCAATACGCATCGCTGCCTTTCTCGCATTACAACACGGTCCCTCCACGATATGTTTACCCACATCTGTATAAATATTTTCAATACATAGGGTGATCCCCCGTTCTCTGGCCATCGGTGCAAGCGTATGCAAAAACGCCTCTGTCCGCTCCCACTCCGCTTCCTCCGATCCCAATTCCCTAGCAAGTTTAAACCCATGCACCACGATATAGGGGCAATCCAGATATGCGCAGATTTTCAGACTTTGGGGAGCTACTACATTCTGAAGATATGCATTAAACTCCTGCGGGGCCTTCGGCACACAGATCGGATAAGGCATATGCATCTGACTTATTCTGACCCCTGTCAATTCTGACGCCTTTTTATGGGGCGCAAAGAACTCCTCCAGTTCCCGATCTGTCTTGTTAAAAAAATCATTATGTACAAATTGATACAGGGTATAATTTTGTAGATAGGAATTCAGTCCAAAATCACAACCGGAAAAACCTGCCTGCTTCAGCATTTGAAAACCTTCTAAAGGGGCTTCATCAGATATCACGTGTATACCCTGTGTTCCCACTTCCAACTTTTTCATGTCAAGTCCCTTTCCACTATCTTCTCGGCAAATATTCATCATTAAAAGTCTCTATATTTACGACTCCCATGTCCCTGAGCTGTTTTGCAATTTCTTTATAATAGGTATTGCAAATAATCACCACACAGTCTTGGGGAATTTGTCTCAAAACCTTCGGAGACTTTACTTCCAGTCCACACACAAAACTTCCCCAGAGCCCCGCATCATTATCACAAGTAAAAGCTGGCGGATATTTTCTCCCATAGCACGCCATATAATTCCGACACATTTGTCCTGCACCAAACAAAATCCATGCAGAATATTTTTTTATCTTTCTCTCTATCTCAATCTGCCACACGAAGTAATCTGCCACAGACTTCATCAGAGGATAAATCTGCTCTCGCAAAAGAGGTGAAAATCCCCGCAACGTATCATGGGCATCCACAATAAGTTCTCCGTCAAACTCCATTCTTCTGAGTCCGCAGATCAGGCCAGCCCAGTCCATGCCGCACCCATGGCTGTTCATGCCGGTAAACGCAAGTCGACTGGATTCATATAGACCATCACACTCTCTAACCAAAACACTGCGCAGCCGTTTCTCTAGGATCACCACCATCTCTCCCATATCCTGCCCACAGAGATTACAAGCTGCCGTATCCAGGCAGAACCCAAAGACTTCGTCCCCTAGAGCCTCATTCAAAGCATCTATCCATTGGGCTACCTCATCGACATCAGAACATACCCCCCTTACAAAATGCCCGTTCAAATTTCTACATTGGTTCTCCAACAACAGGCAGATTCTACTTTGTTGCGCAAGATGCCCCAGTTCCAACAGGTAAGAATAGTTCTCCTGCCACACGCTTTCTTTGTCAATGCCTGAAAACAAAGGCTGGACAATCAGATTCCTGCTGCCCGCCACCTCACAACACTGAATACTCTCTTTTGCAATCCGAAACATAAGATCATTTAAATCTGTCCTTTTCGTATTCCATGCAAGATGCGGCGTTCTCATTGTGTCAATCCGAAATGTCTTCTCCCCACACTGTTCCAGGAATCTTTTAAGACAAATACTTAGCTCCTCTTGTTCTACGGCACCAGTGTTTTTACCATAATTCTCTAATGCATGTCCAGAACAGAATAAACCAAGATCAAGCATGATCTTCTGAAACCCTGCATTTGCCGTATACTGTATATATTTCTTCGCGGCTTTTAAATCAATCACTGTCATTGCCGATAAGCTGACCTGCATCGATATCATACCCTCCAACGTTTTTATAAATCCGTTACATAAGTTTTTTGTTGATCATATCCTTTAATTTCGTAGAACTTGTTGACTGCGTATACGGGAAAAATAACAAATCTGATCCCTGTTTTTGCAGAAACTCCTTCTTGGCAAGCCATGCCTTATCATACTCATAATCACTTCCTGAAAACTGCACGTCAAACTGATATCTTCTGTATGCCTCTTCTGTATTACTGCGGTCAGGCGGTATCTCCACCGCCTCATCCACATACCTGCATGAGCGCACCATCTCGATACGTTCCTCAAAGGGTACAAAGGGCATCGTCTTTTTATCCTCGATCACGCCCTGATCGGTAACCACCCCGACAATCAAATAATCGCATAGTGCTTTAGCCCTCTTAAACATATTTAAATGCCCTACATGAAACAGGTCAAATACACCAGCAATATAGCCCACATGATATTTTTTCTTATCTTTCGTATCATAACCTTTGTCAACACAAATCTTCTTCGCTGTCCTTGGATAAATAAGACTGCTGTCATAAATACTAAAATCCTTTATGTGCATCTCCTTCATCTGATTCATGACGGCAGAATAATTCTTGATACATATAATCACCTTATAGGTTCCCGGCTCCATTGTTTTAAGGATATCCGGCGAAGTAATCTCCACACCATCCAGCATGGTTCCCCATTTACCCTCATTATTGTCTATAATCCCCGCAACGTCATATGTATTACGAAACTGTGACAGGAACTGCTTTGTAAAATTCCCGGAACCAAATAAGTACAATTTACGATTTTCAACCCCCTTAAAAATATCCCTGAAAATCCGCTCATACTCTTCTACAGAATAGTTCATCCTCTGGCGATTGGAATTGATCATTTCCAGTTTTGGCTGCACCTGTTTATAATACTTGCTCAACTTATTGTCATTGCGCAGGTCATCCAAAAATTTTGTCACAAAATCATAAAACAGGCTCTTACATTCATTAAGGACATATCTGTCTTTCAATTCATCTATCGATAATTCCTTATATAATTCATATTTGCCGGCATAGATAAGATCTATCACTCTGGTCATGATCACTTTCGCCGGAAGGTTCTCCACATAAACTTCCTGATCATAAAACATAAACTGCCCCTCTTTATAAAAACAGTTGAGGGGAACCATATCTATATATCCCCTCTTTAAAATCACACCCAGACTTTCCTGCTCTTTTCCACTTCCATAGGCCATGTTCTTCCATCTGTCTTTGTTAGGATCGTCAACTTTTTTCTTGTTCCAATATGGCTCAAATCTTTCCCAATCAATTTCCGCGTAAGGGACATGTTCGGAAGAGGAGAGAATCAGGCTCCAAAATTCATCCAGCTTATGTAAAAATGCAGCTTTGTCTACCAAGAGAATGGTGCGCAGATACTCTAATGCAGACACTTCCTTTATAAATGGCATTTGCAAATGGCTTTGCTCCATAACAGTCTCAACCATATTGATACCATGCGCCTTTAGATATAAGTGATTGTCCCTGATGGCCTCGATTCTTTTGATACCCTCTTCATAGACGGCCCATTTCTCAACCTTATCGTCACGCCGTACCATAGTAAACAATGCATGTTCTCTTCCTCTGTCCACAGACATGGTAACCTGCAATACATTGGCATATACACCATCTAGCGAACACTCTATCAAAAAACCATTGGCCATGGTATGAAAAAGACCATTTTCTATCAAAGTATCATACAACCCTTCCTCTTCCAGAAAAACGGTATCCGGATAATGATATTGTGGAAAAATTCTGATATCAAGAGGTTCGTTTGGAATATAGTCCTGTGCAAATACAATCTGGGGTCTTTCAAGAACCGGATAGACGGAATAAAATCTGTAGTCCGTAAACCCTCCATGCGCAAGCATCTGTTCAATTTCTGCCTTAGCATAACTCCTGCCGGCTAAGCTACCACTATATAAGCTGTCTGCCCTCACGTATCCCTCAATACTGTCAAAGCTTCTTTCCGTAAACTGATCTCTGTCACCGCAAAAATACCTTATTCCAAGACGGTTATCCATTCCCAGAATCAATTTCCCCTTCTCACATAAGGAAGCCCTCATAAACTGTATTGTCTTCTCAGGACTGTGACTGTACTCCAATACTTCTATGGCGATCACATAATCATATTTGTCATCCCCCGGCACAAATCCTCTGTCCTCAATGTCCTTTAGTGACAAGTCATCCACAGACAAGGGCAGATCCGCTAGGGCCTCCCTGAATATCCCTGCCTCTTGTGTATCTTTTGCGACACATAGTACCCTACTGTTCTCCCGATACGCAAACCATTTGATCAATCCTGTTTTCAGCCTGCCTTCCAACTCTTTCATGTCCGTCTCTCCTTCGGCAAATCCTGCATCATCAATAAACGTAAGTCAATGATTGGCCTGTTTATGATTATACGCTCCTCTTCTATCCCCATTTCCATCAGCTGCGCTTTCATGGCATCAATATGATTGAAATTAGAAAGAACAAATACCGCCTTCTTATATATGGCACAAGCTGCATCCGGCGGCACTACTTCCATATTCTGTACTACCTTATGATGTAGCCCAGGGTCATTGTCACAAAATACCCGCAGTTGTCCGGCTACGTGGCGAGACAACAATGCCTGTACAAATCTACCGTACTTCCCGCAACCAAAAATAACGATATCCCTGCCTCCGATTTTCTTAAGCAGTTTCACAAAAGGCTCTGCCTCCACACATAATACCTGCCTGTAATAATCATATATCTTCTCTGGAGCGCAAAAAAGCTGTTCATACAACAGCTGTTCATACATACTGAATTTGCGAAGCTGCAAATATCCCTCCTGCTTTGCCTTCCTCAGCCTGCCGGATATACGGGAAATATCCATCTCCGCTTCCTGCCAGTATTTCCCGCTTACCGCCATTCTCTCAAACCGTCCCAAGGTCTGCTGGAACAGCCGCTCATAATAGGCACACTTCCAGACATAAGGCTGATGCTCAAGGATACTCTCTAACTGTTCATATTCCTGCAACAGATAGGTAAACCCTTTACAGTGAAACGAGGAATTACCCTCTGTCTGACGGTAATAATACAATTCTTTCTCAATATACATTGCTCTTGCAGTCTGACTCAGTACCTGATAAATAAATCCAATATCCTGAAAGGCCGCTCCAGGAGTCTCACTCAGCCGTATATTCTCTAATAAATCTCTCCGATAGATCCCTGCCCATAAATAATAATCCTGTATGGCAAGTTCCGGCATATCTTTGGGAGAAAGAATTTGCCCTGCTAATTCTTTCTCATAAATACAGGTACCGCCCGCCTGATACTGCCTTTGTCCATCAGATAGTTCCACAAACTGCTGAAAGCCGCTCTTAACATATTCCAGATTGTTATCCACCGCCGTCGAATATAACACTTCAAACATATCTTCCTCAATGATATCATCCGTCTCCACGATTCCGATATATTCTCCGGAAGCCTTCTGTAATCCGATATTTACCTGATACCCGTAGCTCATTTTATCGGAATTAATGATCTTTAATCTACTGTCTTTCGATGCGTACTCCTGCAGTACATCCAGTGTACCGTCCGTAGATCCTGCATCAATGGCCAGAATTTCCATATTTTCCAACGACTGTCCCAAGACACTTTCCATACACGGTCGAATATACATTATCACATTTAATGATGGCATAATAACCGTAACTTTTGGCATAAGCTTCCTCAACTTTCTCATTCCAGATCAGCTACCCTTCTATACAGCATATAAAACCGTTTCGTATCTGTCCGCACGATACTGTCTGATATATAGGTCATAATCCTCCCGCAGCTGTTTCACAAACAGGGGAATCTCAAACAGATCCTCCGGCTTATGATACAGGCAGATTGCCAGTTTAGGTTTGTATTCCTCTATAATCCGCTTACTGCCTTTCAGCGCCTCCAACTCGGCTCCTTCAATATCCATCTTGATAAAGGTAGGCTTTTGCGCATACACGCAATGATCCAGTGATACCACCTGAATACGATTTCCTGTTTCTTCCTTCACAATGCAGGAACCCTCCGTTCCCCTTGCGTCAAAACTCAGAACCGTATCTTCACTCCATACCCCATAAGGAAACAGTTCATACTTCTCGCCCTGTAAATTATCTTCTATCGCCTTTTTGTTGCAGCTTTCCGGCTCAAATATCAAAATTTTCCTATATTTCCCTCCACACTTTTCTATGAATTGCAAAGCGGTATCTCCCACATATCCTCCACAATCAACAAAAACTTCTTCACATGTCAGTACGTTCCTGGCATCAAAATACAATTCTTCCGGCGGGCTGACAATGGCAGTCATATCATTCAACAGATAGACTCGTTTCATTCTTTCAATATAAACCTCCCGCGAGAAATCATCCGCCAGTGTTTCATATACTTTTCTGTAATTCTCAACATTATTGCTGAAAAAACTCACCGGAAGCCTTTCTATGTAGCTGCTCATACACACAATCTGATCGTCCTGAAATCCTGCTTCCAACAGCTGCCCGTAGATTTTCTGATAGGGTTCTCTTTCCACGACACTCAATAATACATAGGTATTTTCCCTGTCGGTTGCTGCCTCATCCATGCCGATAACCAGTAATCCTGTCTGGGCATCTGTCTTTCCCGCCAATGCGTTATCTCCAAAAAAGGATACTGTAGCCTTCTGTTCACACAACGCCTCATACACATGATGTCCACAGTTTCCGGCGCCCCAGATAATTACCTTCTTACCTGCCAGCTTCTGGGAAAGCATCCGAATGTCTTTCTGCTCCATAATCTCTTCTACTGCCTTCTGAAACCTCTGCATCCTGTCTGTATACCCCTTTCTTATGCCTCCCACTTCCTGCGCATTACCTGCTTCTCTTCCTCCGTATAAAAATGGTCCATACGTTCATTGTCTGTATAGTAATATTCCACAATCTCTCTGGAGATTTTCAGATCATGTTTCAGATTTGCATACAGATACCGATAGGGCTTTTTACCCGCCACATTATCATTTTTCAGTTTAAAATTCGGTATCCCCGCAAATTCTCCTATGACTTTCTCATTGTCACTTAATTTCTCTGTTTTAAGTACCAGAATTTCCCACTCACCCTGTCTGATCAGTCCATATCCTTTCACCCGGTCAAACGGATAATCAAAAATATCAATGCCTGTGAAGCGGCGGATTTCCTGATCAAACCAGTCAAATTCTGTATCTGCGGTTTTTTGGTACAATACAAAGCGGTCGATAATATTCTGACACAGATCCATCTGTGCCTCACAATCCAAAAACCCGTCATCCATATTTTCCATATACTCTGCCAGGTGTCTTCCAATAGGCTCTCTTACCATCGTTATGATCTTGGTGGTCTTATGATCCGCTCTTGCCAGTAACGCCTTCGCCGGCGAATCCCAAATCTGATGGGTATGAATGGCAGGCATATTCCGGGAAAGCAGGGATGTGTAAACAGACATGGATCCTACCTTACCCACCTGATACACCAAAATTGGACGTACATCCGCCCAATATGCCATCATCAGCTCATGCTCCAAATTATTGGCTTCCTGTATGGAATGTTGGGCAGCTTTCAGCCTTCTCTCCATCAGTTTCATATTCCTGTATGCGGGTGCAAAACAGGGATTGTAGATATTGTACTCTAAGGCATAGTTCAGACCAAAATGACTATATATGCCTCCTGACGGACAAATCCCCATCTCGTTTAAATGCTGTAATACCGCATCCCCATACAGATCTGTGGCAATAATGATTACCGTATCCTCTGTCCGTGTCTTTTGCATTACTGTTTCCGGGGAAACAATCTGTGTTCCAAATATCTCTCTACCCTGTTTATCTGTGTCTTTATCACACACACAGTCCACCGGAATTTCAGCCTCTGTCAGCAGCCGCAGTGCCATTTTCCCATCTCTTCCAGCTCCCCAGATAATAACCTTGTTTCGGAATAACAACCCTGCATCCTTCAGTAAATCAATATCCCTGATTTCCATTTTCTTCTTTCTCCTCTCCTATCAGTTCTGCTATAAACCCGGCAACTCTTTCGCTTGCCCTGCCGTCTTCATGAACACCGTATTGCTCCAGAAATTCATCCACTCGCTTCCTATAAGCTTCTTCGTCATAAGATAAAATGTTATCGCACAACTGCTCACTTGTCTGCGCAATGGCAAAGGGCAGTGTTTCATACTCAATTAACAGGTCATATTCATTCTGTATATAACTCTCTTTATCCTTGGCAAATAAAAACACCGGTTTTTTGACAAATGCGGGTTCAAACATAATGCTTGAAAAATCGGACACCGTGATATTTGCTGCGGAAACCAATTCCTCGCTGTCATCATAATGACTCATATCCATAACAAATTCCGGCAGCTCGGCGCCTTCCAGGGCATTTGCCACCGCTGGATGCAGTCTGAGTGCAATAACCCACTTGCCGCCAAAACGTTTCTCTAACGCCGCTCTTACTTCTGCATAGGCAAATCCAATATCCCCCGGCGCCTCATAGCTTTTCCCTCTTTCCTTGTCAAATCGATAAGTTGGTGCATACAGAAGCATATGTAATCCCTGATCTATATGATAATGGGAATAGACACGTTTCTTATTCTTCTCCTCACAGAACATGGCGTCCGTCCGTGGAGACCCTGCCATAATAAAACTGTCGACCTGAAATCCACGCCTACAGGACTCCCTGTCAAATTCACTTCCCACCACAATATAGTCAATTATCTTTTTTTCACGCTCCCAGATACTTAAAAGCTGTGGTTCCTTCTGAAAGGTTGCCGTATCAAAATAGAATCTTTTGAGCGTTAGGCTCGCCCAGTGTTTTGTCTGAATGTAGGTCTGTCCTTCACGTTTGATCAGGTATTCCGGCAGATCCAGATCCGATACCCATATGGCGGCGGTTTCCATCTCATGTATCACCTTTTTCCAGTTGCCTTTTAGCACACCACGCACATGATCCGGCAAATATGCACCGGGAAAGCCGATCAGCCACACAACATCCAAATCCGTCCGTATACCGGTTAGCGCTTCCGATATATATTTCTCATGATCCGCATAATCCTGATAGGAATGAAATATAATCTTTTTCTTTTCTATAGGTAGTTCAATACACTGCTTTGCATATGATTTTCCTGCGGTAATTATGGTCTGAAAATCGATATCCTCCACCCTGTAATCTTTAAATTTTGAGATAACAAAATATTTGTCATATCCTTTGCTTTCTAATACATCAATAATCTCATCAGCTCTGTTAAGACTGGCAATCAACACCACAGTGTCTGCGGCAAAACAGACATCCAAGAAATCCGGCGCCTCTACCCGCAGTTCCCCAAGCCAAGTCTGATACAGTCCTGCCGACAAATCTCCCAATAGCCACCCCTGTTTATCAGGACTGCCGTCCACCACACCGGCAATCGGAAACCGGTCTTCATATTTTACGCAAAAGTCTACGATGCCTGCCCCTGTTCCATACAGAAGAACCGACTTGTTCTGCGCCTCTTTTTCAAAATCCGCCCACGAATATACACTTTGCATTTACACTACAGTCCTTTCAGCATCTTTTCAACTTATCCACACATAGTGAATATTTTTGATACCTTTCTTAAGCAAAAACCTGCATATCTCATCTGCATACTGTCCGGCAAATATAAACTGGTACTCCCCGCACTCTTCCATAAGTTTATCCGGTCCTTCCACCACAACCCCTTTGACCTTAGTGCCCCACAGAGCGCTGTTGGCATCACAAAAATACCTGATACTGTCTTGTCTGTCATTTATCTTGAAATACTCATAAATCCGCCGGCCTACCTTCCCCGCACCATAGATAATAAACTGCATCCGGGTATCCAGTATCTTCTCATCGTAAATAATATCGCCAATATATTCCATGGATACCTCCCGTTTTCCTATCGCTTATAAAGTGCTGTGGTAATGATAACTGGATAATCCTTGTCCACAACCTCAAAATCCTTCGGTTTCAAATCCTCATAACTTAATCCGTAAAGCAGCGCTATCGCAGTCTTCATATTCCCGTGGGTCTGGACATCCACATTTTCTTCCCCAAATAAAGGCACAAACAGCTTCCGCATGGCATCTTCATGGAACGCAAAGTAGCTGCCCCACTCATCCGCATCATATCTTGAAATCTGGGATATGCCTGCCACCGTAATAAAGGCTCTCCCGCCTCGTTTTAACATCTTATAGATATTATGTGCCACTTGCCCAATCCCATAAGTAAACATAAGCGTCTGGGTGATAATCGCCGTGTCAAACTTTTCTGTTTCGATTCCTTCCCCTGTCTCCAGATTCCCTTTGATGGCATTTTCTCCCCAGCCCTCGATATGAAGAATATAGGAATTTCTCACCCTTTCTTCGCCAAACTGCATGGTATAAGTGTTCTCTGCTATTTCCAGTACATCTCCGCCGATCAGTTCCCTGTTGTCCTCTAGGAACTTCTCAATATAATATCTGTCCACCGGTCTGCCTCTCTCCCACCCGAACGTTCTGTTAAGCGGCATAACAGGCATGTCTGCTATCAGGTCAATATAAGGATTCTCTCTCTTTTCCTTTTGGCTGTAATATTCAGCCACCATACGGTCAAACTCCTCCTGACTTCCGATGTCAAAGTCTTTCTGCATCGTGTGGAATGATATCGTTCCATTTTTCAGCAGAATTCTTTCTCCAGAAGAAAATACCAGTTTCTCCTGTCTGCTGTCCGGATATTCCTGTAAACCGATCTTAATGTTACCTTCCGGCACTTTCATCTCCATCAGCTGCCAGCATATGTCATAAAATTTCCTGACCATAATAAGTATCGGATACTCCTGAATCATATCCGTATCACAAGGATTGTATATCTTTATCTGGGAATCCGGGTAACTTCCGGGCATCCCTGCCGGTACACCGTTATCCAAAAAAGCTGCAATTTCATAGGTTTCCTTTATTCTGTTCTCCTGACTTTTATAAAATGCCCCTGTTCCAAATACAATAATCCTGCGCATGCCCGCTCTCCATCAATCCATAAAATACTGATCCATCATTGTTGCAAATTCATACGGTCCCCAATCCCTGACAATATTTCTCGGGATTTTATAGGGGTCACTTCCCTTATACCATATTCCCGGAATTGTGGAAGCCGCCTTTTTGATTCCTGCCTCCTTACAGATCTGAATCGTCTCATCCGTAAAATCCTCCTGCGCAGCCCCAAAAGGATAGGAAAAAGTATCGATTGTCCAGCCAAGCAGTCTTTCCAGATAGCGGATGGAATCCATAATTTCCTTTTCCTGTTCCTCATAGGTCAAACTGCCCAAAGAAGGGTGGGAAACCGTATGTGCTCCAATCGTAATATAAGATGACTGTGCTAATTTCTTACAGGAAGAAACATCCAACGTCTGATTCTCGCCACCTGCCGGCTTTCTCCACCGCCGCAGCTGCATCGACCATCTTTCTCTCTGTTCCACGTTACTATAGTTCTTCATCAGCGTATGAAGCCCACGATAGCAATTCAGCCGATGACCGTATGTGGTGGTATTCCACGCACAGCCAAATATGTCGTCCTCCAGCTTGAAGCACTCTGGAAATTGTTCCCCGGCAAGTAATATGGTGTCAAGTTCATCCCACCACAGCTGGGTATCCTGCTCCAATACCCCTGTTGACACAAATACAGCCGCTGGTACTTGCAACTCCTCCAATATGGGCATGGCAAATTCATAATTATCCATATACCCGTCATCAAAAGTAATCACCACGCTGTCCCGGTCCGTGTTCTCCCAATCATCCTCAAACCTGAGAATATTGTAGTGTTTCTTGAGATACTTTATCTGCTGTTCAAACTTTAAAGGTGTAACACACAGCAAGTTAATGTCCGGCTGCTTGTCAAATACCCTGTGATAATACAATGGCACTACTTTGTTACCCATATTTTCATGCATCCTCCTAATATATCACCAGCGTCTCGGCGCAAGAACAAAAAAATTCTCATTCTCCTGAAAGCCGTTGTCTGTCAACTTCGTTATGATGTCATGCTGTCCATTGGCGACTCCGACAAAAATGACATTTCCCTTGTCCTGTAAAATTTCCTGCGGTGCATATACAGGTAGCCCATTGATTTCACCGCATTTATAAGAATCAATAAATCCATCGGGTACGATATCTTCAAAGAAAGTTTCTATCATCTGCCTTGCCATAAGTCCGTTTTTTCCCGTTCCCCAGATATAAAACTTCTTACTGCCTTTGGTCATGCAGCGTTTGAGAATCGGTGTAATATGATATAGATACCACAACTTCTTGCCCACTGCGCAGGCATCCGCGAACTCCTGCATGTGCCCTTCATACTGCCCGATCATACCATGAAATATTTCCCGCAGCTTCTTGGGCGTAATACTCTCTTTGGGCTGATAGCACTGCTGTATCTCCCCATAGGCAGCTAACAGTTTCTGTGTCACAGCCTCCGGTGAATGTACGGTTTCATAAGTAATCCTTGCGTTCCCTAATATCTTTTGAATCGTGCCTGACGCAAAGGCCGCCTCACATTCCATTATTTTGTCTGCAATGGCATCCGCTTCATATCCATTGCACAGATAACCGTTCTCACGATCCCTGATTACCTCGGGGATACCGCCTGCCGGAGTCGATATGACAACAAGTCCATTGGCCAAGGCTTCGGAAATCACATTTGGATAAGATTCCCTTCTGCTGCCGCAGATCAGTACCTCACTGTTCTGATATACCGCACTCATGTTCTTCTCGAAACCCTCTATGGATATACTGTCATCCAATTGATTGTCCGAAATATAATTCTGGCATATCTCCAGATGTTTCGTATCCGTATGTCCATACAACTTAAGCTGCCCCTTAAGTCCCTGTTCCATTGCCATGTGAAATGCCTTGATCACACTGATCTGATTCTTTCCTTCATCTAGGTTGCCTACACAGATATACTGCCTTACTGCATTATAACAGTCTTTTATACCATAAGATTGATAGGACGCAGTGCGAATACACCTGGAATCCGTACGCAGATACTCTCTCCATACCCTAGCATAGTACTGCGAATCACATATATGGTAGCGGGGAAAGATATCTATATAATCACAAGCAAAGAATCCAGGAAGGGCAGGATAAATATTCATGATATGGGGAATTTTCAACTCCCTGCTTATCAATTCCACGACAGGGTTAATCTGCACCGAATGTAAAATATCCGGCTTCAGCCCTGCGATAAAAGTTCTGAGTTCTTCATAATGGTCAAGTACTGAAAGTATGTCAATGTCTTCCGGTTGATTAGATACCCCAAAGGTATGCCTGACCACCTCTATATCATTCTCTTGGCATATCTGTAGGTACGCCTGGCATATTTCACCTTCTCCATAATCGGAAACTGCCACCGTCACTCGCTTATTCTGCCTTCGCATCAGTACCGCCTGCTGTAAGATGGTATAGGCAGCCCCGCCAAGAGCGCTGTAATTGTCCATAAAATATAATATTGTATCAATCATCCTCTGTTTCCCCTGAAGCCGCCAAACGGTCTATCAAATCGGAAAAATCAATAATCTGACTCTCCGCAAAACCATGTTCCTGTAAATATTGCCTGATACTTTCCGTATGCCCCTGGGGCGTCACAAAAACATAGCTTTTGGCAGCAATTCTCTCTGGTCTGATGATTTCATGCCCCATAAATGTTGTGGAATCCGTATAGGAATCTACGAACCCGGTTATCGGGATGTCCGCCCTATCTAACAACTCCAGACACTGACGCCCTCTCTTACCGGCTCCCCAGATATAGAATGTACCATCCTGCGGATAGAGAGCCTTCAGCCTGGAACCGACATGATCCATATTCTGAATGTAATAGATATTTCTCCTAGCCAGATGCAATCTCTCCTTATAATGCGCTTCCAGTCTTTCCTGCAGATCCCATCTGCCGGTACGTTCCATATGTGCAAGCGCCGCTCTTCGCTGCTCTTTAACAGCCTGATACTTTCCCGCTGTGCTCATGCCTCCACAGGAAAAATAAGTAAAAAAATCCTCCACAACAAGAACTCTGGCACCGCCGGTACAGACTCTCAGCATCCAGTCATAGTCGGCCGCAATTTTATACTGCGTATCAAAACTCCCATATTTTGGGAATAGAGCTGTCCTTGCAAACAATGCGGGGTGAGGCAGTCCGATATCGAAGAAATAATCCTCCACCGCCGTCTGCTTTGGAATATCCTCCACCAAAGCCTCTCCCTCCTCATAAAAATAGATATTACCGCTCACCAGATCCACATCATTGTTCTCAAAATAATGCCTTACCTTGGAAAGTGTATTGTCATTGTACCAGTCATCGCTATTTAAGAAAGCTATTACCTGCCCTGTAGCCGCAGCAATTCCTTTATTCATGGCATGATAAATTCCTTCATCCGGCTCACTGATCCAATAAGAGATATCCTCCTCATATTTTCTGATAATCTCGCATGTCCTGTCTGAGGAATTACCGTCAATCACAATATATTCCAGTTCCTCATACTTCTGTGCGATCACACTTTGTATCGCCCGTTCTATCGTAGCCTCGCTGTTAAAGCATACGGTAACAATTGATATTTTCATTCTGTCCTGCTCCATTGTCTGTCACATACCACTAGACAACGCTCTCCACGATAGAAGCAAAATACGCCTCCTCCGTTACCGGTATCACGTTACTGTCTCCCAATACCTCATTATTATATTTATGGGGAATATAACTGTACCCTTCTCCCTTCAAAAACCACTCGTATTCCAGATCCAGATGCCCAATATCAATGGCCCAGTATCCTTCCTTTGCCAAGTCATAGGCAAGTACCGTGGCCGCAGGACCCAACGCAATCAGAATCAGTTTCCCTTCTCCATGTCGCAGCGATGCCCGGTAAATTTCCTCATATACATCAAAAGCGTTTTCATTGGGGGCTATAATACGTTTTATCTGTCTGGCATTGTCAAACAGGTCGTTGCCAACCCCCATGCGGGTTCTGTCCCCCTCTACCAATAGAACCTCCTGATCCTCCCAAATCCGCTTCAGATTTCTAAATCTTTGCTCCGCCTTCTCCCTCTCCTCATGCGGGTAAATGACATAAGGCCGGCTGATATAGGCATTATAATATTGTTTCTCCATATTCAATAAATCATAGTGACTTTTTCTCTTTTCCTCCGTCATATACCTTCTGATGGTACCTTTATTCTCTTCCCTTAACTGCCTCATGGCCCCATAATCATCAGCCAGTGCCACAATATGATTGTCCAAATTAGTCAATAATATTTCTCTAAGCCTTTTGGCCAGATTGTTATCATTTTTCTGGTAAACAGCCTTCTGTCCCAGTATAATCTCAAACTCTCCATCCCCATACCGGCTCATGGAGCACTTCTTACTTATAATTTCCTCACAGGTATCTTCCACACTACATATTCTGGGCAGCACTATTTCTCCGCCCGCCAGGATATCTGCGGCTTCATAAATATAGTTCTGCTCAAAATGCTTCTGTCTCTCCTGCAACTTACTAATCTGTCTCTCCATATAAGCAATCCGCAGCATCAATCTGAATTTTTCAGCATAAACTGTCTGAAAAATATCTTCAAATGCCCGGAAGTCCATCTCCTCCGCACAGAAATTCAGAATCTTCTCCTTCGCCACGCCAAGAGAGATAAGCTCCTGATTTATGGGTTTAAAATCATAAACCAGAATCACAATATAGTCCACCACATCCCTTGGAAAATCATAGGGAGAATATATCTTCTTATGATTCAGAATCTTACCTGCTGCCGCCTCATTATTGTCCAGAAAAAAGGCAATCTCCACGCTGCTTTGAAAAAGCATGCCCATCTCTTCCACATTTTTTGTCCCGCCCAGTACCGCAACCTTCATAATCGTCTCCCATCAGGCTTTCATCCTTAATACCGAGAAAATGCCGTCCTCATACATATGTTGGTTCTTATAGATCGTATCTTCATTGCCAAGCAGATAGTTCCAGACTTCCAAGTGCTTCTCCACAAAGTTCCCCCAGGTCCATGTATCTACCGATTGGACAATCTTTTCCCTCTTATGCTGTAAGTGCAAAAGCGCTTCCCGAAATTCCGGAATGGTACGGCACGGATAAGTAATGCCATCCTTCACATCAAGATGATACCCCTGCGGGGTTACAATCGTTTCCACGCCGGCACGCAGTGCATCCAGATATCCCATAGAACCTTCGTCAAATCCCCAGAACAGATAGTAGTCCAGGGACGGCATAAGCTTTAAGTACTCTTCATAGATAAATTCACTGTAATAATCCACCTGAAAGCCCATATCCACGAGCGTCTCCACTATACGGTCCCATCCGGCACCCATAATCTTAAAAGCAAAATAGTCCGGATTCAGGAACCGACACAGATCCACCAGCACGTTTTCGTTCTTACGGTGGTCATCATGGGTCTTATGTGTGATTCCCAGCACATATTTTTTGGGTTTAATCACACCATCCTGTGCAGGGTTAATATAGCAGAGTTTTTCTCTCGGCACTCCATAGGCTGCCAGTTTCTCCATGGTCTCCCTAGACATGCAGATTCCCAGCAACGCCTTTTGCAGATTATGCTTTAACAGTTCCAGTTTATTATAGGAATCAATGTGGGTAATCATAAAGGTCTCCCGATACGGAACCACAAGACTGCAGCTGTCATAGATTACATGATGATTGATATCTGCCGATGGATCTACAGCACCACCCACAGTACACCTATAGCCCCGCTTTTCCAGTTCTTCCTTCATTCGCGCGGCAAATTTTCCGATAATCCAGCCATCCCCGTCATACACCACATGAACGTGCTGTAATGCCTTATGACCCTTATGGATCTCCAGCTGCTTTTCCCTGTAAATACCAAAGCCAATGTTGTCAAAGTAATCAAAAACCATGGCATTTTCCAGGCTGTCACTTAAAACGCTTTTGACCTGTTCCCTGACTGCCGGAGACTTAATGCAGATAACCACCAACAGCTTCTCATCCACTTCACCAAGCTTCTCCAAAGACAGAACCGGTATTCCATGAAATTCTTTGATCTTGTCCGCGCTCCGGTCGCACACATAGGATACATTTTTTAAATAGGGAAAAATTCTTTCCCCATACATGCCCGCTCCGTAAATGACAGTTGAATATCCTGTCTCCTCACAGATATCAAAATAATTATCCTCATAGGACATGATCTTAGCCATCTCAACAATCCTCTTCGCCCTAAAATAATGCGTACTGCCAATTCCTATATCGTTTTTGCCAGGAAATAGCTTGTCCAGGAATCATAACCGGTTTCGCCAAGTGTCTGACAATCCATGTTATCCAACAAGGTAAATCCGACCTCTTCCAGCAGCAGCTCCAATTCCGGCCGGAAGAAATACCTCATGCTGTGCACTTCATTGATTGCCTGTACCTTGCCGCTGTTCTTATTGATCACCAGTACTTCATAATTGACATCCACAACATTTTTCTTATCGTACATCACAGGTCTTGCAATCCTGATCAACTTATTTTCTTCATCCTCCACTTCCTTGACCCTGACACTTGGTTTATCGCTGAGTACTCCCGGCCCATACCAGGCGTCAAACAGGAAATATCCCCCGGCATCCTTTAAAGATTTCCTGACACTCTTAAAGGTCGCCCGTATATCGGCATTGGCGTTCTGGTAACTCATCACATGAAACAAAGAGATGGCCGCATCATAACGCTTCTTTGTCTCATACGCCCGGACATCCGCCACCTCAAATACAATATTGCTGCCTTCCAGCCTGGCATTATTCTGTGCCACCTCTATCATGGATGGACTGAGGTCTATCCCATGACAGTGATATCCCAGTCTTTCCAGGGCAATATCATGCCGCCCCGTACCACAGCCAAAGTTTATAATATCCTTACCCTTAAGTTCACATCCTTTGAGAATCCGGTCTACGGTTTCCGCCTCTGCTTTATAATCTTTATCTTCATAAAATAAATTATAATAATATGCATAATCCTGAAATGTATCCATAGAATCTCTCCCTGCTACTTTTCATTATTCAACGCTTCTCTCTCCATGCATAACACATACCAAAGTCCCTGGAATTTTTATTCAACACATAAGCATACCCTGCCTGGTTTAGCAGATTTTCTAGTTGTATATATTTGCCCACATGCCATTCCATGATAATTGTATCTACTTTTCTTATATTTCCGCTATTTATTAAATCTTCCAGAATTCCATATTCTGCACCCTCACAATCTATCTTCATAAGACAATGTTCCTCGTGAGCCTGCATAATCCCACCTAAAACACTACTTGCCTGTTTCATTTCCTGTTCAATAATACAGTCACTATGCACCGCGCCATCCTGCACCTTTTTGATGCCTGCCGATTCATATATTCCTTCATGTGCTATATATTTTTCAATTCCGTCAGTCTTACCCAATCCTACATTGTATGTTTGTATTTTCTCCCGTATTTCTTTCCTGTTTAAAGATATATTGGATACTGCCTTATCATACACTCCCTTGAATGGTTCAAATCCATACACAGATGTTACATTTTTCTGCGAAGCAAAATAAAGTGCAGTGCATCCTATATTCATTCCAATATCAATGACAAAGTATTTTCCACTTGTATGGAATCCGTACTCCTCCCCCGCCAATATCTCCTGTGCAATCATATACTCAATTTCATTTGTGCACCGGACAGTAATTCCATTAGCCAGAATATTTACGGTATCCTTCCCTTCCACCGTTATTTTAACATCATAATTCTTCAGGTATTCTTCAATGAATCCTATACGTTCTTTTGCAATTCCAAGATCCAATAACTGATTCATCATTTCAAGTTTCGCTTTATGATTTACAATACATATGATTATTTTTTCAAACTCCACTTCCTGCCATTCCTCAGGCAAATATAGTTTTACCCCCCCCCCTTTTTTTTTCTCATCAAAATCACAAGGGTCATTTTCCCCAAAAATTTCAATGATAAAAATA
>ERZ779624.42-NODE-42-length-59739-cov-34.784079_pt1 | contig 59739 bp, 55 predicted proteins | sample MGYA00514190_ERZ779624 | MGnify/ENA primary metagenome ERZ779624 (study PRJEB29562, sample SAMEA4376706) | mouse gut metagenome | isolation source: Cecum | study: EMG produced TPA metagenomics assembly of the A DSS colitis mouse model was used to assess the... | reverse complement strand
AAAAACTGAAAGAAAGAATCACAGAGAACGGCATTGATTATATTCTGGTAGGCGATTACTATATCCCGGACTTGAAACTGCCAGAGGAAAACCGCCCCATCGGACGTTATGGACGGCTGCACCGGAAATATCTCAAAGAGGAACATCCGGCACGGTACAGCTCCCTTATCCTGACCGGGAAATTGTGGGCGTACCTTGCCGACCTGAACGAGCAGGCGGAGGAACGGCTTGACTTAATCATAGAGCAGATGAAAGCAGCCGAGGGAGTGACGGAGGAACTGAAAGCCCGAAACCAGCTTGAATGGGTGGGGCGGATAAACAATATCCGCAGCCGGGCGGAGGAAATCATAAAAAGTGAGATGATTTATTTATAGAAATGTGGTAGAATCATTTTGGGCAATAAAATCGGGATTTAGGGATGAGAGATAAAATGATAGAATCGGAATTTAAAACAAAAGCACAGGAATTGATTAAGTTAATGGTAGATACGATTGCAGACAAAGAATATACAAAACTTGTATCCAGTATTCCACCGAAATCTTCATGGGCCTCCTTTATTGACACAGAACAGACATCAGAAAATGCCTGCTTGGGATTTGGAAAATGGTTAGTTGAGCAATTGGCTATGTGGGAAGAATATGAAGATAAAAAGTTTGCGGTAGACCATTTTCAAAAATCCTGTATGGAGGATATAGATGCTATGGATGAAGCAAGGCTTGAAATTGATAATAGGGATATAGTGTGTTACAGGCCAACGAGTTTTGGAGAAGAGTTGGATTTTTGGTTTGAAATAGAGTTTTTCATAGAGAATGGACAAATAAAGGCGGTATTTGATGTAAATATATAAAAGTTCAAGTTCCACTTTATTGAGCAGATAAAGAAAGCGAAAAATCGGGATTTGAATATGCAGAAAGGGCAGGTATGAAATACAAGGAAGAAGTAAAAGACTTATTGGCAGAGTATTGAATCTCATTACAAAAGAGAGATATTTTCATAAACCAACCCTTGCAGCCATGAAAGCTGCACTACAAAAAATGAAAGAGATATGTGAACGAGAAAGTATCTATAAAATTGCAATGCCGACTATTGGCGCAGGGCTTGATCGTTTGAAATGGGAAGATGTTGCAACCCAAATAAAGAATGTATTTGAAGATACAGAAATTGAAATTTTGGTTTGCAAATTAAAGTAGTTTTTTCGCACGATCAATTTCTGTTTGCTGGAAAGAGAAATAGAATGAAAAAATCGGGTTTTTGAGGGGAGTAACTATCATGGTTATTGATACATGGGAAAACGGTCAGTATAAAGAAATCTGGGTTTATTCAGAAGAAACAGATGATGATGAACGGGCGATGTGTGGATTGATAAATGGTGATTGGGGTTGACTCAATTATTATAACGAGGAATGTGACGCAGGATTAAGCTCCAGAAATCCGAACTATACTGGTACAGACGATGAAACCATGAATTTTATAATAAATGGTGAACTTGACCCATACCCTTTATCTTGTGTGTTACCCGCAGAACAAGTGATGAAAGCCCTTGAATATTTTGAAAAGTATCATAAGTTGCCAACATTCATAACGTGGCATGATGATAATTCCGCTTAGAAAATTCCAGTTTATTGAGCAGATAAACAGAGCGAAAAATAGGGATTGATGGAGGGCAACTATGGAATATAAGGACTATATTAAGCAAGGCTTGAATGGGAGCGCCCCCATTAAAATTAATATTATGCGGAAATATACAGGGGACGGAAAATGATAAAGTAGGTGTTGTATCAGTTGTATATGCTACAAATGATAAAGACTTAGCAGAACAGAAAATGAATGAATTGATTGCCGTCAATCCTAATAATTATTACATGGTTTATAGTGTGCCATTAAATGTTGATTTGACGGAACTTTCTCATTATCCTTCAATAGCAATTTCTAAAGATGATTTACAATAAAGGCAATTCCAATTTGTCGGGAAGTTGGAAATACTACTACTAAAGAAAGGACGTATTTCTGCAAACGGTGTCCTGTTTACTTGAGAGAGGAAAAATTTATGGAACTAAAATTTGAATGGGACGAGGAAAAAGACCGTATTAACCGCCAAAAACACGGCATATCTTTTGAAACGGCTTCATACGTTTTTCGTGATGAATATTACATAGAGATGTATGATTTCGAGCATAGTATGGAAGAAGACCGTTATATTGCAATCGGTATGGTTGGCGATTTATTGTTTGTTGTATTTACCGAGCGAGGGGAAAATATCCGGTTAATCTCTGCAAGATTGGCAACAGAAAGTGAAAGGAGGCTTTACTATGACCAAAACTTTTACAATTAAGGATGGCCAGGCTCCTACGCAGGAGCAGTTGGAGGAAGTCAGGGCGGCGGCAAAGAGGGAAATTCAATTTGATGAAGATTCCCCTGAACTGTCCCCGGCAATGTTTAAGGCATTTAGGTGTACCGTAACACAGCGCAACAGAAAAAAGAAGAACGCATAAGTGTCAGCAAAATACAACAGGGGATGATTTTTATGTTTGGATTTGGAAAAAAGAAGATAAAGGCGGATAACGCTCCAGAGAAGCGGCTGGCTGAGTTCCAGAGAAAAAAGGACTGGGCTGGGGTGTCCAGAACTTATTATGAACTGGGTGTGGCCGCTATGGATGCGGGCAACCTGCATGAAGCCCAGCTGTGGCTCCACCGGGCGGACACCATTTATAGCGCTGATGACAATATCTATGATAAGGTGGGGGAGAAACTGATGGACGATTGCTCCGACCGTATTGGGCGGCTGGAGGATAAGGACGGACTGTTCTACAACGACATTCCTACCGAAATTGAGGTCAGGGCGAAGGAACTGAGCGATCCCCAGGTTCGGGTATGGGGTTTGCTGTCCATTGCCCGGCTGGTGCGGCTGGGGGAGCAGTTGTCCAGACTGCCAGACTGTGAGGTGCTGGGCCAACTGGACTGGGCGGTTGATTTGATGTTTCACTCCCTTCAGACCTTACCCTCTCAAGAGGCATACCAACGCCTGATGGATATGTGCAACGCACTCTATGAACTCAACGGAAAGCTGGTCTATTACAGCGGTGAGATTGAGGTTCCAGGCAGGTCCCCCTTCCAGCTGTTCGACCTGAACGGCCTGTTTGGAGTGGAACAGGAGCTGAACAGCTATACCGACAATCATCTGCGGCTGCTGGCCGCTCTGAGCCAGGGGGCGGAGGAACTGCCCCAGGCCGAGAGCAGCATTGTGGCTTGCGCCCTGTTGCCTGACTACTATGTCCGCACTGGGGCAAGAGACCTGAATGAAGTCCCCCAAATCAAGGCGGAACTGGAGCGTATCTGGAGCGACTATGAGTTTGTTCGGGACCTTTTTACCTGGGAGGAGGTCGGGAAAAGAATCGCGGATTATAAACGGTTGGATATTCTGGCCTGATGGCTCTACAGAAAATGATCCTGCTCTACAAGAAAACGAGTTTTGACGAGGAGTAATACAACCTCCAGTTGTGCGCCCAGCAAAGGGCAATTAACCTAACAGGTGTGAATCCTGTCTGCGAAGGTCTGGCCAGCCAGCAGCAGCGAGTCTTGCGTGGCAGTCAGTAATGGCTGGTGCGAAGCGTAGACAGCGAGCAAGTAGGGCTGCAATGCGATTGAGCCTCGAAATGTTGAAGTTCAGAGGGCTGACGTCTTAACTGGTGCGGAAAGCAATATCGGGCAGTTCGTATAAGGCGAGAACTGTCCGGCACTGCGGGGTCAAAGAGCCAGTCATGCTTGACATTGTGGTTAATTGTCAACTGGGGAGAGCCTGTTACTTCTTGGAAACAAGTACGTGCTATCAACTAGAAGATGGAGATAGGCGGATGGGCGGCAGGCAGTCGGATAGGTACTGTGCCAAACGGACAGAGAACTCCCGGCTTATAGACAGAACCTAAACATGTCGTGATTATTTAAGTGGCGGAACAAGGTAAACCTTATGCGCTCCCTGATGGGTAGGCCGATTGCAAGAAAGGTACAATGCGCAGAAGGCAGAGGATGTTGGAAAAAGCGAAGGCCTTTGTGCAATGCAGAGGATAAGGGTTCAGGATTTGCCCTGCCCGAAAGGGAGCAGACTTCCAACGCGTATTTGCCCTGTCGAACATAGTCGGGATTCCTAACGGCCTTTTCTCTTTCTTCCCATACTTCTCAATGTATATCCGTCTCAATGGTCTGGCATGGTATGTTCTACAATCCAGCCTCCTGACCGCCTCCATTTTGGCTTTATCAGTCTCCCACAATTCTCCATCTATTCCCGGCGTCTTTTTCCCTTTGTTGCTGACTACCCTCTTTACAGCTAATGCTTTTGCATCCGCATTTCATAAATTCCTCTAGTATGCGCCTGTCTGCCGGGATATTTTCAAGCATCCATTGATGACTGATTTTATCAAAACAGCTTTTTATGTCACCTTCTAATATCCATTGCGGAGAATCCTTCCTGCTGAGTACGCTGAACGCGTATTCCCTCGCATCCTCTGGGCTTCTGTACCTCCGGAACCCGAATGATATCCTGTCCGCCGTTGTTTCTGCCACCGGTTCTAATGCCAGAAGCTGTAGTGCCTGCATATATCGAAAAAGGCCGGCTGTTCCCAACCACAGCAGATGATTTTATTGTCACGGCATCCGATAAAGGAAAGCTGATTATCAAGCCGTCCCACAAATCCATGAGCAGAATCACGAAGAAAATCAGCGGAGTGATTAAGGATAACCGGGCGGCGGCGCAGGAAACATTGATTCGCAGACTGAATGAAGTCATAGTCGGATGGGCGGATTACCATCATTCCACATGCGCCAAAAGAAGCTTCAGCACGATAGACCACCGTATATGGGAAATGCTGTGGAGGTGGTCTAAACGGAGACACCCAAACAAAAGCAAAAGCTGGATTGTCAGAAGATACTGGAAAACCCATAAGGGCAGGAAATGGACATTTATGAGAAGAAAAACATCTTATTTCTGATGATGGACATGCCGATTGTCCGAAAGGGGCAGATGGCATTGGATAAGAATCCATTCCTTGACCCTGGATATTTTGAACAACGGGCAAAGAAGCATCGCTTGAACAGGAAAAAAGCGATATGCTCCAATAGAGCTGCGCAGATAGGTTATTATGCGTTATAGGTGCGTGGTAGGGATTGACAGGGTGACAAAAGCAGAGTATGAAGAACACTTGGAAGAGAACATCACAAATCTGGTGGAGCGGTTAAAGAACAAGGCATACAGGCCACTGCCGTCGCTAAGGGTGTATATACCGAAAAGCAACGGAAAGATGAGACCGCTGGGGATTGCCTCTTACGAGGACAAGATTGTGGTGGACGCAGACATCAGGGGATTCTTTGATATACATGGGATGGGTTTGCCGAAATGCTAAAAGTTTATCCATTAGCAAAACCATTGCGACGAGGGAAACGCTTTCATCAGCGTTTCCCTCAATGGAACATATTACTTGGAGGCAGCTTCCTCGTTGAGAGGCTTATAGTTGCTGTCCATGTAGTTCTTTTTCCCGAAGGGAACGTAATTTTCATCCAGTAAAATCAAGTTCCCGTTTCCCAAATCAGGGAACTGCCGCGCAACCTCCTTGAGCACTTCCCATTCATCTTTTGTATTTTCTTTGTTGTCCTCCTCCACTTGTCTTAACGCTTCTTGAACAGACTGCTGATCAGCCGTTCCCCAATAGAGGGGATGGGGCTGGAAGGAAGAATGGTAATCGCCGCCCTCATAGCAGAAAAAACAGGAGCAGGGGATTTTTTCAAATAGAATCTTTTGCGCCCCGTCAAGCTCTTTCACCTCCAGACAGTAGCACCCATTTACGGTTGCCGCGCCATCCCGCGCGGTCATGTTTGCGATTGCCATGATAGTAAGGGGTTCCGTTTTCACGATCATGCCGGGAACCAAAAGCCCCTCCTCGTACATTTCCCGTAAATACTCGTCAGAAAATTTTCCGACAGCCCGCCATAGGAAAAACAATGCAAGAAGGAAACAGATAACGGCGGGAATCCAGCTTTTAAACAAAGAAATTCCTGACATACATAGGAAGCACACGCAGATTATCGCGGAGCTTCTCCGCTTTTTGACGACGGCTTTTATTATTTCATCCTTTTGCCGTATCCGGCTCACATCTGCATGGATGCCGGATTTTACACTTGCCTCAAATTGTGAATAATCGACCATTTTTTCCTCCGTTTCTTACGTTTCTGTAGATTGCTAATATTTTTTATAGATATATTCAGTATTTTTGAATCATAATTATCTTAACTCCGCATAGAAATTGCCACATTCCGTCATCTTCATCATGTGATACATATAGAATAGGTGCCTGACGCTCCAATATATGGCAACAGATATTTCTAATTATATACAAAAACATAGAATTTTTCAATTCACAAACTGTCGTTGCTTAAGTTTGAATGGCATTGTCACTTATTGCGGAAGCATTATCATTCACCTATGAATAAATTATATCATTTTCAACAACTTCCCTTACACACGCCAAAATGTTATTCATCTTTTGAATCCATAAGAATTGGTGTTCGGATTTGGAGAACATATTGTTTATTGTCGTAGTAGATTTTTACATCATCAAATGAGAGGAAGTCTTCATAGTGTTCACGGATGAACTGGGAAATCTGTTTGGACAGCCTGCCGGTAGCTTCAACAACGTCCGGAATGTGTTACCAAAATTATTACCTGCTTTCTGAGATTCTGCCGTTCACTCTTGGCGAAAAATCTACTTTATAGTATACTACTGATGAGCAATTTTTGCATCTGTTTCAGAAGCTTGCAAGCGGCGGAGGCGTTTCTTGGTGTGAAGGTTTTATGGGTGAGGGAAAATAGATGAAAACAAAAAAATCACGATGGATATTACTCTTATCTATAGCTGCCATCTTATTATTGTACCAATTCATAGGTTGGAGAATCCCAATCACCTTACGTATGGAAACGTTGAATCTGCCTCAAAATTATGAGACAGTATATCCTACAAAAATGTGGATATCCGATGTGTACTGGTGGCATATTAAGGCGGAGAAAGTCATTAAATGTGATATCGGGTATGAGGCGGCTAAAGAATATATTGAAACACATAATGCAAAGAGAGTATTAAAATATATTGATATTTATCCCTATGGTGGAATGTCGGATATTGCCATTTATGATTCAGAGTTTGATGATGAGTTTTGGGAGCGGTCCGACCAGGATAATTATATTGTGATATCTTATTTTAGAAAAATATAGCGGAGAACGATTTCGGCAACAGTTCAGAGCCCCGCATCTTGAAAAACTATAAAAAAGAGTGTAAAATCTAACAAGCGATTCATACACGGAGGATAGATTGAAAAATCACACTGATGTGCTGATTTTTCAATCACGAGTTTGCGCCGGAGCCACAAACTCGAAATCGCAGCCGAGAATAAAAGTATTCCTTCGGAAAACTTTGAAATTCTCGGCGCGTGCCGTCACAAAAACAGCTCCGGCACGGAGGTAACCATGGCACTAAGCAAAAAACCGATGACAGGCATGAAGGACATTCTCCCCGAGGAGATGGAGATCCGCGACTATGTGATCGGCATCATCAAAGAAACCTACGGAAATTTCGGCTTTACCTCGATCGAGACGCCCTGTGTGGAAAACCTTGCGAACTTAAACTGCAAGGCGGGCGGTGAGAACGAGAAGCTGATTTTTAAGATATTGAAGCGGGGCGAGAAGCTGCGCATCGACGAGGCGAAGAGAGAGGAGGACCTGACGGACGGGGGACTGCGATACGATCTGACGGTGCCTCTGGTGCGGTATTATTCCAACCATGCAAACGAGCTGCCCGCGCCTTTTAAGGCGTTGCAGATGGGCAATGTGTGGCGGGCGGACAGACCCCAGCGGGGACGCTACCGTCAGTTTATGCAGTGCGATATCGATATTCTGGGGGAGGCGACGAATCTGGCGGAGATCGAACTGATTCTGGCGACCACCACGACGCTCGGCAGGATCGGTTTTAAAAATTTTAACATCCGCATCAACGACAGGCAAATTTTGAAGGCGATGGCGGCATACAGCGGCTTTGCCGAAGAGGATTACGATCAGGTGTTTATCATTCTGGACAAGATGGACAAGATCGGCAGGGACGGAGTAGAGACAGAACTTCTGGAAGCAGGATTTTCAAAGGACAGCGTGGGCAAGTATCTGGCGCTGTTTGCGGGGATGGAGACGGCGGACGACGCCATCGCATACATCACGGAGAAACTGGAAGGCGTGCTCCCGGCAGGGGTAAAGGAGAGTTTTCAGGAGATCATAGACAGTGTGGAGACGACCAAAGGCGACTTCTTTAAGCTGGTGTTTGATCCGACTCTGGTGCGCGGCATGTCCTACTACACGGGCACGATCTTTGAGATCGACATGCCGGAGTTTGGCGGCAGCTGCGGCGGCGGCGGAAGATACGACAAGATGGTGGGGAAATTCACGGGTAACGACGTGCCCGCCTGCGGGTTTTCCATCGGCTTTGAGCGGATTATCCTGCTGCTTCTGGAGAGCGGCTTCAAGGTGCCGAAGGCTGGAAAGAAGATCGCGTATCTGATGGAAAAAGGGCTGCCCTCCGAAAAGCTGTGCGAGGTGATGGCGAAAGCGCAGGCAGAGCGGGAGAAAGGAAACCAGATTCTGGTGGCGCGCATGAACAAGAACAAAAAGTTCCAGAAGGAACAGCTCACCGCGCAGGGGTATGAGGAGTTTGAGGAGTTCTACAAGGAAGAACTAAAAAGATAAATGGCGTAAAGCGTCAGAGCAGGAGACGGTTTGAAAATTAGAGTGATATGCTGATTTTCAAATATAAATGTGCTCCCGAAGGAGGAAAACACGATTATGGCAGAATCAATGAAGGGCTTAAAGAGATCGCACCGCTGTGCAGAACTTTCCTTACAGAACGTGGGGGAAGAAGCGACCGTGATGGGATGGGTGCAGAAGCAGAGGAACAAGGGCGGCATCATATTTGTGGATTTGCGCGACCGTACCGGCATTTTACAGATTATATTCGAGGAGGCGGACTGCGGGGCGGAAGCCTTTGCCAAGGCGGAGAAGATGCGGAGTGAGTTTGTCATCGCCGTTGTGGGTAAGGTGGAGAAGCGCTCCGGCGCCGTCAATGAAAATTTAAAGACGGGGGAAATCGAAATTCGCGCGGCACAGGTGCGCGTCCTGTCGGAATCCGAGACGCCGCCGTTTCCGGTGGAGGCGGACTCTAAAACCAAAGAGGAAATTCGCTTAAAATACCGTTATCTGGATTTGAGAAGGCCTGATATTCAGGAAAAGCTGATGCTCAGAAGCAAAATCGTTTCCGAAATGCGGGACTTTATGGCGAAGGAAGGATTTCTGGAGATCGAGACGCCGATTCTCTGTAAGTCCACGCCGGAAGGGGCAAGGGATTATCTGGTACCGAGCCGTGTGCATCCCGGCAGTTTCTATGCGCTGCCCCAGTCGCCGCAGCTCTACAAGCAGCTTCTGATGTGCTCCGGGTACGACCGGTATTTCCAGATTGCGAAATGTTTCCGGGACGAGGATCTGCGGGCGGACAGGCAGCCGGAGTTTACCCAAGCGGACATGGAGTTGTCTTTTGTGGATGTGGATGACGTATTGGAAGTAAATGAGCGGCTGATTCAGCATATCTGCAAGGAGGCGATCGGTCTGGATGTGCAGCTTCCCCTGCCGCGCATGACATGGCAGGAGGCGATGGACCGTTTCGGTTCCGACAAGCCGGACACCCGCTTTGCGATGGAACTGACAGATGTGTCGGATGTGGTTGCGGGATGCGGTTTCGGGGTGTTCACCTCCGCGCTGGAAAGCGGCGGTTCCGTCCGCGGTTTAAATGTGAAGGGACAGGCGGCTATGCCCAGGAAGAAGATCGACGCGCTGGTTGACTTCGCGAAGGGCTACGGCGCGAAGGGACTGGCTTATTTAAGTGTGCAGGAGGATGGCACATACAAGTCTTCCTTTGCAAAGTTTATGACGGAGGAGGAACTGGACAAGCTGGTACGGGCGATGCAGGGAGAGAAGGGCGATCTGCTTCTCTTTGCGGCGGATAAGAAAAATATCGTCTACAGCGTGCTTGGCGCGTTGCGTGTGGAGCTGGGAAAACAGCTCGGGCTGATCGACGAGTCGCAGTTTAACTTCCTCTGGGTTGTGGAGTTCCCGCTGCTTGAGTGGAGCGAGGAGGAGAACCGCTTTATGGCGATGCACCATCCTTTTACCATGCCCATGGAGGAGGACTGGCAGTACATCGACTCCGATCCGGGCAGGGTGCGCGCGAAGGCGTATGATATCGTGTTAAACGGGGTGGAGCTTGGCGGCGGTTCCGTCAGAATCCATCAGGACGACATACAGGAGAAAATGTTTGAGGTGCTGGGCTTTACGAAGGAGCAGGCGTGGGAGCAGTTCGGCTTCCTGTTAAATGCTTTCAAGTACGGCGTGCCGCCCCATGCGGGGCTTGCCTATGGTCTTGACCGCATTGTGATGCTCTTAACCCATGCGGAAAGCATCCGCGAGGTGATCGCGTTCCCGAAGATCAAGGATGCCTCCTGTCTGATGACGGAGGCGCCGGGCACAGTGGATGAGAAGCAGCTTGCGGAATTACAGATTGCGGTGACGGCGGGGACGTCTGGCGATGCAGAGTGAGGTGCAGGATTCTTAGAGAGCTGCATGCAGGCGGAAAACCTGTGCCGGGGCGTTACAGATTTATCTGATTGCAGTTTAGAATGGAGTATGCCCGTGGGAAAGCCGGGAAACATGCTTCGGAAAAGAGGATAATATGGCGGAACAGAAAATAAATAACAAAGCGCTGGAGGAGGCGATAGCGGCTTTCCGCTCGGACAAGGAGAGGGACAGCTATGTGAAGGTGATGGAGCTTTTGGAGAAATCCATTGTGCTGGTGCCGGCAATTCCACCGAAGGATATGGATCCGGAAATCATGGAACAGCTGAAAGCGGGAAAGCCGGTGCAGTTTCCCAAAGACACGAAGATAGTGCCGTGCCTGCTCCGAAAGGAGACGGGGGAACAGGCGCTTCCCATCTTTACCTCGCCGGAGCAGATTCCCGAAGACAAGAAGAGCCCCATGGTGATGGCGATGCCTTTTATGGGGGTGATTTCCATGGTTTCGGCAAATCAGGATAAGGTGGCGGAGGTCGTTGTCAATCCCTTTACCGGCATTCTGGTTTTAAACCAGTCGGTGCTGGAGATAGCGGAAAAGCGCAGAAAAGCGGTCGGGCAGATGAAGACCGTCCAGCTGACGCAGGAGCAGTTTCAGGATTTTGCCCACAACAGGGTGTCTCTTTTCCTTCTGCCGAAGTTTCTGTTCGAGCAGAAAGAAGAGGGGCTTAAGAGACTGCAGCAGGAGGAAGGCGCGCTTCTTCTGCAGTTTTACGACGAAGTATATCCGAAGGGAAAGAAGAGCGGCTGCAGGGCGGAGGATTTCTCCCTGATGACGTTAAACCTGACGGACACGATACAGCTGACCCGTCTGGACATGCCCGACGAGACGAATAAAAAAGGGCTGTGCTACCGGGTTTACGCAGTCTTTAAGCGTGATACGGAAGAGGTGCTGTATTACACGATGGAAAATACGAAGGACGGCAATATGATTGCCAGTGTCACACAGGACGGGAAGCATGAGATTCTGGAGCCCGTGCCGGACAACGGGGCGGAGATCGAGGCGATTCTGAATCTCGTAGAGCCGAGCTGAGGCGGAACAATGGCTGCAATTGCCAAGGCATCATAAATGAGTACGTAATCCGGTGCAGGTGTGAACGGTAATGTCTCCGGAGAGCATGAGAAAAACAGGCGGCGTAATTTCACACAGGAGGGAAAGAAAGACGGCATGACAGACACAGTTATCTTTGATTTGGACGGGACGCTTCTCGATACGCTGGAGGATCTGACGGACAGCGTCAATCACGCTATGGAAACGTTCGGATTTCCCACGCATACGATCGACGAGGTGCGCACCTTTGTGGGAAACGGCGCGCCGAAGCTTTTGGAGCGCAGTATACCGCAGGGGCTGGAAAACCCTGATTACGAGGCGGCTTTGGCAGCCTTTAAGGCGCATTACGCCGAACATTGCGAGGATAAGACAAAACCTTATGAGGGGGTGCCGGAGATGCTTGCCGCGCTAAAGGCACAGGGTTATCATCTGGCGGTTGTCTCCAACAAATTCGACGGTGCGGTCAAGAAACTGTGCAAAAAGTATTTCGGGGAATTTATTCCGGTTTCAATCGGGGAGAGTGCGGAAGTGAAGAGAAAACCTGCGCCCGATACGGTGTACCGGGCGCTCCGTGAACTTGGAAGCGACGCCTCCCGCGCGGTTTATGTGGGAGACTCCGAAGTGGATATTCAGACGGCGAAAAATGCGTCGCTGCCATGCATCAGCGTTACATGGGGGTTCCGCACCGAAGAAAAACTCCGGGGCGAGGGCGCCAGGGAGGAGATGATGATTAAGACTCCTCAGACGCTTGTTCCCCTTCTGGCTCGTCTTCGGGCGGAAGGGTGATCAGCACTTTCACGATATGATTGTCCTGAATGCCGCAGGCGCGCAAGGTAATGCCGTTCTCTAAAGTGATGGTTTCCTGATCCTGCGGCAGACGGTCAAGCTGTTCGATCATCAGCCCGCCGATGGAGTCGTAGTCTTCGGAATCCAGAGAGATGTCGAGCGCGTCGTTTATGTCGTTCAGCTTCATGCCGCCCTCTACCAGATACTGACCTTCTTCCGTCTCTTGGATCAGTTCTTCTTCGTCCGCGTCGTACTCGTCGCGGATTTCACCGACCAGTTCCTCGATGATGTCTTCCATCGTAATCATGCCTACCGTTGCGCCGTATTCGCTTAAGACAAAGGCGATACTGCTGGATTTTTCCCGGATTTCCATCAACAGATCCGATACATTCTTGTATTCATAAGTATAGTAAGCCTCGCGCAGAATCTTCTTGAGGCTGAACTTTTCCTTGTCTTTTACCAGTATAAAATCTTTGATATTTACAATGCCGATGATATGGTCAGGATCCCCGTCATAGACCGGCAGACGCGTAAACATGCAGGATTGGAAAGTGGAGAGCAGCTCCTGATAGGTGGCGCTCAAAGGTACCGTGGTCATCTGGATGCGGGGGATCATTATGTCCTTCGCGACGGTGTCGCCGAAATCGAACACGTTGTAGATAAGCGCGCGCTCCTCCGACTCAATCACGCCGCCCTCGTGGCTTACATCCACATAGGTCTTCAGTTCTTTCTCAGTGATACTGAAATTGTTTCCCTCGGAACTGATATGTAACAGCCGCAGAATCCAGTTGGAGAGCATATCCACCAGAAAGATCACCGGCGTCAGTATCGTCATCAGCAGACGGATAATGGGACCGAACAGGAGCGCGATGGGCTCGGCACGCTGCATTGCCCATGTCTTGGGGATAATCTCGCCAAACATTAAAATAATGAAGGTCAGTACGCCGGTAGCGATTCCCACAGCCCTATTGCCCCAGAGACTGATGGCAAAAGTGGTCATCAGGGAGGAAGCGGACAGGTTGACGATGTTGTTGCCGATCAGAATGGCGCTCAGCATTTTGCCGTACTGGTCCAGAATGGCGAGCACGCGGATGGCGCCCTTGTGGTCCTCCTCTGCCAAGGTGCGCAGCCGCACCCGGTTAACGGTTGAAAAGGCAGTCTCGGCTGAGGAGAAAAAGGCCGACAGAAACACGAGCACTCCCAGTGAGACGAGTTGTATGACACCTGTGGTATCCAATGATTTTCACTCCTTGTTTACATAATTAAGCCCAAAGGGCTTTTTCTCTTCTTATAATCAAAAATATTATTATAAGAATAAGATTGTGTCAAGTTTTAATGCGTGGGGGAATAGATATGTAGAGGAGAGAAGTATCTGCAAAACAGCGCGGATGCAAATCATGGTGAAAGTAGTAAAAGGACAAGGGGGTTATCATGGGAAAAAAGGATTTATATATGGAAAAGGCGGTCTTTGTCATTAAGTGTATGCTGGGCGCGTATATTCTGACGGCGGGGCTTTTGCTGCTGCTTGCGTTTATGCTCTACCGTTTCGGTCTGTCCGAAAAAGTGGTGTCCATCTGCATCATTGCGGTTTATATCATCGTCACTTTTCTGGCGGGGCTGCTTGCGGGGAAGAAGGAGAAGCGCAGGAAGTTTCTGTGGGGGCTGATCATGGGCGCGCTGTATTTCGGCATTCTGGTAGTTGTGTCCCTGGCGGTAAACAAAGGCGTGGAAGATATCGCGGGGAACATGATGACGGTCTTTTTTCTCTGCGCCGGAAGCGGTATGCTCGGCGGGATGGTCGCTAAATGAGACTGGACGGGCGGAAAGTTTTGTGCTATACTGTCTAAAGTTATGAGCAAGTCTATACATAAGGAGGACACACCGATGAAGCATATTAAGACGTTATCTACCAGAGACCTGAAGGAGTCCATGAAGAAAGGCGGCTGCGGCGAGTGCCAGACTTCCTGCCAGTCTGCATGTAAGACTTCCTGCACCGTAGGAAACCAGAGCTGCGAGAAGGCGAGATAACTGATCGCAAACCGCGCATGACGGCAGAACGTGGAGCAAAGATAAGAAAAGAGGGCAGGCTCGGCATACGGGGTATGACGGGGCTGCCCGTCTGCATGTACGCGGACTGAACAATACAAATAAATGAGTCAGGAGAAAGATTGTGATACATCAGTATATAAGTAACGGTTACCATATTGTGATGGATGTCAACAGCGGCAGTGTCCATGTGATGGACAAGTCCGCTTACGATACGGTTCCGATCGTGGAGCGGCTGTTAGGGAAGGGAATAGAAACGCAGGATGAAATCGCCCGCACGGTGGCGGAGGAACTCTCCATGGAGCCTTCCGAGGCGGAGGAGACGGTGGGGGAGATCCTGTATCTGAAAGCGCAGGGACAGCTTTTTTCGGAGGATATCTACGAGAACTACATAGATGCCTTCAAAAACCGGGAGACGGTAGTGAAGGCGCTCTGCCTGCACATTGCCCACGACTGCAATCTGGCATGTAAATACTGCTTTGCGGGGGAGGGCGAATACCACGGCAGACGGGCGCTGATGAGTCTGGAAGTGGGAAAGAAAGCGCTGGATTTCCTCGTGGCGAACTCCGGCAGCCGGGTGAATCTGGAGGTGGATTTCTTCGGCGGGGAGCCGCTTATGAACTGGCAGGTGGTAAAAGACCTGGTCGCTTACGGCAGGTCGCTGGAGGAGCCGCACCATAAGAAATTCCGCTTTACGCTGACCACCAACGGCGTGCTGCTCAATGATGAAGTCATGGAGTTTGCGAATAAGGAGATGGCAAATCTGGTACTCAGCATAGACGGCAGAAAAGAGATCCATGACCTGATGCGTCCCCACCGGGGCGGGCAGGGCAGCTATGACGAGATCCTTCCAAAATATAAGAAGGCAGCCGAGAGCAGGAACCAGATGAATTATTATGTGCGAGGCACATATACGCACAATAACACGGATTTTTCCGAGGATGTGATCCATCTCGCCGACGAGGGATTTGAGCAGATTTCCGTGGAGCCAGTGGTGGCGGACAAAAAGGAGGATTATGCGCTGCGCATGGAGGATGTGCCAAAGCTCCTTGCGGAGTACGACAGGCTGGCGCTGGAATATATTCGCAGAAAAAAAGAAGGAAAGGGTTTTCAATTCTTTCATTTTATGATAGATTTAGAAGGTGGTCCATGCGTGGCGAAGAGATTGTCAGGCTGTGGATCAGGGACGGAGTACCTCGCGGTTACCCCATGGGGAGACCTTTATCCCTGTCACCAGTTTGTGGGACAGGAGGAGTTTCTTATGGGAAATGTGGATGAGGGGATTGTGCGCGGGGATCTCCGGGATCAGTTTAAGGCGTGCAATGTCTATGCAAAGAAGGCGTGCAGGGATTGCTTCGCAAAATTTTATTGCAGCGGCGGCTGCGCGGCAAACGCTTACCATGAGAGCGGCGATGTGAACGGTTCCTATGAGCTGGGGTGCGAACTGCAGCGGAAACGTGTCGAATGTGCGATTATGATAAAGGCGGCGCTTGCCGATGAGGAAAAGGAGAGTTAGTCATGAAAAAGAGCAGAGCGGTTGTCAGTCTGATCGTCTATGTGCTGATTTTGGGTTTGCTGGGTTATACGGCAATTTTCGGCGTCGGTTCGGACAAGTCGGGCGCGGCCGGGAGCATTAAGCTGGGACTTGATCTGGCGGGCGGCGTCAGCATTACCTATCAGGTGGTGGGAGATGAAGATCCCAGTGCGGAAGATATGAGCGATACCATCTACAAGCTGCAGCAGCGTGTGGACGGTTACAGCACGGAGGCGCAGGTATATCAGGAGGGAACCGACCGAATCAATATCGAGATTCCCGGCGTTACCGACGCCAACGCGATTCTGGAGGAGCTGGGCAAGCCAGGAAGCCTCTACTTTATCGCACAGACGGACAGCGAGGGCAACAATAACTATGAAGCGGGATACGGCATCGATGCCGATGGTAATCTGATTCCGCAGTACCAGTTGAACAAGACGATTGAGGAACTGCAGGCGGACGGTTCCATCGTGCTTACCGGCACGGAGGTGGACGGCGCACAGGCGAGGGCGCAGCAGGACTCCATGGGCAATCTGGAAAATGTAGTTACCCTTTCCTTTAATGAAAAGGGTAAGCAGGCGTTCGCGGAGGCGACCACCAAGGCTTACGAGAACGGTGAGACCATCGCGATCTACTACGATGAGAAATTTGTGAGCGTGCCCAATGTGCAGGCGGCCATCACGGACGGCAATGCAGTCATCACGGGACAGAGCACGGCGGCGGAGGCGGAGCAGCTTGCTTCCACCATCCGTATCGGCGGACTGAAGCTGGAGCTTGAGGAGCTTCGTTCCAACGTGGTGGGTGCACAGCTCGGTTCGGCGGCGATCCAGACAAGCTTGACGGCGGCGGCAGTCGGTTTCGCGCTGGTGGTAATCTTTATGATTGCGGTATACTATGTGGCCGGTTTTGCGGCGTCTCTGGCGCTGTGCCTGTACACGGAACTGTTGGTCATCCTGATGTATGCCTTTGAGGTGACCTTAACCCTGCCCGGTATTGCAGGTATCATCCTGACCGTGGGTATGGCGGTGGATGCGAACGTGATTATCTTTGCCCGTATCCGCGAGGAGATCGCGGCAGGCAAGAGTGTGCAGAATGCGATTAAGATCGGTTTCCAGAAGGCCTTATCCGCGATTCTGGACGGCAATATCACAACGCTGATTGCGGGTCTGGTGCTTTACTTTATGGGAAGCGGCACGATCAAGGGCTTCTCCATCACATTGATGCTTGGTATCATCCTTTCCATGTTCACGGCGCTTGTGGTGACAAAGTTTCTTGTGAACATCTTCTATGCGCTGGGGATTCAGAGCGAGAAGGCATACGGCGTGGCGAAGGAGAGAAAGACCATCAACTTCCTCTCCAAAAGATATGTGTTCTTCGGCATTTCCATCGCAGCGATTCTGGCGGGATTTGTCGCTATGGGCATCAATAAATCGAGCATCGGCATGACGATGAATTACAGTCTGGATTTTGTGGGCGGCACTTCCACAACCATGACGCTGAATGAGGACATGAGCATCGAGGAGATCGACGCACAGATCGTTCCCCACATCGAGAAAATCACAGGGGACGGCAACGTGATGAGCACCAAGGTGGCAGGTTCCAACGATATTATCATTAAGACCAGAACTTTGAACGTGCAGGAGAGAGAGGCATTTAACGAAGTGATGGTGAATAACTTCGGTGTGGATGAGAGCAGTATCACGGCGGAGACCATCAGCGCAACGATCAGCTCCGAGATGCAGTCCGGCGCGATCAAGGCGATTCTGGTGTCCACGGTGCTGATGCTTCTGTATATCTGGTTCCGCTTTAAGGATATCCGCTTCGGCGCAAGTTCCGTGATCGCGCTGCTGCACGATGTGCTTGTGGTGCTGGCGTTCTACGCGATTGTGCGGGTGTCCGTGGGCAATACCTTTATCGCGTGTATGCTGACGATTGTCGGTTATTCCATCAACGCCACCATTGTTATTTTCGACCGTGTGCGTGAGAACCTGCGTGAGATGCGGAGTAAGGATGGTCTGGAGGAGATGGTCAACAGAAGTATCAACCAGACGCTCACGAGAAGTATCTTTACTTCCCTGACAACGTTCTTCATGGTGGCGGCTCTGGAAGTGTTCGGTGTTTCCTCCATCCGGGAGTTTGCACTGCCTCTGATGGCGGGTATCATCTGCGGTACCTATTCCTCCATCTGCCTGACAGGAGCGCTCTGGTTTGTGTTCCGCACGAAGTTTGTGAAGAAGGCTGCAAAGTAAAAAGAAAACGCGTGACGAAGCAAAGTACGATAAATCACCCTCTGAAAATGTTACAATGGGTTGTGACTTTTTCGGAGGGTTTTGTTTACTAATTATGAAAGGCGTGGCAGTGTACATGATTTCAGTGGAAATGGGCGGAATTTCCGAAATCGGCGCTGTCTGGCAAGAAATTTTATGGCGAAATGGATGGTGTCCGCCAAGAAGGCGGATTTTAATGAGATAGCGGAGCGGTTCGGGATCGACCCGGTGGTGGCAAGAATCATACGCAACAGGGACGTGGTGGGGGAAGAGGCAATTGAGAAATTCCTTCACGGCACGACGGCGGATCTCTATGATCCCATGCTTTTAAAGGACGCGGTTAAGGCGGCGGAGATTCTCTGCGGGAAGACGGGAGAGAAGAAAAAGATCCGGGTGATCGGGGACTACGATATTGACGGGGTCTGTTCCTCCTACATACTGGCGGCATGTCTGGAAAAGTGCGGTGCGGAGGTTTCCGTGGTGATTCCCCACAGGATACGGGACGGTTACGGGCTGAATGAGAAGCTGATTGAGGAGGCGGGAGAGGACGGCGTAGACACGATCCTCACGTGCGATAACGGCATTGCGGCGTTTTCGCAGATTGCCTATGCGAAGGAACTTGGCATGACGGTGATTGTGACGGATCACCATGAAGTGCCCTACGAGGTGCAGGAGGACGAAAGCCGCCAGGAGATACTGCCCCCGGCGGATGCGGTGGTGGACCCGAAGCAGGGCGGCTGTCCTTATCCTTATAAGGGTATCTGCGGCGCGGTGGTGGTATATAAACTTATGGGGATTTATTTGGAGAAAATGGTCAGGGAAGGCACGGTGTCCGCAGGGGAGAAGGATATGCTCCTGCAGGAGCTTCTGGCTTTTGCAGGGTTTGCCACGGTGGGGGATGTGATGGAACTGACTGATGAGAACCGTATTCTCGTCAGATACGGTCTGCGGCAGATCGAGCAGTCCGCGAATCTGGGGCTGCGTGCGCTGCTCACGGCGAATGAACTGACGCAGAAGCGCCTGACAGGGTATCATGTGGGTTTTATCCTCGGTCCCTGTTTAAACGCTACGGGGCGGCTGGATACGGCGGCAAGGGCGCTTGCCATGTTCCGGACGAAGGACCAGGCGGAAGCTGTTACCATTGCCGGGGAGCTGAAGGCGCTAAATGACAGCCGGAGGGAAATGACGCTGTTTGGCACGGAGCAGGCGATGGAACAGATTGAGAACACTTCGTTAAAAGAGGATAAGGTGCTGGTGGTCTTTCTGCCGGACTGTCACGAGAGTCTGGCGGGGATTATCGCCGGGCGGATCAGGGAGCGGTACTACAAGCCGGTCTTTGTCCTGACGCGCGGCGAGGAGGGCGTGAAGGGCTCGGGGCGTTCCATAGAAGCTTACCACATGTACGATAAGATGAGCGAGTGTAAGGAGCTGTACACGAAGTACGGCGGGCATAAGCTGGCGGCGGGAGTGTCCATGCCGGAGGAGAACGTGGAGGCGTTCCGGGCGTATCTGAACGCCCACAGCGGGCTGACGGACGAGGATTTGGTGGAGGTCATGCATATCGACGTGCCCATGCCCATGTCCTACGTGACCCCGGAGCTTGTCAGACAGCTTTCCCTTCTGGAGCCTTTCGGCAACGGCAATCCTAAGCCGGTTTTCGCCCAGAAGAACGTGCGCGTATGCAGAGGGCGGATTCTGGGGAAAAATAGAAATGTGGGGAAGTACCGTGTGGCTGACGAGAATGGGCGGGAATATGATATGATGTACTTCGGCGATCTGGAACAGTGGCACGCGTTTCTCTCGGCACATTTCGGCCAGGAGGAGACAGACCGGCTTTACGCGGGGGGCAGCAGCGCTATCGTTATCAGCGTCATATACTATCCTGATATCAATGTGTACCGGGGAGTCGAGTCCCTGCAGATGGTGATGCAGGACTACGCAGTATAGCAGATAATTGCAATCTCAATGACCATAAATGCGCTTTGCAATGATTTGCCGGATGTGTCACAGGACACGAAAAAGCCCGGACACGCCGGGCTCTTCCGCAGTTTTCTTATGAGGGGGAGATAGTGAATTCATCAACTATCTTGATACTTATCATAAAGGGTAATTGTGACCAAAATGTGTTTAGATTGTGAAGGAAAAATAAAAAAACATTAAGAAACCTTAAAGAAGCGTGAAGGAAAAGAACGACAGTCTACGCATGAAGACAAAAATTGCAAAAACGTGATTTTCGTGCTATCTTACTATATAAATAAATATAAGAATATTGAGAAAGATTTAGAACGAGGGAAACAACCGGGTTCTGATATGGAGGAAACTATGGCAGCTTTAGGCGATCTGTTAAAGGAAGTATCTTACGAGTGCGTGAGCGGTACGGTGGAACGAGATATAACGGATGTTATTTATGATTCCAGAAAGGTGGTCGAAGGCAGTCTGTTTGTCTGCATACCGGGTGCAAAGGCGGACGGTCACAAGTTCGCTGCGGACGCGGTGCGCGCCGGGGCGGCGGCCTTGCTGACAGAACATGAGGTAGAACTGCCGGAGGGAGCGGATGTGACGGTGATTCGTGTGGCGGATGTCCGCTACGCGTTTGCCTTTGTCTCGGCGGCATATTTCGGGCATCCGGCACAGCGGATGAAGATCATCGGCATCACGGGAACGAAAGGCAAAACGACCACCACCTATCTGGTGAAGTCCATTCTGGAGCAGGCAGGCAGAAAGGTGGGGCTGATCGGCACCATAGAAATCATTATCGGGGAGACGCATATTCATGCGGAAAACACCACGCCCCAGTCTTATCTGGTGCAGAAATATTTTCGGATGATGGCGGATGCGGGCTGTGATACGGTGGTGATGGAGGTTTCCTCTCAGGGGCTGATGCTGCACAGGACGCAGGGATTTGTCTTTGATTTCGGAATCTTTACAAATCTGGAGCCGGACCATATCGGGGAAAATGAGCATAAAGATTTTGACGACTACCTGCAATGTAAGAGCCTGCTGTTCAGACAGTGCAGGGTGGGGATTGTGAACCGGGACGATTCCCACTGGGAGGCGGTCACAAAAGGCTGTACCTGCCAGCTTGAAACTTACGGGATCGATACGCCGGCGGATCTGCGGGCGGAGGATATCGCTTTTCTGAATGAGGGAGGCAGCCTTGGAATGCGCTTTACGGCGAAAGGGCTGGTCGAGCTTTCCGTGCAGATTGCTTCCCCGGGCAGATTCAACGTCTACAATGCACTCACAGCGATTGCCATCTGCAGGCATTTCGGCGTGGACGGGAAGGCGGTGCAGAACGCGCTTGCGGCGGCGAAGGTGAAAGGGCGGACGGAGATGGTGAAGGTATCCGACGAATTTACCCTGATGATCGATTATGCCCACAATGCCATGGCGCTGAAAAGCCTGCTGGGGACGCTGCGCGCCTACAACCCGCACAGACTGGTCTGTCTCTTCGGCTGCGGCGGCAACCGGGCGAAATCCAGGCGGTACGAGATGGGCGAGGTCAGCGGACGGATGGCGGATCTGACGATCATTACTTCCGACAATCCCCGGACGGAGGAGCCGCAGGCGATCATCGACGATATCAAAACCGGGATTGCAAAGACGGACGGTAAATATGTGGAGATTTGCGACAGAAAGGAGGCCATTGCCTATGCCATCGACCACGGCGAGCCGGGGGACATTATCGTGCTGGCAGGCAAGGGGCATGAGGACTATCAGGAGATAAACGGTGTGAAATATCCGATGGATGAGAGAGTGCTGATACAGGAAATTTTAGAGGAGCGGGCATGACGGAGCGGTATGCGGATGTCATCATAGATATAGCCCATGAGAAGGTGGACCGGGTTTTCCAGTACCGGATTCCGGAAGCATTGTCGGAGTCTGTGAGACCGGGCGTGCAGGTGCGCGTGCCTTTTGGAAACGGCAATAGAGAGCGGACGGGATATGTGGTGGATCTCTCGGAGGAGGCGGATTATCCCCCGGAAAAGATCAAGTCGGTCATTTCTGTGGATGAGAAAGGCATGACTGTGGAGGGGCGGCAGATTCGGATTGCCTACTGGTTAAAGAGCAATTACGGAGGAACGACAATTGCGGCGTTAAAGACCGTGCTCCCCGTGAAACAGAAACAGAAGCGGCTTGAAAAAAAGAAGGTGCTGCGGTGCCTGTCCGTGGAGGAAATCGCACAGGCGGCGGGCGAGTGTGAAAGAAAGCGCCAGCGGGCGAAGGCGAGAGTGCTGGCGGCTTTGCAGACGGAAGAGGAACTGCCCTACGAACTAATCCGGCAGAAGCTTCACGTGGCGGCGTCCACCCTGCAGGCTTTGGAGAGACAGGGGTATCTGCGCATAGAAAAGGAGGCTTTTTACCGCAATCCCGTCAAGGCGGCGGACCGGAGTGAGACGCGCCCCGTGCTGAACCGGGCGCAGCGGCATATCATAGAGGAGGTGCTTGCGGATTACCGCGCCGGGCATCCGGGGGTGTATCTGGTGCACGGCGTCACGGGCAGCGGCAAGACGGAGGTGTACCTCGGTGTTATTGAAAAGATGATAGCCATGGGAAAACAGGCGATCATGCTCATTCCGGAGATCGCGCTGACATACCAGACGCTGCTGCGGTTTTACAAGAGATTCGGGGACCGGGTGTCGGTGATCAATTCTTCGCTGTCCGCGGGAGAGAAGTATGACCAGATCGAGCGGGCGAAAGCGGGAGAGATTGATGTGATAATCGGTCCGCGCTCGGCGCTGTTTACGCCTTTTGCCAATCTGGGAGTCATTGTGGTGGACGAGGAGCACGAGAACAGCTATAAGAGCGAGAGTGCGCCCCGGTACCATGCCAGGGAGACGGCTGTTGAGATAGCTTCCCTGTGCGGCGCCAGTGTGATGCTCGGTTCGGCGACGCCGTCCATGGAAGCGTATTACCGTGCCGGCAAGGGGGAATATAAGTTATATGAGATGATGGAACGCCCCGGGAACAGCGTGCTCCCGGCGGTGTATACGATAGATTTGAGAAAAGAGCTGAAAGAGGGCAACCGCTCCATATTCAGCCGGAAACTGAAGGAACTGATGGAGAACAGGCTATCCAGAGGAGAGCAGACGATCCTTTTCTTAAACAGGAGAGGATACGCGGGATTTATTTCCTGCCGCTCCTGTGGGCATGTGATGAAATGCCCGCACTGCGATGTATCCCTGTCGGAGCACAGAAACGGGATGCTCACCTGCCATTACTGCGGCTATCAGGAGCCAAAGCCTGCGAAGTGCCCGTCCTGCGGCTCCCCCTATCTGATGGGATTCAAGGCGGGGACAGAGCAGGTGGAGGAGGCGATCCACAGGGAATTTCCGGGAGCGAGAGTGCTTCGCATGGACGCGGACACCACCCGCAGGAAGGACAGTTACGAACGGATCCTTTCCGCCTTTGCTGATGAGGAGGCGGACATTCTTGTGGGAACGCAGATGATTGTGAAGGGGCACGATTTTCCCGGCGTGACGCTGGTGGGTGTGCTGGCGGCGGATCTCTCTTTAAACCGGAACGATTACCGGGCGGGGGAGCGGACCTTTCAGCTTCTGACCCAGGCGGCAGGACGCGCGGGCAGGGGGGAGAGACCGGGCGAGGTGGTGATCCAGACCTACCAGCCGGAGCATTACAGCGTGGTCTATGCGGCGAAACAGGATTATCGGGGATTTTACGGGGAGGAGATTGCTTACAGGGGGCTTGTGGGCTACCCGCCCGTGGAACATATGCTGGCAGTTCTCATCGTCTCCCGCGTGCAGGAGGAAGGAGAACGGCTGGGGGAAGAAATGACCAACCTGGTCAAAAGGGAAATGGCTGACGCGGCGGGGCTTAAGGTGATCGGACCGGCGCCGGCGGCGGTCGGAAAGATAGCAGACCTTTACCGCCACAGCTTTTATGTCAGGCATGGAGAGTATCGGATATTGGTGGAAGTCAAGGACCGGCTGGAGAACTATTGCAGGGAAAGGGAACTCAGGGGACAGACGGTGCAGTTTGACTTTGATCCTATGAATACATTTTAAAAGAGAGGAAACAGAAAAGGCAGGAGGATAAGCAGTATGGCAACCAGAAAAGTCAGAGAGATGGGAGACCCGGTTTTGGGCAAAAAATGTAAGGAAGTGGTGGAGATGACGCCCAGACTGCAGGAGCTGATCGACGATATGTTTGAGACGCTTTACGAGGAGAACGGGGTAGGGCTCGCCGCACCCCAGGTAGGGATGCTGAAAAAAATCGTTGTGATTGACACCACGGGGGAAGATCCCCTGCTGCTGATTAACCCGAAGATACTGGAGACCAGCGGGGAACAGGACGGTTACGAGGGATGCTTAAGCGTTCCGGGCAAGAGCGGTAAGGTGATCAGACCCAACTATGTGAAGGCGCTTGCCTATGATGAAAATATGGAACCTTTTGAAATAGAGGGGACAGAACTGCTCGCCAGAGCGATCTGTCACGAGGTGGACCATCTGGAGGGGCATCTTTATGTGGAAAAAGTGCATGGACCGCTTGTGAACACAGAGGATCTGAAAGACGAAGATGAGTGACCACGGCTCTGTACTGCCCTGAGCGGACCAACGTGCGAAAGTCGGCAGGGTGTGAAGAAAAAAGGAGTCTGGCAGATGGTTCTGCGTTGGGAACATGGAAATTTTCCATGGTGTTTGGAAAGGAGAGCGTAAGGTATATGAGAGTGGTGTTTATGGGAACGCCCGATTTTGCGGTGGGCGCGCTGGAGGCGATTGTCGAAGCTGGGCATGAAGTGACGGCGGTGGTGACCCAGCCGGATAAGCCGAAGGGCAGAGGGAAGGAAGTGCAGATGACGCCGGTAAAGACTTGTGCGCTGGCGCATGATATTCCCGTATTCCAGCCCGTAAAAATCAAGGAGCCGGAGGCGGTGGAGACGCTCCGCGCATACGGGGCGGACATCTTTGTGGTGGCGGCGTTCGGGCAGATTCTCTCGGAGGAGATTCTTGCAATGCCAAAGTACGGCTGTGTGAATATCCACGCGTCGCTTTTGCCGAAGTACCGTGGCGCGGGACCGATCCAGTGGGCAATCATCAACGGAGAAAAAATAACGGGTGTTACCATCATGCAGATGGATAAAGGGCTGGATACTGGGGATATGCTTTTTTGGACGGAGGTAGGGATTGCTCCTGATGAGACGGCGGACACCCTGCATGACAAGCTGGCGGCAGCAGGCGCGGGGCTGATCGTGGAGGCGCTTGCGAAGATTGAGGCGGGCGGCGTGACGCCCGTGAAGCAGAACGATGGGGAGTCCTGCTACGCAAAGATGCTCCATAAGTCCATGGGGAAGATTGACTGGAACATGGAGGCAAAGAAGCTGGACTGTCTGATCCGGGGGTTAATTTCCTGGCCGGGCGCTTCCACCGTTTATCGGGGGAAAAACCTGAAAATCTGGCGGGAGGAAGTGGTTTCGGAGAAAGAGCTGGCGGTTTCCAAAGCTTTAGGGGGACAGGGAGAGACAGCTTTGGAGGCGAAGCCGAAACGGCATGGGGATGATATTGCCGGAAATACGCCGTCAGAGCAGGATGGAGGCGGCTTCATCAGAAACGCGGCGCCGGGAACAGTGGTCCGGGTGGATAAGGACGCCTTCTATGTGCAGACAGGCGGCGGCGTGCTCAAAGTACTGGAAGTGCAGCCGGAGGGAAAAAAGCGTATGGCGGTGAAGGATTTCCTGCTGGGGTATCCTGTGAAAACAGGAGATACTTTGGTTTAGATAAGAAACAGATTGAAAAAAGAAAAGGATGATGGATATGGGATACTACGGTTATGGATACGGGTATTACTTTGACCCGACTTACGTTCTGGTTCTGATCGGGGCGGTGCTTTGTCTGTGGGCGCAGGCGAGAGTCAGTTCCACTTACAATAAGTTTTCCAGAGTGCAGAGCCGGACGGGCATGACGGGCGCGCAGGCGGCGCAGAGGATTCTGCAGATGTCGGGAATTTATGACGTGCGCATCGAGCATGTGGGCGGGAGTCTTACCGACCACTACGATCCGGCGCACAAGGTGCTGCGTCTTTCGGATTCCGTGTACGGCTCGACTTCCGTGGCGGCGATCGGGGTGGCGGCGCACGAGTGCGGTCATGCGGTACAGCACGACAAGGGCTATGCGCCCTTAAAGATTCGGTCGGCGCTCGTGCCTGCGGCAAATATCGGCTCCAAGGCGGGGATTCCGCTGATTATTCTGGGCGCGATTCTGGGAATGAACCAGGCATTGATTCAGATCGGCATCTGGGTGTTCGCACTGGCGGTGCTCTTTCAGGTGGTGACCTTGCCTGTGGAGTTCAACGCATCCGGCAGGGCGCTCGCCATGCTGGGAGATTACGGGATGCTGGATCGGAACGAGGTGACAGGATGCCGGAAGGTGCTGAAGGCGGCGGCACTGACCTATGTGGCGGCGGCAGCGTCGGCGATCCTGCAGCTTCTGCGGCTGGTGCTGTTGTTCGGCAATCGGAGTCGGGACGATTAAAGACGGCGCGGTGGTTAAGGACGGGGTAACCGTAAATGCACTGGGAACGGAAAAGAGAGGCTGCGGCAGACAGGAGAGCATGACATGGCACAGATCAATACACGGGAGATCGTTTTGGACATCCTGCTGGAACTGTCCGGGCAGACAGAATACAGCAATGTCCTGATCGGGGCGTCGCTTAATAAATATGATTATCTGGACAGTAAGGAGAAGGGGTTTATCAAGCGGGTCAGCGAGGGAACCATTGAGAGGCGGATTTATCTTGACTATGTGCTGGACCTGTATTCAAAGACGCCTGTTATGAAAATGAAGCCGCTGATCAGGGAGCTTTTGCGCATGAGTGTGTACCAGCTTCTGTTTATGGAGCATATTCCGGCGGCAGCGGTGTGCAACGAGGCGGTGAAGCTTGCGAAAAAGCGCAGGTTCCAGAGTTTACAGGGATATGTGAACGGCGTGCTCAGAAATATTGCCAGAGGGCGGGAGGATATTGCCCTGCCCGACAGAGAGAAGGACCTGGGCGCCTATTTATCTGTGCGCTATTCCATGCCGCCCTGGCTTGTGGCGCATTTTTCAGACTGTTACGGTGAGGGCGCCTGTGAGAAGATTCTGCAGGCTTATCTGAAGAGAGGCGCGGTGAGCGTGCGCTTGGATGAGCGGCTTTCGGAAAAGGAGAGGGAAGCGCTCCTTGCCGCATGGGAAAAGGACGGAGCCACTGTAAAAAAGCATCCGTACCTGCCCTACGCTTATGGCCTGCAGGGTGTGTCGGGCATTCGCAGTCTCGCCGGATATCAGGAGGGACGGTTTACGGTGCAGGACGTCAGCTCCATGCTGGTGGCGGAGGCAGCGGGGATTTGCCCCGGCGATACGGTGATCGACGTCTGCGCGGCTCCCGGCGGAAAGGCTCTCCACGCGGCGGCGAAGCTGAACGGCACGGGCGAGGTCATTGCCTGTGACGTAAGCAGTCATAAGACGGATAAGATCGATGAAAACTGCGCAAGGCTTGGATTGGAAAACGTGTCAATCCGGGTGCGGGATGCGCGGGTGCGGGACGCTTCCCTCACGGAAAAGGCGGACGTCCTGCTGGCGGATGTGCCCTGCTCGGGATTTGGCGTGATCGGTCACAAGCAGGATATCAAGTACCGGGTGACGAATGAATCCCTGACGGAGCTTCAGACTTTACAGAAAGATATAATAACGAATGTTATAAATTATATAAAACCCGGCGGTATTCTGATGTACAGCACCTGTACGATGAATCCCGGGGAGAACGAAGAGATGGCGGCGTGGATTTGTGAAACTTTCGGTCTGGAGCCGGTGAGCATGGAAGACAGGCTGCCCGCCGTACTTGCAAAAGAGGCGAAACAGGGGATGCTGCAGCTTCTGCCGGGGGTTCACGAGACGGACGGTTTCTTTCTGGCGAAACTGCGGAAGAAGTAAAATCGGGTTTCAGGGAAGCGGAACTTGGTTTAAAAGAAGCAGAGGCGGGTTTCAGGGAAGCGGAATCTGGCATGGGAGAAGGAACAGAGAGAAAACATAGATGATGGAAAAAAAGGATATCAAGTCCCTCACGCTGGCGGAACTGAAGTTGGAGATGGCGGCGCTCGGGGAAAAGCCTTTCCGGGCGGTACAGCTTTATGAGTGGATGCACAGGAAACTGGCGCGGGGTTACGAAGAAATGAGTAATATTCCTGCGGCTATGAAAGCAAAATGTGGGGAAAGCTATCATTATACGGCGCTGCATGTGGCGGCGGTACAGGAGTCCGCCATAGACGGCACGAAAAAATATCTTTTCGCCCTCTCCGACGGCAATATGGTGGAGAGCGTGTGGATGCGCTATAAGCACGGCAATTCGGTCTGCATCTCATCGCAGGTTGGATGCCGTATGGGGTGCCGTTTCTGTGCTTCCACGATCGACGGATTGGTGCGCAGTCTGTCCGCTTCGGAGATGCTTGACCAGATTTATGCGATCACGCGGGAGACAGGGGAGCGGGTTTCCAATGTGGTGGTGATGGGGAGCGGGGAGCCTCTTGACAATTACGAAAATCTTCTGCGGTTCATCACGCTGCTGACGGATGAGAACGGGCTGCATATCAGCCAGAGAAACGTGACCGTCTCCACCTGCGGGATTGTGCCCATGATGCGGGAACTGGCGAAAGAGAAACTGCAGATTACGCTGGCGCTGTCCCTGCACGCGGCGACGGATGAAAAGCGGCGGGAACTGATGCCCATCGCCAACCGGTTTACGCTTGCGGAGCTGATGGACTGCTGCGCTTACTATTTCGAGCAGACCGGGCGGCGGATTACTTTTGAGTACAGCCTTGTGCGGGACGTCAACGACACGCGCAGGGACGCGGAGACGCTGGCGGCGCTGATCCGGGGCTTAAACTGCCATGTCAACCTGATTCCGGTCAATCCTGTCAGGGAGAGGGCTTATGTACAGTCAGAGCGGCAGGCGGTGGAAGCTTTCGCTGCGCTTCTTGCGAAAAAAGGGATTAATGTGACCGTCCGACGGGAGATGGGGCGGGATATCGACGGCGCCTGCGGACAGCTCAGGCGGCGGTTTTTAGAAAACGCCGAAAGTGCCTTTGCAGATGGCGCGGGCTGAATGGCTGCACTGGGGGAGCGCGGTTTAAATTGCTTGCTCTTTTACAGGGAATATGCTAACATGGGTAATTGGTAAAATATGCAAATAATTGCTATAACGGAGGAAAAAGCCGTGCTGAGGTCTTATGCGCTGACGGATATCGGGCGAAGAAGACAATTAAATCAGGATTATATTTACTGCAGTGAGACGCCTGTCGGGAATCTGCCGAATCTTTTTATCGTGGCGGATGGCATGGGCGGTCATAAGGCAGGAGATTATGCCTCCGATCTGGCAGTGGAGACTGTGATAGAAGAAGTGAGAGCCTCTTTTGAGAAGAGCCCCGAGAAGATACTGAATCACGCGATCTCCAAGGCGAACGGGATTCTGCGCAAACGCGCCAGCGAGGACTACGCCTTAAGCGGCATGGGGACGACGTTTGTGGCGGCGACCTGTATCGGCAGGTTTCTGGAAGTGGCAAATGTGGGAGACAGCAGACTTTACGTGATCAGTGAGGAAATTGTACAGATCACGGAGGATCATTCTCTGGTGGAAGAGATGGTCCGAATGGGCGGAATCGGCAGGGAAGAGGCGAGAAACCACCCGGATAAAAACATCATTACCCGTGCGGTGGGCGCAAGAGATGAGGTTGAGGTTGATTTTTTCAATCTGGAATTACAGACAGGAGATATGGTTTTACTTTGTTCGGATGGTTTGACTAACATGGTGGATGACGAGACGATATGCCGGATTCTGAAAAATGGCAAAAGCCTCAGGGACAGGGTAGAAGAACTGGTAGAGACCGCCAATGCAAACGGCGGCAGGGACAATATATCGGTGATTGTTATCGAACCGTTAGCTGACGGGGATTCGTATGAAAATCATATGAAAATGCTCCGAAATGAGGTAGAACATGATTAAGATAGGAATGATGATCGCTGACCGTTATGAGATTCTGGAAAAGATCGGTACCGGCGGCATGTCAGATGTATATAAGGCAAAAGACCATAAACTGAACCGCTTTGTGGCGGTAAAAGTTTTAAAACAGGAATTCAGCGAAAACGCCAATTTTGTGTCCAAGTTCCGCATTGAGGCACAGGCTGCGGCGGGTCTTATGCACCCCAATATTGTCAATGTCTACGACGTGGGCGAGGAGGGTGAGAATCACTATATCGTCATGGAACTGGTGGAGGGGATTACCCTCAAGAAATATATCGAGAAGAAAGCTAGGCTGTCCGTCAAGGAGGCGGTGAGCATTGCGATTCAGGTTTCCATGGGAATCGAGGCGGCGCACAACAACCACATTATACACAGGGATATCAAGCCGCAGAACATCATTATTTCCAAAGAAGGCAAGGTGAAGGTGACGGACTTCGGTATTGCCAAGGCGGCGACCAGCAATACGATCACCTCCAATGTCATGGGAAGTGTGCACTATACTTCGCCGGAACAGGCAAGGGGCGGCTACAGTGACGAGAAGAGCGACATCTATTCGCTGGGCGTTACCATGTTTGAGATGCTTACGGGCAGAGTGCCTTTTAACGGGGAAACGACCGTGGCGATAGCGATCAAACATATTCAGGAAGAGTTTCCATCGCCCAGGGACTATGTGCCGGAGATACCGGTCTGTGTGGAGCAGATCGTTTTTAAGTGCTGCCAGAAAAGCCCGGACAGGAGATACCAGTCCATGTCTGAGCTGATTGTAGATTTAAAGCAGTCGTTAATCAGTCCGGATGAGGATTTCGTCAAGGTGGCGGACCCGGACGAGGAGGCTTCCACCCGCATGATCACTGACCGGGATATGGTGCAGATCAAGCGGCAGTCGGAGAGCCGGGATTCCATGGATGAGGCGATGCGCTTAAAGAAAGATGTCAGGGACAGGGACCATGCGCGTTCCTATGAGGATGAGGATGACGAGGACTGGGAGGACGATGAAGAGGATTACGATCCCAAGATGGAGAAGATCACTACCATATTGGCGGTAGTGGCGGCTCTGCTGATCGGCGGTATTCTGATCTTTCTGGTGGGCAGGACCATGGGTGTCTTTACTTTTGGCGGGGAAAAAGCGCCGGAGGAGCAGGAACAGGAGACAGAGCAGGTGGAGATGATCCGCGTGGTCGGTATGCATGTGGATGAAGCGAAACGAAAACTCCTGGAGCTGGAACTTTCGCCGGAAATCAAATATGAGGAGAACAGTTCATATGACGCGGGCACGGTGCTTCGCGCCAGCGTGCAGGACGGGCTGATGATAGATAAGGGGACTACGATTGTGCTCACGGTAGCGGAGGCTGTGGAGGGCGTGGAAGTTCCCGACGCGACGGGCAAATCCCAGACGGAAGGCACCGCGCTGCTGGAGAAAGAGGGATTTGTGGTAAACGTGGTGGAGAGTTATGACCCGCAGGTGGAGAAAGGCATTGTGATCTCCCAGTCCCCGGAGGCGGGAACGAAGGCATCCCCGGGGCAGAGCGTTACCATCCGCGTCAGCCAGGGCGCCGAGGACAATAAAGTAAGAGTGCCCGATGTGGTGGGCATGACGGAGATGGATGCCACGGCAACACTGGCGGAGAGCGGGCTGCCTGTGGGAAATGTCACGGAGACGCCCCACGAGGATCCTGCGCTTGCGGATATGGTGTGCTATCAGAGCTATTCGGTCGGCTCCTATGTGGACAAAGGAACGCCGGTGGATCTGCGGATCAGTACAGGACCTTCCCAGCTGACTTACAAGTATTCGGAAGGAATTACCGCGCCAACGGAAGAGCCTTCTTACCAGAACGGCATGCAGGTGACAGTGACGCTCACCGCGGACGACGGCACGCAGCTTTTGAATACGCAGACGACCGCCTTCCCGGTTGGGGTCAACTATACGGGAATTAAGTCAGCCACGGGCACGATCCGCTATACTTTCACGGTGCAGACGGAACCTACCACGATCACAAATCCGGAGACCGGGGAAACGACGACCGAGGGCGGCGGGACAGAGACAAAGACGGTGGAGCGAAAGGTTAACTTTATAGAAGAGTAGTATATGAAGGGCAAGATTATGAAAGGGATCGCCGGCTTCTATTATGTGCATGTGGAGGGGCGCGGCGTCTACGAGTGTAAGGCGAAAGGAATATTCAGAAAAGAGGGAATCAGACCTCTGGTTGGGGATGACGTCGGGATGGACGTGCTGGACGAGGCGGAGATGCTCGGAAATATCCGGGAGATTCTGCCACGGAAAAGCGCGCTGGTAAGACCGGCGGTGGCAAACGTGGACCAGGCGCTGGTTCTTTTTGCCATTGTGAAGCCGAATCCGAACTTTAATCTGCTGGACCGCTTTTTGATCCGCATGGAACAGCAGAAGCTTCCGACGATCATCTGCTTTAACAAGGAGGATATCGCTTCACAGGAGGAGAAGGAGGCGCTTAGGGAAGCTTACGAGACTTGCGGATATCGTGTGTTATTTATAAGCGTTCTGGAAAACAGGGGGCTGGATCAAGTGAGGGAACTGCTGGCAGGAAAAACGACCACGCTGGCAGGACCGAGCGGCGTCGGCAAGTCCTCCCTGATTAATCAGATTTCTCCCGAAACGAAGATGGAGACGGGGGAGATCAGCGAGAAAATCAAGCGGGGCAGGCATACCACCAGACATTCGGAAATCATTGCGCTGGGGGACGGCACTTATCTGATGGATACGCCCGGTTTTACCTCACTGGAGCTGCCGGGCATCACGAAGGAGGAGCTGGGCGGGTACTATCCTGAGTTTCGGGCGTACGAGCCTTTCTGCAGGTTTCGGGGATGTGCGCATCTGAGTGAGCCGGACTGTGGCGTGAAAGAAGCTGTAGAGGCGGGGAAGATCAGTCAAGTGCGGTATGAGAATTATATGGTGCTGTACCGGGAGTTGAAAGAGAACAGGCGGTATTGATAGAAAATATAAATGTTTATATCTTGTTTTGAAAGTAAAAAATAAACAATCGCTGTACATCTCAGAAATATGAGGTCTACAGCGATTTTTTGATGTAGGCTGTTGTTGAATATTCTAACGCTTCGGAGCCACCGTTTTATCGCTTGAGAGCCATTTGATTTTGGTATTCTAATGCTTGAGAGCCACCACAACATCTAGTGGTCTTTGATATTTGATTTTATATAGGATCTCCTATAGATTTTGATAGAAAGCCTGGTGCTTTTAATAAATCTATAGGAGGTCTTTTATTATGTACAAAAAGACGAAACCCAGAAGCGTAATGGAGCTTCTAAACAAAAATCTAAGCGAAAGGGAGGTGGCGGCAATACTTGGATGCTCAAGAAACACAGTCTCTGAAATTAAAGAACTCTGCAGACAGCAGGGCATGACTTGAGATGACATTCAGGATATGACAGATGACGGGTTGTACGATATTTTATATCCTAAGAAATTCAAGCGGACAACAAACTATGTGCCTGTCGATTATGCATACGTACATTCAGAACTCAAGAAAACTGGAGTGACTATGAAACTGCTGTGGGAAGAGTATCGGGACAGATGCGTGAGCGAGGGCAGGGAATACTGTGCGTATCCTACATTTACTGTCAATTATTACAAATACACTGGCGAGAAGAATTATACCAGCCATATACAGCACAAGCCGGGAGTCGAGGTAGAGGTGGATTGGTCTGGTCCTACAATGTCATATGTGGACGTGGATACCGGAGAAATCATAACCGCATATCTGTTTGTCGCCACACTGCCATACAGCCAGTATGGGTATGTGGAAGCAACCACGGATATGAAAGAAAAGGCGTGGCTTGAATGCCATGTGCATATGTTTGAATTCTTTGAAGGCACGCCTGTGAAGATCGTCTGCGACAACTTGAAAACTGGTGTTGTGTCTCATCCTAAGAAGGGCGAGATCATCCTCAATGATGCATATCTGGCATTGGGGGAGTATTACATGACCGCCATCATGCCTACAGGCGTTAAAAAGCCCAAGCAGAAAGCCAGTGTAGAAGGTTCTGTAGGCAAGATTGCGACGGCTGTTATAGCAAAGCTTAGGAATGAGATATTTACATCACTTGGATCGCTAAACTCAGCTATTCGCAAGGCTGTAAAGGAGTACAATGACAGACCGTTCCAGAAAAGGGATGGAAGCAGGAGCACTGTTTTCAATACGCAGGAAAAGGCTTATCTGAGAGCCCTGCCGTCAGTCCCTTACGAGGTGTGTGAATGGTCTTACGGACATAAGGTGGGCAAGAACTCCCATATAAGCTTTAACAAGGGTCAATACTCTGTTCCCAGCAGATATATTGGCTGTAAGGTTGATGTCAAATACAACTCCCGCCTTGTCTTTGTCTATCATAACAGAAGCGAAATTGCAAGACATGAAATCCTTCCCAAGGGCATAGTAAACGGTGTCAGGACAGATGAATCCCATCTTCCGTTTCCGCTTAAGAAGAATAAGCAGGCTGAAGACCTGATTGACGCGGCCAGAGAGATCGGGCCGAATACTTTTGAGTTGATCCGAAGGATGTATGACGAGGCAAAAGTAAAGGAGCAGCCCACGCAGACGGTCGTGGCCATTCTCGCAATTGCTGACACCTTTACGCCGGACATCTTAGAAGCCGCTTGTAAAAAAAGCTTAAAGCAGTATCATATGCCTTTTTACAAAACGGTATACAAGGCTGCCGAGAATCTAAATAATCAAAAAGAGCTTGAAAAATTCAAAGAAACAAATAAAACAACTGGCATCGTAAGAGGTGCCGATTACTACAGATAGGGAGGAAATATCATTATGAAATTCGAGTTAAAGAAAAACCTTACAAAACACGAGCTGGGTGATTTAGCCAGACTGGCGGAAAACCAGGAAGGCGATATCGCATTGGCAGATCTGAGCTTTGATGCAAGATTGGAACAACTGCTTGAGGAATTGATTTGCGAAAGAGAAAACAAGCTTATTAACAGGCTGATAAAGGCCGCCTCATTCAAGTATCCAATGGCAAGCATTGAGTCTCTGGATTTTGACGCAAGACAAGTCAAGAAGAACACGATGATCAATCTTGCCGCAATGGGATTTGTGGCTACGGCAACAAACCTTATAATCACAGGTCCGACCGGTGCTGGCAAAACCTATCTTTCATGTGCGTTGGGAATTGAGGCATGCAAAAAAACTTACAGGGTTTTCTACATCCGAATGCCTGATTTAATGCGCAATTTTGAGGACAGGAGGGATGACCTTAAAGAGTTGACCCGGTACAGGAAGAGATTGGGTAACTACAACATCCTCATAATCGACGAGTGGCTGAACTACAAGCTTAACGAGAGGGATGCAAAGATGCTCTATGAATTGTTTGAGCAGAGAAGCGGAAACAATTCTACCATCTTTGTCGGACAATTTCCTGTGGCAGAATGGCATGACAGGCTGGGAGGCGGAACACAGGCTGATTCCATAATGGACAGGATTGTTCATAACGCATATGAGATTCCGAGCAGCGAAACGAATCTCAGGAAGATATACGAGTCCAAAAAGCTTGCTGATCTTAAGACCGAGATTGAGAAATAGACACTTGTAAGACCTGTAAAAAAAGTTGGAGCTGTGAGCTCATGCTCATGGCTCCATTACTATATCTTGTGTTTGTGGTGGCTCTAAAGTGTTAAAATCCGAGGTGGCTCTCAAGCTATAAAACGGTGGCTCCGAAGCGTTAGAATATTCAGAAAAATCATGGAGTATAGGAAAAATCGTGGAGTATGGGGAAAAATCACGGGGTATAGGAAAAATCATGGAGTATGATAAAAAATCGCGGGGTATCGGTAAAAAATCATGGGGTTTAAGGAAAAATCAAATTGTATCAAAGACAGCGTTTACATAGATGACGGCGTTTCTGGAACCCGCTTTGACCGGCCCGGTTTTATGGCGATGATGGAGGAAGTCGAGGACGGCGGCGTGGAGGCAATCATCGTCAAAGATATGTCCAGACTGGGCCGTGACTATCTGAAAGTCGGTCAGGTAATGGAAATTCTTCGCCAGCGGGGAGTGCGGCTGATTGCCATTAACGACAATGTGGACACCGACAAAGGGGACAATGACATGACCCCATTCTTGAACATCATGTACGAGTTTTACGCCCGCGACACCAGCAAGAAAATTCGCTCTGCGTTCAAAGCCAAGGGCATGAGCGGCAAGCACCTGACGGGGACAGTAATCTACGGCTACCTGTGGGATGAAAAGAGGGAGCATTGGCTGGTGGACGAGGAGGCCGCTGCCGTAGTACGGCGTATCTTCGCCATGACGCTGGCTGGCTACGCACAGTACGCCAAGGAGCAGGAGGCACTTGCCACCGAGATTGCCGAGTTGGAAAAGGCCGTCAGCAATTACGACCAGGGAAAGAAATCGGCAGAGAAGTTTATTGCCTTGATTGACAAATACCAGGGCTTCGAGAACATGACGAATACCATGCTCAATGAGTTTGTCGAGAAAATCCTTGTCCATGAACGTGACCGTAAGGGCAGTATCGAAACCACCCAGGCGGTGGGGGTCTACTTCAATTTTGTGGGCAAGTACATCCCTCCGGCGTTCCGGGAAGTGGAGTTGACCCGGGAGGAACAGGAGGCAATTCGGAAGAACGAGGAATTGAAAGACAAACGCCACCAAGCCTATCTCCGCCGCAAGGCCAGCGGCTGGCAGCGGCAGTATGAGGAACGCACCAGACCGGGGAAAAAGGCTAAAATCGACGCACAAAAAGCCGCTATCCGGCAGGAGGACATGGCAAAGGGTATCTATGCCCATGTCGCTGGTCTACCGCGCCAGGAGCCGAAACGGGCGGCAATACAAGTCCGCCCCACGCTTTGAGAGAGAAGGGAGCATCACTATGGAAATCGAATTGACCTATACCAAAGTTGGAGATTACTATATCCCCAACCTTGCATTGGAGCCGCAGCCTGACCGCAGCCTGGGCAAGTATGGGCTGCTGCGTCTGCGGTATCTGAAAGAGCATCGACCGGGCTTGTTCAATCGCCTGACCTTGAGCGGCAAGCTGTTCGCCCATCTGCTTGAAACCGAGGACGCCGCCAATGATATGCTGGACAGCATGATGCCGGGAATGGCAAAAGAGGCCGGGGCCACCGAGGATTTGAAAGCACACGACCCCATGCGCTGGGTGGGGCTGATGAATTGCTGTAAGACCCAGGTGGAGGAAATCATTTTTGCAGAACTGATTTACTATTGATAACAAACAGGCCAGATGGACAAATAACCCATCTGGCCTGTTGCAATACATTTACTGTGAGTTTTTTTGAAAGGATAGAATTACTGTCAATCCACATATTTGAGTAGTATTTATCTCCATTACTCCACCATGTACCTCCATAATTTGCCTTACCAACAACATCCCCAGCCCATGCCGCAAGTCCAGCCGTTCATCGGTGCTTTCCATGTAATGCGGTTTTTCTTCCAACTCTCGCAATTTTTCAGCTGACATACCCACGCCATTGTCCGCAACTGTGATAGAAACATTTTCCGATGAACAATCAAGGGACAGGAAAATATTGCACCCCTGCGGATTGTGGTTGATGCTGTTCTGCACCAAGTTACCGATAGCCCGCGAAATCAACCGAGCGTCGCAGTCTATAACTGCGGTTTCCGTTTCGGGAGATATTTCAACCTCAATAGAATGCTTCTCAGCGATACCTGCGTTGAGTAAATCTGCCGCATAGGAGCGCAACAGTTTAGACAGGCGTACCGGCTCTTTATGGAGCGGCTGCATTTCATATTCTAACTGCGATACTAAATTCAAATCCTGCACCAAGTCTTTGATTTTTGCGCTCTGCGCCCGGATGATCTCTGCCTCCTGCCGAATATTTCCATTGGCCTCGTGATCTCCGGCAATCCGCTGGGCATATCCCATAATCATAGCGAGTGGCGTGCGGATGTCGTGAGAAACGCCGCTGATCCAGTTGGCGCGGGCCTGGTTTTGTCTGCTCAACACCTGGGACGCCTGATTGACGCTATCCGCAATTTCCGACAACTCGCCTCGAATGGACAAATCAACAGGTTTGCCTGTGGACAGTGTTTTGATAGAGGCCATAATCGGCTCCGTATTTTTGGAGATTTTTCTTTTAGAGAAATAGTAGACCGAAAACAGAAGCACTATGTCTATTGCCAAAATGCCGGTTATAAAGAGCGGGAAAATCCTAATCGCCCGTATTGGGAAATAGTTTCCTGTCAGCTTCATAAAGCTGTCTTTTGGGTAGCCCAATACCAATAGACCATTATCTGTATTCCGCACAAAAACAGGATAGTCTTGCAGATAGCCTTTCGAGAACACGGCCACATCCTGAATGGTGTACTGTGTCGGTATTTCCTCTGGCAAAGATGCCTCCCAAATACAGTGTCCGCTTGCATCCAATAGCATAGCCCAAATCTGATTACGGTTTAACTCTTGCAGCCTTTCTTCCGATATGCCGGATGCTGACAGATCAGCGGCCACGGCCTCTAACATATTTGCCGGTGATGCCGAACCGTATTCCCTGAATACGATACCCCCGAACGTCAAGGCAAACGCAAGAATATTGATAAGCAGGAGAATGAGAGCAAACACAAAAAAGGAGAGAAGATACTTTGATATATATTTTCCAAATGCTTTCATCGGTCACTCCACCCCTTTGCCGGTCAATCTGCTTTAAGCTCCACTAATACAATCTCTGGCCGATTATTGAAGCGGAGCGGTATGATACTGTTTCCAAGGCCACGGCTGACAACCATATTTGTGCCGCCGTTTGTATAGAGGCCAGCATCGTACTTTGGGAAAAATCCCTGATTGGGAGCAACCAGCCCGCCGATCAGTGGCAACCGAAATTGCCCGCCGTGTGCGTGACCGCTTAAAACTAAATCAACACCACAGCTTACATAGGTATCAAACAATTCCGGCCTGTGTGAAAGCAAAATCGTATAGCCAACCTTATTTTCCATCAGGTCATTCAACTTGGTACTTATCATAGCGGGGACTTCATCGAAGATATTACTTTTAATTGTAAAATTAGGGTCTGAAAGTCCCATCAAAGTGACAATACCGCCGTTGTGTTCAAGCTGTATTGCATTGTCCTCAAGAACGATCACGCCAGCGGCTTCAAGTCCTGTTTTAAGCTCACTGTACTGTGACAGGCTGGCTTCGTGATTGCCCGTCACATAATAGACCGGCGCAATTTGAACCGCCTTTTCAGCAAAAGAAAGAGCAACATCTATGTTCGTATACTGTGCATCTACCAGATCGCCCGTTATTGCAATCATATCCGGCTTGCTCTCGGAAAGGTTGTTTAATAAATGCGAGTTTCCTTCTCCAAATTCAGCGTTATGCAGATCAGAAATCTGTGCAATTCTAAACCCGGAAAACTCCGAGGGTATCTGATTGCCGGAAACAGTAATTGAATTTAACATTAACGCTGTATTTCCCCAAATCGTCCATACGATCAAGGCAAGCAGTATTGTTATCAGGATATAGAAAAGCAAATGTGTTTTGGAATGGCTTTTTTTCATGGTCCTTGTTTATCCCCCACGCATTATTTCCTCGCCAGCAACTTATAGCCCAGCCCTTTGACCGTCAGCAGGGAAATAGGCTTTGACGGGTCTGCCTCGATCTTCTCCCGGATGCGCCGCACATGGGCGTTCAAGCTGTTTTCATAGCCAAAAGGATTGTCGCCCCATAGGGCCTCGCAAAGCGTGTCCACGGTCACAATGCGGCCCTCATTCTTCGCCAGAGTTTCCAGCAGCCGATGCTCCATCGCTGTCAAGGGAAGTATCTCACCGCCCTTATCCACTTCGGCCCGGCTGAAATCCACCGTACAGCCATCCAGCTTCAAAACGGTTGCGTCCTCTTTGTAGCACCGGCGCAGAACCGCATAGACCCGCAGTAGAAATTCCTGGGGCAGAAAGGGTTTTGCGATATAGTCATCCGCTCCAAGGCCCAGCCCCGCCAGCTTGTCCGCCGCCTCGTCACGGGCCGTCAGAAAAATCACGGGAATATCCGTCCATGTGCGGATCTGCTCCATCAGGGAAAAGCCGTCGCCGTCCGGGAGCATCACATCCAAAATCGCCAGATCAGGTTTTTCCGCTTTGGCGGCGGCAATTCCCTCTTTCATATTGGTGACGGTCACAAGGCGCTGAAAGCCCTCGTCCGTTAAAATAGCTGATACCATTGTCAAAAGCTCCGGCTCGTCATCGACCAGCAGGAGCTTTTTGCTGTGTAAAAAAGAATTGTCCATCGTAGTGTCTCCCCAATAAACGGAAAATTGACATCATTTCTCACGCATGATAACACTTTTCTTTCCGCTATTTTCACTCGTTTCTTAATCATATTCCGCACAGATAAATTTGAAATCCTCCGTCTTGTGTAACGCTTCCAAAGCATATTTCTCAATATGCTGCGACATGATTTCTATGGCATACCGAAAATTTTCTGACGGATGCCCCTCGGCACAGCGAACCATCGTAATCAGCATCCTATCGTCGCCTTCCATATATTCAGACGAGTAGTTGCCGGAATAGTCGCAGGAATCCTCATAAAGCCCTTTCTGTCTTACCTCCTCCATTTGCGCCGCAGTGCCAACCACTGCATGGTAATCCATGTTATCGCTGTCACAGTAGTAGTCGATAAAAAGCCTTGCTATAGCATCTGTGCATTGTTGAATCTGCTCGATTATGACATCTGCATTTCGGATAGCAAATTTCCGAATTTTCTCCTTAGCATCCTCCTCGCTTTCATAGCGGATGTATAAAAGTGTTTCGCAGCCCTCAAGCACAGCTGTGATCTTCTGAAGTGTTCCATCCTTGTCATAGACGGCACGCAGCGTCCGAATGAATTCATCCTCCGGTACGCTGTACAGAGTCATCTCACGCCGCTCTTTCCCAACAGGAATGTCATATTCAAGCATTTGATACTGTGTGTCATAGTCAAAGGAGATAACGCCATCTCTGTCAATGTCCTTACTAAAATCAATCACACGGTACGTACCTTCTCTGTAGGTGAGTGGTATATTGTACAATTCCGGCATTTCAGTCTCCTCCTTATTATTAACTCCGATTTGTCAACTTGCAACTTGATTATAACACGGCCACCCGCTTTGTGAACGCCATTATGAAAAAGTAAGGTAAAAGTAAGGACAAGAGAATGTAGAAGTCAGGTTGATACTGTACCATAGGGGCAGAAAGGAGATGTGTCTATGGACTATATCATCGCCACAGAGCAGTTGACGAAGAAATACAAAAATTTTACCTCCGTCAACAATGTGTCTATTCACGTCCGCAGGGGTAGTATTTACGGCTTTCTCGGCCCCAATGGAGCGGGCAAATCCACCACCATGAAGATGCTCCTAGGACTGACCGCCCCCACAAAGGGCAGCTTCACCATTGATGGAAAACACTTTCCAAATGACCGGCCGAAAATCTTGCGGGAGATTGGCTCTTTCATTGAGGCCCCCTCGTTCTATGCCAACCTGACGGGCCGGGAAAACCTGGATGTGATACGCCGGATTTTGGGCCTGGGTCAAAACACCGTGGAGGACACCCTGGAGCTGGTGGGGCTGTCCGAATTTGGAGATCGCCTCGCAAAGAAGTATTCCCTGGGTATGAAACAGCGGCTTGGCCTCGCCGGGGCGCTGCTGGGCCGTCCGCCTATCCTCATTCTGGATGAACCGACCAACGGCCTTGACCCCTCTGGCATCCATGAAATTCGCAATCTGGTAAAATCCCTGCCTGATCTGTACGATTGCACCATCCTCATTTCCTCTCATATGCTGTCGGAAATTGAGCTGATGGCGGACGACATCGGCATCCTCAATCATGGGCGGCTGCTGTTTGAGGGCAGCTTGGATGATCTGCGGCACAGCGCAAGGCAGGCGGGAATGTCCGCTGACAATTTGGAAGATGTGTTCCTCTCCATCGTAGAGCAGGACAACGCCGCCAGAAAGCAGAGGGCAAAGCTATGAGGGCGCTTGTGATCGAACTTCGGAAAGAGAAGCGGACAGGGGTGATCCCGGTGCTGCTGGCTGTCGCTATTTTAGGCGCGGCCTATGCCTTTGTCAACTTCCTTGTCCGAAAAGATACGCTGCTCGGTCTCCCGCTGGCCCCGATGGACGTACTGCTGACCCAGCTTTACGGCATGATCATGATACTGAACCTGTTCGGTATCGTTGTCGCGGCCTGTATGGTCTACAACATGGAGTTTAAGGGCAGCGCAATCAAGAAGATGTATATGCTCCCCATGAGCGTACCGGGGATGTATCTCTGCAAATTCCTGATCTTGACCGTCATGCTCTTTGTGGCGGTGGCTCTGGAAAATCTGGCGCTTATGAAAATCGGAATGAGCGATCTGCCCCAAGGGACATTTGAAATGGGAACGCTGCTCCGCTTTACGGCCTATTCGTTCATCACATCCATGCCGGTGCTGTCCTTTATGGTGCTGATCTCCTCCCGCTTTGAAAATATGTGGGTTCCCCTTGGCGTGGGAGTGGCCGGTTTTTTAAGCGGGATGACCCTGGCCTCGTCAGGCGCGGCAGTCCTGATGGTGCATCCGTTCATTGTGATGTTCAAGCCTGCGGTGGCTATGAGCGCACAGCCGGATATGCTGGTGGTGCTGTTTGCTCTGGTCGAAACGCTCCTTTTCCTTGGCCTTGGGCTGTGGATGGCAAAAAATCTGCGCTATGAGTAAAGGAGGAGCCGCATGAACTTTTTAGATTTGCTCGGCATTGAGTTTATGAAAGTGAAACGCTCAAAGATCGTTCCGCTGATTTTTATTGCCCCGCTGCTGGTAGTGGCCTCCGGGGTGGCGGCGTTAAGCCGGTATTTTACGCCGGAGTACACCAACGCATGGCCCGCTATGTTCATTCAAAGCGCCCTGGTCTACGCCTACTATCTGCTGCCGTTCAGCATGATCGTGGTATGCGTGATGATTGCGGGGCGGGAAACACAGAACAATGGCATCCTGAAAATGCTGGCCCTGCCGGTGAGCCGGAAAGCCCTTTCCCTGGCAAAATTTTGTGTCCTGATGTTTTATCTGTTCATGGAAATGGTTGTCTTTCTGGCGGTGTTCGTAGTTGCCGGTATGCTGGCTACTTCGACAATGGGTATTACGGAAACATTGCCCGTTCTCTATCTTCTGAAATGGTGCGCGGGACTGTTTCTGACGATGCTCCCATGTTTGGCGGCAATGTGGGCAATCACGGTGTTATTTGAAAAGCCGCTGCTTTCCGTGGGGCTGAACCTGCTGCTGGTGATCCCCGGTATTCTGGTCGCCAACACACCGCTCTGGATTGCTTATCCCTACTGTTACAGCGGCTATCTGGTGTCCTGCTCCCTGCATGACTTTACAGCGGAAACCTCTGACGCCGCATTTGCGCTGATGCCTTTCCTGCCCTGTGCAATCGCTGTATTCGCTGCTCTGTTTGCCCTGTCAATCACACAATTTGGAAAAAAGGAAATGAGGTAATCGTATGGAAGTCACAAAAAAACTTCAAAAGCTCAGTCTGGCGGCGCTGATTGTCAGTCTGCTGCCGCTGGCAACCCTTGTCCCGGTGTTTCTGAAAATCACCCTGCCGGATGGTGTACGCATGGTTTGGGCGATCTGCAACATCGTCCTTGCGCTGACGGGCCTCTTTCTTTCCGTGATCTGCGTAAAGAGCGAGGAAAGCCGAAGCGCCATTAACATCATGTCCACGGTAATCAGCGTGGCGCTGGTGCTGATAATGCTGGGGATTGTCGCCCTTGCCTTGGTTCTCAATTTTTTGCAGTAATACCAGATTGGGAAACTGACTTGTAGCCAATATTTGAAAAACTGCCGCACGACGGCAAAAGAAAAAAAGCTGTCGTACAGCACAACTTGTCATGCCCTAAAACGGCGGCTTTTGAGAAATTGAAAGCCGCCGTTCTTATATCCGCTGGCGGCATATATAGGAGGATGCCGCCATGCGATTACAGGTAGATAGGCACTTGTCAAAAAAAGCCTGACCCTTGCAACGGCGTCCCTACCCAGGTTTGCAAAAATAGTCGTTTTCTGACGGCTCATAATGTTGTTACTTGCCCCCGAATGGCCTTGTGCCGTCCGGGGGCTTTTGCATTTCCTGCCCAGCGACAACGGCCCAGCTGCCGCTCCCCGCCCCTCCGTTCAGACCCCAAAAATCTGAACGGAGGAAAGGACGATGGAAATCACCATCAACTACTATGGACAAGCTGTGTCCGTTTCGGTGGAGGTCTACGAGTATCTCACCCAGGCCGACCACAAAGCGGAGAACCTTGCACATGAACAGCGGCGGCACTGGGATGGACGCGAGTTTGACGAGTACATAATCAGCACCGAGGGCCGCTTGCCTTACTGCGCCACCCCGGAAGAATTGATTTGCCAGCGGGAAACACTGGATGAAATTCTGGCGGTGCTGGCCCTCTGCACTCCCACCCAGCGGGAGCGGTTTTTGCTCTACGCCCTGCATGATTTCAGCTATGCGGAGATTGCCGAGATGTGCGGCTGTACCAAAGTCGCAGTCTATTACAGCATTGAGGCTGTCCGCAAAAAGTTTTTGAAATTTTTCAGAAACCTACTTAACGATTGCCCCCCCTAAGTGGCTACCAGGTGAGGGGTGTTTGCTCCATCACCGGGCGTTCTACTCGCTGGACGCTTTCGACTGGACGGAGAACTACGCTTTGGAACACAGCCCGTCCCCGGAGCAACTTGTCATGCTGGCGGAGGAACGGGCAGAACGTGACCGGCTGGCCGCTGCCTTGCGGGAAGCCCTGGCCTATGCCACCCCCACCCAGGCCCGCCGGATTTGCGCCTACTATCTGGGAGGGTTGACCCAGCAGCAGATCGCAGACCAGGAACGCGTTCACAACAGCAACGTGTGTCTCTCCATCCGCCGGGGCTGTGCAACCTCCACCGCTACTACGCAGACCACCCCCAGGGAAAGTGAGGGCGGCATGGCGATCATCAATTTGCGAAAGCACTACTACCCGCTCTACACGAAAGACACTTTCATCGAAGTGCCGGACGAGGATGCCGCCGTTATGGAGGAATGTCGGCTCTATGAAAACCGGCAGGAGGGCAGAAAAAAGTATTATCACGTTTATTCGATGGACTGTACCCCAGCTATTGAGAACCACGCTATGTTCCTGGTGCAGTCCCCGGAGGATTTGATTATTCGGGAGATTGACGAGACCGCTGAAGAATTGCTATTGGCACATCTGGCGGAGGCCATCATCCAGCTATCCCCTACCCAGGCGCGGCGGCTCCATGCCCGGTATGCCTTGAAGAAAAAGTTTCGGGAAATTGCGGCGGACGAGGGTGTCAGCGGAAGTTGTGCCACCGAGAGCGTTACCAGCGCAGTTAGAAAACTGCGAAAGATTTTTGCACAAAATGGCTGGCTGGAAAAGGAGCCGCCTATGGCAAACAAACTTCCCAACGCTACCGCAGGCATGACCTTCCCCCGGCCCAAGCCAGACACTCCGCCCTCTATGGTGAAGAAAATCGGCAAAACCACCTACCTTGTATGGGCGCATTTCAGCGAAACCAGCACTGAAACGATGGAGGACAAAATCAAGCGTATGCTCCGCGAGGAAGTCCGCCAGATGATGGCTGACGAATAAGCCCAACATAGCCAGAGCAGAAATAATATTGCTCCTGCTCTGGCTACTGTTCTTGAAATGCGGAGTGACTTGTGGTAAGATACGCATAGAGAGATTTGAATTTACGGATGATAGAAAGCGTGGAATGGCTTTGACTTTGGAAGAACAGAAACGCCAGGAAGATTTACAGCGCCTGCGCGGCTTGCGCCCTATTGATGATGATTTTATGCGTTGCCTGTTCAAAGACAATATTCCCCTTGTTGAACTGGTGCTACGTATCATTACAGGTAAGCCGGATTTGATTATCACCAACTGCCAGACGCAGAAGGATATGAAACGGTTGGGCGGGGCGCGGTCTATCTGTTTGGATGCCTATGGAACGGATACTGCCGGGAAAAAATATGACATGGAAATTCAACGGGAAGATAAGGGGGCAGACCCACACCGGGCCAGATACCATTCCAGTGTGATGGACGTAGAAAACCTTGATGCCAGGCAAGACTTTTCTAAACTGCCGGACACTTATACGATTTTCATCACGGAAAAGGATTTTTTCGGTAAGGGTGAGCCAGTCTACTTTATTGAGCGGATAAATATTACCACGGGTGAACCATTTGCGGACGGAGAACATATTCTCTATGTGAATGGCGAGTATCGAGGAGCCTCTGATATTGGAAAGCTGATGCACGACTTTAACTGTACTGATGCCGATGATATGAATTTTGAACTGATGGCAGAACGCACGAGGTATTTGAAGGAGAATCCGAAAGGGGTGAACGAGATGTGCAAGGTGATTGAAGATATGCGTACTCAGGAGCGGAAAGAAACCATGACCGAGATTGCACTTCGTATGTTGCGTGCGGGCAGATATGCCCTTGAAGAAATTGTCAACATTTCGGGCCTCTCTCTTGACGAAGTGAAAAACTTGCAGATAGGACACAATGCGTAAATAAGCATCCTAATCAGAGCCGGGAACTTGTGAACAGGTTCCCGGCTTTTGCTGTGTCGATTTTTGAATATTCTGTGAATAGTATTAAAAAGTCTTTGACAACAAGCAACAGGGGAGACTTATCGGGAAGTTTTCGTGGATTATGCCGGGACTTTGACGGATATTCCGCCTGTGCCGCCGAAAAAGGATGCGGGAGAACAGCTCTATGACGGCGCGTGGTGTATGGACGAGCAGGGGACAGCGCCCGCCGTATTTACGGATATTACCGTGGATCTGACCGTATATGCCGTCTATACCAAGGAATTTACCGTTACCTTGCAGACAGGAAAGGGCTATACCCTGTCAGCGGAGACAGGCAGCGAAAGCCCGGTCAGGGAGGGCGGCAGCTTTGTCTTCCGCTTTGCCATGGAAAACGGCTATCAAAAGACGAGGCACTTTGCAGTCAAAGTAAACGGTGTGAAAGTGGAGCTGACGGCGGAGGAGCCTTACACGTATACCATTGCGGACATTCATGAAAACCAGATAGTGACGGTGGAGGGCGTGGTAAAGAAGCCTGACGACAAGGATAAAGAGCACGACCCGGAGCCGGATATCCCTGTGCCGGAGCCGGAAGACGCCGGTCCGGACCAACCGATACCGTCTGGTAAGCTGTCTGTGAAACCCACACCGCCCGCGCCGGGCACGACAAACCCAGTGGAAAAAGAGCCGGCGGGCGGGCAGCCCGGAAGCACACCGGGACAGGAAGCGACGGCGGAGCCGGGAGACAGACCCGGAACCACGCCCAGACCACAGCCTGCCGGGAAACCGTCCGAAACGCAGAAAGAGCAGCGGGAGGCAGCGGGTGCGCAGACGGTTGTGGTATCCGCGGATAACGGAAGACTCGTGCTGTCCGGCGAGCCTGTGGCAACGGGGAATGTGAAAGGCATGACGGACACAAGCACCGTTCTGGCATTAATTGGGATTTGCTGCTTTGTGTGGCTGGCGGTTATCCTGCTTATCATGGTTGTTTTGTTTGTACTCTTGAGGAAGAAGAAAGAGGAAGAGGAGGAATAAGGAGTATTCATAAGCTATGGCAAATTTACTTTTGAACCCTGCTGTGCTATACTACTATAGCTGTTAAGGCTTTTCATTTTTAAGAAGCACGGAGGAATAAGATGAGCTATGGATTTGGAAAGCTATAAAGTCCTGATGATAGATGATGATGAAATGATAGCCACGGCTACTTCCGAATATTTCAATATGTTCGGCGTAAAGACTTCCTATGTGACAAGCTATGCCGACGCGGTAGCTTTTCTTGAAAAATGCGATGTCTCGCTTCTCCTGCTCGATATCAATCTTGGCGAGAAATCGGGCTTCGACCTTTGCAGGAAGATACGGGAAAACTATGACCTGCCGATATTCTTTATAAGTGCCCGGACAAGCGACGATGACGTGCTGATCGCGCTGAACATAGGCGGCGATGATTATATCAAAAAGCCCTATACGCTAAGCGTCCTGCTTGCCAAGGTGAAAGCTGCCGTTTCAAGATACGACAGGACGCGGAATCCTGCGCACGCTGTCCGAAACTTTCAGAAGAATGAGGACGGTCTTGTGAAGCTGACAGGCGAGGTGTACCTGAACACAAATATGCGCAAGATTATTGCGGACGGCAGGGAGATCACCCTCAAGGCGTTGGAATATAAGCTGCTGTATTATCTTTACAAAAACAGGGGCAGGGTCGTTTCCAAGGACGATCTGCTCAGGGATGTGTGGGAGAATGCCTATATCAACGAGGGCACGATCGCCGTACATATCCGGCATCTGCGTGAAAAGATCGAAGCCGACCCGAAAGAACCGCAGCTCATAAAAACCGTATGGGGTGTGGGTTACCTGATGGAAGAGGCAGCGCTATGAAGGGATATTATAGATTTTTGACGCTTCTTGTGCTGCTGTTCGCTGTTGGGCTGTCTGCCGTCTGGAAGATCACCGGCACAGGTGATGGTTCACAAAATAATGAGGATGTGCTTTTGCTCAATGAGATTGCGCATGAGATGGTTCTATATGATATGCCGCTTGAAAACACAGCTTCGGAACGGGAATATGTCATACTGGACAGAACTGGAAATGTGATTTATGATAACCGTTTTGATCCTTCGGAAGCGGTCACCGTAGAGACGGCAATAAAGCGTCGTTATCCCTATACCTATATCACAGAAAATAATCAGATAACGGGCACTGTCGTGCTCGCAGACAGCAGGAAGCAGTTCGGGCATCTGCGCACAAATATCATCGCTGTCTACTGTGTATGCGGTTTTCTCCTGATTGGCGTGGCGGCGGCTTTCGGGGCATATATCCGCAAAACAGTCATACGCCCGTTTGCCAAGATGAAAGACTTTGCGTCCTGTGTGGCGGCAGGCGATCTGGACCGGCCTCTTGAGATGGATAAGGGCAATCTGTTCGGCGCTTTTTCGGAGAGCTTTGATATCATGCGGGAGGAGCTGAAAGCGTCCAGAGCGAGAGAGCTTTCTTTGCAGAAAAAAGAGCGTGAGCTTATCGCGTCGCTTTCCCACGACCTGAAAACGCCTGTGACGGGTATTAAGCTCACATCTGAGCTGATGGCGGCGGTATTTGCTCAGAATGAGGGGCAGGAAATAACGGTCACGGAAGATATGATCGCGAAGATGAATAACATCTATAAAAGGGCGGATGAAATAGCGCTGCTTGTAGGCGATCTGTTTTCTTCCACTTTGGAGGACTTAGGTGAGTTCAAGGTAAAATGCGCGGACGAAAATGCCGCTGTGATAGCGCAGATCGTCTCAGAGTACAATGACAGAGGGCTTGTGCGTATATCCGAAATACCGCAGGTCATTGTGCATATGGACAAGCTGCGTTTGTCGCAGGTGATTGGCAATATCCTATTTAATTCTTACAAATACGCAGGCACGCCCATAGACATTTCTTTCCATCTTGACGAGAGTTTTCTGGAGATGTCGATCAGTGACAGCGGTCCGGGGGTTTACGAAGAGGAGATAGCGCTTATCACCAACAAATATTACCGTGGAAAGCAGCATGGCGACAAGGAAGGCAGCGGTTTGGGTCTGTATATCGCAAGGATACTCATGGATAAAATGGGCGGAGAGCTGTCTGTCAGGAGTGAAAACGGGCTGTGCGCAACGCTGCTCATTCCACTCAGTTAAGCCGCTCAGTTAAGAAAATGACAAGAATTTGACAAGATTCTGACAAGGAAATCATAAAAGGGATCATGTATAATACTATCTTAGGATACGTCAATCATGTATTGGAAAGGTAGTGTGATATATGATCCCTATTTTGCATACAGAAAAGCTGTGCAAGTCTTTTTCAAACGGCGCCACGCAGCAGCACGTGATCAAGAATCTCGATCTGGAGATTATGGAGGGCGATTTTACGGTTATCATGGGCGCTTCTGGTTCAGGCAAGTCCACCCTGCTCTACGCGCTTTCTGGGATGGATAAGCCTACTTTGGGAAAGATATTTTTCGGCGACACTGAGATTCAGGACTATTCGAACGATCAGCTTGCGGTGTTTCGGAGAAAAAACTGCGGATTCGTTTTTCAAAGCATCTATCTGCTTGAAAATCAGAGCGTCCTTGACAATGTGCTGACGGGCGCTTTTGCCGTGCAGAAAAACTCCCCCGAGCTTATCAAAAGGGTGAAGGAACTGCTCGCAAAAGTGGGGCTTGATGAAAAGATGCAGAAGAAATATCCAAACCAGCTTTCCGGCGGCGAGGCGCAGCGCGTCGGAATTGTGCGCGCTGTGATAAACGAGCCGAAAATTCTTTTCGCGGACGAGCCTACCGGTTCGCTCAACTCCGCATCGGGCAGGGACGTTCTTGACATCTTCACAGGGATACACGAGAACGGTCAGAGCATCGTCATGGTAACGCACGATATCAAGACCGCACTGCGTGGAACACGAGTCATCTATCTGCGTGACGGCAAAGTTGTAGGCGAACACAGAATGGTGAAATACGGCGAGGATGACATGAAAGAACGCCGTGAAAAACTGACAGCATTTCTTGATGAGATGGGGTGGTGACTTATGAAGATATGCAGATTATCCTTATTTAATTTGAAGCGAAACAAGCGTGAGGCGGCAGCCATTGTCTTTCTCACCCTTATTACAACATTTCTCATGACAACCTTTGCAGTCAGCATTACACAGATTGACCGTGCATTTGACCGCGCCTTTGAGGAAACAGGCTGTGCTGATTTTATATTGTTGTTTCAGGCTGATAGATACCGCGATATCTATCGAGATATTCTGGAAGAGGAGTACCATGTGACCGATGTCCGGGAAAGTAGTGTACTTTACGGTGCTGGTGCATCGGCACTATCAAAGAAGGGTGAAAGTATCGCCTATAATATGATCTTTGCGGACGAAAACACAGAGCGGAAGATGGAAAATTTCCAGAAACTGAATGCCCTTCCCGATGATGAGATTGAAAAGCTGTCTCATCCAATATGGCTGCCCCAGTATTTTGAGATCACAGCCGGCTATGCCCCAGGGGAAACCTTTACTTTTGTCTCAGGCGGCAGAGATTACCCCTTTACCATAGCCGGTTTTTACAACACGGGTTTATATAATTCCAGCAGTATGTTAAAATGTATCATTTCAGAGGATGACAGGGTGCTGTTGTCCGCTGTCTATGAGGAATACCGTATGATCGCATTTGACACGGAAAGGGAATTCTCCTATGAGGAATACTATGAAAAATGCGCCGCAAAGTCAAATGAGAATGTTTTAAGTGCAGTACTGCCACTTGATAAAGATATGGAGAAAATGGTAGAAACCGCTTATCTTGCTGTTTTTCTGTATATGAGCGTATTTCTTTCCATTGTCACCATGATATCTGCACTCTTCCTGATCCTTCACAAAATCTCAAAGGACATGGAGGAACAGATGGTGCAGATCGGCGTGCTGGAAGCATTGGGGTATACAAGCCGTGAGCTTTCGTTCTCCTACATCTGTGAATATATCTTTACAGGGGGAATTGGCGCGATCATAGGCGGCATAACAGCGGCAGCCTTTTCCCCGGTCATGGATACGCTCACAAGGGGTATGATGAACCGCAACGTGCATACGGATGTGAATATTCTCCGCATTCTTATCGTGGCAATATCGATCATAGCGCTCGTCACGCTCTTTGCGCTGTCAAGGGCAGCAAGAGTGAAAAAGCTCCCTCCCGTCGTGGCATTTCGCAAGGGCATAAAGACTCATCATTTCGGGAAAAATATACTTCCGCTTGAAAAAATGAAACACAGCATCAATATCCGACTTGCCTTCAAGGGAATAGGAAACGATCTTCGCTCGAATATCGGTACGGGTATCTGTATAATCGCCGCAGGAGTTGCCATCATGTTCAGCATGTACCTCTTTGACTTCTTCAAGAGCGGCTATAACGGACTGATAGGCGTTTTGGGAATGGAAACTCCCGACATAAACATCATTATGATGAACGGAGTGAACGGGGAAAAATTCTGCGAGGAAATCCGTAAGTTCCCCGAAGTGGAAAAGGTTCTTCTGACGCGCGCAATGGGGGATTATGTGGAAGTAAAAGGCTGCAACCAGAGTGCGGCTGTCTTTTCCTACGCCGATTATTCTCTCACGGATAATATCCGCCTGAAAGCGGGACGTTTCCCCGAGTACGACAACGAGATCATGATCTCCGCAAGGAGAGAGGAGACAGAAAACCGGCACATAGGCGACAGTATCATCATCAAGGGCGATGTCTGTGAAAAAAGCTATATTATAACAGGTATTGTAACCGCCATGAACAACAACGGCATAAGCGTCTACATGACCGAGGACGGTTACCGGCGCATTCGCCCAAACGATCGCCCGAACGCAGTGGAGATCACGCTCAAAAATGAGGAGGAGCGCCTTGCCTTTACAGATAAGCTCACCGCTCTGTACGGTGCGAGCGCAAAGGACACGGCGTATGCACAGTCTGCGCAGGGAAGTCTTGAGGAACGTATCAGAGCGAAAGCGGACGAGAAAATGGCGGTGCTGATCTCTCAATACGATGTTACCGACGTTGACTATGCTATCAGAATAGGGGATACCGTCATCAGCGGAAACAGCAGCCGTTTCGTGATAAAGGAAATATCCTCCATGAAGGATTTTTTGAAATCTCAAATGGAATCCATAGCTGCGGTTACAAAGACATTCTCGTTTGGTGCCGTGATATTCATTGCCGTTGTGGTGGCTGTGATATTGGGCATCATAGCCGTATCCACCGTAAAAAGACAGCGCAGGGAATTTGGTATCATGAAAAGTATGGGCTATACGTCAAGGGATCTTATGCTACAGCTTACCCTGCGCATTCTCCCAGTAACAATTATTTCCTCCTGCATCGCTGCGGTGTTGTCGGTATGGGTACAGCGTGCCTTTTGGATGGCAGCGTTCGGCGTACAGATTCCCGAAAGCCTGCCGCTGATAATCGGTACGGCAGCAGCACTTGTATTATTCTGCCTGATCGTCACCTACATCAGTGCAGGCAGTATCAGAAAAATATCCGTGACCGAGCTTATGACGGAATGAAAGTGGAGGTGAATCATGATGAAGAAAAAGATGATTGCGGCAATATCCGCCTTGTGTATGGCGGGAACGGTATACGCATCTGTTGGAAATGCAGTGAATGCCGAACCTGTACAATCGGAACATACAGCCGAAACAACCGCTTCGCAGGATAGGATATACTGTATTGCGTCTGTGAGCAAAATGTATTCCGCCTTGGCGGTTATGCAGCTTGTTGACGAGGGAAAGATAGAACTTGATGCGCCTGTCACCAAGTATCTACCTGATTTCAAGATGAATGATGAGCGGTACAAAGACGTCACCGTGCGTATGCTAATGAATCACACATCAGGAATATCCCTAGGTCTGCCGACAAACCATTATCTTTATGATGATGTTGACAGTTTCGTTCATGACAATACACTTGACATCGTGTCGGGGGCACGTTTCAAAGCCGATCCCGGGGAATATGCCAGCTATAATAACATGGGTTTTGAGCTTATGGAGCATATCGTAGAAAATGTCACCGGTATGAGCTATACGGATTATGTAAGAAATAACATAGCCTCAAAGATAGGCGCAGACCATACGGGAACGGCATGGAGCCTGTATGCGGGTGACACGGGCGACTCACAGGTATCTCTCTATCGGGGTTTTCTGCCAATCGAATACCCCTATGAAATGGCGGCAGGTACGGGCGGCATCTATGCCACCGCTTCTGACGTGGCAAATTTCGGCAGCGCTTTCTTTACGGGAAATGATGTTCTGCTTTCCGATGAGGCCAAAACACAGATGTCCACCCGGTGGAACGATGACGCAAAATACGAGAGCTATGGTCTGGGCTGGGACTTTGTGGAACAAGTCAAATACGAAAAGGAAAACATAAAGGTCATGGGCAAGGGCGGAGACTTGCCGTACATGAACTCGAGCCTCCTTGTCGCTCCCGATGAACAGATCAGCATAGCGGTACTGACCGCCGGAAATGGCAGCAGCCAATATGCCGGACTTATGGCGTCTGCTCTGATGGACGTGGCGCTTGAAGAACGAGGAAAGGCGGTAAGCGATCTCACGCCTCCAGAGCCAGAGATAACAGACAGCATACCTGATCCTTATAAAAAATATGAGGGTTTATACTGCAGCGGCACATTCGGCATCGCCAGAATATGCAGGATCACATTTGACGATACCGCTATGTACAAAGAGGACCTGGGCACTGACAACGCATCACCCGAAAGATACAGATATACCGAGGACGGAGGCTTTGTCAGGGTAAATGACAGCGGCAGGATGACTGCAGACAGGGAGATTGTTTATTTTGAGGAAAAGGACGGCAAAATATTCATCAGAACGGAGCTGTTCGCAGTATACCCGGGACTTGGAAATACGGCAGACAGTATGTACACAGGGGAAAAAATGGAAGAAAATCCTGTTTCTCCCGGTGCACAACAAAGCTGGGACGAGCTTTCACAGACAGTATTCGTCACATATAACGAAAAATGGACTTCACAGGACTATGAAACTCCGTTTTACTGGATTGTGACAGATCAGGCATTCCCCGGTTATATTCTGGCAAAAAACAGCAGAGGCGTCACAAAAGCGGAAAAAATGACCGATGAACATCATGCCCTTTTCTTTACTTCCATACCGAGCACTGCAAACAGAGATTTGTTTGACATAGAGCTCACCGAGCAGACCTATGCGGATCAAACATCGGCAGTCTCCCTTGATCTGAGCAATGGGGCGCGATGCCGCAGCGTGGACAGCCTCCCGGTGTTTACCGCTGACATCGCCGAGATATCCCTTCACAGCAGTGAAGCCGCATGGTATCGGATCGGGAAAGATATGGGCGGAGAGAGTATTGCTGTCGAACGGCCCGACAACTCTGCGGTATTTGTCTACAACAAGTTTCGCGAGCTGCTCTACAGCACCCACGTCAAGGATGCCATGAACACCATCGACCTTCCTGTGGACGGCTATATCGCTTTTGTGGGGGAGAGTGGTGTGTGTAAAATTGCACGGTAAAATCACCGAAAAAAAAAGAAAAAAGGTAATTGGATTTATAAGATTAAGCTGTATATGATGTGAGGGAGGGCGCGGATGTATTATGAATTGCAACCCTTGCGGATTCAAGCAGATACGATAATGCTTGATGAATTGAGCTTTTCTGTGCTATACTATCATAGCTGTTAAGGCTTTCTATTTTTAGGAAACACGGAGAAATAAAATAACATGAAACTCGGCATCGTTATATACGAGTCTGTTTCATGTAAATCCATATCTCTCCATAAAATGTCTTGTCCCTTCTGAAATGTTGGAGGAATTTATTGTATGACGGAATTGAAAGCAAAGGAATATAAGAAATTTGAAGATATTAAGCACATCAGAGAAGATGGTTCGGAGTTTTGGAGCGCGCGAGAGTTGGCGGGTGCTTTAGAGTATACACAATGGCGAAATTTTAGCAAAGTGATTGAAAGGGCTATGATTGCTTGTGAGAACAGTGGACATGATGTGTCTGACGATTTTGCTGAGGTCAGCAAAATCGTAGATGCAGGCGCAAGCGAAAAAGGGAACGATAATGCTTGATGAATGAGGTGTTGTAAGGAATGGATTGAAATTTACGCTAAACAAATGCTAAAGATGGAGAACAGTGAGGGATGAAGAAAAAGATTGAAAATCCTAAAGTATTTATTCCGCACCTATATACGGTCTTGATTTACATTTTTAAATCTGGAATGATATCATTTACGCTCTGAAGGTTAATGCGTTATAAAATCCCACAATTTACTTTTGAGTCTTACTGTGCTATACTATCATAGCTGTTAAGGCTTTTTTATTTTTAAGGAAACATGGAGGAATAAAATAACATGAAACTCAGCATCGTAATACGCGAGGCTGGTTTCATATTTTCACGAAGTTTCATAAATGTCTATAAAACTCAGTGTTTTCAATGCTTTGTGGGATAATAAACTTGTACGAGATCCACTTTTATAGAGATAAGAACGGCAAAGAGCCGGTAAAAGAATATATTGCCAAGCTGGCTGCGAAGAAGGATAAGGACAGCCGAATCAAGCTGAATAAAATCATGGATTATGTAAAAACCCTTAGTGAGTATGGAACAAGGGCAGGGGAACCGTATATAAAACATATTGATGGCGATATATGGGAATTGCGGCCATTGAGAGACAGAATCCTATTTGCCGCATGGGACGGCAATGGCTTTGTTTTATTACACTTTTTTATGAAACGGACACAAAAAACTCCACAGAAAGAAATAGAACGGGCAAAACGAAATTTAGCTGATTATCAAGGGAGGAAACATCATGAGAACAAATAAAGAATATTCGCAGGCCGTGACACAGGCGAAAGAGAATCTGGCCGATTTGAATGAGCGTGGAGCAGACGCTGTCGGCGGGGATGTTCTGGAATTTATGGAAAGTATTCTTACGCCGGATGAGATAGCGGAGAGTGAGTTGCGGGTGTCTATTATTGGGGAGCTGATAAAGGCGAGGCAGGAAAAGGGGATAAGTCAAAAAAAGTTAGAAGAACTAAGCGGGGTAAAACAGCCTGTCATTGCAAGAATGGAAAAAGGCAGTACCAGCCCGCAGCTGGATACCATTTTGAAGGTATTAGCGCCATTGGGAAAGACATTAGCGGTTGTTCCACTGGAAATAGGAAATAGATAGCTTTATGGGAGAAATTACTTTCTAAATAAGATGCAGTGGAAAGGAAAGGTTCTTCGTGAGGGTGGTCGTACAGTAGGTTCTGGTAGGGTTGCTACAATCATCGAGTAATTAGTAAAAAGCTGGATTTATGGGGCTTTCCGAGAAATCGGGAAGCCCTTTTTTCGTACCTAAAAATGAGAAATTATATAGAGCTGACCTTATTTTGACCTTGTTTTCTGAACTTTGACCTCATATCTGTATGAATTGTTAGGGAATTAATAAGGATAAGGTGGGAAAAAGGGATAAATCAAAAAAGCTAGAAAGAATTAAGCGGCGTAAAGTAATCTGTTATTGTAAGAACGTAAAAGCGTAAGTGGAGGTTAAAAGGAAAACAGTATCGTAGAAAATGTTTAAATCGATTTGATATAGAGGGGTGATGAGGCTCTGGCTTAGGTTGGGGCGTTTTTTCTATAGAAAAAGGATAGGAATGACGATATAATATACTTTAATAAGTATATGAAAGAAGGGAATAAAATGAAGTACTATGGCTTACGACGAAAACGCTTTAATGAAGAGTTAATATATACGTATGCCAAACAAAGAGCACAAATTTTACGCAAAATACCAGGGAACCAAAAGAAATTTTGGAGTAATAATTACAATTTGGTATATGGTAAAAACTCTTTTGTAAAATATATGGCAGAAAAGCATAGTAATGAAATTCCTAAAGATGGAAAAATGGAATTGAATCAATTTATTATTTGTGATTTGGTTGCTTCAGTGTACAAAGGATTACAATAAAAATGGACTGCCAACCTACAACTTCTACCGCTCTTCCAAAGAGCGGTATTTCATTTTTCTGAAATGTAATGATTACATGCTCCAGCTTCGAGCCAAGTTGGCCCGAAGGTTGATAAGCTGAATATGACACTGACGTATTTGAATTATCAACCAAATATTCTTTTCCAGCTGGTAAAAATGATTAAAAAGGGAGTATGGCTGTTACGATTTGGCCATATAGAAGCCGTTTAGTTTCAAGCATTATCTGCGTGGTTTCCAAAGGCTGAGTATTTTTATACCTTTGCCTCTTGTTTTATGAAGTATTTCGTAACACTAAGGTATTAAAATTTAAACTAAGCTGGTATAACATATTTTCTAAATGGAAAAATATATCTTCATCCTGAGCATATTCCATGATATAATTATCCCAACAGACTATCGGAACGAGGGAAATGTATGGACGATTTAGCATTAAACTATCAAAGTGATTTTCATGCCATTCTGCAAATGATAGCAGATGCCCGCCGGAAAGCTGCCTATCAAGTGAATGCCACAATGATTGACCTTTATTGGGGAATTGGAGAATTTGTTTCCAATAAGGCCGTACAGGATGGCTGGGGACGTTCTACCGTAAAGGCACTTTCTGAATACATTCTGACGCAGGAACCAGGGATTAGAGGCTATTCCCCACAGAATATCTGGCGCATGAAGCAGTTCTTTGAAACTTATTGTGACAAGCCAGAGTTAGGAACTCTGCTAAGAGAAAATACATGGTCAAATAATTTGCATATCATGTCAAAGACAAAATCGGATGCAGAGAGATTATTCTATTTGAAGCTGGCCTCTCGGGAAAAGTATAAAGCAAAAGAACTGGAACGGCAGATTGACAGCGGATATTATGAGCGTTTAATGCTATCAGACGGTAAAGCGCCTTCCGCCATATCCCATGCTGCGCCTGCGAACATAATCAGAGACATGTATATGTTGGAGTTTTTAGATCTGCCCGAGCCTTATAGGGAATATGATTTGAAAAAGGCCATTTTGAAGAACATGAAAAAATTTTTACTGGAAATTGGCAGGGATTTTATTTTTATGGGAGAAGAATATCATCTTCAAGTAGGAAAGAACGACTATTATACGGATTTAATCTTTTTTCATAGGGAGCTACAATGCCTTGTTGCAATTGAGTTGAAAATTGATGATTTCAAACCGGAATACTTGGGAAAAATGCAGTTTTATCTTGAAGCGTTAGACCGGGATGTAAAGAAGCCCCACGAAAATCCCAGCGTTGGCATTATTCTTTGCAAGAGTAAGGACGAGGACGTTGTTGAATATGCCCTGAGCCGGAATATGAGTCCAACCATGATTTCCGAATATAGGACGAAACTAATCAGCAAGGAAATCTTACAAAAGAAACTTGAGGAATTAACGGAAATGGTGGATGAGGATAAAAACTCTCAATGACGTTGAGAGTTTTTCAAAAAATCAATTTATTATGTTAGTACAGAAATAGCAGGGGATTATAATGAGCCTCTGCTATTTTTATAACCTCAAGCTAATATAAGGAGCAACGCGACGCTGACATTTCGGGCCAAGTTAGCCCGAAGCCGGGTTTGGGGAGGTTCCCCAACAAGCAGATTTTTGCGTTCTGGCCGGAAGGCTGGAACGTCAAAAATAGCAACTGTGGCTACAGTTGCCCTGCTTGCCATTTAGCGGAACCTGCGATAAACGCCGCAAAAACGGAGGTCCCTACTCGGAAACCTCCGTTTCTCTGGCTTTCTTCAAGCCTTCGGCTGTGGCTT
>ERZ779624.41-NODE-41-length-59817-cov-13.235099_pt1 | contig 59817 bp, 44 predicted proteins | sample MGYA00514190_ERZ779624 | MGnify/ENA primary metagenome ERZ779624 (study PRJEB29562, sample SAMEA4376706) | mouse gut metagenome | isolation source: Cecum | study: EMG produced TPA metagenomics assembly of the A DSS colitis mouse model was used to assess the... | reverse complement strand
TTTGCGGCCTGCCTGGATATTTCCCTGGCAGGCCGCTTTTCGACAGGCTGAGGGGCCGCTGTCTGTCACAGACGGCGGCCCCCACCCCTTATATCAAAGATATTTTTACACAGACTGTCCCTGCGCTGTAGCTTCGTAGCCCCTCAAGTCCCCCCCAAAGGTCTCAATATGCTCCGTCATGGCCCGGGCGGCCCCATCCGCGTCCCCCGCCCTCACCGCGTCAAAAATCGCCCGGTGCATGGACATAATCCTCCGGCACATTCCCCTGCCGTCCTCGGCACTCTGCCGCTCCAATGCCTTGCGCATCAAGGGCTCTACCAGGCGGCTCATCACCTGGGTGAGGATGTAGGAGACCTGGTTTTTCCCCGCCAAAGCCAGCTGCCCGTGGAACACCGCGTCCTGGGAGACAAAGGTGGTCAGCTCGCCCGCCTCCAGCAGCCGGCCGCACCGCTCCAGCGTCTCACCCAGGGCGGCGATGTCCTCCGCGGTGGCCCGCTGGGCCGCCCACCGGGCCACCGCCACATCGTTGTGGGCGCGGTACTCGGACAGCTCGTCCAGCGTCACCCGGCTGGTCTGGAGCATTACCTCCAGAGACTGGGTGACGCCGTCGGTGCTCAGCTCCTGGACAATCGCGCCGTTGGTGCCGGGGACGGTGCGGATAAAGCCCTCCCGCTCCAGCATCCGCAGGGCCTCCCGGATGGTGGGGCGGCTTCGCTGGAGCATCTCGATGAGCGCGCGCTCCGAGGGCAGGCGGTCCCCCGGCTTGAACTGACCGGAGATGATGAGATCCTTGATCTGCTCATAGATGGCCTCGCTGGCCCGCTGGGTCTGCACCGGGCGCAGGGCTGGGCGGTTTTCCGCGGCAGGGGAGCTGTGCATGGTCATCCCTCCAAAACGTGCGAGTAAACTGGTAAAACCAGTATATCACGTGCCTTTATTATAGCACATAATCCTGCCATTCTCAAGTTGAATCTTCAAAGCCGTGGATCTGTTTTAGAGCTGTGCGCCATGCCATCCTGTGCAGATTTACTAAAAAGGCGGATAAAAGTTTGAAGGATCGATGCATTGACATTCTTTGCCGCCCTGCTTATCATATAGATAACTGGTAAGACCAGATTACTAAGATAAACGGAGGGGGTGCCAGTGATTACCCTTGGCATGGACATCGGCTCCACCACCTCAAAATGTGTGCTGCTGAAGGACGGCGTGGAGATCGTGGCCTGGGCCCTGGCCCCGGCGGGCATTGGCACCGACGGCCCCGCCCAGGCGTACCGGGAGGTGCTGCTCCGGGGCGGCGTGCCGGAGCGGGAGATCGGGCGCAAAATGGCCACGGGCTATGGCCGCAAGTGCTGGCCCCCGGCGGACGGGGAGCTGAGCGAGCTCACCGCCCACGCCCTGGGCTGCCACCTCCTGCTGCCGTCGGCCCGGACGGTGATCGACATCGGCGGGCAGGACGCCAAGGTGGTGTCGCTGGACGCCCAGGGCCGTATGGCCAGCTTCGTGATGAACGACAAGTGTGCCGCCGGCACGGGCCGGTTTTTGGACGTGATGGCGGGCATCCTGAAGCGGGACGTGGACGAGCTGGGCGGGCTGGCGGCCCAGGCCGCGGCCCCTGCCGCCATCTCCAGCACCTGCACCGTGTTCGCCGAGTCGGAGGTCATCTCCCAGCTGGCCAACGGCGTCCCCGTCCCCAACGTGGTGGCGGGCATCTGCAGGTCCGTGGCCGTCCGGGTGGCGGCACTGGCCCGGCGGTCCGGGGTGAAGGAGGCCGTGTTCATGAGCGGCGGCGTGGCCCGCAACGCCGGAGTTCGGAAGGCCCTGGAGGACGATTTAGGCGTAACGCTCCACACCTCGGAGCTGTCCCAGCTGGCGGGGGCGTTGGGGGCGGCGATCTATGGATTCCAGAAAATGAGCCAATAAATCGGAGGAGGACAAGGACATGGAAGAAGTCAAAAAGGTGCGCAGGCCGCCCGATCCCAACTCGGCCAAGTACAAGCTGGGCCAGATCGCCGCCAAGGCGTACAGCGACGTGGCCCAGGCCAAGGACCGGGGGGAGAAGATCGGCTGGATCTCCAGCAATTTCCCGGTGGAGATCCCGGAGACCCTGGGCATCCCGGTGTGCTACCCCGAGAACCAAGCGGCGGGCATTGCCGCCCGGGGGGGCGGCGCGAGGCTGTGCCAGGAGGCGGAGGACGCGGGCTACTCCAACGACATCTGCGCCTACGCCCGGATCAGCCTGGCCTACGCCAGAAGCGGCAGTGCCCCGGAGCAGGATATGCCCCTGCCGGACTTCGTGCTGTGCTGCAATAATATCTGCAACTGCATGATCAAGTGGTATGAGAACCTGGCCAAGGAGCTGGACATCCCCATGATCATGCTGGACATCCCCTTCAACCCGGACGACGAGGTGTCCGATGCCGAGGTAGCATACGTGAAGGGCCAGTTCCTGGAGGCAATCCGCCAGTTGGAGGGCATCACCGGCAAGAAGTGGAGCGAGGAGAAGTTCCGGGAGGTCATGGAAAACTCCTGCCGCACCAGCCGGGCGTGGCTGGCGGCCACCTCCATGGCCCGGTACACCCCCAGCCCCTTCAACGGCTTCGATCTGCTGAACCATATGGCGGTCATGGTGACGGCCCGGGGCAAGCGGGAGGCCGCCGAGGCCATGGAGACCCTGCTGAAGGAGTACCAGGACAACCACGAGAAGGGCGAATCCACCTTCCGGGCGGAGGAGAAGCACCGCATCATGTTTGAGGGCATCGCCTGCTGGCCCTGGCTGCGGGCCACCTCCACCGGGCTGAAAAGCCGGGGCATCAACATGGTGACCACCATCTACGCCGACGCCTTCGGCTTCGACTATGACAGCTTCGACGGCATGATCCGGGCCTACTGCAAGGTGCCCAACGCCATCAACCTGGAGACCTCCCGGGACAAGCGGGTGAAGCTGTGCAGGGACAACCACGTGGAGGGCCTGCTGGTGCACACCAACCGCTCCTGCAAACTGTGGAGCGGCTTCATGGCGGAGATGAGCCGCCAGATCGGAGAGGCCTGCGGCATTCCCGTGGCCTCCTTCGACGGCGACCAGGCCGACCCCCGGAACTTCTCTGAGGCCCAATATGACACCCGCGTCCAGGGCCTCACGGAGATCATGGAGAGCAGAAAGGAGGGGGCGAAATGAGCGTACAGACTGTGCTTGACAAATTCCATGCCGCGGCGTCCAACCCCAAGGGTCAGCTGGATACATATCTCACCAACGGCGAAAAGGTGGTTTTGGTGGCCCCGGTCTACACCCCGGAGGAGATCATCCACTCCATGGGCCTCGTTCCCATGGGGGTCTGGGGGGCGGACATGGCCCTGAGCCGCTCCAAGGAGTATTTCCCAGCCTTCATCTGCTCCATCATGCAGTCCGTGCTGGAGCTGGGCATGAAGGGGGCCTATGACGGCGCGTCCGCCATCGTGATCCCCTCCCTGTGCGACTCGCTGAAGTGCCTGGGGCAGAACTGGAAGTACGCCGTGCCCTCCATCCCCTTCATCCCCATGACCTACCCCCAGAACCGCCGGGGAGAGGTGGGGCGGGCCTTTACCCAGGCCGGGTACGAGCGGGTCGCCGCCGATCTGGAGAAGGCCACCGGGGCCAGGTTCGACCAGGAAAAGCTGGCCGCCTCCATCGCGATTTACAACGTCCACAACGCCGCCATGCGGCAGTTGGACAAGGCCCTGGCCGCCCACCCGGAGATCACCGCCGCCCAGCGGTGCGATATCTTCAAGAGCGCGTGGTTTATGCGCAAGGAGGAGCACACCGCCCTGGTGCGGGAGCTGCTGTCCGCCCTGGACGCGGCGGGGGAGACTCCCGCAAAGCTCCGGGTGATGACCTCCGGGGTGCTGTTTGACAGCCCCGCCCTGCTGGGCGTGCTGGACGAGCTGGGCTTCCAGGTGGCGGCGGACGACGTGGCGGCGGAGAGCCGCCAGTACCGCACCGATACCGATCCCGGCCTGCCCCCGCTGGAGGGGCTGAGTGAGAAGTTCTCCCGCATGGACCACTGCTCCGTGCTGTATGACGTGGACAAGAAGCGGGCGGATTTGATCGTAGAAACTGCGAAGCGCAGGGATGTGAAAGGGGTGATCGTGGCACTGACCAAGTTCTGCGACCCGGAGGAGTTCGACTACCCGCTGATCAAAAAAGCCTGTGAGAAGGCGGGCCTGCCGGTGGCACTGATTGAGATCGACCGGCAGATGGTGAATTATGAGCAGGCCAGGACACAGCTGGAAGCCTTCCGGGACATACTCGCGTGACCACACAACAAGACTTAAAGAGAGGAAGATTTTTGTGGCAAACAACGTAAAGGCAGCTTCCGAGACAAAGAAATCCGTCCGTTTCTTTTGCATCACCCTGGCGATCCTGCTGGTGTCCAGCCTTTTTATCTGGGGGTTCCAGACCAGCTGGGGCGATATCACCATTGAGCGGGTGACGCTTACCGGTGACGACGGCTGCACCATCAGCACGCTGGTGTATCTGCCCAAGAACGCAACGAATGAGAACCCTGCGCCCTGCGTGCTGATCATGCATGGCCGCTCCAACCAGGGTCACAGTAATGACACCTGGTCCATGGAGCTGGCCCGCCGGGGCTATGTGGTGCTTTCGCCCGACCTGGCCGGCGGCGGCGAGTCCGATGTCACCGACCGGGACCAGCAGGCCATTATTGTAACCAGGTACGCCGACACCCTCCCCTTTGTCCAGCAGGGTGCTTTGAACCTGGTGGGATATTCGGCGGGTACGGGCACCTGTCTGTCCGTGTACCGGGCCATGCCTGACAAGATCAACAGCATGTGCGAGGTGTTCGGCCCCTTCATTCAGACTATTTCCGGCGGCTTTGCGGATGTGGATGCTCATTTCTGTCTGGTTAAATCCACCGCCGACCAGTATGACTGGGACTTTATCGGCGACCCTGCCGCCTGTCTGGCCTATGTGACGGAGCAGGCTGGGATCGGTGCCATCGAGCCAAACGTGATGTATGACCGCAATGGCAAGCTGTTCCTCTATTCCCAGATTGACGGCACCCTGCATCAGACCGGCAATATCAGCGGGGAAACCATTGAGGAGATCGTGAAGTTTGTCACCGCCGCAGTCCCCGCCCCGGTCTCCCTGTCTAACAGCGACCTGGTTTGGTTCCCCCAGCAGTTGGCCTCCGGCGTGGCCTGCGTCGCCATGATGTTTGCCCTGGCCGCCCTGGTCAACCTGCTGATGCAGACCCACTTTTTCGGCTCCATCGCCAACCCCGTCCCCGTCAAGGAGCCCCGCCATGGTGCCAAGGCATGGGTGCTGGACATTCTGTTTTCCACTGTGATTCCCGCCCTGATTTTTGTCCATGTCTCCGCCTACGTGATGAAGTGGACGGGCGCGGGCACCTTCTGGTCTAAATTCCTGACCTCCAACAACCTTAACGGCATCATGGGATGGCTGCTCGTAATCGCTGCCATCGGTGTTGTCCGCATGGCCGTTGCCGCCAACGGCCGGAAAAAGGCGGGCGTGGCCTCCAGCATGGGCACGTTTGCCCTGGGCGCGGACGGCGATACCTCCATCGACTGGCGCAAGCCCGCCAAGGCCCTGCTGATGGGTCTGATTGCCATCGTGTTCTTCGCCTCCTGGATGGGCCTGCTGGAGGGCTTCCTGGGCATCGACTACCAGGTGTGGAACCTGTCCACCTATGTGGAGCTGTGCCCCGACCGCATCGTCCGGGCCATCCCCTACATCCTGATCATCTTCACCGTCATGTTCATCGGCAACATGAACCAGCGCGTCCTGCCCTCTACCGGAAATGAGCGTCGGGATCTGTGGATTGCCGTGGCAGTCAATACGGTGCTGACCGCCTCCGCCCTGTTTGTGGTGCTGCTCATCCAGTACGGCGGCTCCATGATCATCGGCACCGGCCAGACCATCATCCCGCAGATTGACATCTGGGGCACCGGCGTAAACAAGAGCTGCGGCGCGCTGGACTTTGCCTTCGGCTACTGCTATATGATGGGCGGCACCACCGGCGTGGTGACCTACCTGTACCGCAAGTACGGCAACATCTGGTGCGGTGTAATCCCCTGCGCCATCTTCGCGGGCTGCTTTACCCTGGCCAGCATGACCCTGGTGGCATAACCCAACCGGGCACTGCTCAAGAAAACCGATGCAAAGGCTGACTTTGAGCGGGCCAAGATCCAGTGGGAAGCCTTCCGGGGCATCCTAAACAGCGATGGAAAACCAGAGAGGGGAAACGAAAATGGAAAAGACCGCAGCAACAAAAAAGACCGCCCGCTATGGGATTCGTGCGCTGTGCGCATTGCTGGCTGTGATTATCTCCGGCCTACTGGTTGCCGGTGCCACATTTGATTGGGGGAATGTTCACTACTCCCGAATTACGTTTACCTATTCCAATAACGGCAATAATGGTGAGCTGAACACATACGAAGGATCTGCTATTATGTATGTGCCTAAGAATGCGACCAAAGAGACTCCTGCCCCCGCTGTCTTGTCCATCCATGGCATTTCTTCCAATGCGCAAAGCCAGTCTAACTATGCGATTGAGCTGGCACGCCGAGGTTATGTGGTCATGTCGGTTGATCTTCCTGGCTCTGGTTATACCGATATGGTGGGTCAGAATCCTCCCGTCAAACAGGACATGACCACATTTCTGGATGAAGCAGTTAAGGTGCTTAAGAGCCTGAACTATGTCCAGCAAGGCAACATGACCTCATTTGGGTTTTCCGGCGGCGTGGCAAAGGCTTATGAAACTGCCGCGCGCCATAAAGATACATTCAACCTAATTATTGGTGGTTCCGGTAACACCAAGCGTTACGAAGAAAACCCAGATTATCAGGGAATCAATAAAATCGGCATTACCTCAGATGCCAAAATGTGTGGAACTCCTGATACCGTAACAGGAAGTGTTGAGGACGGAACCTATGCGGCAGATTATTATTTCCGCAACTATGTTACCCATGTTTGGATGACTATTAGCGGGGAATCCATGTATGGAATTTGCAAGTATATCAATGAAGTAAACCCCGCTCCTATCCAAATTGACCCCAGTAACCAAGTCTTTCTGATGGCGCATTTTTTCAGTGTGCTGGGCTATATCTCCGTGATTTGCTTCCTTATTACGTTCACCCAATTCCTGCTGAACACAAAAAACTTTGCCAACTTGAAGCGGGCAGAGTTCCCCAACTTCAACACCGAGGAACCCAAGTGGCAGAAAATCGCTTTTGTCGTTGGCACGATGGCACTTAATGTACTGGCCATGCTTATTCTCGTCGTAAAACTCCAAGTGGTTCCGCTTGACAGCGGTATCAGGGCCATCCCCCTCTGGTTTAACGTATATGTGCCGTATTTTATTGCTATTGGTATGATTGATCTGCTGATGTTCATTTTTCGCTTCCACTTCCGCTTCGGCAAAAAACAGGGCGGCACTCTGGTTGCTTACGATGTGCTGGAAGAAGGCGGAGCCGTGGAATCCGTCAAGTCCATTGCCAAAGCATTACTCATCGGCTTTGTGGTTGCTGGTTCTATCTTTGCGGTGCTAACTGTGATTGAAAGCAAATTGGGGGTGCGATTTAATTTCTTTGATTGGGCGTTGAATGTAGGCCCAACTAAACTTCTGGTTCATTCCTGGTTCTATATTTTGATGTATCTATTCATGTTTGTTAGCAGCAACCTCAATAATTTTGTGGCAAAGCCTGCCCAGGATGCCGGGTTGGTTGCCGATATAAAAGAAATTGCCATTAAATCCATTATGTCCATCCTGCCCATGCTGTTCTTGGTGGGGCTGAATCTGGGCCGGGGAATGGGCTGGCTTCCTGGCAAAACCAACGTGCCGATGGATCACCTGTACGGCTATATTTTCACTATCATCATTGCGACCATTGTCAATAATGTTGTGACCAAAAAGACTAAAAATATTTGGGCCGGGGCGGCGGTGTGTGCAGTCTACCTTGGATTTGGGGTCACATTTGGCTTCGCCTTACAGGCCACCCTATTTGGCTAATATGTAAAGTTAACAAAGAATAAAGGAGAGATCACTATGACCCAGCTCACCCGCCCCCTCGCGGGCGTCAAAGTAGTGGAGCTCGCCACCTTCATTGCCGCGCCGTCCTGCGGACGCTATCTGGCCGACCTGGGCGCGGAGGTCATCAAGGTGGAGGCCCCCAGCGGCGACCCCTACCGCAATACCGCCATCAATGAGGGCCGCCCCACCGGCGATCTGGAAAACACCAGCTTCGACCTGGACAACGCCAACAAGCGGGACATCTGCCTGAACACCAAAAGCCCCGAGGGGCGGGAGGCACTGGAAAAGCTCATCGCCCGGGCGGATATTTTCCTCACCAACGTGCGTTACAAGTCCCTCGTCAAGTCCGGCCTGGACTGGGAGACGCTGAAAGCGAAATATCCCAAACTGGTGATGGGCTACGTCACCGGCTACGGCGAGAAGGGGCCGGACAAGGATCTCCCCGGCTTCGACTTCACCGCCTACTTCGCCCGGGGCGGCATCCTGGGCACCCTGTTCGACAAGGACTCCTCCCCCATGCTCACCATGCCGGGCTTTGGCGACCACCCGGTGGGGATGTACTTAGCCTCCGGCCTGCTGGCGGCCCTTTACCGGGCGGAAAAGACGGGCAAGGGCGACATGGTGACGGTGAGCCTGTTCCACTCCGCCATCTGGGCGGTGTCCACCATGCTGCAAAGCGCGCAGTACGGCCAGGCCGCCGCCCGCTATCCCATGTCCCGGAAGGACATCGCCAACCCGCTGACAGTGGCCCACAAGACCAGCGACGGGCGGTGGATTCAATTTGCCGCCCCGGCCTACGACGCGCTGTATGACCGCTTCGTGAAGGCCCTGGGCCGGGAGGATCTGGCGGGCGACCCCCGGTTCTTCCCCCAGGCCAACCTCCAGGCCAACCTCCATGAGTTCTACGACCTCCTGGTGTCCGAGGTGGCGAAGAAGCCCCTGGACGAGTGGTGCGCGGCCTTCAAGGCGGCGGACATCCCCTACGCCGTGGCCCAGACCTGGGACGAGCTGCTGGAGGACGAGCAGGCGTGGGCGGCGGACTGCTTCTACAGGATGAACTATGGCAACGGGAGCCAGCGCACCCTGGTGCGGCCCCCGGTGCTGTTCTCGGACACGCCCCTGCCGGAGTACAAACGGGGCCCCTACCAGGGGGAGCAGACCGAATCCGTCCTGGAGGAGCTGGGCTACAGCGGGGAACAGATCCAGGCGATGCTGGCGGCGGGCGCGGCCTGCCACCCCGCGCCCCGGGCAAATTGAGAAAGGGAGGAACGCAGCATGGCATACATGATTTCTGACGACTGCAAGGAGCTGCTGAAGGACGTGAAGGACTTCGCGGTGAAGCAGATCAAGGAGCAGGTGAAGCAGTACGATATCTCCGGCGAGTGGCCCCGGGAGATCTACGACCAGGCCATCGAGATGCAGCTCCACATGATGGACGTGCCCGAGGAGTACGGCGGGCTGGGGCTGGACCACATCGACCAGGCCGCCATCGTGGAGCAGATCGCCTGGGCGGACGCCGGGGTGGCGGTGACGCTGAACGGCAACGGCCTGGCCCTCAAGCCGGTGCTCATCGCGGGCAGCGAGGAGCAGAAAAAGAAGTGCTGTGAGATCATCGTCAACGGCGGCTGGGGGGCCTTCGCCCTCACGGAGCCAGACGCGGGCTGTGACGCCGGAAACGGCAAGACCACCGCCATCCGGGAGGGGAACGAGTACGTCCTCAACGGCCGCAAGTGCTTCATCACCAACGCCAGCGTGGCGGACTTCTTTGTGGTCACCGCCATGACGGACAAGAGCCAGGGCACCCACGGTATGTCCGCCTTCCTGATCTACAAGGGCACCCCCGGCCTCAGCGTGGGGAACCACGAGAACAAGATGGGGGTGCGCTGCTCCACCACCAGCGACCTGGTGCTGGACAATGTGCGCGTCCCCGTGGAAAACCGCCTGGGCGAGGAGGGCACCGGCTTTGCTACCGCCATGAAAACCCTGGATCTGGCCCGCACCTGGTGCGCGGTGATCGCTGTGGGGCTGGCCCAGCGGTGCATTGACGAGGCGGTGGCCTACGCCAGGCAGCGGGTCCAGTTCGGCAAGCCCATCTGCCGCAACCAGGCCATCGAGTTCAAGATCGCCGACATGGAGATCCGCACCGAGGCCTCCCGCCAGCTGGTGGCCCACGCCATCCGCTTGGCCGACGCCCACCTGCCCTTTGGCAGGGAGTCCGCCGCGGCCAAGTGCTTCGCCGGGGACAGCGTGATGCAGACCGCCACCGACGCGGTGCAGATTTTAGGCGGCTACGGCTACAGCCGGGAATACCCGGTGGAGAAGCTGCTGCGGGACGCGAAGATCTTCCAGATCTTCGAGGGCACCAACGAGATCCAGCGCATGGTGGTGGGCCGCGCCGCCATCAACCGCCATTGAGGAGGGGACAGCATGAACATTTTCGTATGCGTGAAGCAGGTGCCGGACGACTACGCCGAGATCCGGCTGGGCGGGGACGGCAAGCCCGCCGCCGCAGGCGTTGAAATTGTGAACAACGCCTTTGACACCTACGCCCTGGAGCTGGCGGTCCGCTTTCGCGAGGCCCACGGCGGCAGCGTCACCGCCGCCACCATCGGCCCGGAGGGGGCCCAGAGCGGGCTGAAGAACCTGCTGGCGGTGGGGGCTGACAAGGCGTACCTGTGCACTGCCAACGGTGAGACCGACGAGGGCGGCACCGCCGCCCTGCTGGCCCGGGCGGTGGAGCTGTGCCAGGAGCGGGAGGGCGTCACCTACGACCTGATCCTGTGCGGCAAGGAGTCCACCGACGAGATCGGCGGCCAGGTGGGGGCGCGGCTGGCGGAACGCTTGGGCGCGGCCTTCGTGTCCAGCGTGGTGGAGGCGGAGCCCTCCGGGGACGGGCTGAAGGCCCGCCAGGAGACGGAGGAGGGCGGCGTGGTCCATGAGATGTCCCTCCCGGCGGTGCTCACCATCGCCAAGCCCGCCTACGACCCCCGCTATCCCAACATCAAGACCAAAATGGCGGCGCGCAAGGCCGTCATACCCGTGCTCGACCTGGGGGCGGCGGAGCCGGTCCTGGCGTCCTGCCTGGGCTACAGCGAGCCCCCCAAGCGTCAGGCGGGCGTGGTGCTCCAGGAAAAAGAGGCGGCGGAGGCCGTGAAAAAGGCCGTGGCCATGCTGGCGGAAGCCAACGTACTGTGAGGAGGCGGGAGCGATGAAATGCTTGGTATATATGGAGAGGAAGGACGGCAGGCCCGTCAACGGCAGCCTGGAGGCCCTGGCCGCCGCCAAGACGCTGGGCGAGGCGTGCGCGGTGGTCATCGGCGCGGAAGCGGGGGCGGAAATCGCCCCCTACGCGCCTGTGATTGCCATTGACGCCGCCCCCGCCTGTGACGACGAGGTGGTGGCCCTGCTGGAGGCCCTGATCCGGGAGAAGTCGCCCGGCGCGGTGCTGTTCAGCGCGACCCAGGCGGGGAAGGACTACGCCCCCCGGCTGGCCCAGCGGCTGGGCGGCGGCTGTGTCACCGACGCCATGGCCCTGTCCGCGGAGGGGGACGCCCTGCTGGCCACCCGGCCCGCCTACGGCGGCACGGTGTACGAGCAGATGAAAATCACCGGCCCGGTGAGGTTCGCCACGGTGCGGTCCGGCTGCTTTGCGCGGCCCGAGGCGGGGGAAATGAACCCCATCGAGACGGTGTCCCTGTCCGCCCCCGGCGGGGCGGTGAAGGCCAGGGTGGTGGAGCTGGTCACCGAGATCACCGAAGCGGTGGATCTGGAAGGGGCCGAGGTGATCGTGGCCGGGGGCCTGGGCATGGGCAGCGCGGAGGGCTTCCATCTGGTGGAGGAGCTGGCCGCCCTGCTGGGCGGCGTGGTGGGCGCCTCCCGTCCCGCCATTGAGGGCGGCTGGGTGTCCCGCGCCCACCAGATCGGCCAGTCCGGCAAGACAGTGGCCCCCAGGCTGTATATCGCCTGCGGTATCTCCGGGGCCATGCAGCACATATCCGGGGCCATGGGCTCCAAGTACATCGTGGCGGTGAACAAGGACCCGGACGCCTCCATCTTCAAGGTGGCGGACGTGGGCATCGTGGGGGACGCCCTCACCATCCTGCCGCTGATGATGGACGAGATCCGTGCCCGCAAGGGGCTGTGAGGGGGGAAGCGGCATGGAGTTCAAGACAGTGACCCCGGAGCTGCTGGAGCAGCTCCAGGCGGCGGTGCCCGGCCGCGTCCACACCGGGGAGGACATCAAGCCCGACTACTCCCATGACGAGATGCCCATCTATGGGCAGCGTCTGCCCGACGCGGTGGTGGAGTGCGCCTCCACCCAGGAGGTGGCGGCAGTGTGCAGGCTCTGCTATGACTGCGGCGTCCCCATCATCCCCCGGGGGGCGGGCACCGGGCTGTGCGGCGGCTGCGTGCCCCTGTACGGCGGCGTGGTGGTGGACACCCAGAGGATGAACCAGATCCTGGGCTATGACCTGGATAATTTCACGGTGCGGGTGCAGTCCGGCGTCCTGCTCACCGACCTGGCCAACGACTGCTGGGAGAAGGGCGTGTTCTATCCCCCCGATCCCGGCGAGAAGTTCGCCACCATCGGGGGCAATGTGGCGGTGAACGCCGGGGGGATGCGGGCGGTGAAGTACGGCGCGACCCGGGACTATGTGCGGGCCATGACGGTGGTGCTGCCCTGCGGCGAGATCGTCCGGCTGGGCGGCGAGGTGTCCAAAACCAGCTCGGGCTACAACCTGCTCCAGCTCATGATTGGCTCGGAGGGGACGCTGGGCATCATCACCGAGGTGAGCCTGAAGGTGCTGCCCCAGCCCAAGCAGACCTTCAGCCTGCTGATCCTGTTCCCCGATCTGGACGCCGCCATCTCCTGCGTGCCCAAGATCAAGATGGCGGGCCTGGATCCCCAGGCGCTGGAGTTTTTGGGCCGGGAGATGGTGTTGGGCATCGAGCGGTATCTGGGCAAAACCGTCTACCCCGGACAGTGCGAGGGGGAGGACGTGGGGGCCTATCTCCTCACCACCTTCGAGTGCGACAGCGAGGAGGCCATGGACGGCTTGATGGAACGGGCGGCGGAGCTGTGCCTGGACAACGGGGCCATGGACGTGATGGTGTATGACACGCCGGAGGCCATCCGCAGTGCGTGGGCGGTGCGGGGCGCGACCCTGGAGGCCATCCTGGCGGAGTTCAAGCAGTCCGACGAGTGCGACGTGGTGGTGCCCATTCCCGGCATACCGGAGTTTGTGAACTATGTGGTGTCCCTGGAGGGGGAGATCGGGCTGGCGGTGCGGGCCAGCGGCCACGCCGGGGACGGGAACGTCCACGTGAACGTGTGCGCCAACGGCATGGACCCGGAGGAGTTTCTGAAGCGGGCCGAGAAGTTCATGGCCCTGGCCTACGCCAAGGGCCGGGAACTGGGCGGCCTGATCTCCGGGGAACACGGCATCGGCCACGCCAAGGAGGGCTATCTGGAACAGGCCCTGGGCGGGACTGTGATGAACCTGATGCGGGGCGTGAAGGCGGCCTTCGATCCCAAGGGGCTGCTGAATCCCGGCAAGGTGTGCGGCAAGGCATAAATTGGAGCGTTCCGCGACGCGGGGCGCGCGGCAGAAGGAGGAACCGACATGATACTGAGCGAGAAGCACCAAATGCTGCGCAAGCTGTACCGGCAGTTCGCGCAAGACGAGTTCACCGATGAGCTGCTGGACCGCCTGGAGGAGACCGGCGAGTTTGACCGGGCCATCCATGACAAGATGGCGGGGTGCGGTTTCATGGGGGTGAAGATCCCGGTGGAGTACGGCGGCAGCGGCGGCGACAGCCTGGCCTACGCCATGATGGTGGAGGAATTTGCCCGGGTGTCCCCGGTGCTGTCCATCTACGCCAACACCTCCAACTCCCTGGGAGGCGGGCCGCTGATGTTCTGCGGCACCGAGGAGCAGAAGCGGAACTACCTTGTCCCCTGCGCCAGGGGGGAGAAGATCATTGTGTTTGCCCTCACCGAGCCGGGGGCGGGCTCCGACGCCGGCGGCACCCTCACCACCGCCGCCCAGGATGGGGACTGCTTCGTCCTCAACGGGCGCAAGACCTTTATCTCCGGCGCGCCCTTTGCGGACTACGCCATCGTGTACGCCAAGACCGATCCCACCCAGAAGGGCTCCAAGGGGATCTCCATGTTCATTGTGGACATGAAGCTCCCGGGCGTATCCTGCGGCAAGCCGGAGCACAAGATGGGCATCATCGGCTACCCCACCAGCGACATCATTCTGGAGGACGTGCGGGTGCACAAGTCCGACCTGCTGGGCCCGCTGCACAAGGGCTTCGCCACCGCCATGAAAACCCTGGACGGGGGCCGTCTGGGCATGGCGGCCCAGGCGCTGGGCATCGCCCAGGGCTGCCTGGACGAGTCGGTGAAGTACGCCAGGGAGCGCAAGCAGTTCGGCAAGCCCATCGCCAAATTCCAGGCCGTCAGCTTCATGATCGCCGATATGGCCACCGAGATCGAGGCGGCCCGGCAGCTCATCTACTCCACCGCCGTGCGCAAGGACGCGGGGGACCCGGACAGCTCCAAGCTGTGCGCCATGTGCAAGCTGTACGCCGCCGAGATGTGCAACCGGGCGGCGTATAAGGCGGTGCAGATCCACGGCGGGTACGGCTACATCAAGGAGTACAAGGTGGAGCGGTTCTACCGGGACGCCCGGATCACCAGCATCTACGAGGGCACCTCCCAGGTGCAGCAGATGGTGATCTCCGGCAGTCTGCTGAAATAAGGGAGGGGAACAGGATGAAATTCATTGTCTGCGTGAAGCAGGTGCCCGACACCTCCGGCAAGGTGGCCGTGAAGGCGGACGGCACCATGGACCGGGCGTCCATGGCGGCCATCACCAACCCGGACGATTTGAATGCGGCGGAGGCCGCGCTGTCTCTCAAGGACGCCAACCCGGAGGCCAAGGTGGTGCTGGTGTCCATGGGCCCGCCCCCCGCCGCCGGAATGCTGCGGGAGCTGTTGGCCATGGGCTGCGACGAGGCCGTGCTGGTGTCCGGGCGGGAGTTCGGCGGCTCCGACACCTTCGCCACCTCCCAGATCCTGGCCGCCGCCATCGCCCACCTGGGGCTGGAGGAGGACGACATCATCTTCTGCGGCCGGCAGGCCATCGACGGCGACACCGCCCAGGTGGGGCCGCAGATTGCCGAAAAGCTGGATATTCCCCAGGTGTCCTATGCCGCCGGACTGGAGCTGGAGGGCAAGACCCTCACGGTGAAGCGGATGCTGGAGGACGGGTATCTGGTGATCCAGACCCACACCCCCTGCCTGGTGACCTGTATCAAAGAGCTGAACACGCCCCGGCATATGACGGTGCGGGGGATTTTGGAGTGCGATCAGAAGCCGTACACCGTGTACGACTATGAAGCCCTCAAGGATGAGCCCCTCATTGAGGCGGATACCATCGGGCTGAAGGGCTCCCCCACCAACGTGTACAAGTCCTTCTCGCCCCCGATGAAGGGCGCGGGGGTCATGCTAGAGGGTTCCGGCAGGGAGACGGTGGCAAAGCTGTTTGCCGTGCTGGCGGAACGGCACATCATTTGAGGAGGGCGGAAAAATGGCGAAGTTTGTGAATACCGATCCCAATGCCTTCCGGGGTGTGTGGGTGTTCTGCGAACAGCGGGAGGGGGAGCTGAACCCCACTGATTTTGAACTGCTCAGCGAAGGCCGGAAGCTGGCGGACGATTTAGGCGTGGAGCTGTGCGGCCTGCTGCTGGGGGACAATGTGGAGAAGCTGGCCCGTGAGCTGGGAGGCTACGGGGCGGATCGGGTGTATGTGTGCCAGGACCCGCGGCTGGCGCACTATACCACCGACGCTTACACCAAGGTGATCTGCGACGTGGTGATGGAGAAAAAGCCGGAGATTGTGCTCATCGGCGCGACGAATATTGGGCGGGATCTGGGTCCCCGGTGCGCCGCCCGGCTGCACACCGGGCTGACTGCGGACTGCACCCACCTGGATGTGGACGTGGCAAAATACAAGGAGTTCCTGAAAAGCACCTCCACCCTGGATGTGGACGGGATGAAGTTCGACGAGAGCGACCGGGGCCTGAAAATGACCCGTCCGGCCTTCGGCGGGCACCTGATGGCCACCATCGTCTGCCCCCGGTTCCGGCCCCAGATGTCCACGGTGCGCCCCGGCGTGATGAAGTGCGCCCCCTTCGACCAGGCCAGGGCGGACGCCTGCGTGGTGGAGCTGTGCCCGGTGTCTTTGGATGACAGCGATCTCAGGACGAAGGTGCTGGAGGTGGTGAAGGAGGCCAAGGCCGCCGTGGATCTCATCGGTGCGGAGGTGGTGGTGTCCGTGGGCCACGGCATCAGCAAGGACGTGAAGCGGGGCCTGGAGCTGGCCCAGGAGCTGGCGGACGCCCTCCACGGGGTGGTGGGGGCCTCCCGGGCGGCGGTGGACGCGGGGTGGATCTCCGCCGACCATCAGGTGGGGCAGACGGGCAAGACCGTGCGGCCCCGGATCTACATCGCCCTGGGTATCTCCGGGGCCATCCAGCACAAGGCGGGGATGCAGGATTCCGAGTGCGTTATCGCCGTGAACGCCAACCCGGACGCGCCTATTTTTGAGGCGGCGGACTATGGGATTGTGGGTGATCTGTTTCAGGTTGCGCCGCTGATGGTGGAGTGCGCGAAGGAAAACGGCAGGTAAGGGCGGCGTTCGTTTTCCAGGGACTGGTGAATCCCGGTAAGTGTGCGGGAAAGCAGATAAGAGAGCACCCCGCGGCGCGGGGTGCTCTCTTGTGTGATGCGGCTTTTAAAAGTATAATATCGGTAACGATATTTATGATACTTTCAAAAACGATATTTATGATACTTTCAAAAAAGGCTGAAACATAAGAGATGCGCGTCTGTAAAAAACAATGAGGCTGAGAGAACGGCTGCCGGTTTGGAACAGGTATTCCAGACCGCTTAAACTCAGTCTGCGCTGTTTTGATGATGCCGGAGGATCTCTTTCAAGTCATCGTCACAAACGAGATCGTCCCAAACGGCGTGGGTCAAATCAATGCCGGGAAACACCTGGAGGCTGGAAACCTGCCGCCCGGAAAAGGTGCGGGAAAACAGGGTGCCGTTGGTATACACGCCAATAAACAGGTTGTCCCGGGTGGAAACCGCGCATTCCAAGGGCTCCGCTGGACTGTTGCGCACGGTATCGATCGGGTGCCAGTGGCCGTGTTCTTCGCCGTGGACAAATTTATTGACCAATTCCCACAGAATAATATCACCGTTTGTAGCAAAAGCGGCCAGGATGATGCGGTTGGCGGTAAAGAATTGCAGGCGCTTAATGGTTCGATGATTGGTAGTCAGCCGCTGCATACAGGTGCCCTTGCGGATGGCCCAGGCGCGCACCAGTTTCTCACCCTCAAGGCGGCGGTCCTGCTTCCATCTTGCGTGGAATTTTTCGTCCGAATAGCTGGCGGCATAACGGGGATCCGCCCGGCATACGGCAATATCCAAAATGGGAGATAAATGGCCTTGGCAGGGATTCAGCGCATGGGTAGCCTGATTCCATGTCCACAACCTGTTGCTTGCCCGCTCCATGATGATGGCATTCCCGTTGTCTGCCAGATCCACTTTCTGAATCGTTTTTCCTTTCAGCCTGCGGCGGAGCTCCTTCTGGATTTGGAGCAGCTTCTGCGGGTTTTGGTACTCCTCCCGCCGGCCGGTGAAGATATTTATACGGATATAATGCCCGTTGGAGTATTCGCATTCCAGATAGGGAGCAGCTTGGAAGTTCACCGAGGAGGGAAATCGAACCCGCCGGATCGGACGCTCAAAGTGCAGTACGCCCAAACATTGCTGCTGTCTGATGCTCCACAGCTGAACCAGCGGGCCGCCTGCGCACAGCGCGGCATACTCGCCTCCCGGCGAGAAGGAGGCGGTGACGACCTGGCTGTCTCCCAGGGAGAGCTCCGCGACACAGACCTGTTCTCGGGCGTCCCAAACTTGAATATGTCCGCTGGAATGGCCTACGGCAAGCAGCCTCCGATCATCGGATATGATGTGCTGCTCGCCCAGGAGCCTGCTGTCCTTCAGCATTTTCTGAAGATGGGAGGCGTGATCCGGCCTGAACTCGGCCTGTATCGACAGGATAGAGTCGCTGGGGCGGGCTGCCTCAATTTTGTCATAGGCGATGGTGGGCCAGATGTAGGACTTGCCGCCCGTTTCCAGCATAAGATAGTCCTCGGCGGTATAGCCGATTCTGGCAGTATTGCCGGCCGGGTGGAATTCCCCCACGATCATCTGGCTCTGGGTGAGAATATTGCTCACCGATACTATGCCGTTGGCGGATATTGCCGCCAGCGTCCGACCGTCGTGGGAGAAGGCCAGGCCGATGATGCGGTCATGCCGCTGCTCGTTGACAAAGGTCTGCCGGGATACCCTTGCGCCATGCAGCAGAATGGAGCCATTGAACGGCCGCTTTAGGTGGTCCGCCAGCGAAATGTGGCGGAAGTCCAGCTCAGACAGGTCGCGGGCCACATTCGCTTCGGCATCCGCCTGGAGCCAGCAGTTGATGAGGTTTTCCACAAGGTGGTCCCCTGCAGCGGCCTCCTTGCCCCGGTAGGGGGCCAGGAGCCGGGTCATCAGGCCCGCCGCACCCCACAGGTCTCCGTGCATATGCCGCAGATACTGGATCACACCTGCATGAATGGAGCGTTCATGCCAAACTTCCGGAACGTCCTGTGAGCGGGTCAGGCTGTTGTAAAGGTGAACTGCCGCCAGGTAGTCCCGGAAGATCTGATGATGAAACGAGACAAATCCCCTGCCGCTGCGCAGAAGGCACAGCCCGGACAGAATCACATCGTACAGCGTATCCTCCGGCAGCGTTCGGTCCAGCGTGAGGCGGTAACTCCGCTTGATGCTGAGCAGCGCATCCGGCAGCGGGCCGCTGGTCAGCGTATGTTCCGTCTCCTGAACCGCTTGGGTGAACAGTGCGGTGAACTCCGCGTCCGGCCAGCCCATAACATTCTGGGATTCCGCATGGAGGGCGAGCAGCGGCAAAAGATATCTGACAGTGCAAAAGCTGAAGTAGACAGTTTTCTTGTCCGCATTCTCCCGGTCTGCCATTAGGACCACCTGAGATAGGTAATAGTCGTGCAGCAGATCAGCGGCGGTGGAGATGGGCAGCCGCCAGTCGCAGTAGGGCAGGTCCCGATACTGGTTGATGAGCGGGTAGGTCTGGGCATACAAAAGGGCCATCATGGGGTTTTTGAGCAGGATGTGGAGATGCCGCTTGCCCAAAATATTGGGCCATTGCTCTGGGTTGAACAATGCTTGAAGCTGCTTGTCCCGCAGATCACAGGTGCGCAGCATCTGAAAGTGGGTCATGCCGTAATTACGCAGAAAATCCAGCCGGGACGAGACAACGATTTGGATGCCCGGATACTGGGAGAGCCGTTTCAACTCCGCCACATACTGGTAGGCGGTGTCGCTGTTCAGCTCATTAAAGCCGTCCACAAGAAGGGTAATATTCGGTTCGGCGTTCGCCGTGCCCATAAGTGCCAGCAGGCGGCCTTTGGCGGGTTCATCCTCCGCACGGTACAGCGTGCGCAGAAGGTGGCGTTCCATGCTGAGCCCGGCACTTTGCAGCGTTTGCAGGGAGGCGAATACCGCCAATCTGTGCCGCTCTTGAATCAGCAGCTTGCAGGCGTGGAACATCATCGTGCTTTTTCCCATGCCGCCGTCGCCCAGGAGCAGAGCGTGACAGGATTGGCCAACGCGCTGCTTGCCGTTCCACAAGACGTCCATTGCGGAAATCAGGGGAATAGTCCCCGGTTCATTATCAAATATCTCCTGTTCCCATTGAAGGTCGGGCAGGAGGGAAGGGAGAAGTTCCGTCCGGCTGAACTGGCCTCCCGCCGCCTCCAGAAGACCGCAAGCCGCCAGCACATTTTCCGATTCCGGCGAGATGGAAGGCGGCGCAGCACTGCCTTTCCAATGAAGCTGAAAGGGATAAACCGAGTTGCAGCTGCTTCCCGTACGGATAAAGGGATATTCCGCCCAGCCTTTTCCCGGAAACCACGCATGGGCGCGCACCTCGCCGGCCCCCGTGTCCAGGTCCAAGGTTCCAATCAGCACACAGGAGGTCGCGCCCTCCTCAAGCACCAGGTTGCCGCATTGGAATTCATAAAATTTGTCCCACTGCTTCCGGCACAGGTGATCGTGCTCATGTCCCGCCAGCCAGAGCTGGACGTTGTACTCATGGAGGAGCTCGATCAGTTCTCTCTGCTCGTCCCGATGTAAAAAATCGAAGGAATAGTGGGTCAGCAGGACTGCCGGCTTTGCCGGGTCCAGCTGCTCAAGGACGTCCATCAAAAGGTTTGTGCCTACAATAAGCTGTTGCTGCTGGGTTTTGGTATAGGTGAGGGTGGAGTCGAGATGAATCATATTGAAGTCCTCAGAGGTCAGGACAAAGTGGGGACGGCTGCTGTTGAGATAGCAGTCCGCACGCTCCGGCACATTGGCGTATAGTGTTTTGATCAGTTCGCAGAAGTCCTGCCGTCCGGCCGCGATTAAGGCCAGATCGTCATCCTTGATTGTTCCGGTCCTGGGCTGATAATAGCCGGGATTACTTCGATCCGCGGCGTTGTGGACACGGTAGACGGCCTCCTCCCGGCCCGGGGCATCACGGTTCACGTCGTGGTTTCCGGGCACCAAGAACAGATGGTCTATCGGCGTATGTACGGCGTCGCAGATTTCTCGAATCTGTTCCATAGAGTTCTCTGAAAACCTGCCAGCCGGCGCGTAGCGTAGATCGCCGGTGAAAAAGGCATAGCCGCAGTAAATACCCAGTCCCCGTAAGTATGCGGGGAGGTTTTTGCGAAGTCTCCGGGTCTCCACTCCGCCTTGATTTAGATGGAGGTCCGAAAAATGAATCCACTGAACGGTTCTCATGGTCTGTCCTCCTGACCAAAATTTTCATCTGCGTATGTCCTGTTTGAGATTCACAACGATTTTCTACAAAATTTGCTAACCATAACTTTACCATTAAAAGATAAGAATGCCAACCCTTTGTATCAAGATTTTTCTGTATTGAGGCAGCAAATTGACGATCACGCAAAAAATGTTGAAAATCGAACGGCTCCGAACGATCATTTTGTTTTACGATGGCGACAAGGCACTTTTGGAGTTATGAAGGCCCTTGGGTTTCCAGGGAGCAGAATGGTGCGGTGTATCCTACAGTGGCGGGGCTTCTGATGGCAGGCAAAGTGCTGAGCAGCAGAAGATTTGTGCCAGCAGCGGCGGTATCCTTTCAGGTGCTGGCTGATGTGCTGAAGGGGGTGGGCTGGCAGAGAAAATAAGACGGGGAATTGATCGAATCTTTAAGGGGGGGTGATCTACGGCGGGGGTTTCCCGGATTACTCCAAATACCGCTTCTGCAGTGGTGTCACTGCTTATTCCCCGGAGCAAGCTGGACGCGCAGCTGACGAAAATGATCGCAGAGGAACACAACCGGCTTGGCTGCCCGCTTCCAGTCAACACGCTGCTGGTGCTGAAATATATTGTGGGATAGTCCATGAAGCGATGTGATGCAGCTTTGTGAGATATCGAATCTTTCGGAAACCATGATAAAAGCGATTCTTGACCGAGCCATCGAAACAGGGTTGGTAGAAGGCTGTGGTGCGGGGAGGGGACGAAATGATAGCCTGCCTTTTCCGTGAACTTTATCAGGATAAGGGAAAAACAGCAGGATATGTGTGGCAGCGGGATATTGACGATACCAGGTGCCGGGAATTGATTATAAGCATGGCGCGAAGCAACGAACATATTTCGCGGGCAGATATTGTGAACTTGCTCCATGTAAAGAGTCCAAGGTTTATGGTTTGTTAAAAACATTGGCGGAGCAGAGAGCGTTGGCACCGGTGAATAAAGGCTGATATGCTAAGTATAGACTTATATGTTGAGGGCTGTGATATTCTAACGCAAATAAAGTTTGGGTTAGATTGCGTTAAAAGGAAGATGAGTTTCCATCAATGAGGGTGGTTGCTGGCGAGAAACCCATACGGGCACCAAGAATGAGATCACAAAAGCAAGACAAGAGGCGATAAGAGAAAACAGCTTTAGAAGAGTTGGTAAGGATGAGGTCTCCGTTTCCTTCGCTTAAAGATATGGAAACAGGAACCGCCCCCACACTGGGCACTTTCTAACACGCGCCCGAGTAACACAGCCGACACGCAGAAACAGGAGGCCGCAGCCATCAAATAAACTCCCTCCCCCGGGGCACGCCGCCGCCGGACCATCCCGCCCACAGAGGCAGGACGGCCCAGCGGCGTTGCGCCTCCTGACTTTTTGTCTGGCATACAAACTATTTGTGAAACTTCTACAAAAACCGGAGCCGGATTTTGGCGGCCCGGCCCGGTTTTCTCCCTTGCAATCCTGGGGCAAATGGGCTATACTCAGAACATGAAATAATTTTTTTATAGCTCAAAAAAAGTAAGGAGGAACCTTCCATGCAGCAGTCCGAACCCGCCGCCAAAACCCCGGCCTCCGTCTTCTCCCTGGACGGCGTCCCCGCCCCCGGCCAGCTCGTCCCCCTGGGCCTCCAGCACGTGGTGGCCGCCATCGTGGGCATCATCACCCCCGCCATCATGGTGTCCAACACCTGCGCCCTGCCCGACGCCGACCGCACCCTGCTCATTCAGGTGTCCCTCATCGTCACCGCCCTGGCCACCCTGCTCCAGCTCTACACCATCAAGCACCGGGTGGGCGCGGGCCTCCCGGTGGTGATGGGCATCAGCTTCGCCTATGTGCCCACCCTGCTGGCCATCGGCGGGCAGTTCGACCTGCCAACCATTTTGGGTGCGGAGATCGTGGGCGGCTGCGTAGCCATCCTGTTCGGCGTGTTCGTCAAGCAGATCCGCAAGCTGTTCCCGCCCCTGATCACCGGCACGGTGATCTTCACCATCGGCCTGTCCCTCTACCCCACGGCGGTGAAGTACATGGCCGGCGGCGCGGGCAGCGCGGAGTTCGGCAGCCTGAAGAACTGGTCCGTGGCCCTGGTCACCCTGGCGGTGGTGGTGCTCCTCCAGAACTTCGGCAAGGGCGTGCTGAAGCTGGGGGCCATCCTCTGGGGCATGATCGTGGGCTACGTCATGGCCCTGTGCCTGGGCATGGTGGACTTCTCCGCCGTGGCCCCGGCGGGCTGGTTCCAGCTGGCGGCCCCCCTTCACTTCGGCGTGAAGTTTGAGGTCAGCGCGTGCGTCTCCCTGGCGGTGGTGTACGTCATCAACGCGGTGCAGACCATCGGCGACCTGTCCTCCACCACCATGGGCGGCATGGACCGTATGCCCACCGACCAGGAGCTGTCCGGCGGCATCGTGGCCCAGGGCGCGGTGTCCATCCTGGGTGCCCTGTTCGGCGGCCTGCCCGCCGCCACCTACAGCCAGAACGTGGGCATCGTCACCGTGAACAAGGTGATCAACAAGGCGGTGTTTGCCTTCGCCTCCCTGATCCTGCTGCTGGCGGGGCTGGTGCCCAAGCTGTCCGCCCTGCTCACCACCATCCCCCAGGCGGTCATCGGCGGGGCCACCATCTCCGTGTTCGCCACCATCACCATGACGGGCATCCGCATGATCACCGACCACCGCTTTACCATGCGCTCCAGCGCGGTGGTGGGCCTGTCCGTGGCCCTGGGCGTGGGCATCACCCAGGTGGCCGGCTCCCTCCAGGGCCCCGGCTTCCCCGTCTGGGTGCACACCGTGTTCGGTTCCTCCCCCATCGTAGTCACCGCCATCGTGGCCATTCTGCTGAACCTGCTCCTGCCCAAGGAGCCGCCCGCCCAATCCAGCAACTAAGAAGCTGTACCAATAGCCTCAGCACCCAGCTTAACGGCCAGAATTGCCGCTGGCCGCGTTGAAAAATCTTGAAATACACAAAGTATTCCTGCGATTTTTCGCCTTGCCACCGGCAATTCTGACTCGCGAATCTGAATACTTCGGCTATTGGTACAGCTTCTAACAAAAACCGGGCCGGTTGTCGCAACCGGCCCGGCGTCCGCCCTATTTTGTTCCGTTTTTGGCTTCCTCAATGTAGCTATATAATGTATACTTGGAGATGCCGAAATACTTGCACACCTTCCCCCCGGACTTGGTGATGAGGAAGGCCCCCGTGTCGTTGAGGAACCCGATGGCCTTCACCTTCTCCTCCTTGGTCATGAGGGCGGCGGGCTTGCCCACCCGCTTCACGCTCTGCTCGATGAGCTCGTCCAGCAGGTCGGACACGTTCTGGGCGATGGGCTCCGGGGCCTCCTCGGGCTGCTTGGGGGCGGTGAACTGCCGCAGGCTGTCCTCCATCGCCAGCATCAGGGTGATGTCGTAGTTGATGGAGAAGATGCCGATGGGCTGCTGGTGCTCGTCCCGGAGGTAGACGGTGGTGGACTTCAGCGTCTTGCCGTCGGCGGTTTTCGCCAGATAGCTCAGCCGGTCCTCCACCGCGCCGCCGCTGTTCAACGCCTCCAGCACCACATGGGACGGCCCGTCCCCCAGCTTGCGGCCGGAGACGTGGCCGTTTTCGATGGCCACGATGGAGCTGTCCGGGTCGTTGGATTTCAGATCGTGTATGACAATCTCGCAGCTTGGCCCGAACTGGGCGGCCAGGGCCTTGGCTAAACGGAGCAGAAACTCCAGCATGGACGCGTCCATGAAAACCACCTCGTCTGGTTGCGATTTGTGGTTAGTATACCACCATCCCGCCCCGTTTGCAAGAAATATGACGGGGCCAAACAATAAGTTTGAAGAAGAACGGAGGGAGACCCATGCTGATCATCGGCAACGGAAGGCTCATCACCCGGAGCGAAACCAACCCCTACCTGGAAAACGGCGCGGTGGTCCTGGATGGGGACGCCGTGAAGGAGACGGGAACCCTGGAGGCCATGCGGGCCAAATACCCGGAGGCGGAGCTTGTGGACGCCCGGGGCGGCGTGATCATGCCCGGCCTCATCAACGTCCACACCCACATCTACTCCGGCCTGGCCCGGGGCTTAGCCATCGACGGCTTCGCCCCCGCCAATTTCCTGGAGGTGCTGGACGGCCAGTGGTGGAACATCGACCGCCGCCTGACCCTGGACGGCACCCGTGCCTGCGCCTACGCCACCGTGCTGGACTGCATCCGGGACGGCGTCACCACCATCTTCGACCACCACGCCTCCTTCGGCGAGATCCCCGGTTCCCTGTTCGCCATCAAGGACGTGTGCGCGGAGCTGGGTATGCGGGCCTGCCTGTGCTACGAGGTGTCCGAGCGGGGCGGGGCGGAAAAGTGCGCCCAGTCCATCCGGGAGAACGCCGAATTCGCCAAGTGGGCGAAAAACGAAAACAGTGACATGATCAAAGCCATGTTCGGCGGCCACGCCCTGTTCACCATCTCCGACAAGACCTTTGAGGAGATGGTAAAGGCCAACGACGGCATGACCGGCTTCCACATCCATGTGGCCGAGGGCATGAACGACGTGTACGACAGCCTGAACAGCTACGGCTGCCGCCCCGTCAACCGCCTGCTCTACAACGGCGTCTTAGGGGAAAAGACCATGCTGGGCCACTGCATCCACATCTCCCCGGCGGAGATGGATATCATCAAGGAGACGGGCACCATGGTGTGCCACAACCCCGAGTCCAACATGGGCAACGCCGTGGGCTGCTCCCCGGTGCTGAAGCTGTGGGAGAAGGGCGTCCTCATCGGCCTGGGCACCGACGCCTACACCCACGATATGCTGGAATCCCTCAAGGTCCTGCTGCCCATGCAGCGGCACAACGCCTGCGATCCCAACGCGGGCTGGCGGGAGGCCATGGGAATGCTGTTCCGGAACAACCCCGCCATCTGCGCCCGGTACTTCCACAAGCCCCTGGGTGTGCTGGAGCCCGGCGCGGCGGCGGATGTCATCGTCATGGACTACAAGCCCTTCACCCCCTTCGGGGCGGACAACATCGACGGCCATATGCTGTTCGGCATGATGGGCAAGAACTGCCGCACCACGATCATCAACGGGAAGGTCCTCTACAAGGACCGGGAGTTTGTGGGCATCGACGAGGACGCCATCAACGCTTGGACCCTGGAGCAGGCCAAGAAGCTGTGGGGCGAATTAAACCACAGGGCCTATTAAAATACGCCCGTAGGGGAGGGGCTTGCCCCTCCCGACCTCCCGGCGTGCTCTCTATCCCCCGGGAGGGGCAAGCCCCTCCCCTACAAAGAACCATTTCATGTCACTTCACATTTTTGTTTGGAGGGAACCATTATGAGCGACATCATGCGCCCCATGCCCTTCGCCCAGCTGATGGACTGGGCACTCACCGAATACAAGACCCAGGGCAGCATCTTCGGCGTGTCCAAGCTGGTGAAGCGCGCCGGGGACAAGGCCCTGCCCATCTTCGCGGAGCAGATCGAGACCCCCTTCGGCCCCGCCGCCGGGCCCCACACCCAGCTGGCCCAGAACATCGTGGCGTCCTACGCCGCCGGGGCCCGGTTCTTCGAGCTGAAAACCGTCCAGATCATGGACGGGGAGGAGCTGTCCAAGTGCGTCAGCAAGCCCTGCATCACCGCCGGGGACGAGTGCTACAACTGCGAGTGGTCCACCGAGCTGACGGTGCCCCAGGCCTACGCCGAGTACGTTAAGGCGTGGTGGGCCTGCAAGCTGCTGGCCCGGGAGCTGGCCCTGGGCGGCCCGGAGGGCTTCGTGTTCAATATGTCGGTGGGCTACGACCTGGCGGGCATACAGTCCCCCAAGGTGGACGCCTACATCGAGGGCATGAAGGACGCCTCCGGCTCCGAGATCTGGAAGGAGTGCCTGGACTGGACGCTGTCCCATCTGGACCGCTTTGAGCACGTGGACGGGGACTATGTCCGCGCCGTCTCCCCCCGGGTGTCTACCTCCATCACCGAGTCCACCCTCCACGGCTGTCCCCCGGAGGAGATCGAGCGCATCGCCAACTACCTGATCAGGTCAAAGGGCCTGAATACCTACGTGAAGTGCAATCCCACCCTGCTGGGCTACGAGTTCGCCCGGAAAACCCTGGACAGCCTGGGCTATGACTACATCGCCTTCGACGACCACCACTTCCGGGAGGATCTCCAGTGGGCGGACGCCGTCCCCATGTTCCGCCGCCTCCAGGCGTTGTGCCGGGAGCGGGGGCTGGAGTTCGGCGTGAAGCTCACCAACACCTTCCCGGTGGACGTGGCGGCAAACGAGCTGCCCTCCAGCGAGATGTATATGTCGGGCCGCGCCCTGTACCCCCTGTCCCTCTCCCTGGCGGAAATGCTGGCCCGTGAGTTCGGCGGCACGCTGCGCATCTCCTACTCCGGCGGGGCGGACGCCGCCTCCATCCGGGGCCTGCTGGACGCGGGCATCTGGCCCGTCACCATGGCGACGACGGTGCTGAAGCCCGGCGGCTACCAGCGGTTCAGCCAGATCGCCGGACTGCTGGCGGACCTTGAGTACGCCCCGTGGCAGGGCGTGGACGGGGCCAGGGTGTCCGCCCTGGTGGACGCCATCCCTGCCGACCCCCACTGGCGCAAGCCCGTCAAGCCCATACCCAGCCGCAAGACGGACAAAAAGGTCCCGCTGGTGGACTGCTTCCAGGCCCCCTGCCGTTCGGGCTGCCCCATCCACCAGGACATTCCCGCCTATCTGATGGCGGTGAAGGCCGGGAGGTACGGGGAGGCCCTGGACATCATCACCCGGCGCAACCCCCTGCCCTTCATCACGGGCACCATCTGCTCCCACCGCTGCCAGGACAAGTGCATGAGGAACGCCTACGACGACAGCGTCTACATCCGCGCCCAGAAGCTGAAGGCGGCCCGGGAGGGCTTTGCCGCCCTCCTGCCCAGGCTGAAGCCGGCTGACCCGGCGGGCAAGCGGGCGGCTGTGGTGGGCGGCGGCCCCGGGGGGATGGCGGCGGCCTTCTTCCTGGCCCGGGCGGGGGTGGACGTGACCCTGTTCGAGGCCCGGGATTCCCTGGGCGGCATCGTCCGCCACGTGATCCCGGAGTTCCGCATCTCCCATGAGGCCATCGACAACGACGTGCAGCTCATGGAGGCCATGGGGGTGAAGGTGAAGCTGAACACCCGGATCGGCGATCTCCACGCCCTGCGGAGCGAGTTCGGGCACGTGATCGTGGCGGCGGGGGCCTGGGAGCCCGGCGACCCGGGCCTGGAGTACGGCCGGGAGCTGAACGTGCTCACCTTCCTGGAGGGGGCGAAGAAGGCCCCGGACACCCTGAAGCTGGGGGAGAACGTGGCGGTGATCGGCGGCGGCAACACCGCCATGGACGCCGCCCGGGCGGCAAATCGCATCCCCGGCGTGAAGCGGGTGTCCCTGGTGTACCGCCGCACGAAACGCTATATGCCCGCCGACCAGGAGGAGCTGGAGCTGGCCCTGGCGGACGGCGTGGAGTTCCTGGAGCTGCTCTCACCCGTGGGGGTGCGGGACGGCGTGCTCACCTGTAAGGTGATGGAGCTGGGCGCGCCCGACGCCGGCGGACGCCGTTCCCCCGTGGACACGGGCCGGACGGCGGAGGTGCCCGCCGACACGGTGATCGCCGCCGTGGGCGAGCGGGTGGACACCGCCCTTTACACCAAAAACGGCCTGACGGTGGACAGCCGGGGCCGGGCCGTGGTAAACTGGGAGACGATGGAGTCCAGCGTGGAGGGGATCTACGTGGCGGGCGACGGCCAGACCGGCCCCGCCACCGTGGTGGAGGCCATCGCCGGGGCCATGAGGGCCGCCCAGGCCATCCAGGGCTTTGACGCGGATACCTTCGCGGAGAAAAACGTGAACCCGGACTACGCCGCGCCCCTGGCCAAGCGGGGGGACGTGTGCACCGACTGCGCTTCCTGCGGGGACAGCCGCTGCCTGGGCTGCGCCACCGTGTGCGAGACCTGCGCCGAGGTGTGCCCCAACCGGGCCAACGTGGCGGTCCGGGTGCCCGGTATGCGCCAGCGGCAGATCGTCCACGTGGACGGAATGTGCAACGAGTGCGGCAACTGCGGGGTGTTCTGCCCCTATGACAGCGCGCCCTATCAGGACAAGTTCACCCTGTTCTGGAGCCGGGAGGACTTCGACCACAGCGAGAACCAGGGCTTCCTCCGGCTGGACGGGGACAAGACCCTGGTGCGGCTGGGCGGCGGGGTGAAGGAGTACGACGTGTCCGACCCCGCCTGCGGCCTGGAGGAGAGCCTGCGCCGCCTGATCCGGGCGGTGTATGAGAATTACGCCTATCTGCTGGGGTAAGGAGGAAACACCCATGAGCGAGATCTACAGCTTCACCGTCAACGGAATCCTCCAGGGGACGGCGGAGGAGAAGCCCCTGCTGCGCTACCTCCGGGACGACCTGGGCCTGACCTCCTGCAAGGACGGGTGCGGCGAGGGGGCCTGCGGCACCTGCACCATCCTGGTGGACGGCAGGGCGGTGCGGGCCTGCATCCTCACCACCAAAAAGGCCGCGGGCAAGTCCATCCTCACCGTGGAGGGCCTGCCGGTGGCGGAGAAGGAGGCCTTTGTCTACGCCTTCGGCAAGGTGGGGGCGGTGCAGTGCGGCTTCTGCATCCCCGGCATGGTGATGGCGGGCAAGGCCCTGCTGGACGCCAGCCCCAGCCCCACCGAGGCGGAGATCAAGAAGGCCATCCGGGGGAACGTGTGCCGCTGCACCGGCTACAAGAAGATCATCGAGGGCATCGCCCTGGCGGGGGCCGTCCTCCGGGGGGAGGCCAAAATCGACCCGGAGCTGGAAAAGGGCGACACCTTCGGCGTGGGCGACCGGGCCTTCCGCACCGACGTGCGCCCCAAGGTGCTGGGGTACGGCCAGTACCCCGACGACGTGTACCTGGACGGCATGGCCTATGCCTCCGCCGTCCGCTCGGAGCACCCCAGGGCCCGGGTGCTGTCCATTGACGCCGCCCCCGCCCTGGCCCTGCCGGGGGTGCTGGCGGTGCTGACGGCCCAGGACGTGCCCAACAATAAGGTGGGCCACATCCAGCAGGACTGGGACGTGATGATCGCCCAGGGGGAGGTCACCCGCTGCGTGGGGGACGCCCTCTGCCTGGTCGTCGCCGAGAGCGAGTACATTTTGAAGCAGGCCAAGGCCGCCGTAAAGATCGAGTACGAGCCGCTGGAGCCGGTCCGCGATATCCACGAGGCCATGGGGCCGGACGCGCCCCTGGTCCACTCCAAGGGGAACCTGTGCCAGTCCCGCCGCGTCACCCGGGGGGACGCCAAAGCGGCCCTGGCAGCCTCCCAATACACCGTCACCCAGAGCTACAAGACCCCCTTCACCGAGCACGCCTTCCTGGAGCCGGAGTGCGCCGTGGCCTTCCCCTACAAGGACGGGGTGAAGGTGTACTCCACCGATCAAGGTGTGTACGACACCCGGAAGGAGATCGCCATCATGCTGGGCTGGGAGCCGGAGCGCATCGTGGTGGAGAACAAGCTGGTGGGAGGCGGCTTCGGCGGCAAGGAGGACGTTTCGGTGCAGCACCTGGCGGCTCTGGCGGCGTTAAAGGTCAACCGCCCCGTGAAGGTGAAGCTGTCCCGGCAGGAGTCCATCCGCTTCCACCCCAAACGCCACGCCATGGAGGGAACCTTCACCCTGGGCTGTGACGAGAACGGCGTCTTCACCGCCCTGGACTGCGACATCTACTTCGACACCGGGGCCTACGCCTCCCTGTGCGGCCCGGTGCTGGAGCGGGCCTGCACCCATTCCGTGGGGCCCTACTGCTACCAGAACACCGACATACGGGGCTACGGCTACTACACCAACAATCCCCCTGCCGGGGCCTTCCGGGGCTTCGGCGTGTGCCAGAGCGAGTTCGCCCTGGAGTCCCTCATCAACCTGCTGGCGGAGAAAGTGGGAATATCCCCCTGGGAGATCCGCTGGCGCAACGCCATCGAGCCGGGGAAGGCCCTGCCCAACGGGCAGATCGCGGACTGCTCCACGGCGTTGAAGGAGACGCTGCTGGCGGTGAAGGAGGTATACGAGGCCAACCCCGGCCGGGCGGGCATCGCCTGCGCCATGAAGAACGCCGGGGTGGGGGTGGGCCTGCCGGACAAGGGCCGCTGCAAGCTGGCGGTGGAGGACGGCGTGGTGAAGCTCTACTCCGCCGCGTCGGACATCGGCCAGGGCTGCGCCACCGTGTTTTTGCAGATCCTGTCCCAGACCGCCGGACTGCCCTTGGAGAAGCTGCGCAACATGGGCAGCAATTCCGAGCTGGCCCCGGACTCGGGCACCACCTCCGGCTCCCGCCAGACCCTCATCACCGGAGAGGCGGTGCGGATGGCGGCGGTGGAGCTGAAGGCCGCTTTAGACGAGGCGGGCGGGAACCTGTCCGCCTTGGAGGGCCGGGAGTTCTTCGCCGAGTTCTTCGACCCCACCGACAAGCTGGGGGCCGACAAGCCCAACCCCAAGAGCCACGTGGCCTACGGCTTCGCCACCCACGTGGTGGTGCTGGACGATGAGGGGAAGGTCAAGGAGGTGTGGGCCGCCCACGACTCGGGCAAGGTGGTGAACCCCACCTCCATCCAGGGCCAGATCGAGGGCGGCGTGCTCATGGGCCTGGGCTACGCCCTCACCGAGGACTTCCCCCTGAAGGACTGCGTGCCCACCGCCAAATTCGGCACCCTGGGCCTGCTGCGGGCGGATCAGATCCCCGACATACACGCCGTCTACGTGGAGAAGGAGGAGCTGCTCCCCTTCGCCTACGGGGCCAAGGGCATCGGCGAGATCGCCACCATCCCCACCGCCCCCGCCGTCCACGGGGCGTACTACGCCATGGACCACGTCCTGCGCACCACCCTGCCCATGGAGAACACCTTCTATCGAAAACCCAGGAAAGGTTGACATACTGTGAAAAAGCGTCTTTTGAGCCTTGTACTGAGCCTTGCCCTGCTGCTGTCCGGCTGTGCCGCCGGGCCGGGGGAGAGCGTCCCGCCCTCCGCCGAGCCCACCCCGCCCCCCGCCACCCAGCCGGTGGAGACGGAGCCAGCCCAAACCGAGCCGCCCCAAGGCCCCGTCACCGTCACCGACCAGGCGGGCCGGACGGTGACACTGAACGCCCCGGCGGAGAAAATCGTGTCCTGCTACTATCTGGTCACCGCCTCCCTGCTCACCCTGGGGCAGAAGGAGAAGATCGTGGGCATCGAGCTGAAGGCGGACAGCCGGGAGCTGTACAGGCTGGCCGCCCCGGAGTTCCTGGATCTGCCGGGGGTGGGCTCCGGCAAGGAGACCAACATCGAGGCCATCGCCGCCCTGGAGCCGGATCTGGTGCTGCTGCCCAGCAAGCAGGCGGAGGCGGCGGAGACGCTGGCGGGCCTGGGCATCCCCGCGGCGGTGGTGGAGCCGGAGATCTACGGGGCCTTCAACGAGCTTATCGCCATGCTGGGCGCGCTGTGCGGCTGCGAGGATCGGGCGGCGGAGCTCACCGCCTACTACGACGGCGTGGTGGAGCGGGTCACCGCCCTGACCAAGGACGGGGACCGCCCATCCGTCTACCTGTGCGGCGAGGCGTCCTGGCTGCGGTCCTGCACCGGGGGGATGTACCAGCGGGAGCTGATTGAGATGGCGGGGGGCACCTGCGTGTCCGCGGAGCTTCCCGGGGCCAAGTGGGCGGATATCTCCGCCGAGCAGCTTGCCGCCTGGGACCCGGAGGTGATCTTCTCCGTGTCCTACGCGGCGTACACCCTGGACGACCTCCGGAACGACGCCGCCCTGTCCGGCCTGGGCGCGGTGGAGGACAACAGGCTGTACACCGTCCCGTCGGAGATCGAGGCCTGGGACTATCCCCAGCCCTCCTCCATCCTGGGCCTGCTGTGGATGGCCCACATCCTCCACCCGGAGCTGGTGAGCCAGGAGGAGTACGTGAAGGAGGCCCAGGCGTTTTATCAGACCTATTTCGGCCTGGAGGTATCCAAAGAGCAGCTGGGTATTTAAAACTACTAATGGGGCCCCCGCGAAGCCGCCCTTAGGCTTCGTGGGGAGAGGAGAAGCAAGGGAGCGGGCGCAGTTTTCGCCAAAGGCGGAAACGCAGCCCAGCGGACTTTGCTTCGACGAAGGGAGGTCGCTGGCATGAGGAAACGATCCTGGCTGGGATTGGGGCTGCTGCTGGCGGTCTCCTTTCTGCTGTCCTGCCTGTGGGGGCGGTATCCCCTGTCCCCGGCGGACCTGTGGGAGATCCTGTCCGGGCAGGCGGCGGGCACCATGAAGGCCAATGTGTTCTGGAACATCCGGGTGGCCCGGGTCTGTCTCGCCGCGCTGTGCGGGGCGGCCCTGTCCCTGGCGGGGTTCGCGTACCAGGGCCTGTTCCGCAACCCCCTGGTGTCCCCCGACGTGCTGGGGGTGAGCGGCGGGGCGTCGGTGGGGGCCATCTGCGCCATCCTGTTTTCCGGCGGCTCCCTGGCGGCCCTCCAGGTGCTTTCCTTCGCCGGGGGCCTTGCGACGGTGGCCCTGTCCCTGCTGCTGGCCCGGGCCATCGGGGGGAACCGTTACTTCAACCTGATCCTGTCGGGGGTGATCCTGGGCGCACTGGCCAACGCCGCCATCATGGCGATGAAGTACATGGCCGACCCTGCCCAGGAGCTGGCGGTCATCGACTACTGGCTCATGGGCAGCTTCCACCTGGCCAGCTGGGAGAAGCTCCGCAGCGCGGCCCCCCTGATCCTCCTGGCGGGGGCGGTGCTCACCCTCCTGCGCTACCGCCTGAAGGTGCTGACCCTGGGGGACGAGGAGGCGGCCTCCCTGGGGGTGGCGGTAGGCCCGGTGCGGCTGGCCTGCATCGTCTGCGCCACGGTGCTGACGGCGGCCAGCGTGTCGGTGAGCGGCATTGTGTCCTGGGTGGGGCTCATCGTGCCCCATCTGGTGCGGACGGTGCTGGGGGAGGACTTCGAGGCCAATTTCTTCCAGTCCATCCTGTGGGGGGCGGCCCTGCTGCTGCTGGCGGACACCCTGGCCCGGAGCCTCCTGCCCGCCGAGATCCCCATCAGCATCCTCACCTCCCTCATGGGGGCGGTGTTTTTGGCGGTGTTCCTGATCCGCCGGAGAAGGGGGGAGCGGCCTTGCTGAGCGTGGAAAGCCTGACGGTGTACCGGGGCGGGCGGCTGGTGCTGGACGGCGTGTCCTTCACCCTGAACCCCGGCGAGGTGACGGCGGTGCTGGGCCTCAACGGGGCGGGCAAGACCACCCTGCTGAAGGCAATCCTGGGCTTTCTGCCCCGGCAGGGTGGCACGCTGTCGGCGGGGGGACAGCCCCTGGACAGGCTGTCCCCGGCGGAGCGGGCGAAAAGGCTGGCCTACGTCCCCCAGCGGTATGACGGGGGCTTCCGCTACACGGCGGAGGACTTCGTGTCCATGGGGGCCACCGCCTACCTGGGGGCCTTCTCCCGGCCGGGGCGGGAGGAGCTGGCCCGGGCGGCGGAGCTGCTGCGGGGGCTGGACTGCGGCCATTTGATCGGGCGGCCCATGGACAAGCTCAGCGGCGGGGAGCAGCGGATGGCCTACCTGGCCCGGGCCATGCTGCAAAACGCCGGGTGCCTGCTGCTGGACGAGCCGGTGTCCTCCCTGGACCTGTCCCGCCAGCACCTGTTCCTCCACCGGCTGGGCCGGTACGCGGCGGAGCGGCGGGCGGGCTGTCTGGTGACCCTCCACGCCCCGGAGCTGGCCTATGCCTACGCCGGGCGGATTCTCCTGCTCCACGGGGGACGGCTGCTGCTGGACGCCGCCCGGGGAGAGCCGGGGTTCGAGGAGAAGCTGGCCCAGGGACTGGGGACGATCTACGGCCCCGGCCTCCGGGCGGAGTTCCGGGGCGGCGGGCTGGCCCTGGGCTGGGAGCACGGGGAACATTGAGGCATATGGAAGCCGCCCCACGGCAAAAGAACCGTGGGGCGGCTTTGTGCCGTTCGGCAAAAATCGGGGGGCGGATTTGTAGGATATGACGTTTTTGCAGATAGGCTAAAAAATTTTCAGATTTCCCTTGACAATTAGGGCGGACGTGGTATGATGAAGGTGCAGATAAAAAGTTAGCCACACTAAATAATATTTAGGAGGTCGTCAGCCATGAACCCGCCCATCCAATGGACCCTGAACCGGATGCCGCCCAGCGAGGACCGGCACTTGGAGGTCATGTCCACCCAAAACGTGGCCAAGGCCCAGGCGTTCCACCGCTCCTTCCCCCAGTACAGCCTCACCCCCCTGGCGAAGCTCCCCGGCATGGCGGGCCGCCTGGGTCTGGGCGGGCTGTGGGTGAAGGATGAGAGCTACCGCTTCGGCCTCAACGCCTTCAAGGTGCTGGGCGGCTCCTTCGCCATGGGGCGGTACATCGCCCAGGAGCTGGGCCGGGACGTGTCCCAGGTGGATTACGCCTACCTCACCGGGAACAAGCTGAAGGAGGAGTTCGGCCAGGCCACCTTCTTCACCGCCACCGACGGCAACCACGGCCGGGGGGTGGCCTGGGCGGCCAACAAGCTGGGCCAGAAGGCGGTGGTCCATATGCCCAAGGGCAGCGCGAAGTCCCGCTTTGACAACATCGCCAAGGAGGGGGCCGCGGTCACCATCGAGGAGGTCAACTACGACGACTGCGTGCGCATGGCGGCGGCGGAGGCCGCCCAGACCGAGCACGGCGTCATTGTGCAGGACACCGCCTGGGAGGGCTACGAGGAGATCCCTGCCTGGATCATGCAGGGCTACGGCACCATGGCAGGGGAAGCCGCGGAGCAGCTGGGAGAGCGGCCCACCCACGTGTTTGTCCAGGCGGGCGTGGGCTCCCTGGCGGGGGCGGTGGTGGGGTACTTCGCCAACCTGTATCCCGATAACCCGCCCAAGTTCATCGTCATGGAGGCCCAGATCGCTGACTGCCTCTACCAGGGGGCCAGGGCCGGGGACGGCGCGCCCCGCATGGTGGGCGGCGACCTCCAGACCATTATGGCGGGGCTGGCCTGCGGCGAGCCCAACACCATCTCCTGGGACATCCTGCGCAACCACGTGGACGCCTTCCTGTCCTGCCCCGACTGGGTGTCCGCCAAGGGGATGCGGATGCTGGCGGCCCCGGTGAAGGGCGACCCGGCGGTGACCTCCGGCGAGTCCGGGGCGGTGGGCATGGGCGTGATCTCCACCCTCATGACGGACAACGGTTATCAGGAGCTGCGGGAGGCCCTGGAGCTGGACGAAAACAGCAAGGTGCTGATGTTCTCCACCGAGGGGGACACCGACCCGGAGAAATACCAGGAGATCGTCTGGGGCGGGGCGTACCCCACCGTGTAAAAAGGCTTCCCCCCACAGGGGGGAAGCTGTCAGCCGAAGGCTGACTGATGAGGGGGCGGTGGAACTACACGTTTGCTTCCCTATACGCACCCTCATCCGTCATTTGCTTCGCAAATGCCACCTGTCTCGCCTTCGGCTCGGTCGGCGGTGGACGTCTGCCACTGGCAGACACCGCCCCCTGAGAGGGGGAAGGCTTGGAAAAATAACATATGGAGGGTTTTCTCATGGAGAAGGAAAAAATTCTGTCCGCCGCCGAGGGCTGCCGCAAGGATCTGAGCGCGTTTCTCCGCGCCATGATCTCCCACCCCAGCGAGAGCTGCGAGGAAAAGGAAGTGGTGGCCTGCATCAAGGCGGAGATGGAGAAGCTGGGCTTCGACGAGGTGGAGGTGGACGGCCTGGGCAACGTCATCGGCTGGATGGGGAGCGGCGATAAGATCATCGCCATCGACTCCCACATCGACACCGTGGGCGTGGGCAACCGGGACAACTGGACCGCCGACCCCTATGAGGGCTGGGAGGACGACGCCATCATCTACGGCCGGGGCGGCTCCGACCAGGAGGGCGGCATGGCCTCCGCCGTGTACGGCGCGAAAATCATGAAGGACCTGGGGCTGATCCCCGCAGGCTACAAGATCATGGTGGTGGGCTCCGTCCAGGAGGAGGACTGCGACGGGATGTGCTGGCAGTACATCGTCAACAGGTTCTTCCCCGCCAAGGGCATCCACAAGGAGCAGGTGGAGTTCGTCATCTCCACCGAGCCCACCGACGGCGGCATCTACCGGGGCCACCGGGGCCGCATGGAGATCCGGGTGGACGTGAAGGGCGTGTCCTGCCACGGCTCCGCCCCCGAGCGGGGGGACAACGCCATCTACAAGATGGCGGACATCCTCCAGGACGTGCGCGCGCTGAACGAGAACCCCGCCGACGATACGGTGGAGGTCAAGGGCCTGGTGAAGATGCTGGACCCCAAGTTCAACCCGGAGCACTACGAGGACGCCCGGTTCCTGGGCCGGGGCACCTGCACCACCTCCCAGATCTTCTACACCTCCCCCAGCCGCTGCGCCGTGGCGGACAGCTGCTCCATCTCCATCGACCGCCGCATGACCGCCGGGGAGACCTGGGACTCCTGCCTCCAGGAGATCCGGGACCTGCCCGCCGTGAAGAAGTACGGCGAGGACGTGAAGGTGTCCATGTATATGTACGACCGCCCCTCCTGGACGGGGGAGGTCTACGAGACGGAGGCCTACTTCCCCACCTGGATCAACAAGGAGAGCGCGGCCCACGTCCAGGCCCTGGTGGACGCCCACCACGCCCTGTTCGGGGCGGAGCGTCTGGGCCACAGCGACGCCGACCCCGTCCGGGACGCCATGCGCCTGCGCCGCCGCCCCCTGACGGACAAGTGGACCTTCTCCACCAACGGCGTGGCCATCCAGGGCCGGTACGGCATCCCCTGCGTGGGCTTCGGCCCCGGCGCGGAGAGCCAGGCCCACGCCCCCAACGAGATCACCTGGAAGGACGATCTGGTGCGGTGCGCCGCGCTGTACGCCGCCGTGCCCGGCCTCTATAAGGAGGAGAACAAGACCGCCGACGTGACCCAGTTCCGGGCGGGCAGGACGGATAACGATATTCAGTGAGTGCCAAGGCTTCCCCCCACAGGGGGGAAGCTGTCAGCCGAAGGCTGACTGATGAGGGGGCGGAGGCTGGGCGCACCCCCTGCGGGCACCCTCATCCGTCATTTGCTTCGCAAATGCCACCTTCCCCCTGGGAGGGGGGAGGCAGATCGAAACGTAAGAGGGGGCGGCAGCTGGGCGCATCCCCTACAGGCACCCTCATCCGTCATTTGCTTCGCAAATGCCACCTTCCCCCTGGGAGGGGGAAGGCAGATCGAAACGTAAGAGGGGGCGGCAGTTGGGTGCACCCCCTGCGGGCACCCTCATCCGTCGCGGCTTCGCCGCGCCACCTTCCCCCTGGGAGGGGGAAGGCAAATCAAAACGAAAAGGAGACTATCATCATGGACGCCACCCTTCAGAAATACATTGACAAGCTCAACTCCCTCAACTTCAAGGAGATGTACGAGGGCGACTTCTTCCTCACCTGGGACAAGACCGACGACGAGCTCGAGGCCGTGTTCACTGTGGCCGACGCCCTGCGCTACATGAGGGAGCACAACATCTCCACCAAGATCTTCGAGTCCGGCCTGGGCATCTCCCTGTTCCGGGACAACTCCACCCGCACCCGGTTCTCCTTCGCCTCCGCCTGCAACCTGCTGGGGCTGGAGGTCCAGGACCTGGACGAGGGCAAGAGCCAGATCGCCCACGGCGAGACCGTCCGGGAGACCGCCAACATGATCTCCTTCATGGCGGACGTCATCGGCATCCGGGACGATATGTACATCGGCAAGGGCCACACCTACCAGAAGGAAGTCGTTGAGGCTGTCACCCAGGGCCACGAGGACGGCGTGCTGGAGCAGAAGCCCACCCTGGTCAACCTCCAGTGCGACATCGACCACCCCACCCAGTGTATGGCGGATATGCTCCACATCATCCACGAGTTCGGCGGCGTGGAGAACCTGAAGGGCAAGAAGGTGGCCATGACCTGGGCCTACTCCCCCAGCTACGGCAAGCCCCTCAGCGTGCCCCAGGGCGTCATTGGCCTGATGACCCGGTTCGGCATGGACGTGGTGCTGGCCCACCCGGAGGGCTACGAAGTCATGCCCGAGGTGGAGGAGGTGGCGAAGAAGAACGCCGCCGCCACCGGCGGCACCTTCACCAAGACCCACTCCATGGCGGAGGCCTTTCAGGACGCGGACATCGTCTATCCCAAGAGCTGGGCACCCTTCGCCGCCATGGAGAAGCGCACCGACCTGTACGGCAAGGGCGACACCGACGGCATCAAGGCCCTGGAGCAGGAGCTGCTGGCCCAGAACGCCCAGCACAAGGACTGGTGCTGCACCGAGGAGCTGATGAAGACAACGAAGGACGGCAAGGCCCTCTACCTGCACTGCCTGCCCGCCGACATCAACGATGTGTCCTGCGTGGACGGCGAGGTGGAGGCCAGCGTGTTCGACCGCTACCGCACCCCCCTGTACAAGGAGGCCAGCTTCAAGCCCTACATCATCGCCGCCATGATCTTCCTGGCGAAGGTGAAGGACCCCCAGGCCACCCTGAAGGCCCTGGAGGAGCGGGGCATGGCCCGCTGGTTCCAGAAATAAACCGTAAATACCGTTTTTAAGAGCCCGCAGTCCACGGGAACGAGCGGGAGGGGCAAGCCCCTCCCCTACGGATGCCTGAAATAGAGCACCTGTAGGGGAGGGCCTTGGCCCTCCCGAATGTTTTTGATGGGATTGCAATGAATCAAAATCGGAGGTAAAATCAATGGGAAAGCGCATTGTGATCGCCCTGGGCGGCAACGCCCTGGGCAAGAATCTGCCGGAGCAGATGGCCGCCGTGAAGCAGACCGCCAAGGCCATCGCCGATCTGATTGAGGACGGCCATCAGGTGATCCTCTCCCACGGCAACGGGCCCCAGGTGGGCATGATCCAGAACGCCATGACGGAGCTGACCCGGTCCGACCCGGAGAAGTACGTGCCCTGCCCCCTGTCGGTCTGCGTGGCCATGAGTCAGGGGTATATCGGCTATGACCTGCAAAACGCCCTCCGGGAGGAGCTGCTGGACCGGGGCATCCAAAAGGGCGTAGCCACCGTGCTCACCCAGGTGGAGGTGTCTGCCGGGGATCCCGCCTTCGCCCACCCCACCAAGCCCATCGGGGCCTTCATGACAAAGGAGGAGGCGGAGCAGCTTTCCGCCAGGCAGGGCTGCCAGGTGGCGGAGGACGCGGGCCGGGGCTGGCGGCAGGTGGTGGCCTCCCCCCGACCCCAGGGCATTGTGGAGATCGACGCCATCCGGGGGATGGTGGACAGCGGGCTGGTGGTGGTGGCCTGCGGGGGCGGCGGCATCCCCGTGATCCAGACCGAGGGGAACCACCTGAAAGGCGCGGCGGCGGTGATCGACAAGGACTTCGCCTCCTGCGTGCTGGCCCAGCAGCTAAAGGCCGACACGCTCATCATCCTCACCGCCGTGGAGAAGGTGGCGGTGAACTTCGGCAAGCCGGACCAGAAGTGGCTGGACGCCCTGACCCCGGAGGAGGCGGAGCGGTACATGGCGGAGGGCCATTTCGCCCCCGGCTCCATGCTGCCCAAGGTGCAGGCGGCGGTGGAGTTCGCCCGGTCCGGGCAGGGTCGGTCCGCCCTCATCACCCTGCTGGAGAAGGCTCGGGACGGCGTGGCGGGCAAAACCGGAACCGCCGTCGCAATGTAGGGGCGCACATTGTGCGCCCGAGACTGTCGAAAAAGCCGCTTCTGCTCCGATGGCGGGAAGGAAGATAGTGTGAAAGAAACCCAGGAGGGGTGTCTTTCACGTTCAATCAACGACTTTTTTGAACGTCCTTTGTTCAAAAAAGTCGCACTCAGCGGGGCGAAAAGACTTTTTCGACACGCTGGGGCGCACATTGTGCGCCCGCCCGGTGCTGCGGAAGGGCAAAAAACGCGGGCGCATCATGCGCGCCCCCACAAATCCGCTTCATAAAGGAGGAGCATGATATGTCCATTCTCATCCCAAACGGCACCCTCCTCTGTCCCCAGGGGCCTGTGCGGGCGGATCTCCGGGTGGCGGGGGAGCGGATCGCGGAGATCGGCCCCGGCCTGCCCCCGGGGGACAGCCGGGTGCTTGACGCGTCCGGCAGGCTGGTATTTCCCGGCTTTATCGACACCCACACCCACTTCGAGATGAACAAGGGCACGCCCCGGGAGACGGCGGACGGCTGGGCCTCCGGCACCCGGGCGGCGTTGGCGGGGGGCACCACCACCGTGCTGGACTTCGCCGAGCCGGAGCGGGGCGCGTCCCTGGCCTCCGCTCTGGAGGTGTGGCACGGCAGGGCGGAGGGCGCGGCCTCCTGCCACTACGGGTTCCACATGACCATCAAGGACTGGAGCCCCGCTGTCCGGGCGGAGCTGGCGGACCTGGAGCGGGAAGGGATCACATCCTATAAGATATATTTTGCCTACGACAGCCTGCGGGTGTCCGACGCCGCCGCGCTGGAGGTGGTGCGGGCGGTGGGGGAGCGGGGCGGCATTGTGGGCTGTCACTGCGAGAACGGCGATCTGGTGACGGCGGGCGTCGCCGCCCAGAAGGCGGCGGGGAGCCTGGGGCCCTCCGCCCACCCCCGGTCCCGTCCGGCGGCGGTGGAGGCGGAGGCGGTGGGCCGCTGGCTGGCCATCGGGGAGCTGGCGGGGTATCCGGTGAACATCGTCCACCTGTCCGCCGCCCAGAGCCTGGAGCTGGCGAGGGCCGCCCGGGCGCGGGGGCAGAGGCTCTATGTGGAGAGCTGCCCCCAGTACCTGCTGCTGGACGAGGGCAGGTACCGGCTGCCGGGGTTTGAGGGGGCGAAGTTCGTCCTCTCTCCGCCCCTGCGGAGCCGGGAGGACGTGGACGCCCTGTGGGCGGGGCTGGAGGCCGGGGACATCGACACCATCGGCACCGACCACTGCTCCTTCCACTTCAAGGGGGGGAAGGAGCTGGGGCGGGAGGATTTCTCCCAAATCCCCAACGGCATCCCCGGGGTGGAGCACCGGGGGGTGCTGCTGTATACGGCGGGGGTGGCGGCGGGGCGCATCTCCGCCCACCGGCTGATGGAGCTGCTGTCCGGACAGCCCGCCAGGCTGTTCGGGATGTACCCCCGGAAGGGGGCCTTGGCGGTGGGGAGCGACGCCGACATTGTAATATTCGACCCGGAGTATACGGGCCGTATTACCGCCGCCGCGCAATACCAGGCGGCGGACTACACCCCCTACGAGGGCTTTGAGACCAAGGGCCGGGTGGAGACGGTGCTGCTGTCCGGGGAGCTGGCCGTGGAGGACGGACGGGTGGTCAGGACCGGGCGGGGCCGGTTTGTCCGCCGGGGGCCGTCGGACTTCTGGCGGTGAAGTCCGGGGCGGTGCTGATGGCCTCCGGGGCGGGGCGGCGGTTCGGGGGGAACAAGCTGCTCTGCCCCGTGGACGGCGTGCCCATGGTGGAGCGGGCCATGGAGGCGGTTCCGGCGGAGCTGTTTGAACGGGCCTGCGTGGTGAGCTGCTACCCGGAGATTTTGGCCCTGGCGGAGGCGCGGGGGTATGTCCCCGTCCCCAACCCGGACGCCGCCCAGGGGCAGTCCGCCTCGGTGCGGCTGGGGCTGGGGGAGCTGCTGGAGCTGGACGGGGTGCTGTTCTGCGTGTGCGACCAGCCCTGGCTGCGGCGGGACAGCGTGGAGCGGCTGCTGGGGGACTTTGCCGCCCACCCGGACCATATCTGCGCCCTGGGCTGGCGGGGGGAGCGGGGGTCTCCGGCGGTGTTTCCCCGGGAGCTGTTCCCGGAGCTGCTGGCCCTGTCCGGCGACCGGGGCGGCGGCGGGGTGATCCGGGCCAACGCCCACCGGCTGCGGCTGACGGAGGCGGGCGGGGCGGAGGAGCTGCGGGATGTGGATGAGGCGGGGAGCGTCTGAACTGTCCGCCAACGGGCCAGAATACTGTTCCGCTGTTCCGATTGAGCAAACACGTTCTCCGCTTTTGATCCGGGTTTGCCGGATGTTGACAAAACATGACAAATAGGAAGGCCCCTGCCAGAGATGGCGGGGGTCTTCCTATTGTCATATTCGGCCTTCCCGGAGCCCCATCTATCTGCCGCTGGCCCTTACCGGCACGCAGCCTGCCCCCGCTCCTTATGAAACGGCACCAGCCCCGTCCGGTTCAATGCCACCATCACCGTCGGGATCACAATAAGCTGGAGAACGATCCCCGGAACGGCGGTGATCAGCGCGCCGGACAGGAAGATCTCCCAGGTAAAGGGCACGCTGGACACCCCCAGCAGGACCATCCTGGCGGCGGCCCACACCACCCGGCCCGCGATCATGGCGGCGATGAGGCAGCGGTACAGCGACACCACGCACTGCCAGCGGGAGCGGGCGTAGAGGAAGCCAGCCGCCGCGCCGTAGGCAGCCAGCTCAAAGGCCATCACATAGCACATCGGCGGGGCGGGGGCGGCGAACAGCGCGCTGCGGAACAGGGGCAGGACAAACCCCACCACCCCGCCGTACTGCCAGCCGCAGATCAGCCCGCACAGCAGGACGGGCAGGTGCATGGGTAGCATCATATTGCCGATCTGGGGGATCTGCCCGGTGAAAAAGGGCAGGATCAGGCCCACGGCCATAAACATGGCGGACAGGGCCAGGTTTTTGACATACCGCTTCTGCTTCATAATAGGACGCTCCTTTCCGTTTCTCCGGCGGGGGTTACTTCAGCCCCAGGATTTCCCGGGCGTCGGCGGGGGTGGCCACCTCCCGGCCGAACTCCCGGCTCACCCGGACCGCCCGCTCCACAAACTGGGCGTTGGACTGGGCCAGCACGCCCTTGGAATACAGCACGTTGTCCTCCATGCCCACCCGGATGTGGCCCCCCAGGGCCACCGCGCCGTACAGCATGGTGAGGGCGGAGTGGCCCACACCGAAGCAGCTCCAGGTGGAGCCGGGGCACAGCTCGTCCATGGTCTCCTTCATGAAGATCAGGTTCTTCATGGTGCCGGGGATGCCGTTGGCACAGCCCATGCAGAATTGGAAGTGCAGGGGGGCCTTGAGGACGCCCTTCTTTAAATAATAGGCGGCGTTGGCGATCATGCCGGGGTCAAAGGCCTCGATCTCGGGCTTCACCCCCCAGGACTGGAGGTTTTTGCCCAGCGTCTCCAGGAAGGGCGGGGGGTTCAGGAACACGCCGGAGTGGAGCCAGTTCATGGAGCCGCAGTCGTAGGAGGCCATCTCGGGGCGCAGCTCCTCCACGTGGGCCATGCGGTCCTCGTCGGAGACGCCCAAGGCCCCGGAGGTGGTCAGGTTCAGCACGATGTCGCAGTCGGGGTGGCGGGAGCGCAGCAGCTCCACCGTCTGGCGGAATTTGGCCTTGTCCATGGCTCCCGCCCCCTTGTCGTCCCGCATATGGAGGTGGGCCACGGCGGCCCCCGCCTTCCAGCAGGCGTAGACGTCCTCCGCGATCTCGGCTGGGGTCATGGGGACGTTGGGGTTGTCCTCCTTTTTGGGGTGGGCTCCGGTGGTGGCTACGGTGATGATGGTTTTGGTCATGGTGGGGTTCCTCCTTGTTTGAGCCTGTTTCACATCTGTCAAAACGCCATCCCGGCACGTCTTTTTCCGCTGGACTGCGTTGATTTGACTTGAAATACACAAAGTATTCCTGCGTCAAATCGCCTTGCCCAGCGAAAAAATCCGCACCTGTCTGGCATTCCGCCAGATGTGAAGCAGACTCTTAAATTGGGATCTGCGTTCTGCCCATTTGTTTTCGCAAATTGTGTGCCAATCCGTTTTCGGGGGACGGGGCCGCTTCCGGCCCTCCCCCCTGTTGCGCGGCGGCAGGGATTTCCTGGCTTTGCCCCTCCGCCTGTTGCGGGGCCGCAACAGACAGGCCCGTCCCCGCCCGTTTTCCCCGGCGGCACAGTTGGCACGGGTCTTGCTCTTGAATAAAAGGCAGTAACACCCGCAAATCATTCTGCAAAGGAGAGATCGGCAAATGCGAAGCGTCGTAATCACCGCGGGGTGCCGCACCCCCATCGGCACCATCAACGGCCAGTTCAAAGCCCTCACCGCCCTGGACCTGTCCATCCCCGTCATGCAGGGGCTGGTAGCGCGGTCCGGGGTGGACCCCAAGCTCATCGAGGACGTGATCTGGGGCTGCAACTACCAGCGCACCTATCAGGAGAACAACCTGGCCCGGGTGGCGGCCGTCAAGGCGGGCCTGCCGGACACTGTCCCCGGCATCACCGTCCACCGGAACTGCACCTCCTCCATGTCCTCCATCCAGATGGGCTTCTACCAGATCCTGGCGGGGGAGGCGGACTGCATCATGGCCGGGGGCGCGGACTGCATGAGCACGGCCCCTCACATGGTATTCGGCGTCCGGAACGGGAAGCGGTACGGCCACATGGAGCTGAGGGACTCCATGTGGGACTCCCTCACCAACCTGGGGGTTGGCCCCGCCATGGGCATCACGGCGGAAAACGTGGCGGAGGCCTACGGCGTGAGCCGGGAGGACATGGACCAATACGCCCTCCAGTCCCAGCGGCGGGCGGCGGCGGCCATCGACGCCGGGAAATTCCTGGACGAGATCGTCCCCGTCACCGTCCCCGCCCGCCAGGGGGACGGGGTAATTGCCGCCGACGAGTACCCCAAGCGGGACACCACCCTGGAGAAGCTGGCAAAGCTGAAGCCCGCCTTCCGGGAGGGGGGCAGGGTGACGGCGGGCAATTCCTCCGGCATGAACGATGCCTCCTCCGGCGTGCTGCTGATGGAGGAGGGGCTGGCCCGGAAGCTGGGCGCGCCCATCCTGGCCCGGGTGGTGTCCACCGCCACCACCGGCGTGCCCCCGGAGCTTATGGGCATCGGCCCCATCTCCGCCACCCAAAAGACCCTGGCCAAGGCGGGGCTGACCGTGGGGGACGTGGACCTGTTCGAGATCAACGAGGCCTTCGCCGCCCAGTGCATCGCCTGCCAGCGCACCCTGGGCATCGACCTGGACAAGCTGAACGTGAACGGCGGCGGCATCTCCCTGGGCCATCCCGTGGGGGCCACCGGGGCGCGGATTGTGGTCTCCCTGCTGTACGAGCTGAAACGCCGGGGCGGGCGGTACGGCGTGGCTACTCTGTGCGCCGGGGGCGGCATGGGCACCGCCGTCCTCATCGAAGTGCCCAAGGAGGGCTGAGCTGTTCTGCCCTCTGTGGCGGTTTTGCCCAATTTGTTGCGGGAGCGCAACAACCTTGCGGCTCCGCAACGCCCAAGGCCCCCGTCCGGCGGCGGGGCGGCCCCTTTCCTTGTGAAAAGATTGGCATAGGTTTTGCGTTGTAGAACAGGTACAGCCGGCGGCGCAGGAGCATCTGCCAAAACGAAAGAGAGGGAGGGCAGCGTCGTTTTCCGCCGGACCCGCACAGACAACCCCGCACATCATCCAAGAAAAGATAAGGAGTGTTACCATGAGCGGCAAGAACAACAAAATCGCCAGCGAAAACATGAGCATGAACTTCTCCAAGGGCTGGGGCATCATCCTGTACCAGGCGTTGATGTTCTTCCTTCTGATCGGCTTCTCCATCGACGGGCTGAACATCGTGGCCCCCGCCTTCTCCGAGTCCAGCGGCGTGGACTATCCCAGCGTGCTGAGCATGGCCACCATCGCCGGCTTCATCGGCATCGTGGTCTACATCTTCGCGGGCCGCGTCAACGTGAAGATCGGGCCCCGCCTGATGTCCGGCGGCTGCCTCATCGGCGCGGGCCTGTCCTACGTTTTCCTGGGCCACACCTCCACCCTGGTCACCTACTGCATCGCCCTCACCCTGGTGACCTGCTTCATCAACAGCGCGGCCTACATCGCCGGAAACACCCTCATCGCCCAGTGGTTCCCCAAGAAGAAGGGCCTGGCCAACGGCTTCACCACCATGGGCCACAACTGCGGCTCCGCCTTCTATGTACCCCTGGTGTCCGCCGCCATCGCCGCCTTCGGCTTCGCCAACGGCCTGAGCCTGCTGGCGGTGATCGCCATCGTCCTGGGCGTTGTGGGCCTGCTCCTTGTGCGCAATACCCCCCAGGAGGCGGGGATGTACCCCGACAACGTGTCCAAGGAGGTCTACGAGCGGGAGTACTTCCAGGGCAGCGCGGAGGATGACGGCGGCTGGACCGTGGTGAAGCTGCTGAAAACCAAGGAGATGTGGCTGTGCGCCCTGATCATCGGCATCAACCAGCTGGTTACCACCGGCGTCATGAGCCAGCTGGTGGTGCGCAACGTGGGCATCGGCTTCACCCAGGAGGCCGCCATTGGCCTGATGACCGTATGCGCCCTCATCGGCGTGGCGGGCTCCTACGCCTTCGGGGCCATCGACCAGAAGCTGGGGGTGAAGAAGGCCATCCTGCTGTTCCTGGCCTGGTACTGCGTGGCCCTGGCGGTGAACTGCACCGACACCGTCATCGGCGTGTACGTCTCCGTGGCCATGATCGGCGTGGCCGTGGGCGCGGCCGCCAACTTCATCGTGTCCCTGCCCGCCTCCGTGTTCGGCCGCCAGGGCTTCACGGTGGTGAACTCCGTGTTCTTCCCCCTGATGCAGATCGTGCTGACCACCAACTACGCCGTCAACGCCGCCGCCCTGAAAGTCACCGGGAGCCTGCGGGGGGCCTACTTCGTCTACATCGGCCTGCTGGTGGTGAACATGGTGCTGACCTTTATCATCAACCCCACCAAGTATAACAAGGACGTGGCCGTGGAGCAGGAGCTGACCAAATAATCACCCCGGCGCGAAACGCCCCCGCCGAACCGGGGCAGGTTCGGCGGGGGCGCGTCCCGGAAGTCAGGTCCGCCTGTGCCAGTAGTCGATGCCGTACTGCTTGATCTTCCGGCTGACGGTGGAGGCGTTCAGGTTCAGCTTCCTCCCCGCCTCCCGCAGGTTGGCGGAGGAGCGGATGGCCTGCTCCAGCAGCAGCTTCTCATAGTCCGCCACCGCCTGGGCGAAGTCGATGCCCTGCTCCACATCCAGGGCGGGCGGGGAGGGCGGGGCGGCTTCCTCCCGCTGGGGCGGGGGAGCGGGCAGGGCGGCGGCGTGGACCTCCTCCGTGATGTTCAGCAGGCCCTTGAGTACGTCGTCCTCGATCCGCCCGATGCCGGAGCTGACCAGCACCATGTATTCCATCATGTTCTCCAGCTCCCGGATGTTCCCCGGCCAGCCGTACAGCTTCATATACCCCAGCTGCTCCGGGGTGAGCCGGAAGGGGAAGTGGTACTTCTCCGTGAAGCGGGCGATGAACCAGTCGCACAGCTTGCCCAGATCCTCCAGCCGCTGCCGCAGGGGCGGCACGTTCAGCGGGATCACGTTGAGCCGGAAATAGAGGTCCTGCCGGAACTTGCCCTCCGCCACCTTCTTTTTCAGATCCGCGTTGGTGAGAGCCAGGAACCGGATGTCCAGCTTGATGGGCCGGGTGCCGCCGATCCGGGTGATCTCCTGGGACTGGATGGCCCGCAGCAGCTTCACCTGGAGGTCCATGGGCATATCCCCGATCTCGTCCAGCATGAGGGTGCCGCCGTTGGCGTATTCAAACAGGCCGATCTTTCCCTTGGTGCTGGCCCCGGTGAAGGAGCCCCGCTCATAGCCGAACAGCTCCGACTCCAGCAGGTGGCCGGGGATGGAGGCGCAGTTGAGCTTCACATAGGGCTTGTCCCGGCGGGCACTGAGGCGGCAGATCTCGTCCGCCACCACCTCCTTGCCCACGCCGGACTCCCCGGTGATGAGGATGGTGGCGTCGGTGGCGGCCACCCGCTGGATGATGGTGCGGATGGGCCGCAGGGAGTCGTACTGGTCCAGCATACCGCCCTGGGCGGGCCGGGCGGCGGGGTTGGCCTGCTGTCCCCGGAGGCTGTTCACCTCCCGGAGGAACCCCTCGAAATCCTCCCGCAGGGAGCTGAGGGACACGATGGGCAGGCTGCACGCCACCACCTGGCTCAAGGTCCCGTCCTCCCCGAAGATGGGCGTGCCGAACACGTAGCCTACCAGAGGGGTGCCGGTCTTGTAGGTGGTGGACAGGCGGAACGCGCTCTTTTTGCTCTGGATCACGGAGCACACCGCCCCGCCGGTAAAGAGCTTGTCCGGCCCGATGAGGCTCTGGATGGCCTTGCCCAGCACGTCCTGCTCGGTGATCCCGGTGTTCCGGGTGTAGGCGGGGTTGATGTACAGCACGATCCCCCGGCCGTCGGTGATGAGGATGCTGTTGTCCAGGCTGTCCACCACCTCCTTGAAGTCGATGCCGGCGTCGTGGAACACCGCCAGCTTTTCGTCGATGGCCCGGAGCTGCTCCGCGGTGGACGGGCTGCCCGCGGTCTCAATGGCCCGGCGGAGCATGGCCCGCACCGCCCGGATGGCCAGGTACTGGTCCATAGGAATCCCTCCCGAAGAAAAAATGGCACGGCGTCTGCCTGTATTATAGCACAGTCCCGGCCCCCGCGCCACAGTTTTTGTTTCCAACCTGCAACAGATCCCCAGCACCCATGCTCGGCATAAGCCGGGCAGCCCCCACATCAACAGAAAGGAAGTATCCGCAATGGCACTCATGACCGGAGAACAGTACATCGAAAGCATCCGAAGGCTGAACCTGGAGATCTATATGTTCGGCAAAAAAATCGACAGCCCCGTGGACGACCCCATCCTGCGCCCCTCCCTGAACAGCGTGCGCATGACCTACGACCTGGCCCAGCTGCCCGAGTACGAGGACCTGATGACCGCCGTCTCCCCCTACACCGGACGCCGGGTGAACCGCTTCACCCACATCCACCAGTCCCCGGAGGATCTGGTGAAGAAGGTGAAGATGCAGCGGCTGCTGGGCCAGAAAACCGCCTCCTGCTTCCAGCGGTGCGTGGGCATGGACGCCTTTAACGCCGTGTTCTCCACCTCCTACGAGGTGGACCGGAAGTACGGCACCCAGTACCACGAGAACTTCAAGAGGTTCATGATCCACTGCCAGGACAACGACCTGACTGTGGACGGGGCCATGACCGACCCCAAGGGCGACCGCTCCAAGGCCCCCCACGCCCAGGCGGACCCGGATCTGTTCCTCCGGGTGGTGGAGCGCAGGGAGGACGGCATTGTGGTGTGCGGCGCGAAGGCCCACCAGACCGGAATGGTGAACAGCCACGAAGTCATTGTCATGCCCACCCAGTCCATGGGGCCGGAGGACAAGGACTACGCCGTGTCCTTCGCCGTGCCCACCGACGCCAAGGGGATCTTCATGATCGTGGGCCGCCAGTCCTGCGACACCCGGAAGCTGGAGGGCAGCGAGCTGGACGTGGGCAACAGCGAGTTCGGCGGCATGGAGGCCCTGGTGGTGTTCGACCACGTTTTCGTGCCCAACGACCGGATCTTCCTCAACGGGGAGCATGAGTTCGCCGGGATGCTGGTGGAGCGGTTCGCGGGCTACCACCGCCAGAGCTACGGCGGCTGCAAGGTGGGGGTGGGCGACGTGCTCATCGGGGCCGCCGCCGTCATCGCCGACTACAACGGCGCGGGAAAGGCGTCCCACATCAAGGATAAGCTCATCGAGATGACCCACCTGAACGAGACGCTGTACTGCTGCGGCATCGCCTGCTCCGCCGAGGGCCACCCCACCGACAGCGGCAACTACCTCATCGACCTGCTGCTGGCCAACGTGTGCAAGCAGAACATCACCCGCTTCCCCTATGAGATCGTGCGCCTGGCGGAGGACATCGCCGGCGGGCTGATGGTCACCGCCCCCTCCGAGGCCGACCTGCGGGACCCCAAGCTCGGCCCGGTCATCGACAAGTACCTGCGGGGGGTGAACGAGGTGTCCACCGAAAACCGCCTGCGGATGCTGCGGCTCATTGAGAACCTGTGCCTGGGGGCGGCGGCGGTGGGCTACCGCACCGAGTCCATGCACGGGGCCGGATCGCCCCAGGCCCAGCGGATCATGATCGCCCGGCAGGGGAATCTGGCCCACAAGAAGGAGCTGGCCAAGGCCCTGGCCCACATCAAGGAGTGAGCACCCGTGCCTGACGAGCTGGAGTCCGTTCTGGAGCAATACGTCCGCCCCCTGCTCCGGGGCCACGGCGGCGATCTGGAGGTGCTGTCGGTGGAGGACGGGGTGCTGCGGTTCCGGCTGACGGGCCAATGCTCCGGCTGTCCCGCCGCCGATCTCACCACCGGGGAGCTGATCCGGGAGGAAGTCACCGCCCGGGTCCCCGGCATTGACCGGGTGGAGCTGGTGCGGGAGAGCAGCGGGGAGCTGCTGGATCAGGCCCGGGCCATCCTCCGGGCGCGGCATGGCGGATAGGGCACCCGTCGGGGTGCGGTACTGCGGGGGCTGTAACCCCCGGCACGACCGGGTGGAGGCGGTCCGGCGGCTGGGGGAGCTGTTCCCCGGCGGAGTTATGGCCCCCGCCGCCCCGGGACAGCGGGGGACGGTGGTGGTGTGCGGCTGTGCCGCCCGGTGCGCCGGGGTGGACGGCCTGACGGGGCCGCTGGTCTACGTGACGGGGCCGGAGGACCTTGGCCCCGCGGCGGAAAAGCTGTCCCGCCTGCTGAGAGGAGGAGAGGCCGGTGCGTGAATTTGAGTTCCACGTCCCCACGAAGATCCTGTTCGGGCCGGGGGCGGAGGAAAAGACCGGGGCGGCGGCCGCCGCCGAGGGGGCGGGCCGCGTGCTGGTCCTGTACGGCGGCGGCAGCGCGGTGCGCGGCGGGCTGGTGGACCGGGTAAAGCTGTCCCTGGCCCAGGCGGGGATCGATTGCGCCGTCAAGGGCGGCGTGCGGCCCAACCCGGTGCTGGAGTTCGCCCTGGAGACGGTGCGGGAGTACCGGGACCAGGGGATCGGCCTGGTGCTGGCCGTCGGCGGCGGCAGCGTAATGGACACCGCCAAGGCGGTGGCGGCGGGGCTGGCCTCCTCCGCCGCCGGGATGGAGGAGGCGTTCCGGGGCCGGGCCCCGCTGGGGGCGGCCCTGGGGGTGGGGGCGGTGGTCACCATGGCCGCCTCCGGCAGCGAGACAAGCCCCACCGCCGTGCTGTCCGATGGGCGGACCCACGAAAAGCTGATCTGCACCAGCCCCCTGCTGGTGCCCCGGTTCGCCATTCTGAACCCGGAGCTGACCTGCACCACGCCGCCCCTGCAAACCGCCTGCGGCGCGGCGGATATACTCATGCACACCCTGGAGCGGTACTGTGCCGATTTGGGCGGCAACGCCCTCACCGACGCCTTGGCGGAGGGGCTGATGCGCACCGTGGTGGAGTACGGCCCCCGGTGTCTGGCGGTGCCGGGGGACTATGCCGCCCGGTCCGAGCTGATGTGGTGCGGGAGCCTGTCCCACTGCGGGCTGACGGGGCTGGGCCGGGACAACGGGTTCCCTGTCCACCGGCTGGGCCACGAGCTGGCCGCCCGGTACGACATCCCCCACGGCATGAGCCTCACCATCCTGTGGCCCCACTGGGCCCGGGCGGCGCGGAGGGTTCTGGCCCCCCGGCTGGCCCGGCTGGCCCGGACGGTGTTCGGCGCGGCAGAGCCGGAGGAGGACGCCGCCTCCCTGGCCTGCATCCACGCCGTTTCCGCCTGGTTCGAGGGCCTGGGCCTGCCCGTCTCCTTTGCCCAGGCCCCCATGGGGCGGGAGAAGGACCAGGTGCTGGCCCAGTTCGCCGTCCGCTGCACCAGCGGCGGGACCGCGCCCCTGGGCGGGCTGTGCCCGCTGGATTACGGGCAGGTGCTGGCGGTGTACCGGGCCGCCAACGGCGGCTGAGGGGCTTCTGTTCCATATCCGCGGTTTTGTTGCGGTTTTGCAATCATTGTTCCGTCCCGCAACAGGCGGGCCGTCCAAATCCCGCCGTTTTCCGGCGTTCCGGCGGGCGGACGGAGGTTTTCGCTTGGCACAAGAATTGCTTGTATTCAAGAGGCAGCAAGCATTTTGAAGCAACCCAAACTTTATATCAGAAAAGGAGATCATCACTATGGGAAAGCAAGTATTAGTCGATCTGTCCCACCCCTTCGGCCGCGGCAATCCGCTCTGGCCCTCCAACGGCGATTTCCACATCGACCGGGTGCAGCATATGCCCATGCACTACCGCCTGCTCCAGACCTTCAATGATTTCCATATGCACAACTCCACCCACGCCGACTCCCCCTCCCACGTGATTCCCGAGTCCCCCTACACCCACGAGCTGCCCCTGGACAACTACTACGGCCCCGCCGTCTGCCTGGACATTCCCAAGAAGCACTGGGAGCTGATCACCGTGGAGGACATTGAGAACGCCGCCGCCAAGGTGGAGGGCGGCATCCAGGAGGGCGACTGGGTGATCATCTGCACCGGCATGAACAAACGCTGGGGCGAGAACGACGACTATTTCGCCTACAGCCCCGGCCTGTCCATCGAGGGCGCGCACTGGTTCGTGGACCATAAGGTGAAGGGCGTGGGCTTCGACCTCCAGGCCCTGGACCACATCCTGTATACCTACGCCGCCGAGCACGGCCCCGGCCCCTACGTCCCCCGCATCGTGGAGCAGTACATCAAGGAGTTCGGCCACTCCCCCCTGGAGGACTTCCCCGAGTGGGAGCCGGTCCACGAGATCCTGCTGGGCAACAACGTGATGGGCATTGAGAACATCGGCGGCGACGTGGAGAAGGTCAAGGGCCAGCGGTTCACCTTCTGCGCCTTCCCCCTGCGCTGGTACATGGGCGACGGCACCATTGTCCGGGCGGTGGCCTTCATCGACGAGGACAAGCTCAACAAGGACGTGCCCGACCGCGTGTACAAGTACGGCGTGTATTGATCGAAGGGGAAGCCGAGGGTTATGACTGAGAAGAAAAAAATCGCGGTGCTGGGGGCGGGCGTCATGGGGGTGGGCATCGCCCAGATGTTCGCCGCCGCCGGCCATGAGGTAAAGCTCATCTACGTCTACGACGACAAGACCCGCAGCCGCCCCGTGGAGACCATGACCGCCAACCTCACCATCCTGCGGGACGAGGGCGTCATCAAAACCGGGGACATCCAGCCCATCCTGGACCGGGTGACCTTCACTGAGAGCCTGGAGGAGGCCGCGGCCTTTGCCCAGGTGATCATCGAGTGCATTGTGGAGAACCTGGCGGTGAAGCAGGACTATTTTCAGAAGCTGGACGCCCTGTGCCCTCCCTCCACCATCCTCACCACCAACACCTCCGCCATCAGCGTCACCGAGATCGCGGAGAAGTCCGTCCACAAGGAGCGGATCATCGGCACCCATTTCTGGAACCCCGCCTATCTCATCCCCCTGGTGGAGGTGATCAACACCAGGTACGCCGACCCCGCCGTGATAGAGGAGATGTGCGCCATTTTCAAGGGGGCGGGCAAGATGCCGGTGGTGGTGAAGAAGGACGTGCCCGGCTTCCTGGCCAACCGGATGCAGCACGCCCTGTTCCGGGAGGCCATCTCCATCGTGGAAAACGGCATTGCCGACGCCGCCGATGTGGACAACGCAATCAAGTACGGCTTCGGGATGCGCCTGGGCGTGTCCGGCCCCATGGAAGTCATTGACCGGGGGGGCACCGACCTGACCTGGTCCATCCACAATTACCTGTTCCCCCACATTGAAAGCTCCACCCAGCCCTCCCCCATGCTCACCCGGCTGAGGGACGAGGGCAGGCTGGGCTTCAAGAGCGGCGAGGGCTTCCAGACCTGGACGCCGGAGCAGGCCAAGGCGTCCAACGAGGAGCTGACCCGGGGCCTCATCGCGGTGATACGCGCCCTGGGGCGGTTATAAACAGGGTTTTACTAAACTATCAGGAGGTTTTCAAATGTCTGACAAGAAAGCGTTAGTCGCCCTGGCGAAAGAGGCCAGCGTGCAGGAGAGCGTCACCAGGGTCTTTGACCTGATGGGCGGCGTCACCAGCCTGATCGAGAAGGGCTCCGTGGTATTTCTGAAGCCCAACGCGGGCCACGCCTCCCCGGCGGACACCTCGGTGTGCACCAACCCCGAGGTGGTGCGCGCCGTCATCCGGGAGGTGAAGAAGGCCCAGCCCCGGGAGATCGTCATCGCCGAGGCCGCCGCCATCGGCTGCGACACCATGGAGTGCTACGAGGTTTCCGGCATTGCCGATGTGGCCCGGGAGGAGGGCGTGGAGCTCTACGACATCAAGGCAGACAAGGATCTGGTGAACGTGGCGGTGCGGGGCTACCGCTCCAACCTGAAGCACATCAAGCTGCCCCGCCGCCTGCTGGAGGCCGACCATCTCATCAACCTGCCCATCCTGAAGGCCCACGCCAGCATGGTGTTCTCCTGCGCGCTGAAGAACATCAAGGGCGTGGTACAGGACGCGGTCCATCTCCAGATGCACCAGCAGAACCTGACCATGGCCATGATGGACGTTTGGAGCGTCACCGCCGCCGACATCAACATCGTGGACGCGGTGCGCCCCGCCAGCGGCTACTCCCCCCACACCCCGGTGCCCATCGAGGTGGGCTGCGTGCTGGGCTCCAAGGACCCGGTGGCGGTGGACCTCATCGCCTGCGACCTGGTGGGCATCGACGTGAACGCGGTGGACTACTTCAAGACCGCCGCCCAGACCGGCCTGGGCACCTCCAAGCGGGAGGACATCGAGGTGGTAGGCGCGAAGGTGAAGGACTGCTTCAAGAAGATGTGGGTGCCCTACATCGGCGACATGAGCACCCGCTGGCCCGAGTATCAGGTGCTGTGCGACGGTGCCTGCTCCAGCTGCCAGGCCCTGCTGGCCATCAACATGGAGACGCTGAAGGCCATCGGCGACTACGGACGCCGCTCCGACTTCACCGTGGTGGCGGGAGGCAAGAACGTGATCCCCGAGGGGGTGGACGACAAGAAGCTGGTACTCCACGGCAACTGCACCCGGAAGTACCTGAAGGACCACCCCGACGCCATCCACATCGAGGGCTGCCCGCCCTCCGAGCCGCTGCTGTACATGAGCATTTCCAACGGCGAGCTGGTCCACGGCAAGGACGGCCAGATGTCCGAGTACATCCGTCCCCGCATGGCCTCCGACCAGCCCGTGTGGCGCAAGTACGTGGAGGAGCAGGCGGAGAAGTTCTACGGCTCCCAGGACAAGTGAGCCATGGCCTTCGTCTACGCGGATAACTCCCCCCAGTTCCGGGAGCTGCTGGGCAGGATCATGAACGACGGGTTCATGGCCGCCCACACGAAATTCCCGTCCTTTGAGGGGTTCCGGTACTCCAGCGCGGTGTTCGTCAACTGGAACGCCGACGAGCTGGTGTATAACGAGGAGGCCCTGGACAATTTTGTCCGGGAGAGCACCCGGTTCCAGAGCTGGGACGAGATGGTCCGGACGGCGGCGGACGCCTATTTTCAGCCGGAGGGATGATGCGGTTTAGGCGGGGTGGGCAGGCTTTGCTTATGGAATAGCAAGTCCTGCGGCCCGCGGCCCCTGTGCGGAATCTGATAAGGCGCACCCCGGTCAGACGGTTTTGGGCTGGTCGGGGTGCGCTTTTGATTTGCTTTGACTGCCTAACAAGCCACAGCCAGAAAAAACGGCGCACCGGGTATTCCTACTCCCGGTGCGCCGTGATTGTTTGCCCTTATCAATGCTCAAGGCCCCATGCGCAGCTGTTCAAACGCACCGCCATCCGCCCACGCTTCAAGCAGCTCCCCGGCAATATCGGGGCTTTCGAACCGCAGGGCGTTAGCCTCCCGCGCGTTGTATGACAGATAATTCATGTCCCCATACCAAACAATGCTGCGATCGATCACAGCACAGCGGTACGGGAGCCCCTCTTTTGCCTCAACCCTGATCCCGCGATCTGTCAGCAGGGCAATGGACCGCGCAGCAGCCGCGCACTGCGCCGGCGGGCAGCTCTCAGGCGGCCTTGTGCGGATTGTCACGGTGGCCCCGGCGGCAGCCGCCTTTTCCAATGCGGGCAGGACGGCCTTTACCTGGAATTCCTTCAGAGACGGGCTGACGATCAGGGTGTCCCCTGCGGCACCGTTCAGATCAGCCGCAAATGGGATCGTGTAGTCCCGGGCACTGTAAACGCGGCTTGAAGCCAAGTCCTGCTCCGACGCTTTTACACAGTACCCCAGTTCTGAATATCCCTTCAGCCGTTTATGATACATCCGCTCTAAGGATGGGATGTGGATATCCACATAATCGTAAACGCGCACCTCCTGCTTGCCCTCATAATTCCGGTGCAGCCGTCCGACGTACTGGGCCAGCGTGCCTTTCCAGGAGATTGGCATCGCCAGCAGAATGGTATCCAGGCGCGGCTCGTCAAACCCTTCGCCGATATATTTCCCGGTGGCGCTCACAACAAGGGATTCCTTGGCTGGCACCGACCGCAGAGCGGCCAGCTTTTCGCGCTTCTCCTTGGGCTTCCCGCTGCCCAGCAGCAAAAAGACGTGATCCGCTTTGCCCTGAAGGGCCTCCTCCAAACGGATCGCGTGTTCTTTTCGCTCGGTCAGCAGCAGCGGCGTCCTTCCCTCCGCGGCCAGCCGGGCGGCATCGGAAATCAGAAGGGTGTTCCTTGCGTCATTTTTCGCAATGCCCCCATAGATGTCCTGAATCCTTTTGACGGCGGGCAGCCGGGTCCTGGTAAAACGCGGGATCACCGAATGGGAAAAGCTCCGCTTTTCCGCCTGGCTTTTCGCGTCAACTGAGTAGCGCACAGGGCCGCACTGCATAAAAATGACGGGCTGGTGTCCGTCCGGGCGGACAGGCGTGGCGGACAGGCCATAGACATACCGGGCCGTCACTTCCCGCAGGATTTTTTCAAAGGTGAAGGCGGCCACATGATGGCATTCATCACACAAGACCATCCCGTATTCCGCTACAAAGGGTTTTACCTCCTTTTCCCCGCCCTCAAAAAGGGACTGCATGATGGCGATGTCGATGATCCCGCCCCGGGTGTTTTTCCCTGCGCCGATCTGTCCGATTTGCTCGATCCGCTTCCTCCGGCCGCGCCGCTTGGGCGGCTCCGGCAGAGCCTCTTGGACCTCAAGGAATTTCTCCAGGGAAGCTTTCCACTGCTCCAAAAGCGCGCTGGAGGGCACCAGGATCAAGGTGCTGGCCCTTCGCCGCCCAATCAAGTACGCGCCCACCACCGTTTTCCCGAACGCGGTGGCGGCGGACAAAACGCCGGTGTCATGGGACACAAGTGCCTCCGCCGCCGGGACCTGCTCCGGGCGGAGCTCCCCCCGAAATGCGACGCTGATCTGACGCCCGGACTGGCGGCGATCCTCCAGGACGTATGGGACGCCGTACGCGTCCAGCAGATCCAGCAGCGGCTCCATGCAGCCCCGCGGGATGCCCGTGAAATCCGGATCCTCATCGCTGCAATCGAATACACGGGGCGTATTGCGGACGGGCAGGCGCATGGCCTGCTTTTTGTAGAATTCCGGGTTTCGAAACGCCGCCAGACGCTTGACCGCATTTAACGCCTTGTGGGAAAACCCCTGCTTCTCCACATACAAAAGATTGGAAATCATGAGCCGGGCCTGTACCGGGAAATCCTCCCGGCGCAGCTCCGGAGCGTTTTGCCTTGCGGGCCACGGCTTCGGCTCCGCAGATTCCAGCAGCGGCCCGGTTTCCCCGCCGGAGCACAGCCTGCCGATAGATTCCGCCAGCTTTTCCGGCGTAACTCTGGGCAGGAGGGAAAGAAATGCCCACTGATCCCCATAGGGGACAAGCTGCTCATCAACAAATAGGGTATTGCCCTTTTGCCGTGCCTGCCCCTGGAAGGGCAGCGCGATCAGGTTCCCGAACCCACCTTTTGGAACGGTGTCCTGGGAGGGGAACAGCCGGTCATAGGATTTGAACCGCAGCTCGTGGCGGCGGGCCATGGCCTGTGTCAGCAGGCCGCTCCCCAGCCGGCGGGCGTCCGCGGCGGGAACAGGTTCAGAGAAGAAAAACCAGATATGGGCCCCGTTCCCCGAACGGGAGCGTTCCACGGCGGGGGTGATGTCAAAGGCGAGGCAGGTGTCCCGAAAGGCGGCGGCATCTTCCCGCCACGATTCTTCATCAAAGTCAACCGCCAAAAGCCAGGTTCGGCCATCCTCCAGCATGGGGTAGATCCCAACCACATCCCGGCAGAACGCGTCCCTTCCCCAAAGGTGTGCCCGGATAACGCTTGCGGTCAAGGGCAGGAAGGCCCTGCTGGGGCAATCGGGGCACTTGCGCGCCCTTTTGTCGCAAACCCCTGGCTTCCACTCGTTTTGACAGGCGGGGACATAGCCGCTCTTTCCGGTTTTCAAGTTGTGGTAACGTCTGGCGTAGAGGTTTTCCCGTCCCCGGAACAGGGAGAGGAAAAACGCGGTCTTCTCCTGCGGGGTGCTTTTGGCGCGAATGGGGGAGGACGGTTCCGGCGTGGCTGGTCTAAAAGTCCCTTGGGCAAATATACTGTTTGCCGTCCGAATTTGCGCACAGGACAAATGAGGAAGATTCGCCCAGGGAGGGGAGTTCTTCCATGAAACGGTATTCACTTCCGTCTATCACTGCGGTGCGTTTCATTGAGATACCCCCCTACAATGAATGGGTAATTTGATTGAATTGCGTGTATTTCTTTACAAAACTATGCCATATTTTCATAGGATTGTATAGTGGTGGCTTTTGTGAAGGAGCTGGAGGCCCGACAGAAATTGGACGTGAGGGCTGCCATAGCTCAGAGCAAAGAAAACCGCCGACAGGGACAGTTCCCCGTCGGCGGTTTTCTTTGACACAGCGCGGCATTTTTTGATCAGCTGCCCTCCCACCACAATAATGCGGGAGGGCAGGAAAATTTGATTGATTCTGTGCCTGTACCCGCAAGGCAATCAGCCCTTAGCGGCCTTAAATCCCTTAATAGCCTCCGCCAGCATAGGCCCAACCTTAAACAGGTCCCCCGTAATCCCATAAGTAGACGCGTCAAAAATCGGCGCGCTGCCGTTCTTAT
>ERZ779624.40-NODE-40-length-60533-cov-51.481514_pt1 | contig 60533 bp, 54 predicted proteins | sample MGYA00514190_ERZ779624 | MGnify/ENA primary metagenome ERZ779624 (study PRJEB29562, sample SAMEA4376706) | mouse gut metagenome | isolation source: Cecum | study: EMG produced TPA metagenomics assembly of the A DSS colitis mouse model was used to assess the... | reverse complement strand
AATCTGCAGATCGGTCAGGTCCTGCGGATTCCGACATGATATTGCCGGATTTTGACATACAGAGCTGTCGCAGACAGAAAGAAGACATCCGCAAAGGCGGGTGTCTCCTGTTGTTAATCCGAAGATTGCCTTTTGGGATGGGAGTGGTATAATATACACGATGGCAATGAGCAGTGCTCAGACAGCCCGTGAGCCGAGCGTGCACTGCGGACGAGGACGCAATGGAGGGAACTTTCAGTGAAGATCATAATAGCGGGGGACGGCAAAGTAGGCTCTACGCTGACGAGGCAGTTGGTCGCGGAGGGGCACGACATTACCCTGATTGACGCGAAGGCGGAGGTTCTTGAGGTAAGCGAGGAACGCTACGATATTATGGCGGTGCAGGGAAACTGTGCGTCCATGGCGACGCTCTCCAGAGCCGGGGTGGAAGAGGCGGAACTGCTGATTGTTATGACAGGGGCGGATGAGGTCAACCTGCTCTGCTGTACGATCGCGCACGGCATGAATCCGAATCTCCATACGATAGCGAGAATACGCAATCCGGAATACAAAGATCAGATTTATCAGATGAGGCATCTGTTTGGATTGTCCATGGTGGTCAATCCGGAGAGTCAGGCTGCAATTGAGATGGAACGGCTGATCAAGTATCCCGGTTTTTTAAAGAGAGACACTTTTGCCAAGGGCAAGGTGGAAATCGTGGAATTAAAGATCGGGGATGATTCCAAGCTTTGCAATGTGGGACTGTTTGACCTGCCGAACGTGGTGAAATGTAAGATTCTGGTCTGCGCCGTTTTGCGGGACAGCAAGGCGATCATTCCCGACGGTAATTTTGTGCTGCAGGCGGGGGATCGGATTTTCGTGACAGCATCTACCAGAGAATTGACCGTATTTCTCAAAAATATGGGAATTATTACGCATAAGGCGAAGCGGGTGCTTTTGTGCGGCGGCGGGCGATTAAGTTACTATCTGGCGCAGCTTCTGAATCAGGACGGTATCATGGTGGAGATCATTGAGCAGGACTATGACAGATGCCTGTCTCTGGCGAATCAGCTGCCGGATGTGACGATCGTGCATGGCGACGCCAGCAATGAGTTCCTTCTGGAGCGTGAGCGGATGGGAGAATGTGACGCACTTGTCACATTAACCGGCGTGGACGAGATGAACATGTTCATTTCCCTGATTGGCAGCAGCGCGGAGGTGCCTCAGATTATCACGAAGCTTGGCAGGCTTTCCAACAACCGGATTCTGGATAAGCTGCCCGTGGGAAGCACCATCAGTCCGAGAGAACTGTGCTGTAATGACATTGTGCGGTATGTGCGGGCGATCCGAAACCAGACGGGGGCGGCGCAGGCGGTCAACGTGATTGCGGACGGTCAGGCGGAGGCAATTGAGTTTTTGGTGGACAGCAGTACGAGACACTGTGAGGAGCCCCTGAAACAGTTGAAACTTAAGAAAAACATCCGCGTGGCGGGAATTAACAGGCATAACAGCTTTGAGATACCGAACGGCGACTCTTTCTATCGGAAGGGTGATGCCGTGATTATCGTGACAGGCAGGGATGAGGTCATCTACCAGCTAAACGATATTTTCGCATAGTGGGAAGAACTTCTAAATCTCGCTTAAGAGAAGGTCGATAAAACGGACATATTCCGCATTAATTGGATTGTGGTGAGTCGTATGAATTATAGAATGATGGGAAAATTTATCAGCCGGATTCTTATGGTGAAAGCGGTATTTATGATTCCGGCGCTGCTGATCAGTATTTTTCACGAGGAGTCGGAGGCTGTGTTTGGCTTTATGACCAGCATGGTCATTACAGTGGTGACATCGGCGTTGCTGTATCTGATCTGCAGGAAGGCGAAAAAGGGTTTTTACGCGAGGGAGGGACTGGTCTGCGTCGGCGCGAGCTGGGTTGTGATGAGTCTTCTCGGCTGTCTGCCCTTCTACTTTTCGGGGGAGATTCCAAGTTTTGTGGATGCGCTTTTTGAGACGGTTTCCGGCTTTACCACGACAGGGGCGTCCATTCTGTCGGAGGTGGAGCCGCTGTCCATGGGGAATCTCTATTGGCGCAGCTTCACGCATTGGCTGGGCGGTATGGGCGTGCTTGTGTTTGTGCTGGCGATTGGCAGGGGACGGGAGAAAAGCGACGGTTACACGATGCATCTTCTGCGGGCGGAAAGCCCCGGGCCCAAGGTGGAGAAGCTTGTGCCCAAGATGAAGGACTCAGCAAAGCTCCTGTATTTTATCTATTTTTTCCTGACCATACTGAATGTGGTCTTTCTGCTGATTGGCGGTATGCCGCTGTTTGATTCACTCTGTACGGCATTCGGGACGGCGGGAACGGGCGGTTTTGGCGTCAAGAATGACAGCATTGCCGGATACAGCCCCTATCTGCAGAATGTGTGTACCGTATTTATGCTGCTGTTCGGCGTGAATTTCAGCTGTTACTATATGCTGGCGATCCGTCAGGTGAAAAATGTATTTAAGGATGAGGAGCTGCGTTTTTATCTGGGAACAGCGCTGGCGAGCATTGTGCTGATTGCGTGGAACGTTCGTGGGCTTTACAAAACAGTCGGGGAGACTGTCCGCCATGCGGCGTTTCAGGTCGCAAGCATTATGACGACTACCGGTTTCGCGACTACGGATTTTGACTTGTGGCCGAGTTTTTCCAGGGCAATTCTTCTGGGGCTTATGATTGTGGGCGCTTGCGCAGGAAGTACCGGCGGCGGCTTTAAATGTGGACGGACCCTCCTGCTGATCAAGAGTCTGCGCCGCAATGTGCGGCAGATCCTTCATCCACAGAAGGTACAGGTGGTGCGTGTGAACGGGGAGATGGTGACGGAGAAGGTGCTTGACAATACGAACGCCTATCTGGCGGCATACGCTTTTATTATTGTATTCAGCTTTATTGTGATTTCCATAGACGGGTTTTCGCCGATGACGAATTTCTCGGCGGTGCTGGCATGCTTTAACAATATCGGTCCTGGGCTGGAGAGCGTGGGACCGACATGCAATTTTGGAGATTACGGGCTTTTGTCCAAGCTGCTTCTCATCGTGGACATGCTGGCTGGGCGTCTGGAGATTTTTCCGATATTAATTCTGTTTTCGAGAAGTACATGGACCGGGAGATAAGATATTCTCTGCGCTGCGGAAGTGTGGGGCTGGCATATCGGATTACGGAGCAGCAATATCCGCCAGCTTGAAAGTAATGACTTTCCGCAGTTCCGAAAGACTCATCTCAATCTGCAGCCCGATTTTACCGCCGCTGAAAAAGATTTCGTCAAAAATTTCCGCGCTTTCGTCAATGATGGTCGGGAAGAACTTTTTCATACCGACAGGTGAGCAGCCGCCGTGGATGTAGCCTGTGAGCGGCAGCAGTTCCTTCGATTTTATCATGTCGATACTTTTTTCATTCACCGCTTTTGCGGCCTTTTTCAGATCCAGTTCCCGGCTTACAGGCACAAGAAAAACATAGTGACCGGCGGATTTGCCGACAGTGACTAACGTTTTAAAGACACGGTCGGGATTTTCGTGTAAATAATCCGCAATTTCCATGCCGTTTACGGCGTCAGACTGTGAATAATCGTGCACTTTAAACGGCAGCTTCTTCTGTTCCAGAAGCCGGATGGCGTTGGTTTTTTCTTCTCTGCTTTTCATATTCTTTTCTCCTGTGGCTGTTTTCTAAGAAAGTATAGCATAAAATACGCACAGTAACAATTACGGGGAAAACTTTTTGATTGAGAGATTATTCTGATTGTGGTATACTAACATGAATGGAATTCTACAAAAAGCGGGAGCGACAATAAGAAAGGGGAGCGCGCAATGGAAAATACAAAAGCAGATGTACAGACAAAGGCAGAGGGGAAGAAGGAAATCGACACGGAAGTCATTTTACAGTACCGTGAGTACGAGGTAAATATGGACGATGTGACCGAAAGAGTCAAGGCACATTATTTCGCTAAGGGATACAAAGAGGACTCCATCGAAAACATGCAGATCTATGTAAAGCCCGAGGATTTTACGGCATACTATGTCATCAACGACGGCGTGGTGGGGAAGGTGAATCTTTTCTAAGCGTCCGGGTGGGCGGATTCATGCTGATTTTTATATTTATGTGAAGCTGCGACAGTGCAGACCATTCTTTGAATTGTGTGCGCCGCCGCTTCATTTTTTATTTTAGAAGAAAGGCAGCAGCTCCACCAGAAACGCGACTGCGCAGCAGAACACGGCGACCTGAAAGAGGCTGCAGCCCTTCCAGGCGAGGATGATGCCTGCGATCAGGGCACACAGCCCGGCTGCGGGCACCTGCGTAGCTTCCATGATGGCAGGAAACGTCATAACTGCCAACGTCGCGTAAGGCACATAAAAGAGGAACGAGCGCAGATATTTGTTGGTGATTTCCCTGCGGATCAGGACCAGGGGCGCCATGCGGATCAGGTAGGAGACTGCTGCCATCACCAGAAGATAAAGCCAGATATTGTGTTCCATTTCTAATATACCTCATCTTTCTTTTGTTTATAATTGGAATCGGGCGCCGGCACACTCGATTTTTTGTCAGAATTGACTGCATCAGTCGGGAACAGGACCGCCGCGGCAAGCGCCAGCACGATAGTGAGGGCGATCGTCTTTATCCCAGTGGAAACACCGTCAAACAGAGGCAGGCGGTTTACGAGGAAACTCGCTGCAAAACCGACAGCCACCACCCCTGCAATCACCCGGTTTTTTCTGGCGGGTGGAATGATGATTGCCAGAAACATACCATAGAGCCCTACGCTCAAAGCGCTGACCACTCTGGTCGGTAGCACATTTCCCATAATTACGCCGAAAAAAGTACCGAGAGCCCATCCGGGAATCGCCACCACGATGGCGCCGTAGGCGTACCATGGATTCAGATATCCCGGCTGTGCCACGCAGATGCCGAAAATTTCGTCGGTCACGTCGTAGGCAATCAGCATCCGGTGGCGAAGATGCGTGTCCGGTTTCAGTTTCTGGCTGAGGGCGCAGGACATGAGAAGGTATCTTGCGTTGACCACTAAAGTCATTATAGCTGTTTCCAGATAGCTGCTCCCTGCCGCGATCAGGGCGAATCCCGCGTACTCCCCGGCGGAGGCGTTGTTCAGGGCGCTGGCGATCAGTGCCTGTATGGCGGAGAGTCCCGCGTTTCTGGCGGCGATGCCCAGCGTGAATGCCACCGCGAAATAACCGAGCGCGATCGGGCTGCCATCCCGCATCCCGTGCTGGAAGCAGATTTTATTTTCAGTCGTCATGGTGAGTAAAAGCTCCTTTTACATATGTGAATAGGGATTATGTTTGCTGGTGTAATATGGCGATCGGGCGGCAATCCTGAATCCAGAATGCAAAACCGCCGATGGACGAGCAGCCTTCCCTATCAGCCGCATATCTTAGCGGAACAGGGATTCTCCGTCCTGACTCCGATTTTTACCGGGCTGTGTTTTCGCTGATCCGCATCCGCTTTTATCATCGGGCAGCAGTTCTTGAAATTTGTCTGTAAGGCATTGCCGTCACCGTCATATGACCATCCGCCGTATTTCCGATTTATTTTCATTATAAATTACGGATATGTCATTTACAAGCCTGTCTCCGATTTGTATGTTGACAGGAAGAAAATAAGTGTTATAATGTACTTGCATGATAAGTACATTAAGTACAATTTTGAGAAAGGAGAAAACAGTGGAGATCATTATCAGCAACAATGCCAATAAACCGATTTATGAGCAGATCACGTCGCAGATTAAGGCAATGATAATGAGCGGAGAACTGCAGCCGGGAGAATCCATTCCTTCCATGCGCGCTCTGGCGAAGTCCATCCACGTCAGCGTCATTACGGTGCAGAAGGCATACGAGGAACTGCAGCGGGACGGATTTATCGACACGGCGGTGGGCAGGGGCAGCTTTGTGGCGGCGCAGAACAGGGAATTATATCAGGAGGAACAGCAGAGGATGGCGGAAGAGCATCTGCAGGCGGCTGCGGAGATCGGTAGGACGAGCAATATTCCGTTAGAAAGGCTGACGAAAATATTGGCTTTGTTTTACGAGGATGCGGAATGAGGGGAACATATATGAAGGAAAGGAAAGGGCATATGGAGAATATATTAGAATTACACAATCTTACCAAGTCGTACCCGAAATCGGATTTTACGCTGGATCAGATTTCTTTTTCTCTGCCATATGGTTCGATTCTCGGGTTTGTGGGGGAAAACGGCGCGGGCAAGACGACGACCATTAACTGTATTTTAAATACGGCGGCAAAGGACGGCGGCACGGTAAAGCTTTTCGGTGAGGAAATGGGCGACGGGGATACCGATATCAGGGAGAAGATCGGCGTGGTCTACGACGGGGATAACTTCCCGGGGTTCTGGACGGCGAAGCAGTTGTCGAAGGTGATGGCGAGGCTTTATCAGAATTGGGATGAGCCGTTGTTTCGGGACTATCTTGAAAAATTTCAGTTACCGTCAAAGCAAAAGATCATGCACTACTCCAGGGGGATGACCATGAAGCTGGCAATTGCCGCCGCGCTCTCGCACCATCCCGAGCTTTTGATTCTGGACGAGGCGACAAGCGGGCTGGACCCGGTGATGCGGGATGATATGCTGGATGTTTTTCTGGAATTTGTGCAGGAGGAAAACCATGCCATCCTGCTGTCGTCCCATATCACAAGCGATCTGGAAAAGGTGGCGGATTACATTACCTTTATTCACAACGGAAGGCTGATTTTGACGGCGGCGAAGGACGAGCTGATTTATCAGTATGCGGTGCTGCGCTGTAAGGAGAGCCAGTTTCAGGCGCTGGACAAGGAGGACATTTTGGCTTACCGGAAGCGGGATATGCAGATTGATGTGCTGGTGGCGGACGGCAAGGCAGCGCAGAAAAAATATAAGGATGTGGTGGCGGATCATACTTCTGTGGATGAGATTATGCTGCTGTTAGTGAAGGGGGAGAGGGTATGAGAAGACTTTTGAGAAATAACTTTTATGTGACGCTTGCGGATGCGAAAGCGTTTACGGTGGTTGCGGTCTTGCTGGGCGTTTTTGTGGTCGCCATGGACAATGCGGTTCCGTCGCTTCTTATTTCCTATTTAATGCTAGTGATGATAGGCTTTCCTTTTAGCTCGGCAGCCAGTATCAGAAAGGAAAGCGCGACAAAATGGGAAAAATACAAATTGACTGCTCCGGTTAAGAGAATGGATATTGTGAAGAGCTTTTTTGTGAGCCAGCTTTTGTGGCTGGCAGTGGGAATCACGTTTGCGGGGATGGGAGTCGCCCTGTCTGTCGCGCTGCACGGCTATCCCTTTGATAAAGATACGGATATTTTTATGCTGTTTGTGACGGGGATCGCGGTAAGCCTCTTTGTGGGGGCGGTTTTCTTTCCCATGTATTTTCTGGGCGGGGAGGAGCGCAGCACAGTGATTATGATCGTCAGCCTGCTCGGGGGAATCGGTATTTTTATGGGATTAACCACTTTGGTCAATAAGGTATATCCGGACAATATGACGGCAAGACAAATTGTTATGAGCGGTATTTTTATGGTGGCATGCAGCGCGGCGGCGTTTGCGGTGTCCTGCCCGCTGACGGTGTGGGTGTTTAAGAAAAAGGAATACTGATGGAGATGGTGGGCTTTCCGTCTGTGAAATGGCGGCGGAAAGCCCATTGATGTTTTTTCACCAAAGTTGCTGTGCAATGAATTTTAGCTGATTTTTACATTTGTCAACTGATTTATTCACACTTACCCGTACCCTGTCAATTACTTTTGTTTCTCCCTCTTGTAATAATTCCATCGGTTTCGATTCAATGGAAGATATTCGACCAGAACCAAGGAAATCGTCAAGCATAAACAAATGGTTCTCTGGAGCATTTGTTGATAACAAAGTCCTATGCTTAGACAAAATATCATAAACCTTTTTTAAATAAACTTTTGTTTGTTGGTTTGGTTCATTTCTAGCGCCGGCTACTGTAGACCATCCGCAATGAGTTAAAACGACCATCTGTATTTTTGGAACATTCATATCATTTTCCGGCAAATACTTTCTAAATTCACTTTGTGGGCTGCTCAAAGTATTAATTAACAGCTCAAGCGATTTAATTGATTGCTGGTCTGTGCGAACGGGTATTACCAACGCATCTGCAGCGTACCATGCAAGTTGTGTTGCTCCCGCAAAAAATGGAGATGTATCTATAATACATTTATCTAAATCATTTTCCGAAAGCTCTCTTTCAATCTCAGTTTTTAAAGAATATAAAATACTCTTCAATGCCTGTTCCTTTTGCATTTGTTGAAGTCCCGTTGTTTGGTTAATAGCTGTAATCAACTGTGATGGTAATAAATACAATTCTTCGGATGAAGGAATAAAAAAATTATTTTTGTTTGAAAAATATTGATTTGTTGCGCCGATATAGGAAGCTACCCTTGTTGCTTTTCCAAGTCCTGGAACCAAATACGGCAATAACATATCTTTTACATTTGTTTGTTGTGCTGCATAGTAATTATTATCATAAAAAAAGGAAAGCTTTCCTTGCGGACAAGTGTCTACGGACAACAAATTATCCACCAAATAGCTTAAATTAAAAGATAATGTTGTTTTTCCAATTCCCCCTCGTAAATTGCACATTGCATAAATTCGTTGTTTAGGCAGGTCAATAGGATCTGCCTGATTATTTGCAATAGCATATTGTCTATTTATTATTGCATTTATAGACATTTTAGCTCCTCCTTTTATGATATTAGTTTTACTGTTTTCGCTATTATATGTAAAACTAATTTGACTATACATTACACACAAAAAAAGTCAACTATTCTACTGCTTTCTTTTAACAGAAACTAATACATAATTTCTATCTATTACTTAGTTTAATGCTATCATCATGGACTTATTTTTCAGTACAATTATTTTTTAGTCTTTGCACTATTGTTACTCAAGGTTCTTTCAAAAATGGTGTAGCAAGTGCCTGCTTGAGCCGTGGAATCATTGATTTTACGGGCGTGTGTGGGAATGCCATCCAAACATGAAAAGAAAAATTTAAATATTTGTTGACAAACAATATTATATATCATATAGTATGTATAGAAACAATATTATACATCATATAATATTGTATAAATCAATAATATTATAAAACAACAGAGGTGATTGAAGGGAGGATAACTCCGAAAGCGATGACAATGAAATATGTAAAAAGGAAGAAAGGAGTCATTTACATGGTTTTTAACACAGGTGCGGCATTGCTGGACGCCATCGTGCTGGCTGTTGTGTCCCATGAGACGGAAGGAACCTATGGCTACAAGATTACGCAGGAGGTGCGGCTGGTCATAGAGATTTCCGAGTCTACCCTGTACCCGGTTCTGCGAAGGCTGCAGAAGGACGAGTGCCTGCAGATTTACGATATGGAATGTGCGGGAAGGAACAGGCGGTATTACAGGATTACGGAGAAGGGGAGGGCGCAGCTCAATCTTTACATCAGCGAATGGTATCGGTATTCTGCCAAATTGAACAGTATCTTTGAGGGAGGACTGAAGATTGAAAAATAAGTCTGATGACCTTATTTTTCAATCGGAAATTTGTGTAGGAGCGTCACAAATTTCTCTGATCGCAGAGCAAAATCTGATATTTTGCTCGCGTTTCTTCAGCTTAACGCTTCAGAATGGAGGAGAAAATGAATAGAGCGGAATTTATGCGCAGACTGACCGCGCTTTTACAGGACGTGCCGCCTGCGGAGCGGGAGGAGGCGCTTACCTATTATAATGAATATTTTGACGACGCGGGCGAGGAAAATGAGGCGGGCGTAATCGCGGCGCTGGGCTCGCCGGAGGAGCTTGCCAAGTCGATTAAAGCAGGGCTTGCAGACGGCGGAAACGGGGGAGAGTTTACGGAGTCCGGTTTCCACGGCTATGAACAGAGGAACAAAAACCAACTTATGTCAACTAATGGGCAGCAGGAAAATGCGCAGGGAGCTGGCGGCACATATCAGGGCGGCACACAGGGAAGCGGTGCATACGGTTCCTACGGTCAGCAGGCAAACGGCGCGGGGAGCACATATGGCGCTTATAGTCAGCAGCCAAGCGGGGCAGGCGGCACATATGGCTATCAACAGCAGGCAGGAAGTGGTCAGGGAAATGCGCAGGGTACACCACAGAAGAAACCTATGACGGGCGGACAGATTGCGCTGATTATCGTGCTGGCAGTTCTGCTCTCCCCGGTTTGGATTGGCGTGCTGGGTGGACTTTTCGGCGGCGGCGTAGGTATATTGGCAGGGCTGCTCGGTATTTTTGTCGCCTTTTTGGCAGTGGGTGTGGTGTTGACGGTGGTTGGTATCGCGCTGGTGATCTCGGGATTTGTGGTGATATTCGGCGCGCCGCTCGGGGGGCTTAGCATGATCGGCGGCGGTCTGATTATGGTGGCGGTCGGTCTGGTGTTTGTCTGGCTGATGGTGCTGGTGGTAGGTACGGCGCTCCCCGCTCTGTTCAGGGGATGCGTGAATCTGTGCCATAGATTGTTTCACAGGGGAGGTACACGGGCATGAAAAAATTTACAAAGGGCTGTCTGACGACGGCGTTGGTTCTGTTTATTATAGGTCTTATTCTCAGCGTTGTGTGCGGGCTGTTAGGCGGTTTCCGGGAACTGGAGGAGATGGGAGACATTGAGGACATTCCGTTCGTCTGGCGTATGGATAGCGACGGTGACTGGCGAATCGGTTTCTTCCGCTCGCCGGGCTATGACAGGGAAGAGTTGGAAGATTTGGAGGATCTTGAAGAGATCGAGGATATAGAGAGTGTGGAGGATGCTCGCAAGGCGGTGAACCAGACCATGGAGAAGCAGTACAAAGAGCTGGAAGGGAAAAAGGAGCAGCTTCCCCTCACGGCTGAAATGCTGGGCAGTCTGGAGATTGACGTGGACGAGTGCAACGTGGTGATCTGGAAATCCGAGGATGAACATGTGTGGTATCTGGCGGACGGCAATACCAACAGACCATACTATTCCATAGAGAATGAGGGCGGCAGAAGCGAGCTTTCCATTGAAAACGAAGTGGAGCATCATCTCGGGCACTGGCGCAACGGTCCCAACGATACGGTCTATCTGTGGCTGCCGGAAGGGTGTGCGCTGGAGGAGTGTGAGATCAGCATGGGCGCGGGCTATATGGACAGCATTTTCTTAAAAGCAAGGAAGATGAAGGCGGAGCTGGGCGCCGGGCTGGTTACGGCGGACGGCTTTGAGGGAGAGGAAATCAGTATTCTTGTAGGTGCGGGAGAGCTTCTTGCCGACCGTATCAAAGCCGGGACAGCGGATTTTGAAATCGGCGCGGGGCATCTGAGTGTTGAAGAGCTGACGGTCAGCGGAAAGATGGACTTGGATGTGAGCATGGGTGCGGCTGAGGTCGCGGGCACCATAGCGGGAGATTTGGATGTTGAGTGCGGTATGGGTGAAATCGTTATGAGCCTTACCGGTTCCGAGGACGACCACAGCTACTATGTGGAGTGTGGCATGGGCAACGTCGTTGTGGGGGACTACAGCCACGGTGGTGTTGCGTCGCATAAATCATGGAATGCTGGAAAAAGCAGCTATTTTCATATAAACTGTAATATGGGTAATGTAACTGTGAACTTTGAAGAGTAAAATGTTATGTAAACCCATTGGATCTTCTGGACATAGAAGTATTATGTAAACCAAGAAGATGAAGAGATATTGATTGTTATGTAAATTCAATGAAACGTGTACAAACTGCACCGAAAAGGAGGACTACCATGAATAACGATATGAAAAAACTGATGAGATCAAGAGGAAACAGGATGATATGCGGCGTCTGCGGAGGAATCGGTGAATACCTGAATATAGACCCGACGCTGGTGCGTCTGATCTGGGCGCTGTGCTCCGTGGCGAGCGTCGGTATGGGACTGATCGTCTATTTCATTGCGGCGGTGGTGATGCCGGAGAACAACGATATCGTGATGTAGGAAAAGAGTAACAGCTCTGCAATGACTTCACACTTACTGCAGAGCCCGTGAGAATACGTTGGGGTTGAGAAGAGTCCGGTTTTTTAGCCGAAGGCAAAACTGGAATGGACCGAATTTCGTAATTATGAAGCCGGGGGCTGAATAGTTTTGAAAAGGGCGGGAGGATACATGATGTAACCCTCTCGCCCTTTTACACACTAATTTTCATGTCACAGCTCTGCCATGACTCAGTTTGGCATGAAAAATGCCTGTTTTTGTGTAACACAAATCAGATCGTGAAAAACAGTCCCGATTTTTTCAGCGCGGGACGCACCGCGTTGTATACGAGAACGGCAACGACCGTGGAGGTCACTGCGTTGATGGAGGTGGATGCCACATTCCATGCGAGGGTCACTTCCGCGGCGGGTTTGCCCAGAATCGCCAGCTTATAAAAGTAGCCGAACAGAGGGTCAAAAACCACGTTGAATAAAAGCCCGCCCACAGCGGCGATGAGGGACCATTTGTATACTTTTTTCGTGTCGGTCTCGGCGCTGATGTGCGCGATTTTGTGGGCGATCAGCCCGGTGATCAGACCGATGCAGAATTTCAGGATAAACGTTTTGGGGGCGTAGACCACATAGACCGGGTCAAAGAGATCGCCGATGGTCATGCCGATGGCGCCGCCGAGTCCCCCGTACACGCCGCCAAGCAGCAGCGCGCCCAGCACGCAGACCGCGTTCCCCAGATGGATCGAGGTGGCGTCGCCGCCGGGCAGGGGAATTTTGATCTGCAAAAAAGTGAACACCACATAGGACAATGCGGCAAAGATGCCGGTAAATACAATCTTTAAAAGTTTCTCGTTTTTCATATGGATTTCTGCCTTTCTGAATTTTTTATCAAAAAATTCCAGTTTTTTAACCGATAGTCTTATCTTATACCGAAATGACTCTTTTAAAAGTACCACTTTGCATTTTTTTCACCATACCAGATGCCGGATCACACAGGGGGAAAGGCTGCTAAAAAAATGATACCTAAATAACAAAAGATACCTTAATTCTGTCCGCCCTGTTTATTAGGATGTAAGAAACAGTCTGAAAGACAGCGCTTTTAGGGAAGCGGGAAGGAAGGGGTGTATGGAAGGATATCGGTTTTTGGATGGACAGGGAACCTTTGCACTGGAACAGCCGGAAAACTACAGTTACCAGTATTTTCCCATTGTGGGAAAAAAGGGGATGAAGAGCGCGCTGACATCCACTTTTGGCGGCGACAGCTGGAGGCGGCATTTGCCAGAACGAAGGAGACCGACGGGGTGCGCATGGACGGACAGCCGCTTGTGCTTTCACAGGAGGATGTAAGGGTAATCCTTCCACGGACAGAGATAGAAAAGTTGTCAGACGAGGTGCATGAGATAGAGATTTGGCTTGGGAAAGGAGAAGAGAGGCAGCGATGAGACAGGAGCAGAAAAAATATGTAATGAAAGACTACGGCAGAAAATCAACCTTCGCAAGCTTCCTGCCGGGAATTGCGGGACTGCACGGCATACCGATCTGGTGCTATTATGTAAACCGCGGTCAGGGGGTTGTCAGTTTCGGCGTGGACAACAAGGACGGTGCGATCATGGAGTTTTATCCGGCGCACACGGCTTACCAGAATGTGAAGCGGACCGGGTTCCGCACCTTCCTTCGGAAAGACGGGAACTACTCGGAATGCTTTTCGCAGGAAAAGTGGGAACAGGAGATGGAGATCGGCATGAACAGTCTGTTCCTGCGGGAAAGGAACGGGGAGGAGAAGCTGCTTGCCGAGGTGAATTACTTTATCCTGCCCGGAGAGAAAATCGGTGCGCTTGTCAGAAAAGTGACCGTGACAAACGAGGACGACCGGGAAATTTCACTGGAGATACTGGACGGTATGCCCGCGCTGATTCCTTACGGGGTCGAGATGGACAGCATGAAAAATATGACGCAGACGGCAAAGGCGTGGATGCAGGTGGAGGATCTGGATGGGAACGCGCCGTTTTTCCGCGTGCGCGCCAGTATGGACGACAGCGCGGCGGTGCGCAAGATCGAGGGCGGCAATTTTTCGCTCGCCTGTCTGGAGGACGGCACATTGCTTTCGCCGCTCGTTGACACGGAGGCGGTGTTTGCCTACGACTGTTCGCTGGAGCGGGCGGTGCGGTTTGCGCAGGATGGGATTAGCGGCGTGTATGCACAGAAGCAGGCGACGGCAAACCTTCTTCCCTGCAGTTTTTACGGGACGCAGAAAGAGCTGCAGCCGGGGGAAGCGCTCACCTTATATGAAGTAATCGGGCGCGTGGAAAAGAAGGCGTATCTGGAACAGTTCCTGTCGGAGAAGCGGGACGGCTCCTATTTTGAGGAGAAGAGGGAGGAGGCGGAGCGGCTGCCCTTGGAGCTTGTAAACGGGATTGCCACGAAAACCGCCTCGGAGAGTTTCGATATTTACTGCCAGTACACCTATATGGACAATGTCCTGCGGGGCGGGTATCCGATTCCGTTTGGCAGCAACAAGCTGTACTACGCGTATTCCAGAAAACATGGGGATCTGGAGCGGGACTATAACTATTTTTCCATGCTGCCGGAGTTCTTTTCACAGGGAAACGGAAACTTCCGGGATGTGAACCAGAACCGTCGCTGCGATGCCTTTTTTGCGCCCTGTGTGGGCAGGGAAAATGTGAAGGAATTTTACAGTCTGATCCAGTTGGATGGGTACAATCCTCTCGGGGTGGAGAAGCTGACCTACCGTCTGGACCGGGAAAAGGCAGAAACGCTCTTTCATGAGTTGGAAGAGGGGGCAGCGGGAGAGCTGACCGCTTTTGTGGAAAACCCATTTACGCCGGGCGCGCTCTGGGCGAAGCTGGACGATACCCTCGGCGAGTGGAAGGAATCCCTCTTTTATCAAGTGATCGATTTCGCGGACAGCACGGTGAACGGGAAGTTCGGGGAGGGTTACTGGAGCGACCACTGGACGTATAATCTGGATCTGATCGAGGACTATCTGGAGGTCTATCCGGACAAAGAGCGGGAGATGCTTTTCGAGGAGGAGTATACCTATTTCCTGTCGCAGATTCGCGTAAACCGCCGCGGCAGACGTTATGCGGAGACGGAGAAGGGGCTGCGCCAGTATCACGCGCTGGATGAGACGAGCAGGCGGGACGGCAGCGAAAAGCTGGTGCGCGCCCAGAAAGGCAGGGGGGAGATCGTGTATGTCACCCTGATGGAAAAGCTGCTCCTTTTATGCGCCACAAAGTTTGCGGCGCTGGACGCTTACGGCATGGGCGTTGAGATGGAGGGCGGAAAACCCGGATGGTATGATGCGCTAAACGGTCTGCCAGGGCTGTTCGGCTCCTCCATGGCGGAGACCTACGAGCTTGCGAGGATGCTCCGCTATACGATTTCTGCGCTGGAGAGATACCCGCAGGAAGTGGAAATCACGGAAGAGCTCGGTGATTTGATAGACGAGCTGCGGCTGGTGGTGCGGCTGGAAAAAGGAAGCCTTTCGCAAGAGGGGGAAATCCTTTCCTTCTGGAACAGGATCAACGATGTGAAGGAACTCTACTGGGACAAGACGTATCAAGGCATTTCCGGCAAAAAGAAAACTTACGCGGGAGAGGCGCTGGCGGAAGCCCTGAAGGAGTGGGAAGTGTTTGTGGAGCGAGGCATTGAGAAGGCATGCGCTTTCGGGGAGGGAATCTGCCCGACCTATTTCTCCTACGAGGTCACAGACTATGAAAAGAGGGCGGAAGGGATCGTGCCGCTTGGGTTTCGTGTAAAGCCCGTTCCGGCGTTTCTGGAAGGGCCTGTCCGCTGCCTGAAGCTGGATCTGCCGCAGGAAAAGAAGAAGGCTCTGTATGAGAACGTAAAAAACAGCGGCCTGTACGATAAAAAGCTGTCCATGTATAAGGTGAACGATTCGCTGGAGCAGGCAAGCTACGAGCTTGGCAGGGCGTGCGCTTTCACGCCGGGATGGCTGGAAAACGAGTCCATCTGGCTGCACATGGAGTACAAATATCTGCTGGAGCTTTTGCGCAGCGGTATGTACGGGGAATTTTTTGAGGACTTCCACAAGGCGGCGGTGCCGTTCCTTGACCCGGCGGTTTACGGAAGAAGCATTTACGAGAACTCTTCTTTTATCGCCAGCAGCAGGAACCCCGACGAGAAGATTCACGGCAAAGGGTTTGTGGCAAGGCTTTCCGGTTCCACCATCGAGTTTATCAGCATGTGGAAGCTGATGATGTTCGGGCGGCATGTGTTTGCGGTGAAAAACGGTGCGCTTATCTTTATGCCGGAACCGGCTATTCCCGCTTATCTGATCCCGGAGGACGGTATGATTGAGACGACCCTTCTGGGTGAGACGGAGGTGGCGTACCGGCTGGAAGAGAAGAAGGATTACGTACCGGGACAGTATACAGTCAGGGGTATGCATTTCCTATATAAAAACGGAAACGAGGCGGATGTGGACGCCGGGTATGTCAGCGGAAAGCTGGCGGAAGATGTGCGGGCAAGGAAGGTGGAGCGCATTGAAATCCGCATCAGATAGAAAGGACAGGAAAAAGACATGAAAAAAATAAGAGAATATGTGACAGATTACAATGCCGGAAAATTCTGGGAGGAAACGGTGTGTGATGCAGGAGAAATGCAGGACTGCATGAATGTGGTCAATGTGTACCCTGATGTGACGTATCAGACGATGCGGGGGTTTGGCGGCGCGTTTACGGAGAGCGCGGCGCACAACTATGCGGGTATGAGCGATGCGCGGAAGAAGGAAATGATACAGGGGTACTTTGGTGAGGGCGGTCTTCGGTACAATCTGGGACGGCTCCATATGGGAAGCTGCGATTTCGCGCTGGGGAATTACGCCTATGTGGAGGAGGGGGATGGGGTGCTTTCGACCTTCTCGATCGCCCATGACGAGAAAGAGATCCTGCCCTTGGTAAAGGACGCGCAGGAGGCGTGCGGGAAGGAGATGGCGTTTATGGCGGCACCCTGGTCTCCCCCGGCATTTATGAAGACCAACGGGGAGATGAATCACGGCGGAAAACTGAAGAGGGAATACTACGAGGCGTGGGCGGCGTATTTTGTGAAATTTCTGGAGGCTTACAAAAAGGCGGGGATCCCGGTCAGGTTCCTGACGACGCAGAATGAGCCGATGGCGGTGCAGACGTGGGATTCCTGTATTTATACGTCCGAGGAGGAAGCGCTCTTTGTGCGGGACTATCTGGGACCGGCGTTAGAGCAGGCGGGATTTGCCGATACGGGCATTTATGTGTGGGATCACAACAAGGAGGAGGCGTACCAGCGCTTTAAGGAAGTCGTGGCGGATGAACGGACAAAGAAATATGCAAGCGGCGCGGCGGTGCACTGGTACACGGGCGATCATTTTGAGGCGGCAGAGCTGATACGGAAGCAGTACCCGGACAAGGAAGTGTTTTTCACGGAAGGGTGTGTGGAGTATTCCCGCTTTGCTGATTCGGGCGAGGTGGAAAAGGCGGAAATGTACGCCCACGATATCATGGGCAATCTGAATGCGGGCGTCAGCGCATCCTTTGACTGGAACCTGTTTCTGGACGCGGAGGGAGGACCCAACCATGTGGGAAACTTCTGCGCCGCGCCGGTCATGTGCGATCCCGGGGAGGACACCTTTGAAAAACGCCTGTCCTACTATTATATCGGGCATTTCAGCCGCTACATCGAGCCGGGGGCAGTCAGAATCGGCATGACGCGCTACAGCGACGCGGTGGAGGCGGCGGCTTTCTTAAACCCGGGCGGGGAGCGTGTGCTTGTTTTGTTAAACAAGTCGGACAAAGAGGTGCCGGTGACGGTCAGGGAAGCGGGGTATGGAATGGAAACCGTGTTGACGCCGCATTCCATTCATACAATCTGCTACTAAAAAAAAGATACCTTTGTAAAATTTGGGACATTTATACCAAATGAGGCGGACTCTATAATCTAAGTATCAGCTGACAACAAGGCAATATGAACAAAAATGGAAAACAAATAAGGAAAACAAAAAAGGAGGAAATGTTATGAAACTGAAAAAACTGATTTCCCTTATGCTCGCAGGAGCAATGGTGCTTAGCGTGACGGCGTGCGGCGGCAGCGACGGCGCTTCTTCCGACAGCGGTGCGGCTGCGGATTCCGGCACGGCGAGTGCGGATGCAGGCGACGCGGGTGACGCAGGTGCGGCGGATGAGACGCCCGCATCCAACGGCGACAAGCTGGTAGTCTGGACACTGGCAAAGGATCTGGAGCAGTTCGCGGAGTATTATAAGGAAAAGACCGGCACCGAGGTGGAGACGGTGGTGATCGAGCCGGCAAACTATGTGACCAAGGTGCAGACGGCGCTTAACGGCGGACAGAAGGAGCCGGATATCATCGTGGGAGAGCCCCAGATGTTAGAGGATTTCTACGAGGCAGGCTACTTTGAGGATCTGAATCAGGCGCCTTACAACGCGCAGGATTACGCGGACCAGATCGTGGATTATGTGTGGGATGTGGGACAGGATGCGGACGGCATCCAGAGAGCGATCTCCTACCAGATTACTCCGGCGGGCATCTATTATAGAAGAGACATTGCCCAGACGGTGTTTGGCACGGACGATCCGAACGAGATCGGCCAGTTGTTTGCGGATTACCCGACCATTATGGAAACGGCACAGACATTGAAGGACGCGGGCTATCGTATTTTCGCTTCCGATGCGGAGATCAACTATTTCTCCGGCGACTCCGCGTGGGTTATCGACGGCGTGCTGAACGTGGATCAGGGCAGAAAGGATTATCAGGATCTGTGTATTTACCTGTATCAGGATGATCTGACAGCTTACGCGAACCAGTGGTCAACCCCTTGGTATCAGGCGATGGCGGGCGAGGTGCCGATCCTGACTGCGGATATCCAGAACTATGCGGACGATTCCGTGGACGTGTGGGATGCGGAAGGTTTTGCTGAGGCGACCAAGGATCTGGACAAGACAGAAGTGTTTGCTTTCGGTCTTCCTTCATGGGGCGTGCTGACCATGAGAGATAACGTGCAGGGCACTTCCGGCAAGTGGGGCGTGTGCTCCGGTCCGGCTTACGGTTTCGGCGGCGGTACCTTCATCGGTATTTCCTCCCAGTCCGAGAGAAAAGAACAGGCGTGGGATTTCCTGAAATTCTGTACACTGACCGAGGACACCGCAAACTGGTGGATTGAGAAGTCCGAGGGCGATACCGTATCCCTGATTCCCGTATTGGAAGCACATGCGGAAGACAAGAACGAGGTTTACGGCGGACAGCAGCTCTACAAGTTCTGGCTGGAGCAGGCACAGGGAATCGACTATTCCAAGGTGACCAGATACGACAAGTTTATCGGCGACGAGTGGGGAAGAGCGACCACGGCGATCAAGACCGGCGAAATGAACAAGGAAGAGGCATGGAACAATTTCTATGACCAGGTCGAGGCTACATATCCGGAGATCACGGTAAACAGATAATGATTGAGGGGAGGAGGGGGCAGCAATGCGCAGCCCCCTTTACCTTGTGGGACGGAGGGAACTATGGCAAAGACAAATGTGGGGAAACCTAAAAAGAGAAATCTGAATCGTATGGCATATCTGTTTGTGCTGCCCTTTGTGATCGTCTTTCTGACGTTCAGCGTATACCCGGTGTTCCGTACACTGTATCTGAGTTTCACCAGCTATAAAGGTTTCGGGGACGCGAAATGGGCGGGGCTTGCCAACTACATAAGAGTATTTAAGGATAAGTTTTTTTGGAAATCGCTTGGAAACACGGTTAAGATCTGGGGCGTGAATATTATATTACAGCTCGGTCTGGCATTTCTGCTGACAGTGATTTTCAGCGACATCAAATACAAGATACGCGGGCTTGGGATATTCCGGGCGGTGTACTATCTGCCGAACCTGATCGCAGCGACTTCGGTGGCTTTTCTGTTTAAGACGCTGCTCGACTGGAAGTACGGCAGCTTTAACCAGCTTCTGCTGACGCTGGGGGTCGCGAAGGAGCAGATCAACTGGCTGGGGTCCACGTCCACCGCGCCCTATGTGATCTCGGTGATCGGCGCATGGATGTGGTTCGGCAATTCCTTTATCATGCTGATGGCGGGCGTGCAGGGCATTCCGACGGACTATTTCGAGGCGGCGGCAATCGACGGCGCGGGCAGATGGAAGGTGTTTGCCAAAATTACGATCCCGCTGCTCCGGCCTATTATGTTGTATGTATTCGTGACATCCCTGATCGGCGGACTGCAGCTTTTCGATCTGCCGTTCCTTATGAACGGCGTGGCGCCGAACACGGCGGGAGAGCCTTCGGGCTGTCTGCAGACGGCGGTTATGTATCTTTACAAGTTCGGTTTTGAGACGCATCAGGTGGGGTACGCTTCGGCGATCGCCTACACATTGTTCTTTATCATCCTGATTGTGTCCATCATCCAGTTTAAGACTTTGGGAAGGGAGGAAGATTAATATGACTACGACTGCCAAGATGAAAAAAGGAATCATTTATCTGTGTCTGAGCCTGCTTGCAGCGATCTGCTTCCTTCCGTTTCTGTTAATGATCGTGAATGCCACGAGAAGCGGCGTGGAAATCACCCATTCCTTCACACTGATACCGAGCAGCCATCTGAAGGACAACTGGGAGGCGCTGTTTGCCTATGTAAATCTGTTTAAGGGCTTTAGAAACAGTCTGCTGGTGGCGATTCCGGCGACCATACTGACGGCGTACTTCTCGTCGATCACGGCGTATGCCATGGCGGTATACCGCTTCAAAGGAAATGCATGGCTGTTTAAGATACTTGTGGTGTTTATGATGATTCCGGCGCAGCTGAGTCTGATCGGTTTTTACAATCTCTGTCAGAAGCTGCATATGGTGGACTCCTATCTGCCTCTGATCATTCCGGCAATCGCGTCGCCGGGCACGGTGTTTTTCTTGAGACAGTATGTGCAGTCCACGCTGTCAAAGGCGCTTTTGGAGGCGGCGAGAATTGACGGAGCGGGAGAGTTACATATTTTCCACAAGATTGTACTGCCGATCATGGCGCCCGGTATCGCGACCATGTCGATCGGTGCCTTCATCGGCAACTGGAACAACTATCTGGTGCCGTTGATCCTGTTAAACACGCCGGATAAGATGACGCTGCCGGTGATGATCAGCACGCTGAACGCGGCGACGGACCTGCAGAAGAACCAAGGGGCGATCTACCTTGGCGTCGCGATCTCCGTGGTACCGATCATGATTGTGTTCTGCTTCTGCTCAAAGTACATTATCAGCAGTATTACGGCAGGAAGTGTGAAAGAATAGAAGTTCCAAGTCTCACTCAGGAGAATGCCAAAAACGGCATTCTCCGCATATATAAGCGATACGTATAAGGGCAGTATCCGATTCCGGGGCTGCTCTTTTGGCGTTGAAAAGGAACGGAATAAGCCGTATACTATAGGCAGGACAAAAATACATTGGATTTTGACTATAGAGGATTGGGGTAAGAAGATGCGGGAGAGGAAAACGGGCAGGCGGCGCACCGCGGCGGGGACATATCTGGTGGGAATGATGCTGATGGGAATAGGTCTGTTTTTTGCGGGGTGCGCGTCGAAGGACGGCGGGCAGGCGCCGGGGGCGTCGGCAGACGGGGCGGATGGGCCCGCATGGGAGCGGTATGCGGGCGAGCCTGTTACGTTTGACTGGTATATCAACTATTCGTGGTACAATTCCGAATGGGGCGGCAATGTGGTGTCCGACAAGATTACGGAGGAGACGGGCGTAAACATACACTTCATTACGCCAGGCGGCAATGAAAAGGAGAAGTTAAACGCCCTGATCGCGGCTGATTCCCTGCCGGATTTCATTACGCTTGGCTGGTGGGAGCCGCAGATTGACGAGATGATAGACAGCGGCATGGTCTATGCCTTAAATGAGCTGGCGGACGAATACGATGCCTTCTTTTATCAGGTGAGTGACACCGATGTGGTCAACTGGTACACGAAGGAGGACGGCAATATATACAGCTATCCCAATTCCTTTTTCACGGCAAAAGACATCGAGACATATGACAACATCAGCTCCAACCAGACGTTTCTCGTGCGTAAGGATATCTATGAGGCGATCGGCAGCCCGGACATGACGACGCCGGAAGGGTTTGCGGCGGCGGTAAAGAAAGCGCAGGACATGTTTCCGACGGTGGACGGGGAGCCGCTCATCCCGGTGGGCGCGCACGTGTTTAACGATCAGGGAAACGTCTCCTTCGACAAGTACCTGATGAATTTTCTGGCGGTGCCCTTTGAGGAAAACGGGGAGATATACGACCGTTACACAAATGAGGATTATCTGACATGGCTGAAAATGTTCCGCAGGCTCGGCGAGGAGGGGCTTCTTGCGGACGACATTTTCATTGACCAGAGGATGCAGACCGAGGAAAAGATGGCAAAGGGCAGGTATTTCTGTATGCTCTACCAGTACACGGATATGGTGGCGCAGCAGAAGGAACTTTATGTAAACCATCCGGAGCGGATTTATCTGGCGGTGGACGGTCCCAAGAATGCGGCGGGAGACGACCCGACGCTTCCCACAAGCGGCATCAACGGCTGGACGGTTACCCTGATATCGAAAAACTGCAAAAACCCGGAGCGGGCGATCGCCTTTATGGATTATATGTTAAGCGAACAGGGGCAGCTTCGCCTTTCGCTGGGGGTGGAGGGGGAGACCTTCGACTATGTGGACGGGAAACCGGTGGTAAAGGAGGAGGTAAACGCCCTGCTCAACGTGGACAGGCAGGCTTACGACCGCACATACGGCGCGGACAATACCTACTGGATGCTGCAGGATAACAGGATGCAGTTAAAGTGGAAACAGGAGCCGGGGGAGCCTGTCAGGCAGATCATGGAGTGGTCGTATCCCTATGTGATTTACAACGGGCAGTACGACGCCTTTCTTCCCAAAGGTTCCAGAGAAGCCTATGCGGACAACAAAATCGAACTGCTGTGGAGCAAAACCCTTCCAAGGCTTCTGCTGGCGGAATCGGAGGAAGAATTTGACGAGATATTTGCCTTTTTTCTGGAAGAGAGAGAGGCATGTGGGTTCAGGGAAGTGCAGGCGGCAAAGACAGCGCTGATGAAGCAGGCGAAAGAAAAGATGGGGATAACGTGACTAAAAGTTGGAAAAAAGTATTCGACAGTCTGAAATTGAATAGCAAATTTACGCTTGTCATCTGTTTTTTTGTGGCTCTGCCGATCTCTGTCCTTGCGGGGGTGCTCTTTTACAATATGGAGCGCAGCGTGATTACCGAGAACAGAAATTATATGGAGTACACGATGGAGCGAAACGGAGACCATATCCGTAAAAACATAGACTCGGTCAATATGACGACACAGTTTTTCCTAAATGACGAGGCGCTTCTGCAGATGCTGCAAAAGTCGGTCAGGCAGGAAAAGTTGGATACGGAAGAGCTGCTTGCTTTTTATCATTCCAATATCACGGCGCTGGAGCGTCTTGTCAGCAACAACACTTTGTTGTACGGCGTGCGCGTATACGCCGTGAATGATGAGGTGCAGGAGATGATGCCGATCCTTTACAGCTGCTCCCGTATGCATAAAATGGCGTGGGCGGGGGAGACGGACGTATCGGGCTGGCATTATCAGTATGAGGACGCGCTGTTTGACAATAACGGGACGACGCAGATTGCGGCTCTGGTGACAAAAATAGAAGATTATGAGAACGGTCTGATCGGGGTGATGGAGACGGCGGTCACCATGGAAAATATGTTTCCGCCGCTGTATGAGAAGATGGAGGATGAGTGGAGCTGCTTTGTCTCTGACGAGGGGGAGCTGTACTTTGGCGGGAATGAGGCGGATGGATCGGAAGAATTTGTGCGGCTTAAAATGGAGCAGGATCTTGAAAAGGACGGCATGTACACGAGATATCTCAAACAGGACGGCGAGCATCTGATCGTTTCCGGGTTGCATGTCAGGGAGCTGCAGGGGACTCTCTTGTCCGTGAAAAATATTTCGGATAATGTGCGCTATGTGTACCGGATGAGGAATATCTTTGTGGCGGTTATGCTGGTGATACTCATCGGGCTGGCTTTTCTGATCAACTTTACCGTAAAGAGGCTGCTGCGGCAGTTTTACGAAATTTTGAAATCCATCCGCCTGATACAGAAGGGTGATCTGCAGGTCAGGATCGAGGGCTGCGGAAATGACGAGATGGGTGAGCTGGGAACCCAGATCAATAAGATGTTAGATCGGATCGAACGGCTTATGAAGGAAAATATAGACAGGGAAATGCTGGCAAAGAATGCCCAGATCCGCGCGCTGCAGAACCAGATCAACGCGCATTTCATCTACAACGTGCTGGAGTCCATTAAGATGATGGCGGAGATCGACGAGGAGTATGTGATTTCCGACGCCATCACATCCCTTGGCAACCTGCTTAGGTACAGCATCAGATGGGTGTCCGGCAACGTGCGGGTGGAGGAGGAGATTGCCTACATCAGAAATTATCTGATCCTCATCAACCTGCGCTTTGACTATGAGATTTATCTTTCCCTCAATCTGCCGGAGGAAGTTCTGAAGCAGGAGATACCGAAAATGTCCCTGCAGCCGATTGTGGAAAACGCCATTTATCACGGCATAGAGGAGCTGGCGGAGGACACCAATATTTACATCAAGGGAATGATACGGGACGGGGACTGTGTGATTGAGATCAGCGACGCCGGCAAAGGCATGAGCGAAGAGTCGCTGCAGAGACTCAGGAGACGGATCGCCGGGGAGATCGAACCAGACGGGGGTTCCGGGAACGGCATCGGCTTAAAGAACGTGCAGGACAGAATACGGATGAGTTTCGGGGCGGAGTACGGGATCACGGTTGACTCGAAGCTTGGGTGTTACACGAAGGTTACGGTGCGCGTACCCATGTACCGCGGCGTGCCAGAGAGGACGGACGAGCCGGGGAGACAGGTCGGACAGGAAAATAAGGAGTGAATCCATGAAAACGTTGCTGATTGTGGAAGATGAAAAGATGATACGGCAGGGTATACGGGCGATGATCCAGCGCAGCGGCGTCCCCGTGGAGGTGATTATGGAGTGCGGCAACGGAGAGATGGCGCTCGATATCCTGCAAAGTCAGAAGGTGGACGTGATGTTTACGGACATCCGTATGCCCAAAATGACCGGCGTGGAACTGGTGCAGCGGATACAGGAACTGGACGAGAAGCCTCTGATCGTTGCGGTCAGCGGGTATGCGGATTTCTCCTACGCGGTGGAGATGCTGCGCATGGGCGCGAGAGAATATCTCTTAAAGCCGGTGGAGCGGGAGAAGCTGTGGGATATCCTCAGAAAGCTGGAGCAGGAGATATCCGAAAACCGGGAGAGCAGCCGTACCAGCAAACGTCTCGGGCATCAGCAGCTAAAATATCTGATGTTAAATGAGCGGATCACCGAGGAGGAACTCCATATCATGCAGACCGAGTATGAGAGCGAGTTCGACCTGCATGCGTATCAGGTGTGCGCGCTGCATCCCAAGGACGTCGAGACGGGACAGGAGCAGCCCTATATTTATCTGCACAATATAGAGGGAAACGACGTGTATCTTGTGCCGGAGAAGAATACCCAGCTTTTGCTGAAAAATGAGCTGTCGCAGGCGTATGCGGGGGTAAGCCTTCTGCACAGCGGCATACGGGAGCTGCGGACGGCATACAGGGAGGCGGTGGATGCAAGGCGCCGTGCTTTCTGTGTGGAACGGATGCCGGTGTACGCGGACGAGCCGGGGAAGCATGTGCCGGAAGAGTTTGGCGAACAGGGAAAACGGCTTGCCGGGGCGGAAATGAAGCTAAAGAGGGTGCAGCTGGTCGGGACGGATAAGACGGAGGAGCTGGTGAAAGCGTGGAACGGACTGTTTCATGCGGTCAAAAACGAGTGGATAGGTCCCTCTGATTTTGTGAACATCATGGACGACTTTTTTAAGGAGGCGCAGAAGACATATCGGCATGTGCTGGCGGAAGAGAAGGAAAACGTGAAGCGGTTGGGGGCGTATTATGCTTATCCGACATTGGCATCCTGGCAGGCGGAATTTATGGAGTGGCTTCTGGGGCTGCATGAGCAGATCAACAGCCGCTTTGACAGCAGCAAAAACCAGCAGAAGATCAAGCAGGCGATTGCCTATATTCAAGAAAATTTCGACAAGGATCTGAACATGGCGGTGGTTTCCAACCATATCTCCATGAACTATTCCCTGTTTTCGTATCTCTTTAAAGAGTATACGGGCAGCAACTTCGTCAATTACCTGAAGGGAATCCGCATGGAGGAGGCGAAGCGGCTGCTTGAGGAGACGGATCTGCGGATCATAGAGATCAGCGCAAAAATCGGGTACGACAACGAAAAACATTTTATGAAACTATTCAAAGCCTCCTGCGGGGTGTCCCCGAGCGAATATCGGAAAAATGTGCAAAACGACCATTTTTCCAGGGGGGGGGGGTAAAAGTAACTGACGTAAGTTTAGCGGCGTGCGGCGTGATGCTTTTCTTTCTCAAGGTACATCTGCCTGTCGGCAAGGGAGAACAGCTCCCGGACGTGCTCCGTGCCAAAACCGGCAGTGGGGCGCACGGAGGCGTAACCGCAGCTGCAGGAAATATCGTAAGGTTTGCTGCTTAATTTGTTGTAGTTGTGGAGATAGGCGGCAATGGACTGCGCGCGCTTTTTCACATCCTTTTCGGAGAGACCGGCGGTGAGCATGTAAAACTCATCTCCCGAAAAACGGGCGCAGATATCCCCCTCGATAGCGGTGCTTTCGATCGCTTGTCCCAAAACCTGTATGGCGAAGTCTCCTTCACTGTGGCCGTAGGTGTCGTTAATGCTTTTCAGCCCGTCCATGTCGATCAGAAAGGCCGTGAGAGGGAGGTTTTCCGAGAGGGCGCGGTTTAAGAGCGGCTCTTCCAGACGGTCGTAGCCGTGCCTGTTGTAAAGGCCGGTCAGCGCATCCTTCATATAGATATCTTCCAGACGGTCCACCAGCATGCCGGTACGCTTGGCTTCACAGACGCTCTGCAGCATTTGGTTGATGTTTATCTGCCACTGGACGAGACGGAACTGGTAGTCGATGCGGTTGTCTTCGTAGGCGAGGGCGATGTAGCCAAACTTTTTGTCTTCAAAATAAAGCGGGACATAAATATACGCGCAGTCGGAATCGGCGTAAAGATAATCCGGCAGCAGGTTCTTTTTTAGGAAGCTGCATTCCGGCAGTCGTTTTCCGTTTTTGTACGCAAACTTTAAAAGGATGGTATCGGTGTCCGAAGCGGTTTCCACCCTGTTTGTGAGAGCGAGGATGTGGCTGGAGACGGAGTCCCAGTCGGCGTACAGGCACAGATAAAATTCCCTGCAATGCTCCAGCTGCGGCAAAAAATCCGTGAGCAGTTCCATACCCGCGTCGAGATCCGTCACATGCTGCAGGGAGGACGACATGTTCATGGAGCAGAGGATGGAATTTTCCAGAGAGGCGATGCGGTCGGAAAGCGTCTGAGAAAAAAAGACGGCGTTGGCGTTTCCGAAATGACTGCAGCCGCAGGAGTTCCGAATAAGCAGCTCGGCAGCCGGACCGGCAGCGTCGGGACTGCCGCGCCGGATCAGCGAAAGCAGGTTTTCCACAGAGCGGGCGCCCAGCTCATATACAGGAAAGGAGACGGTCGTGAGCATGGGGGAGGCGTTTCTGCCGTCCGGCGTATCGTCGCATCCTGTTATAGCGATGTCTTCCGGCACGCGGTATCCTGCCGCAAGGGCGGAAGCGAGGAACATGAGGGCGAGCCTGTCATTGTAGCAGACCACGGCCTTTGGCGTTCCGGTACGGCAGAAAAAATCCAACGCCCGATTTACATCACCGCTGTCATAGCTGCAGTGGTAAATATCGTTTTCGGCGGGCGTTTTCCCATGTTTCTTCAGGGCGTCCCGATAATAGGATTCCCTCACGTCCGAGATATAGGATTCCGTGGAACAGCCCAGAAAACATATGCGGGAAGCGCGGTGTACGGTCAGGAAATGGGAAGTCAGACCGCCTGTCATAGAGTTGTTTTCCAGTGAAATCACGGGAAAATGGGCGTCCTTTACGGCGATTTCCACAACCGGGCAGGAGAGCGTCTGTAACTGTTTCAGGATTTTCCGGCGAAGCTCCTGCGAGATATAAGTGTCGGAGGCAAAAATGACGCCGTCAAAGCTGTCATAGTTCGGGATATGCAGAATGCTCTCCTCGCCGCGCGCGTAGGAGCCGAGATTTTCCCCGTCAAGGGAGGTAAAGATTTCCGCGGTATATCCGTATTCCACGGCACGGTCGATGATTCCCTGGCAGACGCCCTGCTGGTAGGCGCCAAATATATGGGAGATAAAGACGCCGATTTTTTTGGCATGATACATAGAGATTGCCTCCTTCCAATACAACAGCTTTCTTTTCTCTTTTTCATTTATTGTAAAGGAAGGGGGAAGGTTTTGCAATTTATCCTTATGATAAGGTTAATTTAGCCAAAACAGCCCTGCGAAATTTGTCGCTATTTACAGTGTGAAAATAGGAATTGACAAAAGCTTGTTCATTGACTATAGTATTAAATAATTGTAAAGGTGATGACAGAGAGGAGTACACAAAGACCGCCGCCAGAGAGAGGAAACGGAAGCTGGGAGTTTCCTTCGGAGAGGGCTTGTGGAACGTGGCTCGGGAACCGGGATGCAGAATGTTTTCGCGGATGACATGGCGGAAACGGCAGTAAGCGTCCACGCATGATCCCCGTTAACGGATCGGAGACCGGCAGCATTTCGGTTTCACAGAGTGATAAATGAAGGTGGTACCGCGTAACTACGCCCTTTGTACAGGAGACTGGCAGAGGGCGTTCTTTTGCGCGCATGGAAGCATTGGGCAACGCGAACGAGAAATGCGCAGCATTTCGAGTCTGCTTATAAGCAGAGTCAGAAAGCGGCAGAGTAAAATTAAGGAGGACACACTATGGGCAGAGAACTCGCAAAAACCTACGATCCGAAAGGCATCGAGGACAGATTATACCAGAAATGGCTGGACAAAAAATATTTCCACGCCGAGGTGGACAGGACGAAGAAACCTTTCACCATCGTGATCCCGCCGCCAAACATCACGGGGCAGCTTCATATGGGACATGCCCTTGACAATACCATGCAGGACATTCTGATCCGCTACAAGAGAATGCAGGGCTACAACGCGCTCTGGCAGCCGGGGACGGACCACGCCTCCATCGCTACCGAGGTAAAAATCATCGAGAAGCTCAAGGAGGAGGGGATCGACAAGAACGATCTCGGCAGGGAAGGGTTTCTCGAGCGCGCATGGGACTGGAAAAAAGAGTACGGCGGACGGATTGTCTCTCAGCTTAAGAAACTCGGTTCTTCCTGCGACTGGGACAGGGAGCGCTTCACCATGGACGAGGGCTGCAACAAGGCGGTCACGGAAGTGTTTGTGAAGATGCACGAGAAAGGCTGGATCTATAAGGGCAGCCGCATCATCAACTGGTGCCCCGTGTGCAACACGTCCATCTCGGACGCGGAGGTGGAGTATCAGGAGCAGGCGGGACATTTCTGGCACATCAAGTACCCACTGGTTGACCAGAATGGTCAGCCTAGCAAGACGGAGTTTTTGGAGTTTGCGACCACCCGCCCGGAGACGATGCTCGGCGATACGGCTGTGGCGGTGAATCCGAACGACGAGAGATACACCTATTTAAAGGGGAGACAAGTCTGGCTGCCGATTGTAAATAAGGCGATTCCCGTGGTGGAGGATGAGTATGTGGACATGGAGTTCGGGACAGGCGTTGTGAAGATCACGCCCGCTCATGACCCGAACGACTTTGAAGTCGGAAAACGCCACAATCTGCCGGAAGTCAATATCATGAACGACGATGCCACCATCAATGAAAACGGCGGCAAATATGCAGGGCTTGACCGCTACGAGGCGAGGAAGCAGATCGTGGAGGAGCTGGAAAAAGAAGGGCTTCTCGTGCGGATCGAGGACTATTCCCACAACGTAGGCACCCATGACCGCTGTAAGACGACCATTGAGCCGATGATTAAGAAACAGTGGTTCGTGAAGATGGACGAGCTGATTAAACCTGCGGTGGAGGCGGTGAAGAAAGGCGAGATCAAGCTGATCCCGGAGCGCATGAATAAGATTTACTACAACTGGACGGACAATATCCGCGACTGGTGCATCAGCCGCCAGCTCTGGTGGGGGCATCGGATTCCCGCTTACTACTGCGACAAGTGCGGGGAGATCGTAGTGGCGAAAGAGGCGCCGGCGGTGTGCCCGAAGTGCGGCGAAACCCATTTCACGCAGGACCCCGATACGCTGGACACATGGTTCTCTTCGGCCCTTTGGCCTTTTTCCACGCTGGGGTGGCCTGAAAAGACGGAGGATCTGGACTACTTCTATCCTACGGATGTGCTGGTGACAGGATATGACATTATCTTCTTCTGGGTCATCCGCATGATCTTCTCCGGCTATGAGCAGATGGGGGAGAAGCCCTTTAAGACGGTGCTCTTCCACGGCCTTGTGCGGGATTCCCAGGGGCGGAAGATGAGTAAGTCCCTTGGCAACGGCATTGATCCGCTGGAGATCATCGACCGGTACGGCGCGGACGCGCTCCGCCTTACGCTGATTACGGGAAACGCGCCCGGCAACGATATGCGTTTCTACTATGAAAGAGTGGAGGCTAGCCGCAACTTTGCGAACAAGGTGTGGAACGCGTCCCGCTTCATTATGATGAACATGGATCAGGAGGAGGAAAAAACCGGGAAGCGCGGCTGGGAGACTTCCTATGAGGACATACGGAACAGTCTCTACCCGGTGGACAGGTGGATTCTTTCCAAATTAAATACGCTCGTAAAAGAAGTGACGGACAATATGGACAGCTTTGAGCTTGGTATCGCGGTGCAGAAGGTGTACGACTTTATCTGGGACGAGTTCTGCGACTGGTATATTGAGATGGTGAAACCCCGCCTTTACAGCACGGACGAAAAGGACAGCGAAGGAAAGCGGGCAGCTCTGTGGACGTTACAGAATGTGCTGATCGACGCGCTTAAGCTGCTGCATCCCTACATGCCTTTTATCACGGAGGAGATTTTCTGCACCTTACAGACGAAAGAAGAGTCCATCATGGTGTCTGAGTGGCCCGTTTTCCGGGAGGAGAGGCAGTATGCAAAAGAGGAGAACGCCATCGAACTGATGAAGGAGGCGGTGCGCGGCATCCGCAACGTGAGGACGGAGATGAACGTGGCGCCGGGCAGAAAGGCGGCGGTCTTCGTGGTCAGCGATAATGAGGGCGTGCGCCAAATTTTTGAGGAGGGCAGACAGTTCTTCACCTCCCTGGCGGCTGCATCCGAGCTGACGGTGCAGGCGGACAAGAGCGGCATTGACGACAGCGCCGTGTCCGTGGTAATCCCAAATGCGACGGTCTATATCCCGTTTGAGGAATTGGTGGATATAGCGCAGGAGATCGAGCGGCTGAAGAAGGAGCAGAAGCGTCTGGAAGGCGAGCTTGCCAGAGTGCAGGGGATGCTCGGCAACGAGAAATTTATGTCCAAGGCGCCGAAGCAGAAGGTGGACGAGGAGCGCGCGAAGCTCGAAAAGTACACACAGATGAAAGTACAGGTGGAGGAGAGGCTGGCGCAGCTTATCTAAAAATTTTATATAATAACTACTGGAAAAACAGTGCGATATGGTGTAAGGTATAGGTAAGAGGTAGTACGATAGGACTATATGGCATGTGTGTCATAATATTATAATATATAAGGAAGGAGGTGAGTCACGTGGCTGAGGTGAATCTGTCAGCGGAACAGCTCAATAAACTGAAAGCGGCAATGGCGAGGGCGAAAGGGTTGGATCCTCAGGCAGCGTTGCAGCAGCCGACAGCCGCGAAGCCGGCACCGGCGGCGGAAGAGCCCCAGGCGGCGCCCGAGAACGCGGCGGAGACGGCGGTAGCGGTCGAGACGAGGACACCTCCTACAGAGTCGAATCTGGCGGAAGGTACTTATCTGAGGATTGACGAAGATGAGATGGCGGCGTGGCTTTACCTCACACCACCTGCAGAGGGACAGACATACACGAAGCGCGATCTGGAGAACTATCTGGAGTTAAACGGCGTGGTCAAGGGTTATCACAGTTCCAACCTGTCGGCTATGGTTAAGAAAAAGGTATATGACAGGGAAATCCTCGTAGCGAGAGGCGAGGAGACGAAGCCCGGAACAGACGGTTACTTTGAGTATCTGTTTGCGCCGGAGGAACACGTGGGACCTAAGGTGAACGAGGACGGCTCGGTGGACTATTCCAGTATGAGCGCCTTACAGAATGTACATAAAGGCGATAAGGTAGCGGTCTATCACTATGCGGTGCAGGGTGTGGACGGCTATACGGTTGTGGGCGGGCAGATGAAGGCCGATCCCGTGAGGGACCTGCCGCCCATGAGAGGAAAAGGCATTACCAGGGAAAACGGCGTTTACTATGCGCAGAGCGACGGTAAGATCGAGGTTAAGGAAGGCAAGATTGACATCCAGAACGTGCATGAGATCATGGGGGATGTGGACGCGATCATTGGCAAGATCGAGTTTTTCGGAGACGTCATTATCAACGGCAATGTGGAGGGCGGTATCGTCATCCGCGCAGGACGAAATATAGAGGTTCACGGCACCACGGGCGCGGCGTCGCTGTTTGCAGGAGGCGATGTGATGCTTACGCGGGGCATTCAGGGCGGCGGCAAGATTTCGGCGAGAGGAAATGTCTTTGCGGAGTTTATCGAGAATACTACGGTGGATGCGGGAGGACTGGTGCAGGCGAATGTTATTCTGAACGCGAGGGTGTCGGCGAAGGATAAGGTGATCAGCATAGGCAAGAGGGGTGCGATCATTGGCGGTTCGGTTCATGCGCTTAAGGGCATCGAGGCGATGACGGCGGGAAATGATGTGGAACTGAAGACTGCTCTGCACAGCGGTTATGCGCCGGAGTCCTTTGACAAACTTCTGGAGGCAAGGCGCAAGGAGGCGGAGCTTAAGGAAAAGCTTTCCAAGCTGGTGGATACCATGACGGAGGCGCTGCGCGAGAAGCGTATGCGGGGTGCAAGCACCCCCACGAATACGGAGGCGAGCCTCCTGGAGTGGAACCGCTTGAAGGACGAATACTTTGCGGAACTCGACAAGGTGGGTAAGGAGAGAGAAGAATTGGAGACTGCCATGGAACAGGGCAGAAATTCCTACATTAAGATCGATGGCAATATTTACCGCAATGTGGTGATTGGTATCAACGCTGAGCGGATGACGCTCGAACGAAGCACCAGCTTTATGAAATATGCCGCGGAAAAGGGCATCATTGAGGGAACGGTAATCGTACACAACTGATCCCGGCGGCGGATCACGGAGATAAGATGGAAGAAACTTTTGAGACTTACGGGGCGGCGGTGGATTATATCAACGCCACCCCTAAATTTACGACAAAAAACAGCATGGAGGATACCGCGCGCTTCTGGGCGCGTCTCGGATATCCGGCGAAGAACAGCAAGGTGTTACACATAGCAGGCACAAACGGAAAAGGTTCCGTTTGTGCTTATTTGTCTTCTGTTCTGCGAAAGGCGGGCATTTCCTGCGGCATGTTCACATCACCCCATCTTGTGAGCATGAGGGAGCGGTTTGTGATAAACGGGGAAATGGTTTCCGAGGAGGACTTTCTGTATGCGTTCCGTTTGGTGATGGGGGAGGTAAAGCGGCTTGCCTCGGCGTATCACCCTACGTTTTTTGAACTGTTGTTCTTTATGGCAATGACGCTCTTTGAGAAATACGGCGTGGAGTATGCGGTTCTGGAAACGGGGCTTGGCGGCAGGCTCGACGCCACAAACGTGGTGGAGGAGAAAAAGCTGTGTGTCATAACATCCATCGGCTATGACCATATGGAGTATCTGGGGGAGACGCTTGCGCAGATCGCGGGGGAAAAAGCGGGGATTATGCGTTCTGGCGTGCCTGTGGTATACCCGGAGGGGCAGGAGGAAGTAATCCGTGTTATGGAAGAATACGCGGAAAAAATTGGGGCGAAAACTTTTCCCGTAGAGAAAGCTGCGATAAAAGAAATAAGGATTAGACACAAAACGATTGATTTTTCTCTTCATTTACACTATTATGATTATATTGGTTTTACTGTGTCTACTTCTGCACTCTATCAGGTGGAGAACGCGTCGCTTGCGGCAAGCGCCCTGGCGCTTCTTAATGACAGGCGGATCACGGTTTCCGCCCTGCAGAGCGGGATCAGGGAAATGGTCTGGGAGGGCAGAATGGAGGAAATCCTGCCGTCGGTGTATCTGGACGGTGCGCATAACGCGGATGGCATTCAAGCCTTTTTGGAGACGGTAAAACAGCACTCCTGCACCGGCAGGCGGGTTCTGCTCTACTCTACGGTGCGGGACAAGCAGTACGCCCGGGTGGCAGGGCTGCTTGCGCAGGCGGGTCTTTTTGACGAGATATGTCTTGTGCCTTTACAGGGAGAACGGGCACTGCCGCTTGCACAGCTTACAGATTGTTTCAGACAATATACCGAATTTGACATAAAAGAATACGAGAGGCTTGACATAGCGCTGTCGGAGCTGTTTACACAAAAACATGACGGGGATAAGGTGTATATTGTCGGTTCATTATATTTGGCGGGTGAGGTAAAAACCCTTTTGAGGAGATTTGGCGATGATTAATTTTGAAGAGGAACTGAAAAAGTTCCATCCCAGTCTGGAAGTGGAGGACGCGGAGGAAGCGATCTATAATCAGGATCTGACGGATATGGCGGATCTGATGGTGAAGATCGTTAAGGATTCAAAGAAAGCAGTAGAATAGGGGTTGGCATAGATGATTTGTTATCAGTGTGGCTGTACGCTGTCTGAACATGATTTTTGCACGAACTGCGGTGCCGATGTAGCCCTTTACAAGAGGATCATATATATCTCTAACCGTTTCTATAACGACGGACTGGAGCGGGCAAGCGTCAGAGATCTGACGGGTGCGATTACAAGTTTGCGGCAGAGCCTTAAATTTGACAAGAATAATGTGGAAGCAAGAAACCTTCTCGGACTGGTATATTTTGAGACCGGCGAGGTGGTGGCGGCATTAAGCGAGTGGGTAATCAGTAAAAACTTACGTCCGAAGAAAAATATCGCGGACGATTATATCAATATGATCCAGACAAACCAGAACCGTCTGGACGCCATCAATCAGACCATTAAAAAATATAATCAGGCGCTCACTTACTGCAATCAGGACAGCCTTGATCTGGCGGTGATCCAGTTAAAGAAGGTACTGTCCCTGAACCCGAAGTTTATCCGGGCACATCAGCTTCTCGCGCTTTTGTATATTAACAACGAGGAGTGGGAGCGGGCGAAAAGAGAACTGACCAAGTGCCTTGAGATTGACACGAACAATATGGCGACGCTCCGTTATCTGAAGGAAGTGGACGAAATGCTGCTTCCCGAGGAGGGCGTGAAGAACATGCCGAAGAAAAAAAAGGATGAGGTCATCAAATACCAGAGCGGCAATGAGACTATCATCCAGCCGGTAAATATGAAGGAGGGCAGGGGTGTCACTTCCCTGTTGAATTTGGGAATCGGGCTGGCAATCGGTATTGCGATCGCTTTCTTCCTGATCCTGCCGGCAAGGATACAGACTGCAAGGGCAGGTCTTGACGAGGAGTTGCGCAAGGTCAGTGAACAGTCCGACGCGAAAACGGCGACCATTGATGAACTGCAGCAGCAGCTCGGGGAGCTTCAGGCGCAGAATGAGACACTGCAGCAGGATCTGACGGCGTATATGGGGCAGGACGGGACGCTTCAGTCTGTGGAAAGTCTGATGAAAGCGGCGGGCGCATATCTCACAAATCCTGAGGATGTCACCGTGGTGGCGGATTATCTGACGGAGATCGAGGAGGCGCGTGCGCAGGAGGAAGAACACGAAAGTTCTGAGGCATTTGAGAGTCTTTACAATACCCTTTTGGCACTGATAGGACCGCAGATTGCGGAGTCTTACGATGAGGATGGTCACGCGGCGTTCTGGGCGGGAAATTATGAGGATGCGATCCCGAATCTGGAAAAAGCGTTTATGTATGACGCCACCAACGGGCAGGCGCTCTTTGATTTGGCGAACTCCTACTATCGGATTGGCGAAGAGGCGAAAGCGAGGGAGATTTACCTGCAGGTAATTGAGCTGTTCCCCAATACGGAGAAGGCGGATAAGTCCAAGGATACACTGGCGAAGATAGAAGGCGCGGAGGAGTAGGGCGCGTTTATCAGGCTCCCCCAATGCCGAAGTACGAGTGATATGATTTTGTAACGCAGAAAAGGAAAGAAAAGACACGAAAGAGAATGTGATGAACAGTCATGTTCTCTTTTTTTGCGCGTATAAGCAGAGTCAGAAGATGGCACAGGCAGACTACATGCTTGCATGTAAGGCTGACGGGGGCAGCTTATGACGAGCAACGCGAACTCGAAATGCGAAGCATTTTGAGTCTGCTTATTCGCAAAAGCAGAGTCAGGAGGGTTGAAAGGAGGGTTTACATAATATGGATGAAGACTACAAGGTGATTGACAATTATCTAATGATAAAAATGCCGGCTGAGATAGACCACCATCAATCAGTTGACATAAGTAAAAGGGCAGACAGGTATATTGTGTCGAAACAGGTGGGGAACGTGGTGTTTGATTTTGAGCGGACAACCTTTATGGACAGTTCGGGGGTGGGGGTCATTCTGGGGCGCTACCGAAAGATTTCCTGCTTCGGGGGAAAAGTGTACGCAGTGAATGCGGGCAGCAGGATCAGGCGGCTGCTCCTTCTGTCGGGGCTTGAGAATATTGTGGAACTGGTTGAAAACTAAATGCTTTCACTGCAGAGGTTGTGTCTGCACATGGTCTGCCACAGACACAAAATAAGAAAAGGGTGAAAAAGGAGGAAGATATGATAGAGGTTACGGAGAAGAAGGATTACAGGCTGGTGACCAACGAGATGCGTTTGGAGTTCGCGGCAGTGTCGGATAATGAAGCCTTTGCGAGGATGGCGGTGGCAGCGTTTATTGCTCCTTTGAATCCCACGCTGGAGGAGCTTTCCGACGTGAAGACGGCGGTATCTGAGGCAGTGACAAACGCGATTATCCATGGCTACGGGAACAGGGGGCGCGTGACGGACAGGGTGCAGATGAACTGCGAGCTGAAGGGAAGTATTCTGGAGGTGGAAGTTGTTGACCGGGGCGTGGGGATAGAGGATGTAAACCGCGCCATGGAGCCGCTTTATACGACCAGACCCGAGTGGGAGCGTTCCGGTATGGGGTTCGCATTTATGGAAGCATTTATGGATGAACTGGAAGTTTTTTCAGAGCCGGAGATGGGGACGACTGTGCGCATGTATAAAAAGATCGGGCTTGGCAGCTGGATCGTAGACGAGGAGTAGCCTATGGAGGAAACTGCCGTATTAATTGAACGATCACAGGCAGGAGATAAAGAGGCGAGAGGGGTACTGATAGAGGAAAATCTGGGTCTGGTGCGGCATATAGTCAAACGGTTCACAGGCAGGGGCTATGATACGGAGGATCTGTTTCAGATCGGCTGCATCGGGCTGATCAAGGCGATCGACAAGTTTGACTTGAATTTCGGGGTGCGTTTTTCGACCTATGCGGTGCCAATGATCCAGGGGGAGATCAAGCGGTTTCTGCGGGATGACGGGATGGTGAAGGTGAGCCGTACCCTCAAGGAAAACGGCTGGAAAATCAAGCAGGCGGCAGAACGGCTGTCCCAGATTTATGGCAGGGACGCGACTTTGCAGGAGCTTTCCGCGGAGACGGAACTTTCTATAGAAGATATCGTGATGGCGCTTGATGCCAACGTGGAGGTGGAGTCCATCTACAAGTCCGTCTACCAGTCCGACGGCAATGAGATTTACCTCGTAGACCAGGTGGTGGGCGACGGCACAGGCTGCACGGCGGGGCTGAACCGGGCGAGCGAGGATGCGGAGAAGGAAAAAATCTTAAACCATATGCTTCTGGAGCAGCTTATGGGGACGCTCTCGGAGACGGAAAGGCAGCTTATCCAGATGCGTTACTTTCAGGACAAGACGCAGGTGGAGGTGGCAAAGAGCCTTGGCATCAGCCAAGTTCAGGTCAGCAGGATGGAGAAAAGGATTCTGCTGCGGCTCAGGAGAGAGGTGGGGTGAGAAAAAACGGGGTTAAGGGGGTATATTTTGCAAAAATGGATCAGATCCATGTCTTGGCTGAAAATGCGGATGGCTGGTTCATCAAAGAGAATCAGACCTGCAGAAACCAGAACTGACAGCACAAGATTGATTGCCATGCCAAAGCGGAAATAGTCGTTGATTTCTTTTGTATCCTGTTTGCCATAACTGTTGCCCCAAAGCGGCTGTAATCCCTGCGCCACACCGGAAAGAACCGCATTTGCCAGAGAATAGATAAAACTTAAGACACTGTAGGTGGATACCCCGATATCGCCTACAAGACCGGCAAGGACAAGGTTATAACACAGAGCTGTGACCGGGGTGGTAAGCTGCGTGACAGCTTCGGGAGCGCCGCGCTTGCAGATCTTCCTGATCAGCACAGGCTGTATTGTAAAACGCCGAATTCGGAGATTTCCATGTTTACGGATGAAATGGGACAGCAGAACCAGAAGTGAGACAATCTGTCCCAATCCGGAGGCAACAGCAGCCCCAATCACGCCCATCTGAAGCGGGAAAATAAAAAGCCAGTCAAGAAAGATATTGGATACTTCCTACAGCCGGAAAGATATAGCTGCATAATTGCTTTACTTTGGGATTCATAACATAATACCTCCTTTAATTTAAAAAAGTGGGATAAAATCCATTGGATCTTATCCCACTTCAACAATCATAATGATCGCAAGTCCTCTGACAAGCATACATTTCTATCCTAATAATTTCTTACTTTAATATCTTTTTGTAAAAAAGTCAACCCCTGTTTTTGCTTTTTTATTCGCAGTTGGCTGGATCCGATGATCGTATCGGATCAGTCACAGACTATTCAGGTATAGTGGTATTGGAAAATGGTTAAATGGCAAACAAAATTCTGGCTTGCCGAAATAGAATTCGGTTGTATTATAAAAAATTTAAACCAATGAGATTTTTTGCTGTTTTTTCCGTCTAATATATGTAGGACGAAAGCAAAGGACGCTTTGAAAGAGTCCTAATTTAACTGTGCGCACAGGAGGTACTGCTATAATGCAGAAAAATAAAACAGAAGATTTAGTAAAAAAAGCAAAAAGAAAAGACCCAGATGCTTTTTCGCAGTTGATGCAGCTTTATAAGAAAGATATGTATCGAGTTGCCTTGGCTATTCTTATGAACGATGAGGATACCGCAGATGCAATTCAGGATACAATGCTTACTTGTTGGGAAAAAATACATAACCTAAGACAAATAGAATATTTTAAAACATGGATGACAAGGATACTAATCAATAAGTGTTATGATATTCGTAGAAAAAGGGAATTAACCATAAGCCTTGGAGAGTATGAAGAGCCAGCAGAGGAAGATAATTATAATCTTGAATTGAAAGAAGCATTGTCCACGTTAAATGATAAGTATCGTATCATTTTGACTCTCTTTTATAGTGAAGGATATCATATTGACGAGATAGCAAGAATTTTGAAACTTCCCAAAAGTACGGTTCAGACAAGACTTCAGCGCGGAAGAGAGAATCTTGCAAAAAACTATTATAGGGAGAATGAAAGGAGAAAATGATATGAAAAAAAATGAAGAAAACATTTTTTTGGAAGATATAGAAATGCCAAGGATAGTGGAGGAAAAAATATCTGAGACATTATTAAAAATTAAAATGGAGGAAATTAATGTTATGAGAGAAAAAGAAAGCACAGATACAAAGAGGAAGAATAAATTAAAAACCCCTTTAAAGCCACTGATTGCAGTAGCGGCTTGTGCAATATTAGTTGTGACATTTTTAATTAACGGAAATGCTGGCAGTAAGACCCCGGATGTATCCATGACGACAGATACTGATAAACCTGATTTACAGTGGGAGGACGAATCGAAGATATCATTTCCTGATTTTTCTATTACGGCTTATGCAAAAGAACTTGACATTGCTGAACCGAGTGAAGGAAACGTTATTTTTGTTGATGCCGGTATAGGTGAAAACGGATATACAGGGATAATGTTTAGCATAAAGGGGAATGAAATTTCAAATGTTGACATTTCGATAGATAAAGGAGAATTATATTCAGCGATAATTGATGATACTACAGAGGAAACGCTACATGACTGGATGGCGCAGGGAATGCCGGATATGGATGGTGATCCAAATACATACACCATAGTTGAAACAGATGGTCTGGAACAAAGAGAAGAAGAACAAGATATTCGAAATATAAGAATTTATCATTGTACAAAACGTGGAACAAATTTTATGGAACAATATGACAGTGAAACATATTATGGATTTTATATTCCAGATCATATCATATCAACAATGGATGATGAAACGGATTTAGCAGTTGCTTCTCATAATATGCTGAACATATTCGATGGCGCAGTGCTTACTGTTACGGTTACCTATTCGGATGGAAGCAGTTTTAGAAAGGAATATGAATTATCGACGGCAAAGCTTGCCCAAGATGAAAATGGTACAATAACACAAGAAGAATGGACTGGGGGAGATGAAGGAGCTTTTGTCTATGGAATAGTTGCCAGGGAGAAAAAATAAGCTTTATAGCATCAAGGCGAAAGAAGTATATAAAAATTGAATATTGTTTACTTTTAGGTAGCGATTATCTTAACAGACAATCAGCTACCTTTTCTATTTTTAGAAACTATTAACACAGCGCCGAAAGAATGGAGTATCGGAAATGATTGAGAGAAAAATGACACAAGCAGAAATTTAGAAAAAGCATGGCAGGAATTGGAACAGGCAAAACAGAAAATGATAAAAATGGGAAAACTATCACTAGAAGAAATTGGTTTACGTGTGCGGCGGTGAATTCCGCATTGAAAACTGCCTTGAGATATGGTACAGTGGGTTGTGTGAGAGATATTTCCAAATCTCAATCATAGCAAAAGTGTCAGAAGAGGAAGAAGAGGATCAAACAATGGAACAGTACAAGCAGGAATTTATCGGCTTTATGATAGAGAGCCGTGTGTTGCAGTTTGGGGATTTTACTTTAAAGAGCGGCAGAAAATCCCCGTTTTTTATGAACGCGGGTGCCTATGTGACCGGCGCGCAGCTGCGAAAGCTGGGCGAATACTATGCGAAGGCGATTCACGACAATTACGGGTTAGACTTTGACGTGCTGTTCGGACCCGCCTACAAGGGCATTCCTCTCACGGTGGCGACGACCATGGCGATCAGTGAACTTTACGGAAAAGAGATCCGATACTGCTCCAACCGGAAAGAGGTGAAAGACCACGGAGATACCGGGATTCTGCTTGGTTCCAAACTGAAGGACGGTGACAGGGTGGTCATCATAGAGGATGTGACGACTTCCGGAAAATCCATTGAGGAGACATTCCCTATCATCAAGGCGCAGGCGGACGTTACGGTCAAGGGGCTGATGGTATCCTTAAATCGGATGGAAAAAGGGCTTTCAAGTGATAAGAGCGCCCTCGATGAAATCAAAGAAAAGTATGGATTTGATACGGGCGCCATCGTTACCATGGAGGAAGTCGTGGATTGCCTTTACAATAAGCCTATTGACGGCACGGTCTATATTGACGACGAGATAAAGGAGCGGATTGACGCCTACTATGAAACTTACGGGGCGAAGTAACGCCCTTAAATGTGAAAAATATGAGTCACTTTGTAAAAGCGATTTGGAATAGTTTTTTAGAAGGGAAGGAAAATATGGAAGAGAGAACTTATAAGATCATGGGCGGGGCGGGAGCATTAAATCTCGCATTCGGCGTAGTAATCATGGTGGTAGGCATAGCCGGGGGCGTGCTCCTTGTCATCAGCGGCGCGAAACTTCTGGCGGGAAGAAATAAAATTTTATTTTAAAAAGCGGGAGGGCGTTTTCGGCGGGGACGAGGATGCCCTCTCTTTTGGTGTGCCTGTTCACGTTAGGCATAGCAGAGTCAGAGAGCGGACATTGAAAACGCTGGAAGGATGGAAAAGAATGAAAAAGGATTTCATGTTTACCAATAAGGAGCATACGTTGAAAGGAATCATGGCTACGATTCTGGGCGTGATTTCTTTAGCATCATTGGTTTACATAATTATAGACAGCTACACACGTGCAGGGAAAATTCCACTGCAGTACGGCGCGGTGGCGTTTCTGACGATGATTTTCGCCTTTGTGGGCATAGTGCTGGGAGTCATGTCCAAGTCTGAGAAGGATAAGTTTTATTTTTTCAGTTATCTGGGTATCGTATTAAATGTACTGGTGCTGGCGGCGCTCAGTGTGATTTTGTATGCGGGGGCGTATGCCTGACGACAGCCGTGAATGGAAAAGGGCGCTTCACAAATATGTCCGGGTGGCTGGCGAATCAGTCTGTTCTGTGGCATATTGAAAATTTGTGCTGCTAAAGTGATATGAGAAGTCGGAATGGAGGTAACTATGAAACAGGAAGAATTAATTGCGGAGCGTTATGAGCTTGCTCTGGCGCGGATCAAGGAAATACCGGATGAGTCAATCTGTGGAGAGAATTACAGGGATTATTTTATGCAGATGGCTGATTTTGTTTTAATGATGGACCAGACTTACGCGCTGGTAGAAGACGGGGCGCTCAGGCAGATGGGAATGGAGGAGCTGAGAGAGCACAATCAATCGCTCTATGCCGATATTCTGCCGGCGTATTACGGGGAAAGTTATGCGAACCCGGATTATGCAATAGAAAGACTGGGTGAGTCAATCGGGAAATGCCTGTCTTTCCTGTATACGGAACTACGTGCCATGATTCCGGCGGCATATGAAACAAACCTGGTTTCCATGACGGTCCGGGCGGAACTTTTGCTGGAGGTTTACCAGCTTTTTGTCTGCGCGGCGGAAGAGGAGAGGGAACCGGATGCGGAGGAACTGCGGCAGATTCTTTACTGGTACGTGAGCGATTACTACGAGGCGGAGTTTGAGGAGAAGAGTATGGCGCTTTTGGATGCGGACCGGGATTTTGCCCGCCGTATCATTATGGAGAGCGATCTGTCGGATCTGCGCTATCTCTATTATTTTGGGGAGTATGTCACGGAGAACGAGCTGAAAACGGCGGCACATCTGAATGAGATGTCCCCGGAAAAGATTAAGCTGATGGCAGATACTTACACGGAAGGCTACCGTATCGGTTTTGAGGTGACCAACAAGGATATCTCCATCAAGGAAACGGTGACGATCCGCTATTTCCTTGGCTTTGAGCGGGTGGTCAGACAGGCGGTGGAGAATTTTGACCGAATCGGTCTACAGTCAACCTTCTATCGGGCTGGCGCAAATATTTTTCAGGGCAGGAGTGTGAACAAGAACGGCTACTGCGGCGCGAATCCTAATAAACAGTACGACTATGACCATAAGGAGGATATGGCTCTTTTTCTGGACGGTGCGCTGGCGGAGAGAAAGATCGAGGCGGTGCGGAATGTGTTCGAGCGTCACAAGGAGCTCGCAGCGCTTTACGGCGGTCCGGCAGTGGTGGAGAGTTTCGGGGAAGAACCCTTCGTGCCGCAGAATAAGGAGACGGCATGCCGTTTCAGTGAAAAGCAGCAGAAGCTTTCGGTTGCAAACGCGGGAAAAATAGCCGATATCCAGAATGAGTATATCAAAGGAGAGGAGCACAGCTTTACGATTATCGCTTTTCCTGTGCCGCAGATCGGGGAGCGGTATGAGGAAATTTTCGACGATGTGGTGCGCATCAATACGTTGGACTACATGCTTTACCGGGATATCCAGCAGAAGATCATTGACGTGCTGGATAAGGGATCGACTGTATTGGTCAAAGGTATGAACGGGAATGAGACGGACATGAAGGTGCAGCTCCACAGGCTGGATGATCCCAAAACCCAGACTAATTTTGAAAACTGTGTGGCGGATGTCAATATCCCTGTGGGGGAGGTGTTTACTTCGCCGCAGCTGACGGGTACGGAAGGGCTCCTGCATGTGCCGCGCGTGTTTTTACACGAGTTGGAGTACCGGGACCTGCGGCTTCATTTTCAGGACGGTTTTGTGACGGATTACAGCTGTGGCAACTTTGAGGGAGAGGAGGAAAACCGCAAGTATATCAGGGAGAATGTGTTCCATCACCATGAGAAACTGCCGCTTGGAGAGTTTGCCATCGGCACGAACACGACGGCGTTCTCTGTGGCGAGAAAATACGGGATCGAGGACAAACTGCCGATTCTGATTGCGGAAAAGACCGGACCGCATTTTGCGCTGGGGGACACCTGTTATTCCCACGAAGAGGAAGTGAAGAGCTATAATCCGGACGGCAAGGAGATTGTCGCAAAAGAGAACGAAGTGTCAGTTTTACGTGACACGGATGTCAGCAAGGCGTATTTCCAGTGCCATACGGATATTACGATCCCTTACGACGAGCTGGGAGAGCTTTCGGTGTTGACTGTGTCGGGTGAGAAGCATGTGATTATCCAAAACGGTCAATTTGTGCTGCAGGGATGTGAGGAACTGAACCGGGCGCTTGCAGAGTGACAGTTCAGCCTACGCCATGTTCTGGCTGAACTGTTATAAAAGGTGGTTGAAAAAGAGAAGATAATCTAGTACACTGTAGAGTAAGAAACTTTGTTTTGACACAAGATATTGTGGTTGAGGAGGTAATTGTGGATGGCACAGGTAGGCATCGTAATGGGCAGCGATTCGGATATGGCTGTCATGGCGAAGGCGGCGGATATTCTGGAGGAGCTTGGCGTTTCTTATGAGATGACGATTATTTCCGCCCACAGGGAACCGGATGTGTTTTTTGAGTATGCGAAGAGTGCGGAGTCAAAAGGCTTTAAGGTGATTATCGCAGGAGCCGGGAAAGCGGCTCATCTGCCGGGTATGTGCGCGGCGATTTTTCCCATGCCAGTGATCGGTGTGCCGATGAAGACTTCCGATCTGGGAGGGGTGGACTCCCTCTATTCCATTGTACAGATGCCTTCCGGTATTCCGGTGGCGACGGTGGCGATTAACGGCGGACAAAATGCCGGGATTCTGGCGGCGAAGATTCTGGCGGTCTCGGATGCGGCGCTTTTGGAGCGGTTAAAGAAATATGCGGAGAGCCTGAAGGAGAGCGTGCAGGAGAAGGATGCGAAGCTGAAGGAGGTCGGATATAAAACGTATCTGAAGGCATAGCGTGAGAAGAACTTCTAGCCACTCACAGCAAAGCTGTAACATGGCGGTTAGTGAGAAAAGGAACAGAAAATTTATGTAAACCACGGGGCGCAGAGACGGACAAAAGCTCCGACATGGAGGTAATTATGGATTACAAGACGGCGGGTGTGGATATCGAGGCGGGGTACCGTTCGGTGGAGCTGATGAAACAGTATGTGAAGGGAACGATGAGACCGGAGGTGTTAGGCGGGATCGGCGGGTTTTCCGGCGCCTTTTCTCTTGAGAAGATCAAGGGTATGGAGAAGCCGGTGCTTTTGTCTGGCACGGATGGCGTGGGCACGAAGATACAGCTTGCTTTTCTGCTGGATAAACATGATACCGTGGGAATCGACTGTGTTGCCATGTGCGTCAACGACGTGGTATGCGCGGGCGCGGAGCCGCTGTTTTTCCTGGACTACATAGCCTGCGGCAAAAACTATCCAGAAAAAATCGCAGCCATCGTGAAAGGCGTTGCGGAGGGCTGTAAACAGGCAGGCGCGGCGCTGGTCGGCGGCGAGACGGCGGAGCATCCGGGGCTGATGCCGGAGGAAGAGTACGATCTCGCTGGTTTTGCGGTGGGTGTTGCGGAGGAGAAGGATCTGATTACGGGGGCAGATGTAAAGCCCGGCGACGTGCTGGTCGGCATTGCATCCTCGGGGGTGCACAGCAACGGTTTTTCCCTGATTAGAAAGGTATTCAATGTAAATAGGGAAACGCTCTCTGTATATTATGATGAACTTGGCGCAACATTGGGTGAGACACTGCTTACGCCGACAAAAATTTATGTAAAGGCGCTTCAGGAAGTAAGGAAGGCGGGTGTTACCGTCAAAGGCTGCAGTCATATTACAGGCGGCGGTTTCTATGAGAACATTCCCAGAATGCTGCCGGATGGCGTTGGGGCAAAGGTGGAGAAGGGCAGCTTTGAGATTCCGCCCATTTTCGCGCTGATGCAAAAGACCGGCGGTCTGGAAGAGAAGATGATGTACAATACCTACAACATGGGGCTTGGCATGGTGCTGGCGGTGGATGCCGCGGATGCGGATCGGACTGTTGCCGCGCTGAAAGCGGCAGGTGAAAATGCGTGGACTGTAGGCGAAGCGGCAGCAGGCGCGCATGAGGCGGTTATTGTGTAAACACTTGATGGATTTACATAATACAGAACCGCGCGGCGTAATGCACTTTGTGAATGATTTGGAAGATTTGTTATCTTTAGAAGGGACTGGGGAGTTCTGACGGGAGGAGCAATATGCTTAGAGTAGTGGTATGTGTGTCGGGCGGCGGCACGAACTTGCAGGCGATTATTGACGGCATTGCGAATGGCTCTGTCTTTCACACGGAGATTGTGCGGGTAGTGTGCAACAATCCAGGCGTCCGCGCGCTGGAGAGAGCGAAAGCGGCGGGGATTGAGAGCGTGTGTGTATCTCCGAAGGATTTCGAGGACAGGGAAGCGTTTGAGGCGGCTCTTTGCCGCTCGGTGGAAGAAGCCAGCCCGGATTTGATTGTGTTGGCGGGCTTTATGGTGAAGGTGCCGGCAGAGTTAATTAAAAAGTATGAAAATCGGATTATCAATGTGCATCCGGCGCTGATTCCGGCATTTTGCGGAAAAGGCTGTTACGGACTGCGGGTGCACGAGGAAGCGCTTAAGCGCGGCGTGAAGATTACCGGTGCGACGGTGCATTTTGTGGACGAGGGAATGGATACCGGACCGATCATCATGCAGAAGACAGTGAAAGTGCATGAGGACGACACACCGGAGACGCTGCAGAAACGGGTGATGGAGGAAGCTGAGTGGGTGATCCTTCCATGGTGTATCAATCTGATTGCGGCGGGTTCGGTGAAAGTGGAGAATGGTAAGGTTATCGTTACGGAATAGGCGGAGGAACAGAAGACCATGAAAATTTTGATCGTAGGAAGCGGCGGCAGGGAACACGCGATCGCGGCGGCTGTGGCAAAGAGTCCGAGGGCGGATAAGATATACTGCGCGCCCGGCAACGCGGGGATCGGGCAGATAGCGGAATGTGTGCCGATCGGCGCCATGGAATTTGATAAACTGGTGGCTTTTGCAAAAGAGAAAGCCATTGATCTGACCATCGTGGGCATGGACGACCCGCTGGTGGGCGGTCTCGTGGACGAGATGGAGGCGGCGGGGCTCAGGGTATTTGGTCCCCGGAAAAACGCGGCGGTTCTGGAGGGCAGCAAGGCATTTTCCAAGGATCTGATGAAAAAGTACAATATTCCCACGGCAGCTTACGAGAACTTTGACGATCCGCAGAAAGCCCTTAAGTATCTGGAGACCGCGAAGATGCCGGTGGTGCTTAAGGCGGACGGGCTTGCGCTTGGTAAGGGTGTGCTGATCTGCGAAACGCTCGAAGATGCGAAGGAAGGCGTGCGCACCATTATGGAGGATAAGAAATTCGGCGCGGCGGGCAACCGCATGGTGATTGAAGAATTTATGACGGGGCGCGAGGTTTCCGTGCTTTCTTTCGTGGACGGAAAGACGATCAAAATCATGTCGTCCGCGCAGGATCACAAGCGTGCGCTGGACGGTGATCAGGGACTGAATACCGGAGGCATGGGTACATTTTCGCCAAGCCCCTTCTATACGGAAGAGGTGGACGCGTTCTGCCATAAATACATCTATCAGGCGACCGTGGACGCCATGGCGGCGGAGGGAAGGCCTTTCAAAGGCGTTATTTTCTTCGGGCTGATGCTGACGGAGGACGGACCGAAGGTGCTGGAGTACAATGCCAGGTTCGGGGATCCTGAGGCGCAGGTAGTGCTGCCCCGCATGAAAAACGATATGATTGACGTGGTGGAGGCGTGCATTGACGGTACGCTTGACCGGATAGACCTGTCCTTTGAGGATAATGCGGCGGTCTGCGTGATCCTTGCTTCGGAGGGATATCCCGTGTCCTACGAGAAGGGCTTTGTGATCGAGGGACTGGAAAACTTTGACGGGAAGGACGGCTATTACTGTTTCCACGCCGGCACCCGCTTAGATGGTGACAAGATTGTCACCAACGGCGGCAGGGTGCTCGGTGTCACGGCGAAGGGCGCAACATTGAAGGAGGCGCGTGCGAACGCTTACGCGGCGACGGAGTGGGTGCATTTTGAACATCAGTATATGCGGCATGATATCGGCAAGGCGATCGATGAGGCGTAAACGACGGAGAACCGTGGAAACGGAATAAAGCAATAGAAGAAGCGTAAAAGGGAGTGAGACAATGAGCAGGGAAGAGCGAATTGAGATGCTCAGGAAAGAGTTTAGTGAAATCAATACCTATAACAGACCTACTTACTGTTCCGAGTGCGGGGGTGTTATGGTCTTTAAGGGACTGGGGGAATACCAGTGCGAGAAGTGCGGCTTTTTGGAATATGACGATTACGGAAAGGCGCGCAATTATGTGGAGAAACATATGGGCGCCAATGCGGCGGAGGTTGCCAGGGCTACCGGGGTGCCGCAAAAATCCATAAGGGATATGCTCAAGGAGGGGAAACTTGAGATAGCAAAGGATTCCGTTATATTTTTAAAATGTGAGATTTGCGGCGCAAAGATCAGCAGCGGCAAATACTGCCCCAAGTGTGAGATGAACTATCACCATGATCTGGAGGAGATGGCAAGAAAGGCAAGGCATCATGGCGATACGTTTGGTTACAGCACTGAGCGGCGCAAGGGAGAGGATGGCGCTAAGCGATTTACGAGAGAATAGTAAAACTTGGCAGAATACTGGCAGAGGAGAGAAGGATGAAGACACGAAAGAGCGAGCGGGTAAGAGGAAAACAGATACATGTATGGAAGACAGCGGCGGTTTTTTGCGCGGCAGTTCTTCTTGCGTGGTGTCATCCGATGGTGAGTCTGGCGGAGGCGACAGGCACCGTGCTGCCCAACTCAGTCAATATCAGAAAGCAGCCCGATCAGGAGAGTGAGGTGATCGGCAGCACCACTGTCGGTAAGGAAATCAGTATCCGGGGCAAGGTGGATGTCTCCGGGATCACATGGTATCAGGTGTATGTGGACGCGAACACGATGGGCTATGTCCGCGCCGATATGATAGAGAAAAAGGGGGACGGGGATATCCCTGCAGTCTCCGTGGCGGCTGAAAGCCAGGATGCACCGGCATCGTCGGAAGGTGACACGGCGGATGCGCAGGGAGCGGAGGCTCCGGCATCGGGCGGCGGTGCGCAGGTGGAGGCACAGGAGGCGGTGGATCTCCAGTATGCCAGCACCAACGTGCAGGCGAAGGTGCGTCCCGATCCTTCTACTTCAAATAACCCGGTGGATTCCCTGGCGTCCGGGACGCAGGTTGTTGTGAGCGGAAAATCAGAGGGAAGCGACAGCAAGACATGGTATTATGTCACTTTTACCGCGTCAAACGGTTCTGAGAAGACAGGGTATATCCGTTCTGATCTGTTAGATATGGGAGAGATGCTGCCGGTTGAGGAAGAGCCGGTGGAAGCACCGACGGAGGAACCGGAAGAACCTGCGCCTGCGCCGCGTAACGATTATGAACTGAAAATTGAGGCCGGTTCCGACGGAGAAGAAGTGTGGTATATTTATGATAATGTGACCGGACAGAAGCAGAAGCTCGTTCCTTTGCTGGAGTCTTCCTATTCCCAGACGCTGGATGACGGGGATGACACGAAGTCCATAGTGAAACAGAGGATTGTGATTGTTGTGCTTGCCGTGCTTCTGGCAATTCTGGTGATTGTAACGGTTATTATGGCGTTTAAACTGCGCGACGCTTACTATGAGGATTATGAGGACGACGAAGACGACGAGACGCCGGAGGAGCGTCCGTCAGCAAGGCGTGCGGCGGAGAGAGAGAGGGAGCCGGGACGCAGGACGGCGGAGAGAGAAAGAGAGCCGGGACGCAGAGCGGCGGCGGACGAAGACCGCAGACCGCGCAGAAGAGAGGAGGCGGGAGCCAGAGCGGACATGCCGGAGCGCAGACGGCGCGAGCGGGAAGTGACCTACAGGGAGGAACCTGATACGGAAGAAGCAGTCAGACCTGCAAGGGCGCGCAAGGCAAAGAACTTCCTTTTAGATGACGACGAGTTTGAATTTGAATTTTTAAATATGGACGATAAGGATCTGAAATAACTATGTTTATCGAGATAGATTTTAATAGCGATCAGGCAATTTATATGCAGCTCAGGGATCAGATCATTATGGGGATTGCCACTTCCCGGTTTCAGGAGGGAGATATGCTCCCTTCCGTCAGGCAGCTTGCGGACGCCATCGGTATCAATATGCACACGGTCAACAAAGCTTACACCGTTTTGAAGCAGGAAGGCTATGTGAAAGTGGACCGCAGACGGGGCGTGATGGTTGCCGTGGACATTGACAGGATGCGTGCCATCGAAGAGATCAGAGAAGACCTGTTAGTCACGCTGGCAAAGGCAAGCTGTAAGAATATTTCCGGCGAAGAAGTGCATGCTCTTATAGACGAGATCTATGAGGAATATGGGAAAGGAATGAGAGAGTAAATGCAGCCACAATTTACGGATAAGGCGAAAGCGGCACTGATCCTGGCGGAGAGGGCGGCGAGAAGCCTGCGGCAGAGCTATGTGGGAAGCGAGCACATCCTATTGGGACTTTTAAGGGAGAATACAGGCGTTGCGGCGACCGTGCTTTTGAATAACGGTGTGGACGTTGTGCGGCTGAAAGAGATGATAAAGGATCTGATCGTGCCGGAAACCTCCGTGCTGATTGCGGAGCGGGACGGGTATTCCCCCCGCGCGCAGGCGATTCTGGAGGAGGCGCACAGACAGTCGGACAGATTTGGCAGCGATAAGACGGGAACGGAGCACATTCTCCTGGCGCTTCTTAAAGAGGGGGAGAATGTAGCGGTCCGGCTTTTAAGTACCATGGGCATTTCGGTGCAGAAACTCTATGTGGATGTGCTTGTGGCAATGGGTGAGGACGGTGCGCTCTACAAAGAAGATCTGGGCAGAAAGCAGAATAAGAAAAAGGGAAATACCTCAACGCTTGACCATTACAGCAGGGATCTGACGGCGCTAGCCAGAGAAGGAAAGCTTGATCCGGTAATCGGCAGGGAAGAGGAGATTACCAGAGTGGTACAGATTTTGAGCCGCCGCACGAAGAACAATCCCTGTCTCGTGGGAGAGCCGGGCGTCGGCAAAACGGCGGTGGTGGAAGGGCTTGCCACGAGGATCGTGACAGGAGACGTTCCCTTTACGGTGCAGAATAAAAGGCTGCTGACGCTGGATCTTTCGGGCATGGTGGCAGGCAGCAAGTACCGCGGCGAGTTCGAGGAGAGAATCAAGAAAGTCATTAAGGAAGTGATCGAGGACGGCAATATCATTCTTTTTCTGGATGAGATGCACACCATTATCGGCGCTGGCGGCGCGGAGGGCGCGATTGACGCTTCCAATATTTTAAAACCTTCCCTTGCAAGGGGTGAAATCCAGCTGATCGGCGCGACCACCATCGCGGAGTACCGCAAGTATGTGGAGAAGGATGCGGCGCTGGAGCGGCGTTTCCATCCGGTGACGGTGGAGGAGCCGAGCATTGAGGAGACAGAGAATATTCTGCGGGGCATTGCCCACAAGTACGAGGAGCACCACCGGGTAACCATCACGCCGGAGGCGATCAGCGCGGCTGTTGCACTGTCGGCGCGCTACATCAATGACAGGAACCTGCCGGATAAAGCGATTGACCTGATTGACGAGGCTTCGGCGGCAGTGCGGCTGCACGTGACAAAACAGCCGGATAAGCTGCAGGAGCTGTCGGAGGAGATTGATAAGATTGATCTGCAGATTGAACGTTCAATCCGTATGGAGGCGTTTACGCAGGCGGCGGAACTGAAGAAGAAACAGGAGAGCTGCATTAAAAAATATGAGCGTATGGTGAAGCGGCTGGAGCAGGAAGAGCAAAACCACGCCTATGTGGTGGGAGAAAACGAAATCGCGGAAGTGGTGGCGCTCTGGACGAAGATCCCTGTGAAAAAACTTGCGGAGAAGGAAAGCGAGCGATTGCTGAAACTGGAATCCATTCTCCATAAGCGTGTGATTGGTCAGGAAGAGGCGGTCGTGGCAGTGGCGAAGGCAATGCGGCGCGGCAGAGTGGGGCTGCAGGATCCTAATCGACCGATCGGGTCATTCCTGTTTCTGGGACCTACCGGCGTGGGGAAGACCGAGCTGTCAAAGGCGCTTGCAGAGGCAATGTTCGGTTCGGAAAACGCGCTGATCCGCGTGGACATGTCGGAGTACATGGAGGGGCATTCGGTGTCAAAGATGATCGGTTCGCCGCCGGGCTATGTGGGTTTCGAGGAGGGGGGACAGCTCTCCGAAAAGATCCGCAGGAATCCATATTCTGTCGTCCTTTTTGACGAGATAGAGAAAGCACACCCGGATGTGTTTAACGTCCTTCTGCAGGTGCTGGACGACGGTCATATCACCGATTCCAAGGGGCGGAAGGTGAGCTTTAAGAATACCATCCTGATTATGACTTCCAATGCCGGGGCGCAGCGCATCATAGACCCGAAAAATCTGGGGTTCGGCGCGGCGGAGACGGAGAAACAGAGTTATGATAAGATGAAGGGGAATGTCATGGAGGAAGTAAAACGCCTCTTCAAGCCGGAGTTCATCAACAGGATCGATGAGATTATGGTGTTCCATCCGCTGAACAGGGAGGATATGAAGGCGATTGTCACACTGCTCTCTAAAAATCTGTCGAAGCGGTGCAAGGAACAGATGGATATTGAGCTGACGGTCGGTTCCGCCGTGAAAGAGCATCTGGTTGAAAAGCATATGGATGTCAAAATGGGAGCAAGACCCATGAAACGTGCCATCCAGTCGGAAATCGAGGACGCCCTGGCGGAAGAGATTTTAGCAGGAAAGGTGAAGAGCGGTGACAAGGTATCCGTTGGACTGAAGAATAAGAAAATAACCTTCACGGTAAAACCCGTGCAGGTATGATAAGGTATAATTAAAGAGACATTAGGAGGAAAAAGCGATGGCTGTAGTAGAGGAGTTGTTGCGCACGGAGAGTGACAGGACGATCAGCTTTGGCAATCACAAGCTGGCGTCAAAGGCAAAGCTGGAGGATTATGAGCACGGCGGTAATCTTTATAAGGTGAAGACCTTTAAGGAACTGACGAAGCTTGAGAAGAACGGCATGTTTGCCTATGAGTCGGAGCCGGGTACCAGCGTGAACCGTTTTGAGGAGACGGAGAACGGGCTTAGTTTCACGGTGGAGGGCGATGAGGACGCGCAGATCACGGTGGGGCTTGAGGAAGACACGGTTTATAAGGTGTATGTGGACGGCACAAACATAGGGGAGATGAAGACGAACCTGAGCGGAAAGCTGAGTATCAGCGTGGAGCTTGCAAGTGTCGGCGCGGTGGAAGTAAAGATCGTCAAGTAGGCGGTTGGAGCGGGAATTTGGGGTTTTTCAACTGACGTGTATGTCACATTTGGTTGAAAAACCCTGCTTCTATGTCTGGGTGAAGAAAGGAAACGGGAATGGCAAAGGGGAAAACGACGATTTTTTTCTGTCAGAGCTGCGGCTATGAATCCTCCAAATGGCTGGGACAGTGCCCGGGCTGTAAGGAGTGGAACACCATGGTGGAGGAGCCGGCCGGCGGAAAGAGAAGCGGCGGTGCATTCGGTGGTGTGTCCGGGAAAAGGGCGGCGGAGCCTGTGAGCCTGAAGCAGGTGAACCTGCAGGAGGGAGAGCGCATGACCACGCATATCGCGGAGCTCGACCGAGTGCTCGGCGGAGGCATTGTGCCCGGATCCCTTACGCTGGTGGGCGGCGATCCGGGCATTGGCAAGTCCACCCTGCTCCTGCAGGTGTGCAGGCATATGGCGGCGGACGGGCGTAAACTCCTGTATATATCGGGCGAGGAATCCCTGCAGCAGATCAAGATGCGTGCCAACCGGCTGGGCGAGTTTTCGGACCAGCTTCTTCTTTTATGCGAGACAAATCTGGAAACCGTGGAGCAGACAATCCGTAAAGTGCAGCCTGCGGTGGCGGTCATCGATTCGATCCAGACGATGTATCGTGAGGAAATATCTTCCGCGCCGGGCAGTGTTTCCCAGGTGAGGGAGTCCACGAATGTGCTGATGCAGCTCGCCAAGGGGATGGGCGTTTCCATTATGATCGTGGGTCATGTGACCAAGGAGGGAACGGTTGCCGGTCCGAGGGTTTTAGAGCATATGGTGGACACGGTGCTCTACTTTGAGGGAGACAGGCATGCCTCTTACCGAATTTTGCGGGGAGTGAAGAACCGCTTTGGCTCCACGAACGAGATCGGTGTTTTCGAGATGAAGGAAGAGGGGCTTGCGGAAGTGGAGAACGCCTCCGAGTTTATGCTGAGCGGAAAGCCGGAGGGCGCCAGCGGCTCCGTCGTGTCCTGTTCCATGGAGGGAACCAGACCGATTCTGCTGGAAATTCAGGCGCTGGTCTGCCACAGCAATTTCGGCATACCGAGAAGACAGGCGACCGGCATGGATTTAAACAGGTTAAACCTGCTGATGGCTGTTCTGGAGAAGCGGCTGAATCTGCAGATGTCGGACTGTGACGCCTACGTGAACCTGGCGGGCGGTATGCGGATTGCAGAGCCGGCAATCGACCTGGGGGTCGCCATGGCGGCGGCATCCAGTTTTAAGAACCGTGCCATTGACGACAGAACCATTGCGTTTGGGGAAATCGGCTTAAGCGGGGAGGTGCGAGGCGTCTCGCAGGCGTCCCAGAGAGTGGCAGAAGCCGCAAAACTGGGCTTTACAACATGTGTTCTTCCGGCGGTTAACGCAGGGCAGATCAAGGTAAGAGAAGGGGTGCGGGTGATCGGCGTTAGGACTGTCCGGGACGCGATTGACTTGATTTAGAGTCGTTTATGTGGTACGATAACTTGGGTTTTAATTGTGCCGCGGGCAGCGGCGTATTAAGTTACAGGGAAATGGATAAGATCTGACAAAGGAGTCAGCATGGATAAGAGAAAGCGCGGCTTTCGGGGCAGCATACCTCTTCTGATCGTGGAGATCTGCGTTCTGATTATCGCTATCGGCGTGATGTATGTGGTGGTCACAATGACAGGCGAGGTAAACCATAAGGATATTGACGAGGGAAAAATCCGCATAAACGAGGAGATCGTCAGGAAAAAGACTATTGATGTGAAGCAGACGGAGAAGAAAGAGGAGGAAAAGAAAAAGGGTTACCGCAACATTGCTCTCTTCGGTGTGGACGCCAGGGACGGCGAACTGGGGAGAGGTACGAGAAGTGATACCATTATGATTGCCAGTATTAACCAGGATACGCAGGAGATTAAGCTGGTTTCCGTATTCCGGGACACGTATCTGAATCTTAGTAACGATTCTTACAATAAATGCAACACGGCATACGCGCAGGGCGGACCTGAACAGGCGATCAATATGCTAAACATGAACATGGATCTGGATATCACGGACTATGTGACGATCGGCTTTTCGGGGCTGATTGACGCGGTGGATGCGCTGGGCGGCGTAGAGATTGAGGTTACGGATTCGGAAATATCACATCTGAATAATTATCAGCTCTGTATGGCTGAGGAACTCGGCGTAGATTATATCCCGGTTGAGCAGAGTGGCAGACAGCTTTTGAACGGGATGCAGGCTACGGCATACTGCCGGATCCGTTACACGAAGGGAGACGATTTCCGAAGGGCGGAAAGACAGAGAGATGTACTCCGTGCCATGATGGATAAGGCGAGCGGTGCATCAGTCAGCACATTGACTGACATGGTTAATGCCGTTCTGCCGCAGGTGGAAACATCCCTGAATGTGAATGAGATTTTGAGTGTTCTCGGAAGTGTGGCAGGTTACAATATGGTGGAGAGCGACGGTTTTCCCTTTGAGGGAGGAAGAGCCGGAGCTAACGTGGGAAGCAAGGGCAGCTGCGTGATTCCCAATGATCTGGAGGAGAATGTAAGGCAGCTCCATCACATGCTTTATCCGGAAGAGAGTTATACGCCTTCCGCGCGGGTCAGGCAGATTGATGAGGAAATCAAAGCGCAGACAAGTGAGTATATACAATAAAAGACGATTATGAAAAAACTGCTTATCTATTTAAAGGATTATAAAAAGGAGACGGTTTTTGCGCCCCTCTTTAAAATGCTGGAGGCAACGTTTGAGCTGTTTGTGCCCCTCGTAATGGCTGCGATTATTGACAGGGGCATCGGGCGGACTGACACGGGATATGTTCTGAAAATGGGTAGTATTCTCGTTGCGCTCGGGCTGATCGGGCTGCTGTGCTCCATCACGGCGCAGTATTTTGCGGCAAAAGCGGCGGTGGGTTTTTCTACCGGGTTAAAGCACGCTCTTTTTGACCATATCCAGAGCCTTTCCTTTACGGAGATTGATACGCTGGGCACTTCGACGCTGATTACCCGCATGACTTCCGACGTGAATCAGGTGCAGAATGGGGTTAATATGGTTCTGCGCTTATTTTTGCGTTCGCCCTTTATCGTGTTCGGCGCAATGATTATGGCGTTTACGATCGACGGGAAGGCGGCAATGATTTTCGTGGTGACAATCCCGCTTCTGGCGGTGGTGGTCTTCGGGATCATGGCGCTCACCATGCCTATGTATAAAAAGGTGCAGGCAGGGCTGGATGCCGTACTCGGGGCGACAAGGGAAAATCTGACGGGCGCGAGGGTGATCCGTGCCTTCCATAAAGAGGAAGAGGAGACGGAGCGGTTCGAGGAGAAAAATGATGTTTTGACCCATTTGCAGCTTGTCGTGGGAAGAATATCGGCGCTGACCAATCCGGTCACATACATTATCATTAACGCGGCGACCATCATTCTGCTCTACACGGGTGCGGTGCGCGTGGACAACGGCAGCATTACCCAGGGCGAGGTGGTGGCGCTCGTCAATTATATGTCGCAGATTCTGGTGGAGCTGATCAAGCTGGCGAATCTGATTATCACAATCACCAAGGCGCTTGCATGTGCGAATCGGATCGAGGCGGTGTTTGAGGTGGAGTCCTCCATGGAGTGGAGGGATACGGCGGAAGAAGGAAAGGGATTGACCAAGACGGACAATCGGACAGCGGGAGATGCCGTGCCGGCAAAGAAGAGCGGCACAGACGCGGAAGCGAGCCTTGCTGTGGAGTTTGACCATGTGCATCTGACTTACGGGGGAGCCGGAGCGGAATCCCTGAGTGATATCCATATACAGGTGCCGAAGGGACAGACGGTCGGCATCATAGGAGGCACGGGTTCCGGCAAATCCTCCCTGGTTAATATGATTCCCCGGTTTTATGACGCTACAACGGGTGCTGTGCGCGTGGACGGACGTGATGTAAAGACTTATGGTATGGAAGAACTGAGAGAAAAGATAGGGATTGTCCTGCAGAAGGCGGTTCTTTTCCGCGGGACGATCAGGGATAACCTGCTGTGGGGAAACGGCTCCGCCACGGATGAGGAGCTGTGGGAGGCGTTACGGCTCGCGCAGGCAAAGGAGTTTGTGGAGACGAAAGAGGGACGTCTGGATGCGCCTGTGGCGCAGGAGGGACGAAACCTTTCCGGCGGGCAGAGACAGCGGCTTACAATCGCAAGGGCGCTGGTGGGGAAGCCAGAGATACTGATTCTGGACGACAGTGCGTCTGCGTTAGACTATGCGACGGACGCGGCGCTCCGCAGGGCGCTCAAGGAGCTGCCCGGGGAACCGACGGTGTTTATCGTATCCCAGCGTGCCTCCTCCATTCGGCACGCTGACCAGATCATTGTGCTGGAAGACGGCGAGATGGCGGGGTGCGGCACGCACGAGGAGCTGCTGGCGGGCTGCGAGGTCTATCAGGAGATATATTATTCGCAGTATGCGCAAAAGAATGCCGTACAAAATTGAATATACCCTAGAAGTTGTCGAAGACAATTTATGAATGAGCACGGCAAAATTGATAGAGGGGAACGACATGGGACAGAAAGAAACATTCCGGCGGGTTTTGCATTATATAAAAAAATACTGGCTCTATCTGGCGGCATCCATTGTGATGGCGAGTGTGACGGTGGCGCTGACACTGTATTTTCCGATATTGACCGGAAAAGTCATAGACCTCGTGATCGGACCGGGACAGGTGGATTTCGGCGGCGTGTTCGATATTCTGAAGCTGATGGTGGTCATTGCCGCGGCGACCGGGCTGGCACAGTGGATTATGAATGTATGCAACAATAAAATGACCTACCGCATTGTGCAGGACATCCGCAACGAAGCGTTCCGTAGGATAGAGATTCTGCCGTTGAAATATATAGATGCGCATTCCTACGGCGAGGTGGTGAGCCGGGTGATCGCGGATGTGGATCAGTTTGCGGACGGTCTGCTCATGGGGTTTACGCAGTTTTTTACCGGCGTTATTACGATATTGGGCACTTTGGGCTTTATGCTCAGCGTCAATGTAGCTGTCACGGGTGTCGTTGTGTTGGTGACACCTTTGTCGTTTTTTGTCGCAGGCTTTATCGCAAAGAAAACGTTTACCATGTTCCATCTGCAGTCTGAGACGAGAGGCGAGCAGACAGCCCTGATCGAGGAGATGGTGGGGAATCAGAAGGTCGTGCAGGCGTTTTCCCATGAGGACGAAGCGCTTGCACAGTTTGATGAGATCAATGGCAGACTGCAGGACTGTTCCCTACGGGCGATTTTCTTTTCTTCCTTAACCAATCCGTCCACCCGCTTTGTCAACAATCTGGTGTATGCGGGCGTGGCGGTTGTGGGGGCGATTTATGCCGTGCACGGGGGAATCAGCGTGGGGCAGTTATCCTGTTTCCTTTCCTATGCAAACCAATACACGAAGCCGTTCAACGAGATTTCCGGCGTGGTGACGGAGCTGCAGAATGCGTTGGCGTGTGCGGCGCGGATTTTCGCGTTAATTGAGGAAGAGCCGCAGGCGCCGGAGCCTGCCGATGCGCAGACGCTTACGGATGTGGATGGGCGCGTGGAGCTTTCCCATGTGAACTTTTCCTATGTGCCGGATAAGAAGCTGATCACGGACTTCAATCTGGCGGTGAAGCCGGGGCAGCGGGTGGCGATTGTCGGACCTACGGGCTGCGGCAAGACCACGGTGATCAATCTGCTGATGCGGTTTTATGATGTGGACAGCGGGAAAATCTGCGTGGACGGCGCGGATATCCGGGAAGTGACGAGGAAAAGCCTGCGCGAGAATTACGGTATGGTATTGCAGGAGACATGGTTAAAAGCCGGGACGATCCGCGATAATATCGTGATGGGCAGACCCGACGCCACGGAGGAAGAGGTGATCGCCGCTGCGAAGGCATCCCATGCACACAGCTTTATCAAGAGACTATCGAAGGGGTATGATACGGTGATCGGGGAGGACGGCGGCAGTCTTTCCCAAGGGCAGAAGCAGCTCCTGTGCATTACGAGAGTCATGCTCTGCCTGCCGCCCATGCTGATTCTGGACGAGGCGACCTCATCCATAGATACGCGCACGGAGATTCGGATCCAGAAGGCGTTTGCAACCATGATGCAGGGGAGAACGAGCTTTATCGTGGCGCACAGACTCTCCACCATCAGGGAGGCGGATGTGATTCTTGTTATGAAAGACGGGAACATTATCGAGCAGGGAAACCACGAGACGCTGCTGCAGAAAAAGGGCTTTTACGCAAAGCTTTATGAAAGTCAGTTTGCCGTATAGTAGGAGCCGTCCTTATTGTAGTCCATGGATTCGGAGCGGATGTCAGTGATCTTGCCGTCTGCCCACTCAAAGACGAGATACTGGTAGACGACAGCATGGTGTTCCAGATATGCTTCATCGGTCAGATACGAGAGGAGAGAGCCTTTTTCGATTTCGCTATTTTTACAGAAGGTGTCGATATCCACGGCTGTGCCGTCCACGAAGAAAGAGGGCAGAATCGTGGTCAGGGGCTTGTCGAAGGGAATTTCTTCTGCGGCAAGGTATTGGTAATCTCCGCCGTCCACGGAGGAGAGGATGTCGTAATCCCTGTAGGCGGCTAAAAATACATCAGCGCCATCCCCGATTTTCACGCCGCGTATGGTCTGCGCCGTCTCAGCGTCCAGATCGTAGTCGGCAGCGGACAGGAGTGGTTTTTCTTCACCGCAGGCGTTAAGAAGAGCGAGGGAGAATGTCAGTATAAAGCATGCTGCAAATTTTTTCATGGGAATCCTCTTTCTGTAAAAAATATACTGAAAAACCCGCGAGCAGAGACTCACGGGTCATAATAACAGGGGCAGTAGGAATCGAACCCACATCGATGGTTTTGGAGACCACTGTTCTACCTTTGAACTATGCCCCT